>ENA-ORUO01001106-ORUO01001106.1-human-gut-metagenome-genome-assembly--contig:-NODE-1106-length-28605-cov-16.540000_pt1 | contig 28605 bp, 22 predicted proteins | sample MGYA00242082_ERZ509215 | MGnify/ENA primary metagenome ERZ509215 (study PRJEB26280, sample SAMEA2338829) | human gut metagenome | biome: human gut; feature: human-associated habitat; material: faeces... | reverse complement strand
GCCGAAACAGAAAAACAAAAAAGGAGAAATCATCATGGGTAAAAATGCAATCGTTGGCCAATCCGGCGGCCCCACCTCTGTCATCAACGCAAGTCTGGCTGGTGTGTTCGAGAGCTGCAAGAGCCGCGGCGCGGACATCGTCTACGGCATGTGCAACGGCGTCGCCGGTCTGCTGGAGGAGCGGGTCGTGGACCTGTCCACCCTGCTGACCGATGACCTCGACATCGAGCTGCTCAAGCGCACCCCCTCCAGCTTCCTCGGCAGCTGCCGCTACAAGCTGCCCGACTGGCACACCGACGAGGCCGTGTACAAGAAGCTCTTCGCCATCCTCGAAAAGCTGGACATCGGCTACTTCTTCTACATCGGCGGCAACGACTCGATGGACACCATCGGCAAGCTGGCTGAGTACGGCGAGTGCATCCAGAGCGACATCCGCTTCATGGGCGTGCCTAAGACCATCGACAACGATCTGATGGTCACCGACCACACCCCCGGCTACGGCTCTGCGGCCAAGTACATCGGCGTGGTGATGAAGGAGATCATCCGCGACGCCACCGTCTACGGCACCAAGTATGTCACCGTCGTCGAGATCATGGGCCGCAACGCCGGCTGGCTGACCGCCGCCGCCGCACTGGCCAAGAGCGACGACTGCGAGGGCGTGGACATGATCTGCCTGCCCGAAGTCCCCTTCAATGTGGAGCACTTCATCGAGAAGGTGCGCGTGATGCAGGAGAAGAAGCCCAGCATCGTCATCGCGGTGTCTGAGGGCGTCAAGCTCGAGGATGGCCGCTATGTCTGTGAGCTGGCCGACGATGTCCACGCAGTGGATGCTTTCGGCCACAAGGCCCTGACCGGCACCGCCCGCTATCTGGCCAACGTCGTGGCCCGCAATCTGGACACCAAGACCCGCTGCATCGAGCTTTCCACCCTGCAGCGCTGCGCCGGCCACCTGACCAGCCGCACCGACATCACCGAGGCCTATCAGGTCGGCGGTGCTGCTGTCAAGGCTGCGTTTGAGGGCGTCACCGGCCAGATGGTGGCCCTGAAGCGCATCTCCAACAGCCCCTATCAGTGTACCACTGAGCTGCACCCCATCAGCGAGGTCGCAAATCTCGAGAAGAAGGTGCCGCTGAGCTGGATGAACGAGAATCACACCCAGATGACGGAAGATTTCCTTGCTTACGCACGGCCCCTCATCCAGGCTGAGCTGACCCCGCTCTACATCGCCGGTCTGCCTCACCACATCTACATGAAGCCCCAGAAGTAAGCGTTCTGTTTCGCAAACGTACCTGCGCGCCTCTGCACCCTGTGTGCAGGGGTGCATTTTTGTACGGAAAAAGCTTTGATTTCACTTGTATTTTACCCGAAACCGTATTATAATACTATCTGCGTCGCTCGCTGTTGAGCGGCGCGTTTTTTCGTGAGTACTATCTGATATTTGAGGAGGCAGAGCATTTTCATGGCACAGAATACCCGGACAGGCGATTTGACCAGCGGCCCCATGCTGCAAAAGATCATCCTGTTTTCCCTGCCGCTGGCTGCATCCAGCATCCTGCAGCTGCTGTTCAACGCAGCCGATGTCGTCGTGGTGGGACGCTTTGCGGGCAGCACGGCGCTGGCCGCTGTCGGCTCCAACGGTGCGCTCATCAACCTACTGGTCAACCTGTTCGTGGGCCTGTCGCTGGGCGCGAACGTCGTTGCGGCCCGCTGCTTCGGCGCGAAGGATGAGGAGGGCGTCCGCAACACCGTCCAGACCTCCGTGACACTGGGCCTCGTCAGCGGTTTCTTACTGGCCGTGGTGGGCTTTTTTGCCGCCCGCGTCCTGCTGGAGCTGATGAGCTGCCCGGAGGACGTCATCGGCCTGTCCACCCTCTACCTCAAGATATACTTCATCGGTATGCCCATGACCATGCTGTATAACTTCAGCTCGGCCCTCCTGCGCGCCGTGGGCGACACAAAGCGGCCTCTGTTCTGTCTGGCCGTGGCGGGCCTCATCAATGTGGTGCTGAACCTCGTGTTCGTCATCCTCTTCTCCATGAGCGTGGCGGGCGTCGCTCTGGCCACCATCATCAGCCAGACCGTCTCCGCCTGCATGGTCACGGCCCTGCTGGTGAAGGAGAAAGGCCCGCTCCACCTTGACCTCGGCCATCTGGGCTTCCATGCGGGGGCTCTGGGCCAGATCTTGCGCATCGGCCTGCCTGCCGGTCTGCAGAGCACCGTGTTCAGCCTCTCCAACGTCGTCATCCAGTCGGCGGTCAACTCCTTCGGCTCCATCGTCGTGGCCGGCAACTCTGCCGCTTCCAACCTCGAGGGCTTCGTCTATACCGCCATGAACGCTTTCGCTCAGGCCGCTGTCACCTTCACGAGCCAGAACATGGGCGCCCGCCGGTACGACAATCTGGACCGCGTCATGCGCAACTGCCTGCTCTGCGCCACCGTCACCGGCCTCGTGCTGGGCGGCGGCGCTTCCCTGCTGGGCGAACCGCTGCTCCACTTCTACTCCTCCGATGAGGTCGTGGTGACCGCCGGTCTGGCCCGTATGCACATCATCTGCACCACCTATCTGCTCTGCGGCTGCATGGATGTACTGGCCAGCTGCCTGCGCGGCCGGGGCTACTCCGTCCTGCCGATGGTGGTCAGCCTCGTGGGCAGCTGCCTGCTCCGCCTCGTCTGGATCGCCACCATCTTCCGGCTGTTCCACACCACCACGATGCTTTACCTCAGCTACCCCGTCAGCTGGATCCTCACTGCACTGGTGCATCTGGCCTGCCTGCTGGTGGTACGGCATAAGATGAACGAGAACCTTAAAGTTGCTGCACAGCGGTAAGCTGTGCCTTCGTCCAACCTCTCAGTCTGCTTCGCAGACAGCTCCCCTAGTAGGGGAGCCTCTGGCGAAACCGTTCACTTTGCGGGGACTGCCAAGGCCTCTCCTACCAGGAGAGGTGGCACGCCGTCAGGCGTGACGGAGAGGTTGTACAAAGGGAAGCCTGCCCATAACCAAAAAAGCCCCCGGCACGATGCGGAACGTGCCGGGGGCTTTTCGTACAAAGCGGCGGGATGCGGAAACTCTCCGCCTTGGGGGTTGGTTAGTTAGTGGATCAGTTCGCTGTGGTCTGCGCCGCCCACGGTGAGGGTGGCAGAGCTGCCGCCGTGGGTGAGGGTGAAGAGGGTGTCCTCCGTGCCCAGCGACAGCATGGTATCGATGTCCAGCGCCGTCTCGCGGCTCTTAGTGCGGAAGACGAGGGTATCTACGCCCTGCGCTTTCAGTTCTGCCAGATTGCCCAGACAGCCGAAGAGGGTGGCGGTATCAGAATCTGCCGTGACGATGTAGCGGGTAGACTCCTGATGCATCTCATAGAGAGCGCCTATAACTGTCAAAACGATCCTGCCGTTCTGCTCCTCCACAGGTGCAGGTTCCGGAAGTACAAACTTGTATACAGTCCTTGTGGAGCCGCAAGAAGAACATTCATACACTTTTTCGCCCAGCTGGCCGACAGGCGCGGGAGTAGAGGAGACAAGTGTCCATTTATGAGCACAATCAGCGGGCAAGTTGGAGTCGATACGAGTGACTGTACACTCACCGCTGACATTTACATCCAGCTCTTTACCGGCTTTGCCGCCTACATCGCCGTTTGTGCCGATGGCGGCGCCTGGACCGCGATTGAACTCGTTATCGCCCAGGCCGCCTTTTGCGGTTACCTGCGCACCGCCGCCGATCTCGACCTCTGCGCCCTGCGCATCACCTTCGCCTCCGCCAATGCCGCTTCCACATCCGTTGCCCACGGCATCGACAACACCGCCGAGGATACGAACGGTCGATTTTTCATCGCAGCCAAAGCCGCCGCCAATACATGCCGCAGTATGCCCTCCATGAGCAGTCACATCCCCGCCGGAAATGGTCACTTCACCTTTTCCGCGCATGCCGCCGCCAATGCCTGCACCCATATTGGAACCACTTTCTGCATAGATTTTTCCGTTTGCAATTTCCAGCTTCGAGGTGCTATGATAAGATCCTCCACCAATGCCCGCAGAATTCTGACCACCATACGCCTTCAAAGAGGCGCTTGTATCTTCTGCGGTGATGGTCAGTTTTCCGGTAGAGTACTCATCATCCTTTTCCAAGCCCGCACGAGAAAATCCACCTCTCAAGGTATTGTCCCCCACCAGCTTCAGGGTCGTGTCGCCTGCGCCCTCGACAGACATCGCGGCCTTATAATCATAGGCGTACTGATAGATATTCACGTTTTCGATCGTGACCGTCGTGTCTTTTTTGGTGCAATTATTGATGATCTTGATGATATTCTGTACCGCTTCGTTCGCAACCTTTGTCAACGTGCTGGCAGTGTTGGCCTCAAAGGTCATGACGTCCTCGTCGTCATCGTGGTCCTCTGCGGCCTTCTCGACAGGCTTCTGCTCAGTCGATGCCTCGAGGGTGTCGGCGTCGGTTTCCCCTTCGGGCTTCTGCGTGTCCGGCGTCTTCGGCTCGGCATCCGCAGGCTCGTCCTTTTTCTGGTCTTCCCCGCTGTTCACGTTCTCAGGCCAGACGACGAGCTCCGTGCCGGTCTCCTCCGCAGGCTCTCCCGGCTCGGCATCCACCACCGGCTTCTGTCCTTCAGCCTCGTCCGCCGTGTCGTCGTCTGCCGCCCCGTCAGAGTTGTTCCCAGCCGTTTTGTTCGGGTCCTCGCCGCCCTTGATGACCACGTCCGTGTCGTCTTTCACTCCGATGTCATCTTTGTCTTTCGCCTCGCCGACACGGACATAGGTGTCGCCCTCTTCCGTAACGGTCACCGTAATATCACCGTTTTCGATATAATAATCCTTTGCCAGTGCCGCCGGGGCTGCCGCCGAAAGCGCCACACTCAGGGCCAGCGCGACTGCCGCCGCACGCTTCATATTTTTCCGTAACCGCATACTTTTTTACCTCCTATATTTTTGCAGGGTCACCGTTTTTTTCATTTTACCCCCCCCCCCCCCTATATCTTTGTCAAGTCCTTTTCATGACATACCAGCGTAGATTCATGAATAGTGTGACTTTTCCGGCATAGCAAAAAAAGAACAGCCCCGCCTTTCCGAAGAAACGCGGAGCTGTATCATTTTACAGCCTCTTCGCCAGCAGATACCGGTCATATCCGCCGTACATCTCCCGGCGGCAGACGATCTCAAAGCCGCTGGCCAGAGCGTTGTTGAGGCTGTACTGATTTTCCGGGCTGACGGTGGCCCCGATGCCCACGATGCCCGGACGGAGCCGGGCAAGCGCCGCCTCCAGCAGCTTCCGCTGCAGACCGTTGCCCCGGTAGTCGGGGTGGACGATGGCGCTGTCGGCGTTGGCCCAGCCGTCCCACTCTTCTCGCGGGATTCCCATAAAGGCGGCGTAGTTGTGCGCGTCCTGCCCGCAGTACCGCAGGATGAAGTAGGCCCCCAGCCGCCCGCCGTCCCACCCGCCGATGCACAGGTCCTCTTTCAGGTAGCGGGCGATGTTTTCCAGCGTGTCGGGTACGAACTGCTCCGGGTGGGGCATCGCGGCCCGCACCTCGTTCTGCAAGGCGTAAAAGGCGGCGGCATCCTCCGGCCCGGCAGCGCGCAGGGTCATGGTGCGGCTTGCGGGCCGGCCGCACACTTTGTGCAGAAGAACTTCCATTCTTGCTCTATCCCTCCAAAATAAAATCATACTTTCCGGCTGATTCCAGTATAAATGCCGTTTGAATCATTGTCAATTTATGCTATAATATTTGCAGAAAGAGTTTTTGTGCTCAGGCACAGCTTTTTCGGAAGTCCAGGCAGGGCCGCCCTGCCCGTGTACCGGAGGAAACGAACCATGAGAGATTCCAGCTTATCCCCTTCCAGCCGCCTGGGTGGTGCTGTCATCAGCGACCGCATCGTCAGCGCTCTGCTGGAGGAACTGCGCACAGGCCGCTATGCACAGACCGACCGTCTGCCCGCCGAGGTAGACCTTGCCGCCGAACTCGGCGTCAGCCGCACCGTCATCCGCGATGCGCTGAGCGAGATGGAGCGTGCGGGTTACATCGAGCGTGTGCGCGGCATCGGCACAGTGGTCAACCGAAGTGTCCTGAACCTGCGCAGCCGGTTGGACCAGAAGCTGGAGTATTACCCGCTCATCCGCAGCTTTGGCAGCTACCCCCACGCCGACGGCATCCAGATCTACCCCGTCCGCGCAGGCGAAGAGCTGGCCCGTGATCTGGCCATCGAGCCCGGCGACGATGTCATCTGCATCAAGAAGCGCATCCTCGCCGACACCACCCCCGTCATCTACTCCATCGACTACCTGCCCCGCGCCCTGTTTGGGAACCGGGACTACACCCGCATCGACCTGTCGGGTGACATCTTCGATGTTCTGGAGCGGGAGTGCCGCCAGCAGGTGGCCTCCAATGTGGCCCACCTCAAGGCCAGCTGCGGCGACGAGCCCATCCGGGCCGCCATGCGTCTGGCCCCGGGCGAGGCCATGCTGCTGCTGGATGAGATATGCTACAACCGGCTCTGCCATCCCGTCATGCGTTCGTTGAGCTACTACACGAACTTCTTCGACTTCTCGATTCTTCGAAAGCTTCTTTGACGGAGGGAAACAAAAAAATATGCGTCATCTGATCGATCCGTTGGATTTCAGTCAGCAGGAGATCGCCTCTCTGCTGGACCTGGCCGACCGCATCTGCGCCGACCCGGCTGCCTATCAGGACGTGGCCGCCCACAAAAAGCTGGCCACCCTGTTCTACGAGCCGTCCACCCGTACCCGCCTTTCGTTTGAGGCCGCGATGCTGAACCTCGGCGGACATGTCCTCGGCTTCCCAAGCGAGACCGTCTCCAGTGCATCCAAGGGCGAGAGCGTGGCCGACACCATCCGCGTCGTCTCCTGCTATGCCGACATCGTGGCCATGCGCCACCCCAAGGAGGGCGCACCGCTGCGGGCCAGCCGGTACTCCCGCATCCCTGTCATCAACGCAGGCGACGGCGGCCACCAGCACCCGACCCAGACCATGACCGACCTGATGACCATCCGCCGCCGCAAGGGCCGTCTGAACGACCTGACCATCGGCCTGTGCGGCGACCTCAAGTTTGGCCGCACCGTCCACTCCCTCATCAAGACCATGGCGCGCTGTGAGAACATCCGCTTCGTCCTCATCAGCCCTGAAGAGCTGCGGGTGCCGGACTACATCATCACCGACGTGCTCGAGGCCAACCACATCCCCTACAAGGAGACCCGCAGCCTCGAGGAATCCATGCCCGAGCTGGACATCCTCTACATGACCCGCGTCCAGAAGGAGCGTTTCTTCAACGAGGAAGACTATGTCCGTCTGAAGAACAGCTATATCCTCACCAAAGAGAAGATGGCCCTTGCCAAGCCTGACATGGCCGTGCTCCATCCCCTGCCCCGCGTCAATGAGATCACGCTGGAAGTGGACGACGACCCCCGGGCCGCCTACTTTGAGCAGGTGCAGAACGCCGTCTACATCCGCATGGCGCTGATCATGACACTGCTGGGCCTCAAGGACCCCAAGGCTGAAAAGGAGGGCAACTGAGATGCTGAACATTGATGAAATTCAGAACGGTATCGTCATCGACCATATCAAGGCAGGCACGGCCATCGGCCTGATGGACCTGCTGGGCATCAAGGGCAACCGCACCTCCAGCGTGGCCCTCATCCAGAACGCCCGCAGCCACAAGGCAGAGTCGGGCCGGAAGGACATCATCAAGGTGGAGGGCGACGCCTCCTGGCTCAACCTCGACGTGCTGGCCTATCTCGACCCCGACATCAGCGTGACCGTCATCGAGAACGGCAAGGCCGTCAAGAAGGAAAAGCCCCAGCCCCCCAAGCGTCTGGTCAACATCGTGCGGTGCAGGAACCCCCGCTGCATCTCCTCCATCGAGGAAGAGTGCGACCAGATCTTCGAGCTGAGTTCCAACGGCAAGTATCGCTGCATCTACTGCGAGCAGGAGCTGCAGGTCAAGCCGGAATAATAGAAAATAAACGATAAAAGCCGCCTGTCATTCAACGAACGACAGGCGGCTTTGCTTTTGATCCTCAGACTTTCCGGCGCAGCAGGCTCATCGGCGGCAGCTCCGGGGTGGGGATGGTATAGCGCTCCATCGCGTGGGGCGTGGACTCCACCAGCTCACCGGCCTCATTCTTGATCCACTCGGGGTCCAGCGGGATGCTGCGGCCATCCGGGCAGAGCACTTCCAGCGTGTCGCCGAGGCTCCACTTGCCCCGCTGCTGGCAGCTGGCGACGCCGTTCTCCCAGCCGTCCACCGTACCGACAAACTCCCACTCGCGGATGTAAGTCGCGCTATCGGTAGCCTGACGGGCCTGCTCCCGGCCAAAGTAGAAGCCGGGCGAATAGTGGCGGTGGCTGGTGCGGGTCAGCTCATCCAAAACCTCTTCCGGCAGCTCGAAGTTCTCGTTCATCGGGTCGGCCAGATACTGGTCGAGGGCGCGGCGGTAGGCCGCCGTCACGCTGGCGACGTAGTAGAACGTCTTGGCGCGGCCCTCGATCTTGAGGCTGTCCACGCCCGCGTTGCAGATGAGGTCGAGGAAGGGGGCTGTACACAGATCGTTGGCGTTGAGGATGTAGCTGCCGTTCTCGTTCTCGCCGATCTCATAGAGCTGGCCCGGGCGGGTCTCCTCGCTGAGATAGTACTTCCAGCGGCAGGGCTGGGCGCACTGGCCTCGGTTTGCGTCGCGGCCTGCCATGTAGTTGGAGAGCAGGCAGCGGCCCGAGACGCTCATGCACATGGCGCCGTGGACGAAAGCCTCGATTTCCAGCTCCGGCGGGGTCTTGTCGCGGAGGGTGGCGATGTCCTGCAGGGTCATCTCCCGGGCCAGCACCACCCGCTTCGCACCCATGTTGTAGGCGGCGCGGGCAGCGGCCCAGTTGGTGATGCCGGTCTGGGTGGACATGTGGACGTCGATGTCGGGCGCGAACGTCTTGCAGGCGTCCAACACGCCGAGGTCGGCCACGATGAAGGCGTCCACACCGGCGGCGGCAGCGTCCTTGATGGCCTGGGGCAGACGGTCAGCCTCCTCGTTGGTGGGCAGGGTGTTCATGGTCAGGTAGACCTTGCGGCCCCGGGCGTGGGCATAGATGACGCCCTCGCTCAGCTGCTCCGGGGTGAAGTTGGTGGGTGCAGAGCGCATCCCGAACTCGGGCAGCGCGCAGTAGACGGCGTCCGCGCCGTAGTTGATGGCATACCGCAGGCGCTCGAGGTCGCCTGCCGGGGCCAGAAGTTCCGGTATCTGTAACATGGTATTCCTCTTTTACTTCATACTTTTATTAACTTTAGCCGCCGCATCGCAGTTTTTCTGGTGGTCTGCGTAGGTGCGGGCGTAGTAGTAGTGACCGGCAAGGTCGGTGACAAAGAAATAGGCGTCCTTCGCCTCATCGTCGGGCTGCGGGGCAAGCGCCGCGCGGATGGCCGCGATGCCGGGGTTGGAGATGGGGCCGGCGGAGAGGCCGGTGCAGGCGTAGGTGTCGTAGGCCTCCAGAATGTTCTCCGGGATGCTGTCCCAGCCGCCGTAGTAGGGCGCGACCCAGTTCCAGAGGTAGTTGTTGTCGGCGTCGCTCTGGACGTAGCTGGAGGTGTTGCTCTGCAGTTTGGGGTAGGGCGAACCCTCGGCCAGACGGTTGCGGAACACCTGCGCCACATTATCGTCCTGATCGTTGCCGGCCTCCTCCTGCACGAAGGACGCCAGAGTGACCACCTCGGAGAGGGTCATCCCCTGCTTTTCCATCTCGGCATACATCTCATCGGTGATCTGCTTGTCGAAGTGAGAATAGAACGTCTCAACGTAATGATGGACGGTGTCATCCTTCAGGAAATCGTAGGTATCCGGGAAAAGATAACCCTCGCACTTGAGAAAGCGGTCCGGGGCGTCCTTGTCGTCGGGGACGTACTGCCAGAACCTGTACTGGCTGAAATCGCCGGTGTTGGCCTCCTTGAGGAAGTCCTCGGCGCTGCACAGCCCGGCATCCTCCATTTTTTTCGCAATGGCGATGGCCGTCGTACCCTCTGGGAAGGTCAGCCGGACACTGTCGGCCTTCGCGTAGGCGGAAAGTGCCGCGATGATGTCGTCGTAGGAGCTGCCGGGGGCGAGGTCGAACTCGCCGTATTGGAGCTTGCCTGCCGCGCCCTGCTTGCCTGCATACCAACGGAAGACGTGGGGGTACTTGATGACGCCCGCCGCCTTGAGCTTCTGGGCGATGGCTGCCACGCCGCTGCCCTGCTGGATGCTCACACTCACCGGCTCGCCAGCGGAAGCACTGCCGTTGATCTCTTTTCGGATGGCCAGCAGACAGCCGCCCGCCGCCAGTACCAGGATCAGCAGCACGATCAGGATCATTTTCGCCGCGCCGCCTTTTCTGTTTTTTCTATGTTTTGCATCGTGTGCCATGTACACACTCCTTTACCATTCCGTTCAGCTTTCCATCATCAGCCGCATATAGCTTTCTTCCACATCGAAAGGCTCCGCGTCGAACCGTATCATGCCGTAGTCCTGCCGGGTGCCTTCGCCGAGGAAAAGATTCTGAGCCGCACCCACTGTGATGACGGCGCGCTCCACGATGACCTCCTTCTCCCGGGCCGCTTCCATCAGCACCTCGGCAGAGCGGTCATCATCGGCCATCAGCTCCACAAAATAGAGGGTGTCCTCCCGGCGGAAGTAGATGCCGTAGCCCTTCTCGCTGGACACGATGGTCGCGCCCCGGGCGTAGAGGTCGGTCAGCACGACGGCCATCTGCTCCGGCGGGAACTGGACGGTATCGGGATAGAAGCGCTCCCGCAGCTCACAGAGCTTGCGGGCCGTCACGGAGTCGAACTCCGCCTGACTCCACAGGTTGCGGGACACCTCCCGGGGCAGGCAGCGGAGGGCAAAAGCCCGCTGGAAACCCTTGTTTTCCAGCAGCGCGGCCTGCTCCTGTCCGGTCGGAACGGCCACGGTGAAGCCCGCGCCCCGCAGCTTCTGCTGCGCACAGAGATAGTCCACGAGTCCTGCCAGAATCAGGCTTCCCTGCCCGCAGAGGCCGTAGAGGTAGCTGCCGCTGCGTCCCTTGAGGGTGACGGGGACCGCCAGCGCCGCAGCGGCTATCTCGTCATTTTCCTCAGCGACGTAGATATTTTCCGCCCCGGCGAACTTTTCCAGAGCAGTCTTGATGAACTCGGCGCTGTCGCCGCGTTCTTTCTGCCACAGTGCCACGACTGCCGCCTCATCCGACGGCTGCATCAAACGATACATCGATAGTATCCCTCCCATTTTCGCGGTTATCCGAGTTCTTTTTCCGCCAGCGCCCGCACCTCGGCCTGAATCTCCTCGATGGTGCGCATGGCTCCATTTTCCGTGCAATGGACGGTGGCCCAGCCCAGATGCACCGCACAGTACTCGGCGGCACGGCGGCTGCGGGCCAGATATTCGATGTCCTTTTCGTGGACGTCCTTCCTGCTCTCGTCGCCATGATAGCGGCCAGTCATGAGCTTCTGGCTCACAGCGGGGTCTACCTGTAAGTACACCACAGCGTCCGGCGCGGGCAGGCCCAGCAGCCTGTATTCGTAGTCAAAGGCCCAGCGGAGGAAATCGTCCCACTGCTCCGGTGGGAGCTTGGAGCATTGATGGACCGCGTTCGACGTGGTGTAGCGGTCGGCGATGACGATGCCGCCCGCCTCGTAGAAGCTGCCCCACTTGGTCTTATAGCTGGCGTACCGGTCCACCGCATAGAAGCTGGACGCCGCATAGGGGTTGACGTCGTCGGGCTTGTCGCCGAACCGGCCGGAAAGGTACATCTTTACCAGCGCACTGGAATCGCTCTCGTAGTCCGGAAAGGTGATCTCCATCACCCTTCGACCGCTCTCGGCCAGATGGGAGGCCAGCAGCTTTGCCTGGGTGGCCTTGCCGGAGCCGTCCAGCCCTTCGATGACAAGAAGCCTGCCCTTGCTCATTCTGCCTTCTCCCCTTTCAGCGCGGCGTACTGGGCGCGCACCTCAGTGGTGCGGCCGCAGCACATCTTGCCCTCCGGGCAGGGGCCGGACACGCAGGCCGGGCCGGCGGTGCGGAAGATATGGGGTGCCACCGGGTAGACCAGCCGCAGCATCTCTTCGGCCAGCTGCCGTATCTCCCACTGGGCGCGATTGCAGCAGCGCAGGTGGAAGAAGTTTTGCAGGCTGCGGGCGTTCATGGTCACCACCATCTTGGTCTCGCAGGCGTTGGGCAGGACAAAGCGGGCGTCCTCGTTGGCCTGCTTGGAAGCCTTGGCCCGGGCCTGCTTTTCGGGCAGACCTTCGGCCATCAGGCGGGCGGTGTGGCCGTCTTCCAGCTTCTGCACGAGGTCGAGGTAGCGCCTGGCGTCCTCGTTCATGCTCTCGATGAACGCCGTCTTTGCCTCGGGGATGGCCTCGATCTCGGGCGGGATGACGTAGCGAAAATCATCCAGACGGACGTACCGCTGACTCTGGACGCTGAAGGACGCGATGCGGTGACGGGTGATCTGGGCCAGCAGGGTACGGCTGACGCCCTCGATGCCGAAGGTGAAGCTTGCGTGCTCGATGGGGCTGGCGTGGCCCAGATCGCTGAGCATGGTCAGGAAGCGGGCAGTCTTTTCCTCATCCAGCCCGTCCAGCAGGTCGGTGATGTGGGCGTCGGAGTAGCAGAGCTTTGCCGCAGCCGCCACGACCTTCTCCGGCTCCGGCGTATGTGCTATCAATCGGACAGTCATCATTTTTTCTCATTCCTCCGTCGTTATCTTCACAAGGGGCGCAAAGTTGGCCATGGTCTTCTTCACGCCCACCTTCTCGAAGCTGATCTCCACGATCTGGTCGCCGGCGGCGGGCTTGACTTTCAGCACCTTGCCGCGCCCGAAGACCTTGTGCTCCACGATGTCGCCCGGCTCATAGTGCTTGGGGCCGGTGGATGCCGCTGCCGGACGGGGCGAAGACGTCACACCGCCGCCTGCGGGTCTGACCGGCGCTTTGGGCGCTGCCGGACGGCCATAGCCAGAGCCGAAGCCGCTGCTTCCCGAACCGGAGCTGCAGCCGCCATGACCCGACGAAGCACTTCCCCGGCCCGCATGATCGGAGCCAAAGCCTCGGTTATTAGACATTGGTGCGTTATATTCTCTATTCAGATAGCCGCTGCGGCTGCCATAGCCCGAGCCGTGACCGGAGGCCGCACGCCCCCAGCCGGAGGGGCCGGAGTAGCCCGACGCACCGCCCGGCACGGTATCGCTGCCGTAACCGCTGCCCCAGCCGCCCAGACGGGAGCGCTGTTCCAGCACCGGGCTGCGGGTCTCTTCGATGTACTCCGGCTCGATTTCCCGGAGGAAGCGGCTGGGCTCGTTGCGCTGGGTGCGGCCATAGAGCATCCGGGTGACGCTGTTGGAGATGTAAAGCTCCTTCTTGGCGCGGGTGATGCCGACATAGGCCAGACGGCGTTCCTCTTCGAGGTCAGCCTCGGAATACTTGCTCATCTCACTGGGGAAGACCCCCTCTTCCATGCCAATGAGGAATACATAGGGGAACTCAAGGCCCTTGGCCGAGTGAATGGTCATCAGCACCACCTGGTCAGCGCTCTCGTTGTAGCTGTCGATGTCGCTGATGAGAGCGATGTCCTCCAGATAGCCTTCCAGCGAAGCCTCTTCGCCGTGCTGGTCGCAGTAGCTCTTGACGTTATTGACCAGCTGGCCGAGGTTCTGCAGACGGTCAGCGGCATCCTCGTGGCCCTTGGCGGCGTCAGCTTCCAGCATGGCGCGGTAGCCGGTGATCTCGATGACATCGGAGGCGAACTCGTCCAGCGTCTTCGTTTCCAGTGATTCCTGCAGTTTCTGGTAGATGTCCCAGAACTTGAACAGCGGTGCGATGGCGCGGCTGAGCTTGGCGTACTGGTCGGCATGGGAGATGACATCCAGCATACTGATGCCCTGCTGAGCCGCCAAATCCGCGATGACCTCGATGGTCGTTGCACCGATTTTGCGCGCAGGCTCGTTGATGATTCGGCGGAGTCGGACATCGTCCCGGGGGTTCGCCACGATGGACATATAGGAGTGGATGTCCTTGACTTCCTTGCGGTCGTTGAAGCGCTGGCCGCCCACGATCTTATGCGGGATGCCCGCACGGGTGAAGTAGCTTTCGATGGGGGCCGACTGGGCATTCATCCGGTAGAGGATGGCGTGGTCGGCCAGATGTCCGCCCTCTTTGAGGTGCTGGCCGATGACGTCCGCGATATGGCTGGCCTCGTCCTGCTCGTTCTCGGCGGTGTAGACCTGCACCTTGTCGCCCTCGCCGTTCTTCGTCCAGAGGGTCTTGCCCTTGCGCTCGGTGTTGTGCTGGATGACACAGTTGGCGGCATTCAGGATATTCGACGTAGAGCGGTAATTCTGCTCGAGTCGGATGGTCCTGGTGCCTTTATAGATGCGCTCAAAGTTGAGGATGTTCTCAATGGTCGCGCCGCGGAAGCGGTAGATGCTCTGGTCGTCGTCGCCCACGACGCAGATGTTTTTCTCCGGGCCGGTGAGCAGGCTCACGAGCCGGAACTGAGCCACACTGGTGTCCTGATACTCGTCCACCAGCAGATATTTGTACTTGTTCTGGTAGAACTCCCGCACGTCCTCGTGCTCCGACAGCAGGATGACCGTCTGGTAGATGAGGTCGTCGAAGTCGAAAGCACCGGCCTCCTTGAGCTTCTTTTCATAGGCGGCGTAGACCTTGGCCGCAAGCGCGCCCTTCGTGTCCCGGGCCGGGGTCTTCAGGGCCTCGGCGGGGCTGATGAGCTGGTCTTTCCAGCGGCTCATCTGGTTGATGGCGCTTTTGACCGGGAAGAACTTGTCGTCCACGCTCAGCTCTTTGTAGACAGCCTTCATGACACGCTGGGAGTCGTCGCTGTCGTAGATGGTAAAGCTGCGGGGGTAGCCGATCTCCTCGGCCCAGCGGCGGAGAATGCGGACGCAGGCCGAGTGGAAGGTGGAGGCAAACACCTCGTCGCCCTCTTCCCCGCCCAGCATCCGGCGCAGGCGCTCTTTCAGCTCACCGGCGGCCTTGTTGGTAAAGGTGATGGCCATGACGTTCCAGCTCCGGACGGCGTCCTTCCGCAGCATTCCGTCCAGCCACGACGGGGCATCGGTGCCGGTCATGATGGCAGTGCGCAGGGCTTTCACATCGTCCTCCGTCACCTCCCGGGGCGTCCACCTGGAGCCGTGGGCCGAGCCGAAGCGGATGAGGTTGGCGATGCGGTTGACCAGCACGGTGGTCTTTCCGCTGCCTGCACCCGCGAGGATGAGCAGAGGGCCGTTGGTGGTGAACACCGCCTCCCGCTGCATATCGTTCAGGCGTCCGAACTGCTTTTCAATATACGTATCACGCAAAGCGCAGAATTGTTGTGCGAGATCTGTTGCCATTGTTTCACCTGTTCTTTTCAATCATTTCTGGATATATCACTTAAAATATAGTATATCACATTTCAAAAAAGTTGTACATAAAAACAATGCAAACAAAAAACCGCCCCACCGCGGTCAATACCACGATGGAGCGGGGATCTCAGGAAATGCTTAGCCGAAGATGTTGATGAGGATACCAGCAGCGACGGCGGAGCCGATAACACCGGCCACGTTGGGGCCCATTGCGTGCATCAGCAGGAAGTTGGAGGGGTTCTCGCTCTGGCCGACCTTCTGAGAAACACGGGCAGCCATAGGCACAGCGGAAACGCCAGCGGAACCGATCAGGGGGTTGACCTGACCGCCGGTCAGGATATACATGACCTTGCCGCAGAGAACACCGGCAGCGGTGCCGAAGGAGAAGGCGATGAGGCCCAGCACGATGATGAACAGGGTGCGGCTGTTCAGGAAGGTGTTTGCAGAGGTGGTGCAGCCAACAGACAGAGCCAGGAAGATGGTGATGATGTTCATCAGCTCATTGCCGGCGGTCTTCTGGATACGGTCCACGACGCCGCACTCCTTCATCAGGTTGCCCAGCATCAGCATACCGACCAGAACGGCGGCATCCGGCACGATGAGGGAGACGATGATGGTGACCATGATGGGGAAGATGATCCTCTCGGTCTTGGTCACGGTGCGCAGCTGCTTCATCACGACGGTACGCTCCTTTTTGGAGGTCAGGGCCTTCATGATAGGCGGCTGGATAACAGGCACCAGAGCCATGTAGCTGTAGGCCGCGACGGCGATGGAGCCCAGCAGCTCAGGAGCCAGACGGGAGGTGACGTAGATAGCGGTGGGGCCGTCTGCGCCGCCGATGATGGAGATGGCGGCAGACTGCTTCTGGGTGAAGTCCACCAGACCGGTAGCGGCCAGCAGACGAGCGCCCATGTAAGTGCCGAAGATGCCGAACTGAGCGGCAGCGCCCAGCAGCAGGCTCTTGGGGTTGGAGATCAGGGGTGCGAAGTCGGTCATGGTGCCGATGCCGAGGAAGATCAGCGGCGGGTAGATGCCCAGCTTAACGCCCATGTAGAGCATATCGGCCAGACCGCCGTTGTTCAGGATCTCGACCCACATCGGGTGCTCGAGGCCGTCACCGACAAAGTACTGCATATGGATGACGCCGCTGCCGGGGAGGTTGGCCAGGATCATGCCGAAAGCCATGGGCAGCAGGATCAGAGGCTCGAACTCTTTGACGATAGCGAGGTAGAGCAGGAAGCAGCCCACGCAGATCATCACTGCGTACAGCCAGCCGCCCGGCTCACCGAACTTGGCAAAACCGGAACTCTGGAAAATACCGACCAGAGTCTCAATAAACTGAGTCATGTTTTTCCTCCTGTGTTAAAAGGGTGCGGTGGTGTCGTTGACGCCAGCCTTGCCCCAGCCATTCTTGCCGCGGCGGACTGCCTTCAGCACATACTTGCCGTTGCCCATAGAGTAGATGGCTGCCATGATGGCTGCCACAACGTCGCCGGGGATGCCGGCCTCGACCTGCGGGGCAGCAGCCTTTGCAGGAGCGGGCGCAGCGGCCTGTTTCACAGGAGCAGCCGGTTTTGCAGCAGAAGCAGCCTTGGCAGCTGCCTTCTTGCCGTTCATGGCGTCAAAGATCTTGCCCTCCAGCGTGATGATGGCCATCAGCAGGACGAGGATCAGAAACACCAGCACAATACCGGTTATGGTAACGATCACATCATAACCTAAATCCATGGTCTTCCTCCTATTTACTTTTTTCTTTGCCGCCCGGGGGGCGGGCGGCAAAAAGCGATTTGAAGATATTATACAATATTTTCCGGGTCGATTCAACAACTATGAACAAAAATCATGTTGTTTTTCACGGTTCTGTGAACAGCGCTTCCCTCTCAGCGGCGGCCCATGCGGGGGGTGGCGTCCATGAAGCCGGTCTCCAGCTTGTCGCCCAGACGCAGGCTCATGGCCGTACCCAGCGCGACACAGTTGACGGGGTCAGGCGAGACGGTCACTTCCACCTTCAGCTCCTGGCTCAGGTACTCAGGCAGGCCGTGGAGCTGTGCGCCGCCGCCGGTGAGGACGACGCCGTTGCGGTAGATGTCGCCGGCCAGCTCCGGAGGAGTCTTCTCCAGCACCTGATGGGCGGCGGTGCCGATCTGCTCGCTCAGGCGCATGACCGGCTCGTAGAGGTCGGCGGTGGAGACATTGACACGCACGGGCAGGCCGGTGAGCAGGCTGCGGCCCTTGATCTCCATGGTCTCGTTGAAATCCGCCTTCTGGGGGCAGCAGGCCACGTTCTTTTTCAGGTTCTCAGCGGTGCGCTGGCCGATGGCGATGCTGAACTTGTTGCGCACGAACTTCAGGATCTCTTCGTCGTAGTGGTTGCCGGCCACGCGGACGCTGGTGGCCTTGACCTTGCCGCCGAGGCTCAGCACGGCGATGTCGGTGGTGCCGCCGCCGATGTCGATGATCATCCGGCCATCCGGCACGGTGATGTCGATGCCGGAGCCGAGAGCTGCGGCGATAGGCTCATCAATGAGGTAGACCTGACGCGCACCGGCGGCCATGACGGCCTCCACCACAGCGTCGCTCTCGATGCCGGTGATGGCGGCAGGCACACAGACGGCCACACGGGATTTGACCATGTGGGAGCTGTAGACCTGATTGACGAAGCGGCAGATGAGCTCCCGGGTCATGGTGTGGTCGCTGATGACGCCATCCTTCAGCGGGAAGATGGCGGAGATGTAGTTGGGCGTGCGGCCCACCATTGCAAGGGCCTTGTCGCCGGCCTCAAGCACGCAGTTCTTGCGGGTATCCACCGCCACCACGCTGGGCTGGTTGAGCACGACGCCCTGCCCCTCCTGCGCGATGATGATGGTCGTCGTACCAAGATCGATACCGATGTCATTCTGTGCCATAATCGTGATATTTCCTTTCTCTGCTGCCCATTCTCTATTTCCATCGCCCATCTCCGGGCGCGGGTCATCAAAACACATTATAGTATAACACAGGTGTATCCAAAAAGAAACCCTTAAAGGTTCTCCTGCTCCGGCGGCAAGGCTTCTGCCAGCAGGGCGGCCAAGCCGCTATAGCGCAGGTTCTGGCGGATGTTGGACATCATCCGGTTCACCACGTCCCGCCGGCCCACCACGATGCAGAGCTTCCGCCCGCGGGTGACGCCGGTATAGAAGAGGTTGCGGTAGCACAGGCGGGGCGGCACCTGTGCCGCCGGGAGGATGACCGCCGGGAACTCGCTGCCCTGGCTTTTGTGTACCGTGATAGCATACGCAATTTCCAGCTCGTTGAGGTTCTCCGCCGGGTAGACCAGCCGCCTGTCGTCCATCCGCACCACCATGGAGCGGCTGCGCACGTCGATGGACTCCACGATGCCGATGTCGCCGTTGTAGGCACCCACACCCTGTTCCCCGCCGATGCGCTGCCACGTTATCTCGTAGTTATTGCGCACCTGCATCACTTTGTCCCCCACCCGGAAGACCCGGGCCGCGCTCTGCAGCTCCGGCTTGCCCTTCCTGGGCGGATTGAGCATGGCCTGCAGCTCCGCGTTGAGAGCCTGGGTGCCGGTGGGGCCGAGCTTCGTGGGGCAGAGCACCTGAATATCCTTCACCGGGTCGAACTGGTAGCTGCGGGGCAGACGGGTGGTCACAAGGTCGCAGACCAGCTTCTGGGCCGCGTCGCCGTCGGCTTCGAGGAAGAAGAAATCGTCCGTCTTTCCGCCCTTTTTCAGCGGTTCGCCCGAGATGATGTGGTGGGCGTTCTCCACGATGAGGCTCTGAGCGGCCTGCCGGAATATCTCGTTGAGACAGACCGTCGGCACCAGCCCGGAGCGGATGATCTCGCCGAGGATATTGCCCGGGCCGACGCTGGGCAGCTGGTCGGCGTCGCCTACCATAATAATACGGCAGCTGTACCGCAGTGCCGCAATGAGGGCCTGGAACAGCTTGACGTCCACCATGCTCATCTCGTCGAGGATAACGACGTCGCACTTGAGCAGGTTCTTGTCGTTGTGGATGAAGCTGACCACGCCGCCGGTGTAGTCCACTTCCAGCAGACGGTGGATGGTGGAGGCTTTCCGGCCCGTCAGCTCGCTCAGACGCTTGGCGGCGCGGCCTGTGGGAGCGCAGAGGGCTACCCGTTCGGCCTCGTTCTCCAGCAGCTGCAGGATGGCGTTGACCGTGGTGGTCTTGCCGGTGCCGGGGCCGCCGGTGAGGACAAGGCAGTTCTCGGTCATGGCCTTGCGGATGGCTTCCTTTTGGAGCGGCGCGTAAGCAAAGCCCTGCGCCAGTTCCAGAATCTGGATGTTCTTGTCGAGGTTTCGGGCCGTCTGCTTTCCGCGCCTGGTCAGCATGGCCAGACGGTCGGCGATGTCCTGCTCTGCGGCCAGCAGATCCGGCAGATAAATATACGGTGTGCCGTCGAACATCCGCACCGCCAGTTTCCCGGTCTGGATGCAGCTGTCCAGCGCCGCCGCCAGCTTTTCGGGGGGCTGGTGGATGAAGTTCGACGCTGTTTCCAGCAGCTGCGCCCGGGGCAGACAGGTGTGGCCGTTGCCGGCGTTGTGACGCAGGGTGCGCAGAAGGGCGGCTTCCAGCCGCTGGGCGCAGTCCCCTGCCATCTGGTAATACTGGGCGATGCTGTCGGCGTGGCGGAAGTCCAGCTGCAGCGGCTCCCCGCAGAGCAGGTAGGGGTTTTGCTGGATGGCCTGCATGGCCCCCGGCCCGAAGGTGCGGAAGACTTCCATCGCCCGGCGGGGGCTGATCTCGAACTGAGCCAGATAGGCGATGAGCTCCCGCATTCCGAACATCCGCTTGAACTCCTGCTGGATGCGGTCGGCCTTGTCCGCCGAGATGCCCGGGATGAGGGTGAGCTGGGCGGGGTCGTTGGCGATCACTTCCAGCGCCGCCGCGCCGAATTTGTCAATGATCTTATCCGCCGTCCGTGCGCCGATGTAGGGCAGCGATCGGCTGGCGAGGAAGGCGTAGACGGCCTCGAGGTCTTTGGGCATATCCGTCTCGCACTCCTGTGCGTGGAACTGTCGGCCATAGGTGGCGTGGTTCTCGTACCTGCCCCGGCAGACGACGCTCTCACCGGCGTGGAGCTCTCCCACCACGCCGCACACAACGGTGACGACACCGCCGCCCGACACCTCGAACACGGTGTAGCCGTTGTCCTCGTTCAGGTAGATGATGTCCTCTACCGTGCCTTCCAGCCGTTCCAGCTCCTGCTCCATCGTCCCGCCTCCTCGTTTTGACACAACTATATATAGTATAGCGGTTTTGGGGGGATTTGTAAATACAACAAAAGCTCCCCCGAAGGGGAGCTGTAGGCGAGGTTTAATCCTCCACCCGTGCTGCGGCAAGCTCCTTCGTCAGCCGCTTACGCACTGCAAAGTACGCCGGGATGAGGAAGAAGCAGGCGAAGAACCATGCCACAGGGTTGGCGATGCAGGCCGCAAAGTAGCCCCAGAGCGGCACGAACCAGAAGCCCACCATGGCACGGGCGACCATCTCGGCCACGCCCGCGAACATGGCAAGGCCGGAATAGCCCAGGCCCTGGATGGTGTAGCGGTAGATGATGAGGACGGCCAGCGGGATGTAGAACACGCTGTTCCAGAAGATGAAGCTGCGGGCATTCGCCATGATCTCCACCTCGCTGCTCTCGAGGAAGAGGCTGATAAGCGGCACATCCAGCACACGCAGGATGAGGAAGGACGCCACGCTGTAGACGCAGCCAATGCCCAGCGCGGTATTGACGCCCCGGTCCACACGCTTGAGGTCGTGAGCACCCATGTTCTGGCTGGCGTAGGTGGTCATGGCGGTGCCGATGCTCTCCAGCGGCACCGAGAGGAACTGGGCCGCCTTGCTGCCTGCGGTCTGCGCGGCCACGATGCTGCTGCCCAGACCGTTCACCGCGCCCTGCAGCACGACGCTGCCGATGGCGGTGATGCTGCACTGCAGGCCCATGGGGATGCCCATGTTGCAGAGCTTGAGGCAGTGGCTGGCGCTCAGACGGCCCTCTTCCCTGCTCCATTTCAGCTCCGGGTAGTGGCGGAGGATGTAGATGAGGCTGCCGATGCCCGCCACCGCCTGACTGAACACGGTGGCGAAGGCCGCGCCGAACGCCCCCATCCGGAAGGTGAGGATGCAGAGCAGGTCGAGGCCGATGTTCAGCACACTGGCCACCAGCAGGAAATAGAGAGGCCGCTTGCTGTCGCCCAGCGCGCGCATGAGGGCGCTGGTGACGTTGTACAGCAGGGTGAAGGGGATGCCACAGAAGATGGTGCGGATGTAAATGTCCGCGATGTCGATGATGTTGTCGGGGGTGTTGGTCCAGACCAGCACCGCCCGGGTCAGGGCCACCGTCACCACCGTGAGCACGACGGCGAAAAAGAGGCTCAGCCAGACGGTATTGGCGGTGTAGCGCCGCATCTCGCTGTAGTCCTTCGCGCCGAAGGTCCACGAGATGGGGATGGAGAAGCCGCAGGCGATGCCGTTGACGAAGCCCAGCACCAGATAGTTCAGGCCGCCCACGCTGCCCACCGCTGCCAGCGCATCCACGCCCACGAAACGGCCCACGATGATGGTATCCGCCAGATTGTAGAACTGCTGGAACAGACTGCCCAGCATCAGCGGCACCGCAAAGGCAAGGATGAGCTTGAGCGGGCTGCCCTGTGTCATGTCTTTTGTCATACAAAGCCCCTCCCCGGGCGATCACTTAACATTTCTTTGCCAAATTTTTACCGACAAAAACGCCCTGCCGGACGAGGGGCAGGACGTTTTGCGTTTCATGAGTGGTATTATACTCAGCTCATCGTGATTTTGCAAGGGGTTTGGGGCAGATTTCTTCGTACAACATTGCTATTTTCTATCGGTGGTTTTTGGTGATTGTGCGCAGGTCAGTTTCCGCGTCCCGCGTGCCGACCCCGAGGGCCGCGGGGTTCGCCGGTCTTATCCTTTCGTTTTGTGTATCATGCAATGCCGTCGCTGCCGCTCAGGCTCTCCTTTGAGGGGCTTATGAGATGCCCCAAGTCCTCCGGTATCCAGAGTTTGGCCTTCTCCAAATCCTCCGGTATCCAGAGCTTTATCTCACCCTGGGTATCCGGCAGGTCGTCCCAGTCGTCACTAAGGTCGGTATAGCGCCGCAGGTCACTCTCCAACGGATCGGTATACTTTTTGCGCTCCGTGCCGGAGGGTTCGACCAGAACGAGCAGTGGCTTCTTATCCTCCTCGGGAGCGATGTCCTCAAATCGGGAAGCCAGCTGTTTCAGGGACTCGTCAAGCCCGATTCTCGGCGTTTCCGTTCTCGCAGGCTCGAGCCACCAATCCAAACTCGGGCGGTCGTCCCTTTTTTTCGCGAGTTGGAAGTCCATCATATCCAGCTCTTGTTTCAGTAATTCGTCGCGTTCGCGTCTGAGCTCTTCACTCGTTTTTTGCTCTACCTCTTTGTGGGTCAATATCAGCCGCTCCTGCGGCTCTGGCGTCTGCACCGGCACCCACTCCTGATAGCGCTCCGACAGGTCATCCCGCGTTTCGCCGTCCAGCCGGAGGCTGATGTCCTCCCTGTTCTGCTTCAGCTCCACGTCAGCGTCCTCGCCCGCCGCGTCGGCCATCTTGTCCACGCTGTAGTGGGTCATGGTGTCCTCATAGCGGAAGAAGATGTCCTCCACGCCGTCCTCCCGGAGGCTGGAGATGTCGGTGGTGACGGTGGAGCGGGGAGCGGCGCTCTCAATAAGCACCACATCCCCCGGGGTGAGATCCGCTCTGGCGTCGGCGGCCTTTACGCTGCCGAACACGGGGACGATGCCGCTCTCCGCGACCCCCGCAGGGTCCAGCCGCTGGATGGTGACCCGGTCGGCGAAGAAGCCGCCCACCACCATGCCGCCGGGCAGGGGTTCGGGGGCATTCTCCTGTGCCGGGGGCGGGGCGTCATCATCATCGTCGTCCTCGTCGTCGTCCGGCTGGGGCTTGGGGGTGGAGGTGTAGTCGTAGCCCATCCCCTCCATCACGGTGCCGTCCGCGTTCAGACGGGTCAGCCGTCCTCCCGTCACCTTATGTTCCGCATCAGAAAGGTTCTCCGTGGGTATCTCGCCGTACTTTCCGCCGATGGCCGGGGCCTTGGCGTCCGTCATCTGGCTTCCCGCCTTGGCCGTCACCTCGGCGTCGCCGCAGATGTAGAGGTCTCCCGGGTTCGGGTCGCCGGTGTCGTCCGACGCGCGGTCTGCTCCGTCGCCGATGCCTGCCGCGTTGCTCCCGCCCACAGCCTCGACCGTGCCGCCCTGGATGGTGATGCTGCTGCCAGTACTCCCGATGCCTCCGCCGATGCCTGCGCCGTCGTCGCCGCCCTCAGCGGTGAGGGAGCCTTTGGTGTCGTTGTCGTCCTTGATGGTCAGGGTGCCCTCCGACTCATGTTTGTTCTTCTCGAGGCCTGCATTGCCGCTGCCGCTTTTCAGCTCGTTGTCACCGTCCAGCTCGATGGTGGCATCGTGGTCGCCCTGCACGGTGACGGCTGCTTTGCCCGCATCGACTGGGCCGTCACCGCTGCCATCCACCTCGGTCTTGCCGCTGACGTCAATTTTCAGGTCGTCGAAGGTGACGTCCACTTTGCCGCCGGAGGTGTCGATGGTGACGGTGTTCTCCTCCGACTCGCCGGTGATGACGGTGTCGGTGTCCTTCACATCCTCCTTCTCCCCCTGTGAGACCCTGTTCGTCCCTTCGGCCTTGTCCGCTCTCACGGTGATGTCGCCCTTGGCGATGTCCCACTGGATCGCATAGGCCGGGATGCCGGAGCTCACCACGATGCCCGCGATGACGGCGGCGGCCACGCCCCGCCGGAGTGCGCTCTTCAGTCTCATAGTCTGTCCTCCTTTGGTCTGTTTGTCGTTCGAGAACCGGTCTTTTCTGATACAAATTTACCAAAAAATCGAGAGGACGTCAACAAAATCTGCGCGAATCGTGGTGTTTTCGGCGTGAATAGCCCTCTCAGTCATCGCTGCGCGATGCCAGCTCCCCCAAAGGGGGAGCCCTTGGCAGGTCGGTCAACTTCCTACTAGACGCCTGAGGCGTAATATGGCGTAAAAGGGCGGGCCTTGCTACAGAGGGCAGGCTCGTCTTTGTACAACCTCTCCGTCACGCCTGCGGCGTGCCACCTCTCCTTGTAGGAGAGGCTTTGGCAGGTCGGGCCACTTTCCGCTGACCGCTGAAAGCTCAATATGGCATAAAAAATAGTGCCCTGCTACAGAGATTAGCAGCAGCTTGACAAGGATATTGTTCCGAAGCTGCTGCCCTCTGTAGCAGGGCACTACTGTCTACGATAAAATCAAACTTTGCTTGTCCTGCGTGGGCCTGACCGGCACGCCAGTGGCTCCCCCTCTGGGGGCAACGGCGACGACCGCCGCCAGCGGCGGAAACAGGGAGGAGCTGTTGGGGCAGCGGCCAGCAGGATGCAAGCGACAGCGCAGCAGACGCTGGGTGCCGCAACCCGGCCTTGGCGAGCGGAGCGAGACTGAGAGGGCATACCGCTGCCGGAGGCGCTTATTCCGCGTAGTGCGCCAAAAACTGCTTGGTGCGCTCCTCCTGGGGGTGGTCGATGAGCTGGCGGGCCGGGCCTTCCTCCACCACGACGCCGCCGTCCATGAACAGGATGCGGTCGGCCACGTCGCGGGCGAAGTGCATCTCATGGGTGACGATGATCATGGTGGTCTTGCGGTCGGCGAGGTCCCGCAGGACGCGGAGGACTTCGCCGGTCAGCTCCGGGTCAAGGGCGCTGGTGGGCTCATCGAAGCAGAGGATGTCCGGGTGGAGCGCCAGTGCGCGGGCGATGGCCACCCGCTGCTGCTGACCGCCGGAGAGCTGGTGGGGGTAGTGGCCCGCCCGCTCCGACAGGCCCATCTGGGCCAGCAGGTCCCGGGCCTGTGCTTCCAGCTGGGCGTGGATGGCCTTTTTGTTGGCCTTGTAGCCGGGCTGCTCCTTCGCCAGAAGCTCCCCCGCCAGCATCACGTTTTCCAGCGCGGTGTACTGGGGGAAGAGGTTGAAGTTTTGGAACACGAGGCCGAAGTGGAGGCGCTTTTTCCGCACCTCGCTCTCCCGCTGGGTGGCGGGGTCGGCGGCGTCCCACATGGTCTCGCCGTTCACCCGGATAACGCCGGTGTCGGGACGATCAAGGAAGTTCAGGCAGCGCAGCAACGTCGTCTTGCCCGAGCCGGACGAGCCGATGATCGCCAGCGCCTCGCCCTGTTTCAGTGTGAGCGAGATGTCCTTGAGAACTTTCGTCTCGCCGAAATTCTTCCCGATGCCAGAGGCTTCGAGTAATGCCATAATTCAGTATCCTCCTTAGCAGCGGAAATAGTCCATCTTTTTCTCGGCCCAGTCCAGCAGCAGGGTGAGTGCGCCGACAAAGACGAGGAAGAAAATCGCGGTGGAGAACAGCGGCCAGATGAGGCCCTTGGCGCTGTACTCCTTTGCCATCATGATGATCTCCTTGTTGGCGATAACGTTCGCCAGCGAGGTATCCTTCACCAGCGTGATGACCTCGTTGCCCATCGGGGGCAGGATGCGCTTGATGACCTGCAGGAGCGTGACCTTGAAAAAGATCTGGCTCCTGGTCATGCCCAGCACCTGACCGGCCTCGGTCTGGCCTTTCGGCACATCCTCGATGCCGCCGCGGTAGATCTCAGAGAAGTAGCAGGCGTAGTTGATGGCGAAAGCCACCACCGCCGCCACCAGACGGCCCGAAGAGCCGGAGGGCCAGGGGTTGGTCATGCCCAGCAGGCCGGGGCCGAGGTAGATGACGATGATCTGGAGCATCAGCGGCGTACCGCGGATGACCCACACGAAGGTCTTGACGACGCCCCGCAGCGGTGCGCACCGGCTCATGGAGCCAAAGGCCACCACAAGGCCCAGCGGCAGCGAAAACAGCAAGGTCAGAAAGAACAGCTCACAGTTGAGCGCGAATGCGCCGGTCAGACGCTCCAAAATCACAGTCACAGAATCACTACACCTATCCGTTTATAATGTAAGTTACTCAGCCAGAGTCAGGCCGTACTTGTCGGCCAGAGTCTGCATGGTGCCGTCAGCCTTCAGCTCGTCGAATGCATTGTCCACAGCCTCGGCCACATCACTGCCCTTGCGGAAGGCCACGCCGTACTCCTCGACGTTCAGCTCATCCACCATCTTGAGGTTTGCGTAGTCGGTCCCCTCGCCGATCATGGCAGAGGCCAGAGTCAGGTCGAGGATGGCGGCGTCAGCGGTACCGGCGGCGACTTCCATCAGGCAGTCGGTCTGAACAGCCTTGGAGATGAAATCAGCCTGAGACAGGTCGGCGTTCTCGGTGATGGTGGTCTCACCGGCAGAGCCAGCCTCGGCCACCACGGTCTTGCCGATGAGGTCGGCGGTGGAGGTATAATCGGTGCCGTCCTTCACCACGACGACCTGCGCGTTCTTGACATAGGGCTTGGTGCAGGCCATGTTCTCCTCGCGGTCATCGGTGAGGGTCAGGCCGTTCCAGATGCAGTCGATGCTCTTTGCAGCCAGCTCGGTCTCCTTGGTGTCCCAGTTGATCTCCACGAACTCCGGCTCGACACCCAGCTTTTCGCAGACGGCGGTGGCCAGCTCGGTATCGAAACCGGTGAAGTTGCCGTCGGCGTCAGTGTAGTTCATCGGCTCATAGACGGTGTAGCCAATGACCATCTTGCCGTTGGACTGGATATAAGCCAGGTCGCTGTCAGCGGCCGCGGAGCTTGCCGGGGCGGCAGAGGCGGCGGCAGAAGAAGCAGCCGTGGAAGTGGATGCAGAACCGCCGCAGGCGGCAAGGCTCAGTGCCATCGCACCGGCCAGAAAAGCAGATACCAGACGTTTCATATACAAATTCCTCCCTCAGATTCAGCAGAAGCGGCGCTTCGTTTTACCGCTTTACCATGCTAAATTGTTAAACTGTGACTATAGAATAGCGCGTTTTGCCCCGTTTGGCAAGAGGAAAACCGATTTTTTCGCGTTTTGACGGTTTCCGCCTGTATTCAAGGGAGGGACATAGGAAAAGTGAACAAAGCCGTGCCTTTCCGGCACGGCTGCGGCTCACGGGCAGGCTGTCCTTCGTACAACCTCTCAGGCGCTTCGCGCCAGCTCCCCTAGTAGGGGAGCCTCTGGCGAAGAGGCAAGGCTTTACGGTATGCCAAGGCCTCCCCTCGGTAGGGGAGGTGGCATTGCGAAGCAATGACGGAGAGGTTGTATGAAGGACAGGGCGCTCCGCAAGGCGCAAAAATCCCCCTCGGGGAGTCTCTCCGAGGGGGATGCTGTCCGTTTTTCTTATCTTCCCGCCGCAGGAGCGTCAGCTTCTCCCCGGGATGTCGCCTACCATGATGACGAAGAGCCTGGGTTTGCCATTCTCATCCTTCCACTTTCCGAAGCCGACCCGGTAGCTGGATGCGAGGAAGCTGATAGTGGCCCAATTCTTCTCATTCGGTTCCGGCAGTACCAGTCTGTAGTTGTTACAGAGGTCGATGGCCTGCTTGACGGGGTCGTCCGAGCCTCTGTCCTCTCCACAGTAGAAGATGACCTGTTTGTTGGTGGTGTTGGGGTCGATGCCGATGGTTTTCAAGAGAGCTTTGTGAGGCTCAGAACCGATAGAGTGGTAATTGCCCAACTTCAATTTGTTAATGAGAAAAGTGCTTCCATCCTCAGAGCTCACCTGTGTGTACCTCTCCGCCGCCTCACTCAGCTGCGGGTCGGCCTCGCAGGTGATGTTCTTACCATACCGCACATTTATGATGTCTGCCAGAGCCTCGGCCCGGAGGGTGTCCTCCGGCTTATCGCCCGGCTTATCGCCGCAGCCGGTGAGCAGGGCCAGCGTCATCACGCCCGCAAGGGCAAGGGCAAGGAGTCGTTTTGCAGTTTTCATCGTCGCTACCTCCAATCGTGGGGTGTGTTTCGGTGATTTTATTATACCATACCCCCCCCCCCCCCCCCCCCCCCCCCCGCAAGTGCGATTCATGCAGATTTCAGGCCTTTTCGCGCAGATTTGGGGGTGAAAAGGCTCCCAGAGGCTCACGGGCAGGCTCTCCTTCGTACAACCTCTCAGGCTCGTCGCAAGCTCCTCGCCAAGGCCGGGTTGCGGCTCCCAGCGTCTGCTGCGCGGTCGCTTGCATCCTGCTGACCGCTGCCCCAACAGCTCCTCCCTGTTTCCGCCGCTGGCGGCGGTCGTCGCCGTT
>ENA-ORUO01001084-ORUO01001084.1-human-gut-metagenome-genome-assembly--contig:-NODE-1084-length-29114-cov-19.722805_pt1 | contig 29114 bp, 20 predicted proteins | sample MGYA00242082_ERZ509215 | MGnify/ENA primary metagenome ERZ509215 (study PRJEB26280, sample SAMEA2338829) | human gut metagenome | biome: human gut; feature: human-associated habitat; material: faeces... | reverse complement strand
TAGTATTTTTTTCACATATCAAATTTCACTGTTCCGAAACCAAAATCTTAATATAAAATAAAAAGCATCTGCATAAAACAGATGCCTAAAATTCAAATAAATCATCAATCGTTAGTAATACAGCTCCATCTTTTTGAGCTTGTCTTACTACTGAATCTGAATACCCAGACTTACTGATAAACCACAAATATTTCTCTTCTAGATTTGGAAATGCTTGAGTAGCCATTACTAAATCTTCATACTCATCATATGGCATTGGCTGGGAAGTAAATTTGCACTCCACAAAAACACCTTTTTTACCAGTACGATCCAACGCCAGTAAATCCACATCATCCTGTGCTTTTAAAGTTGGATTTGTCCCCCACCATTTACCCAAATGATAAGGTATGAAAGGAAGCTTTCTACATTTAGCCAAACGAATCAAATATTCTTTACAAATATCCTCAAACACATCCCCCATTAGATTGCTTATATCCTCCATGATTTCCTTAGATGCATCATTGGCTCCTAACATGGCATAGTAAGAATTGTTTGTGAATTCATAGCGAAACCAAAACTTAAAAAAATTGTCTTTAATCACATAAATCGACTTCTTGCTCGTCTCTTTATCACCACAAGGAATCCTCTTTTCAATCAAACGAAGTGTTTGTAGCGTAATCAAATGTTTAGATACTTTTGTACGCTCCTCATGAATATAATCCGCAATATCAACCACTTTATTTCTTCCATTCGCAATGGCAGCTAATATACTATTATACACATTAGTTTCTCTTAATTCCGCCTTCAACAAATTATCTGGTTCTTCATAAAGATACGCTCCATTACGAATAATTTTATTCGCTATATTTTTTTCAATGGATAGATTGGGATCAAAAGCCTCTAAATATCTTGGAATCCCACCCAATATTCCATATGCCAACAATTTATCTTCATTACTATATCCAGGAAAAAATGCACTACTCTCTAAATAATCAAATGGCTTTATTTCTAAAGTCGATGTTTGTCGATCATGAAGCGGACTTTTTCTACCCATAACATCACTTTCCATAACACTTACAGAAGAACCACACAAAATTAAAAAGATATTTTTCTTTTTCCAATTATGATCAATCACATGCTGCAATATTGACTTTACAGAAGGATTCTCATCAATAATATAAGGAAATTCATCAATTATCACGGCAATTTTTTCAGTAGCCTTCTCCCCAATGTAATTGAATGCATCCTCCCAACTTTTAAATGAAGCTATAAAATTCTTATCAAAATGATATTGAATCACTTTAGAAAAGTCCTCTAAGTTTAGCGCATCATTCTTTTCTCGAGCAGGAAAAAAGATTGCGTTCGAATGTTCGGAAAATTTCTGCAGAATCGTTGTTTTACCAACTCTTCTTCGACCATACATTACTAAATATTCAAAACAATCACTATTATATAATTCATTCAAATGATTTAATTCTTCTTTTCTTCCTAACATCAAATCACATCCTTTATATTTGTATACTTACGAGTAGTATACTCTAAAGTATACAAATATTCAACGATTCTTTCACTGTATTTTTCTTTATTCTCCCAATTCATCCAACATATCATCTACACCATCACGATAACTTTCATCATTATCATAACGATTCTCATCATAATCACCTGAATATGCATCATCACTTCCTTCATCATAAGATGATGATGAATAAGATGAAGAACTCGAATTTTGTCCCTCTTCCTTTTTACGTTTCTCTTCCCTTGCCTTAAACTCACTCAATTCCGTACGACGCCTATTCTCAAGACGATACTGTTCCATTTGCGCTTCCCATTCTGCCTCTTCCTTTTTCAAAGAAATATATCCATATCCAAATAATAGTCCAAGAATAATCAAGAAAATAATTCCACCCCTACCCTTAGATTCATTATTTGGTTGAATGACCTTTTTTTCCTGATAATTTTCACTAGGATCAGCTTCAGGCAAAACTCTTTCCTGATTTGAATAATCACTTTGTTTCTTTGTTGTTTGAACTTTTGGTGGGATATTCACCGAAAACCTTAAATGTATATCATATAATCTTCTAAGGATAAAACCGGCTAACCAATCAATAAAAGCATCCTCAAATTCAATACTAAAACAAGTTAATAAGCTAAGAAACTCAAACATCGATTCATCCATTAAGGATGAATCAAAACAAGGATCATTCTTTAACATTGTCTTAATTTCATCCTCTGACTTACCATCATATCTACGAATCAGCTCATCATCACTCATATCCAAGATTTCCTTAACGCCATCTCCCACAATCTTTTTACGCGTTTCTATATCTAATTTTGACTTTTTCGGTGTTTCTTTCTTCTTTTCAAAAGCAGGTATCTGAGGCTGCTTTGTCTCCTTCTTCTTGGAAACAGGTACATCCACACCATACTGCTGCATTACCTGTATTAACTCATTTGTAAGTAAACCCTTCTTATTAGCCTGAATATAAATATCTTCATAGATAGGACAAAGACTACAAGCTTCACTAAACTTATCTTCTTCAATTAAAGAATCAACAGATTGAACAAACTCATACGAACTATATCCCTTAATACACTCTTCGCAAATAGATGCATAAAAATGTCTTAAGTAAACAGGAATAAATACAGAAATGTAGAAATCATTTTCTTTACATTGTTTAGAAACATCCTCCATATGCTTCTTTGTTTTACTCGAATCTAAAATCATACGATATAGAGTACTCGCCAAATGATTGCACAATATACCAAAGTTTACATTTAAACAAGACTCTAACATCTTTTCTTTCACTAATTCAACTTCAACTTCCAATTGCGATGTACTTCCCTGCATTTTAAGTACACAAATTTTTTCAAGACTTGAAGCATCACGATTCAGATTATTCGTATTCATATTTGAAAAAGGAAGTTCAATATCTTTATATTCACCACGAATCAGTTTATCCTCTACATCATTTACTAAACTTGAATACTTTTCTTTACACTCATTATAATATTCATACCAATCTAGAAACTCTTTTGAAATTATTATATTTTCCATTCACTATACCCCTGCATTCTAGCCGCCTCATACAAAGGATGCATATGCGCTTCTAACTTATGCTTAAACTCATATTCCGTATTTTCTTTGACATACAATTCTTCAATAGCCCACAAAGACTGAAGATTCTTGGCATAGCACTTCTCAAATAGCTTATGAATTGAATCATATTCTACAACACTCTTATATAAGTCATACTCCATATTCGCCATCTTATTAAAGTACAAATCCCACTCTGGTAAATGATTACTCTTTGAGCGATTTGCGCTCGCATTGCTCGGTATCAAATTCCACATTTCATCATGTGCTACATAAGACCACGGAATGAAGTGATCCACATCAAATGTGGGTTCTAATTTATTACCTGAATATATGTCCACAATTTCTTTATTTGACACTTCAATATGCGCATTCCACAAATCACGCACTCTTTCTAAATGTCTTACATTATTCCTTTCATCATCCAGTTTATTAATAATTCCCGGCACGCCCGGATTGATCATTTGAAGAAATTGAATCTTATTATACTGAATCCAATTTTTAATGATCATATAATTATCCACTAAGAAAGGAATCCAAGCTTCCTGCAAAACAACATATTTATGTATGCCCGTCCCATTCTCAATAATATAGGGAAAATGAATTTCTTGATTCAACATTTGAATATATTCAATACGATACACATCCCCTTTATCCTTAGTAAGTTCAGATGAAAAACTACTCAATAGTTTATAGGGAACATTCTTTGCCAACTTTCGCTTATATTCCAAAACCAAATGATTCTGCTCTTTTAATACACTACGAATTTCATCTGGTTTAGAATTCTCATTTAAAGACGTATTTTCAATCAAGACATCAATAGCTCGATTGATTGCATCTCTTCTTTCTCCTTCAATCATTGGACCCAAAAACAAATGATACTGTGTTACTGTATACCAAGCTGACACAATCATTTCATCAAAGATTTCGTCAAATGAAAAACGATATTTTTTCAGCATCAAATTCATAATGGCTTCTAACCAATAAAATTTGTAACACTGCGTAGGATGATCCAACATACTCCCAAAAGCTCGATAATCCAGTTCTCCAGAATACGCATCGTTCTTTATAAATTCCATATTCATACCCATGTTCTTTCTACCAAATATTATAACCTTTTCGATCTATGATTTCATTTTAATGCTGGTATAATGTTAGGTATGAACTATCAAAATATACAAAGCGGCCTATCTACCGCATTTTTAGACAAAAATATATCTTCCAACGTATTATATCGACCTCAATTTATTTCAAACGACTATAAGAATGGAAGAAAAGTACTAAGCACCATTGAAGATGAATTATTACACTGCGACTCCTTTTTAATCAGTGTAGCCTTCATTACGATGGGAGGTATCACCCCCTTACTTCAAACGCTTCGTACTTTAGAAGATAAAGGCATCCATGGAAAGATTCTAACAACGGACTATTTGGCATTTAGTGATCCTAAAGCGTTAGATAAACTCGCTACATTTTCGAATATTGAACTTAAAATGTATCTAGTACCCGACTCAAAGAATGGTTTTCATACCAAGGGATATATCTTTCAATCCGATGAAATCTACAAGATCCTTGTGGGTTCTAGTAATATGACAAATACAGCACTTACTACAAATCGAGAATGGAATACAAAAATTGTGTCCACAAAATCCGGAGAATTCGTTTCTGAAATGTTAGATGAATTTGAAGAATTATGGAATCATCCAAATACATATTCCTACAATGCATTTATTGGTGCATATAGAGTGCATTATGAAGAATACAAAAAGGTGAAACAAAAAGAAGACATTAAATTACCTTCTAAACAGTTGATCCCAAATTCTATGCAGAAAGCCTTTATTTCCAATCTTAGAAAGCTTCGCAATGAGAATGAATCAAAGAGTTTGTTGATTTCAGCCACAGGAACAGGAAAAACGTATGCCTCAGCCTTTGCCTTACAAGATCAGAATCCCAAGAAAGCCCTATTTTTAGTGCATAGAGAGCAGATTGCCAAACAAGCTCTTCAAAGCTACAAAAATGTATTTAAAAATACAAAAACATTTGGGCTTTTATCTGGAAACAGCAAGGATACAGATGTAGACTACTTGTTTGCAACCATGCAAACGATGTCTAAAAAAGAAGTGTATTCAAGTTTTGCCCCTGATACATTCGATACCATCATCATTGATGAGGCACATCGCATTGGAGCTAAAAGCTATCAAGAAATCATGGACTACTTTAAACCAAAGTTTTGGCTAGGAATGAGCGCAAGCCCAGAAAGAACCGATGACTTTGATGTATATGCAGCCTTCGACCATAATATTGCCTATGAAATTCGTCTTCAACAAGCTCTAGAAGAAAACTTATTATGTCCATTCCACTATTTTGGCATTACTGACTTTTTAACAAACGGAAACGAAACCGATTTTACAGATTTCAACTACCTTACATCGAACCAAAGAGTCGACTACATTATCGAACAAACCAATTATTATGGATATAGTGGAGAAAGAGTCAAAGGACTCATGTTTTGCAGTTCCAAGAAAGAAGCGGCTGCCCTTAGTGAAAGATTAAATCTAAGAGGGTATCGAACCATCGCTTTAAGTGGAGAGGATTCTCAAGAAAAAAGAGAAGATGCGATTGATCGCTTAGTATCCGATACAAGAAGTGACTATCTACAATACATTTTAACTGTAGATATTTTTAATGAAGGTGTCGACATTCCTGAAATCAATCAAGTTGTACTATTAAGACCCACACAATCGCCCATTGTCTTTGTCCAACAATTAGGCCGAGGCCTAAGAAAATCAAAAGGCAAAGAATATGTTGTCATTCTAGACTTCATTGGAAACTACAAAAACAACTTCATGATTCCAATCGCCCTATCTGGAGATCGTTCTTACAACAAAGACAATATAAGACGATATGTTCTTGAAGGTGAAAGAATTATTCCAGGATCGAGTACGATTCACTTTGATGAAATCAGTAAGAAACAAATTTTTGCGTCGATTGACACCGCCAATTTTGCGGATATCAAGCTCATTAAGGATAGCTATAAAAATCTAAAGAATAAACTTGGAAGAATCCCTACTCTTATGGATTTTGAAACCTATGGAGAAATTGACGTACAAAGAATTTTCGACAACAAATCACTAGGATCTTATTATGCCTTTTTAAAGAAATATGAAAAGGATTATAAGATCAGATTGAATGAACTTGAAGAAAACTTTATTAAGTTTATTTGTACAAAACTTGCCAATGGAAAAAGAAAGATAGAGCTTGAAACACTAAAAGATTTAATCAATGATCAAGAATATACTTTCTCAAATGACATATCACAAACAAATGTATTAAACATCTTCACCAATGAATTCCCTACTGGTTCTGGAAAAAATACGTTTAAAGATTGTATTTTTATTGAAGACAAGAAGATTTCAAAACCATTTAAGACATGTTTAGAAAACAACGAATTTAAATCCATGGTAAAAGAAATCATTGAATATGCATTGGATCAATATAATAAACATTATAAGAATACATATAAAGATACAAACTTTGTTCTTTATCAAAAATATACATACGAAGATGCCTGTCGCTTATTAAATTGGCAACACAATGAAGTTCCATTAAATATTGGCGGATACAAATATGATCAAACAACCAAAACATTCCCTGTCTTTATCAATTATGACAAGGCAAACGACATTCAAGATACCATCAAATATGAAGATCATTTTATCAATGAAAGTCAATTGATTGCGATATCCAAATCCGGAAGAACCACAAGCAGTGATGACGTACAAAACTTCTTGTACGCCAAAGAAAGAGGGATTGAAGTTCATTTGTTTGTGCGAAAGAACAAAGATGATAAAACAAGCAAAGAATTCTATTATCTAGGCCATATGCAAGCAGAGATAGATAAGACCAAACAGTTTGTGATGCCCAACACGCAAAAAACAGCCGTCGAAATCTTATGGCAATTGGATACACCCGTAAGAGAAGACATTTATCGATACATTGTAGAGGAGTGATTTTTTGAAAACAATACACGTAGTAGCTGCCATTATTAAAGATGAAAATAAAATATTCGCCACCCAAAGAGGTTATGGCGAATTTAAAGACGGATGGGAATTTCCTGGAGGAAAAGTAGAACCCAATGAAACAAGTAGACAAGCCATTGTTCGTGAAATCAAAGAAGAATTAGATACAACCATTCAAGTCGAAGAATACTTTGATACAGTCGAATATGACTATCCAACCTTCCACCTATCCATGGAATGTTTCATTTGTACAATTCTTGAAGGAAATTTAACTCTATTAGAACACGAATCTGCAAAATGGCTTACTAAAGACACATTAGACTTAGTAGATTGGCTACCTGCAGATTTAGGATTAATCGCTAAACTAAAAGAAATATTATAATCCCATACAACATTTTAAAATACCTAAAAACGAGCATTTCATCTTTACATAAAGAACAAATGCTCGTTTTTCTTTTGCCAAACTGTCAAATAATCAACAAATTTTCAGGAATTAATAATGTTTTCACATTGAAGTTTTATAATTGAAATTGGCTACTGGATGTGGTTGGTGGTTACCTCTTGTTAAGGAGTTTTGAAGCCTTGAATCTTGAATTCCAGGTAAGTAGATCCTTCTATTTTTTTACAGGAGGAAGGCTTATGTATATATATCTACATATTGATGTTGCTATGTGCTTATTTGCCATAGTAGAAATACTAAAAGTAACATTGATGATTATAGAAAAATGCAAAAAGCACTAATCACCACCGACAATGGAAAAAGATTAGTGCTTCAGCATTAATTTTATTTCAGAGTAACCACTGCTTTTCCAGTAGTCGTTCTCTATATGTATTATACAGATAAACCAAATGTAATTCCACAAGAAAAGCTAAAAATCCCATACAACATTTTATCAGCCCAAAAAAGAATCATTTGTACTTTATATAAAGCATATACTCCAATTTTCATACAATCCAACTGTCAAACAATCAACAAATTTACAAGAATTAATAATGTTTTCACATTGAAGTTTTATAATTGAAACTGGCTACAGGATGTGGTTGGTGGTTACCTCTTGTTAAGGAGTTTTGAAGCCTTGAATCTTGAATTCCAGGTAAGTAGATCCTTCTATTTTTTTGCAGGAGGAAAGCTTATGCATATATATCTACATATTGATGTTGCTTTTGTTCTATTTGCCATAGTAGAAATACTAAAAGTAACATTGATGATTATAGAAAAAATGCAAAAAGCACTAATCACCACTAGCAATGGAAAAAGATTAGTGCTTCAGCATTAATTTTATTTCAGAGTAACCACTGCTTTCCCAGTAGTCGTTCTCTATATGTATTATACAGATAAACCAAATGTATTTCCACAACAAAAGCTAGAAATCCCATACAACATTTTATTTATGTTAAAAGCATCTATTTTCACTTTATTTAAAGTGAATATTGAGATTTTTGTGTGATACAACTGTCGAAAAAAAAGAATAATTCAAACGAACTATCCTTTCTTTGGTTGGATCCAATACATACTTTCTGCGACACGAACCTTCAAACCATCCATTATCATTTCTTTCTGCTGAAAGTTAGCCAAAACATTCAAGCGATTCCAGAAAGTTCTTTCGCAAGTGGATTTTCCATCAATAAAACATTCCATTTTGCGTCTCCCTCGACGTCTATCATAGAATATTATGAATCCGCTTACAAGTCTTGACTTTATTTATTTTTATGATTCGTTATTTTACTGAAATAACTGTGTATCCCGCATTTGTCACGGCATCACTCAACATCTGATCTGTGACATTCTCAGTGCAGTTTAATGTAGCTGTTTTTTCATCTAAACTAACCACTACATCACTTACACCTTCTACTTTACTTAAGGCATCCTTTACATGTGCCACACAATGCATGCACATCATACCATCTACTGTTACTACTTTTTTCATTTTCTTTTCCTCCTTATATTCAACGGGAATATAACCCGCATCTTCAACCGCTTGTCTTAAAGCCACCTTATTTACTTGTTGCACATAGTCAATATCGGCCTTACCCAAATTATAATCCACATGAACTTCTTTTACATTTGGAACCTTCTTTAAAGCATCCTCTACTAACCATGCACAATGTCCACAAGACATACCATCAATATGCATTGTGTACGTTTTGACTTCTTCACTTTGAACTTTAGGTTTAAAATAACGAAGTCGCAATGCGTTTGTGACAACACAAACACTACTCAAAGACATACATGCAGAACCAATCATTGGTGATAATCGAAGTCCAAATGCCGGATACAATAGGCCTGCCGCAACTGGAATTCCTAGAATGTTATAGAAGAAAGCCCAGAATAAATTCATCTTGATATTCTTGATGACATCATTTGATAAATCGATTGCCGTCACTACATCCAATAAAGAGCTTTTCATCAAAATCACATCCGCACTATCCAAGGCAATATCGGTTCCAGCACCAATCGCAACCCCAATATCAGCACGCATTAATGCAGGCGCATCATTGATACCATCACCCACCATCATAACCTTCTTACCTTGTTCTTGAAGCTTACGAATTACACTCTCCTTATCTTGTGGCAACACATCACTAATCACTTCATCCACACTTAAAGATTTACCAATCGCATTCGCTGTTTTTTGATTGTCTCCAGTCAACATAACCACACGCATATTCTTCTTTTTAAATTGTTCTAATGCAACCTGACTCGTACTACGAATGGTATCCGCCACACTAATTAAACCGATCACATTTTGATCTTTCACAAAAATCAATGGAGTTTGACCTAAACTTGCATAAGCATCTAAGTCTGATAAAACATTTTGATTTATTTGAATATTTTTCTCTTCTAATAACCTTTTATTTCCTGCCAAATACACATGTCCATTTAGCTTAGCCTGAATACCACGACCCGAAATGTTTGTGAATTGTTCAGGTTGTTGAAGCTTTATATTTTTATCTTTCGCATACTCCACAATGGCCTGTCCCAAAGGATGTAAAGAACCACTCTCTAAGCTTGCCGCCATTGAAATAAAGTCATTCATACTAATATTTGTATATACCTTAACACCTTGAACACTTGGCTTTCCTGAAGTAATCGTACCCGTCTTATCCAATACAATCGTATCAATCGAATGTAGCTGTTCTAATATGGCAGCCGACTTAATTAAAATCCCATTTTCCGCTGCCTTACCCGTACCTACCATAATCGCAACTGGCGTAGCTAAACCTAAGGCACAAGGACAAGAAATTACAAGTACACTAATCGCATTGGATAACGCAAATTGAATCGTTTGACCACTGATCAACCATGCGACAAATGTAATCAATGCGATTAAAATCACAACTGGAACAAACACTCCACTCACTTTATCTGCCAAACGAGCAATAGGAGCCTTTGAGTTACCTGCATCATCGACTAACTGAATGATCTTAGCCAAAGTTGTATCTTCACCTACTTTTTCAGCCTCAAACTGAAAAGTACCATTCTCATTCATAGTAGCTGAAATAACTGAATCCCCTACATTCTTTTCTACCGGAAGACTCTCACCCGTAATCGCCGACTGATCCACATAACCTGTACCCGAAATGACTTTACCATCTACTGGAATTCTTTGTCCCGGACGAATCACAACTACATCATGAATTCGAATACTTTCACTCGATACAACAATTTCTTTACCATCCCTTAAAATTGTCGCATTTTTTGGTGCTAAGTCCACCAACTTGTCTAAGGCATCACTTGTTTTTGCCTTGGATCTAGACTCCAAATACTTTCCAACACTAACCAAAGTCACAATTGTTGCGGCCGACTCAAAGTATAAAGAATGCATAGCCATATGGGCCATTTCTATATTCTGCACACCAAAATAATAGGCCATCTGATAAATACCGACCAAGCCATACACAAAGCTTGCACCTGAACCCATCGCAACTAAAGAATCCATGTTTGCCGACTTTTTAATTAAAGCCTTAAAACCAGTAATAAAGAAATGTCTTTGAATAAACAATATAAATAGACATAGAATCAGCTGTGTTAAGGCTGAAACCATCATCCATTCCATACCCTCTAAAATAGGAAGGCCCACCATAGGACCCATCGCAATTAGAAGTAAAGGAACCAATAAAACTAAACTCAAAATCAATCTTTGTTTAGCACTTCTTTGATCCGATTCCACTCGATTCTGACGATTCTGCCATTCTTTGCGAACCTCTGTCTTTTGACCATGCACACTAGCTCCATAGCCAATCTGTTTTACAGCTTCACAAATCGTTTGTTCATTCACCTTATCTTGATCAAATTCAACCTTCATTGAATTCGATAATAAAGAGACATCACAATGACTCACACCATCTAACTTACTCACAACACGAGTTACATTAGCCTGACAAGCCGCACATGTCATGCCTGTCACATCAAACTTTTCTTCCATTAAAACCACCTACTTTAACTTCTTTACTAAATCCATAACCTCACTCATGATTTCTGTATTTCCATTTTGCACATCCTCAACAACACACGTATTTAAGTGTTCCTGCAAAACAATGTATCCAAATGCCTGCAAAGCACTCTCTACAGCCGCTACCTGCACTAAGATGTCGCCACAATAACGATTCTCCTTCAACATATTCTCAATTCCATTCAATTGTCCTACCATACGATGAAGACGATTCGTCAATTGTTTGATTTCTTTCTCATCTCTAGGCTTATGCTTTTTATGACAACACTCACTCATTGATCTCACCTCGACATAATGATATACCCCCTATAGGTATATTTCAAGTGATATGATTTGTGGCATAATAAAAGAAAGGAAAAAACTCTATGAAATATAATTATTACGTGTACCTGCCAAGAATTGGAACCATTCTTGTCATGTTTTTAACGTGCAGTGCACTCTTCTCAAAAGAAATCTTTTTTAATATCATATACCTTGTTTTTGTCGTGCTCTTTAGCCAAATTCTATTTATATATGAAAAAAGACTATTAAAAAACAATGAACCACAATACGAAAAAATCAGTTTTCGCGATTCATTGTTGATGTATCCCATTCTATTAAAAATTGAACTATTCCTATTTGCGATTGTCAGCCTATTTAGTATATTGATCCTTCTATGCATCAATAAAACCATTATGGCACTAATCACATTTGGAGTTATCACAATTATTATTTCACTCTATTTCAATATGCGAAGGCACTAGTAAACGTCATTAAAGAGTAAGACAGTTCTGATTTTATCGTCTTACTCTCCTTTTTATTTTTTGAATAATTATAAACATTTTTTATCTATACTTCTCTAAGTTGCTTTAAATATATCATTGCTCATTTTACTTGGTTTATCTCCAACTGGACTCATGCCGTGCCCGCACACATTAAAAGCGAACCCTACCATTATTATGATAGTGATTCGCTCGTTTGATCTGCTTTTTCTGTTTGCCGCAACATGCGATATCCAACCCCCACATGCGTCTGAATATATTTAGGATTTGAAGTGTCTGGCTCAATCTTTTTACGCAATGTAGCCATAAACACACGAAGACTTGGAGTCTCTGTGCCCTGAACGCTTCCCCACACTTCTTGCATGATATAATTATGTGTTAAAACCTTATCGGTATTTTTAGCTAAAACACACAACAATTTATATTCAATCGGTGTTAAATGGATTTCATGCCCATTCTCATATACACAACCCTGCGCATAGTTGATTGTCAAATCTCCATTTTCATATACACTCTCATTTACACTTATGGTCTGACTATTATTTAATCTTCGAATTGTTACACGAAGTCTAGCTAACAATTCATCCACTGAAAATGGTTTTGTCAAATAATCATCGGCCCCTAAATCTAAAGCTTTCACTTTATCTTGATCTTCACTTCTTGCCGAAACCACAATAATTGGAATATTTGACCAAGAACGAACCTTCTTTATAACTTCCAAACCATCCATATCTGGCAGTCCTAAATCTAGAAGCATAATGTCAGGATTATAAGAAAGTACATTCATGATTCCTTGCTTCGCTGTTTTTGCCAGACGAAACTGATAATTTTCCATCTCTAGAGTTGTCGTAATCAAATTCCCAACCGCAATATCATCTTCAATTACTAAAATTTGAACTTTATTCATACAACTTTACCTCCACTGCATCCAATACAAACTTAAAACAAGCTCCATGAGGCGTTACATTCTCAACCCAAATCGTACCACCATGCGATTGAATAATAGATTTACACAAAGATAGACCTAGACCCATGCCACGTCTTGTATCTCCACCTCGATTGTTTTCCGTATAGAACATCTCAAACAATTGATCTGGATGTAAAACACCATTTCCATCATCTTGAACTTCAATTAAAATTTTATCCTCAACCCGCCTAGCATTCAAAGAAATATTTGAATTTTCAGGCGTATATTTGATCGCATTATTTATTAAATTCACTAAAACCTGAATAATCAAGCGTGCATCCATATTAGCCATCAATAAATCATCCTCTAAATGCATAGAAATATTATGTTTACGTTTATTACGACCCAAATGATGAATGGCCTCTCTAAAAATATCCTCAATCATTTCTGGTTGTAAATTCAACTGCATCGTACCATTTTCAATTCTCGTTATAAACAATAAGTTTTCCACCAAATCATACAACCACATCGCATCATTATAAATATCTTGATACAATTCCTTCTTCTTTTCTTGTGAAAACGCATTCTCGTTTTCCAACAATAAACCGGCATTGCCTGAAATACTAGTCAGTGGCGTTCTTAAATCATGCGAAATCATACGTAATAAATCGGCTCGCAACGCCTCTTGTTTGGCTTGCTGCTCAATTTTTAGATTTTCTAAACGAATCATTTCCTTCTCTAAAGCCATACCACACTCGTCCAATATCGCAAGCCACAAATTTTTTTCAAAAGAATCTATCTTATCTTTTAATACAATTCCAACCACGCCTAACACTTCGTGCGTTCCATTAATAGGTAAATATAAACACATCGAATCCGAATGATAACTCGTTGTCTTTCCAGCCTCATGCCTATTTTTATAAACCCAAGCCACAATATCCGTTTCTACAGGACACTGTCCTAATAGAATAGGCTCATCATTATGTGGATACAACACTAAATCCGTATCCAATAATTTATGCAGTTGTTTTAACATCGAAGCATAGATCGCATTCATATCATTCGCCTTTTGAAGCATCTGGCTCATCTCCAATAAGACTTGCGTACGATACACTTGTTTGGCATTTTCGAAAGATTGTTTCTTTAATCTTGTCATTAATGAACTAGATGACATGGCCACCACAAACATAACAATATATGTCGTAATATAGCTTGGATCACTCAACAAAGAAAAGTAGGGGTATGTAAAGAAAAAGTTAAAGCATAACACTGAAAATAAAGACGCCAACAAACTATAGATATATCCACTTGTCCAAATGGATACAAATACAATGCCCAAGATATAGATCATAATAGGCGTTGTAATCAAAAATTGAAAGTGCATAAATCCCTTGCCAATAAGCGTACAAAGAAAAAGAATCCCCATCATTTTTAATGTATCTTTCAATGAAAAACTCAAAAGATTAAAATTAAAATGAAACATGCGACGATAATCCTGCGGATAATTCACAGAATATATATCAATATCTTTCAACTTAAACAATGCTTGTTTCGCCAAATTTTTTTCTAAAACAACACAATCCACCTGAGAAACACCCACATATTCCACAAGCTGAGGCAATACATCCTGTCCATAAAGAATCGTTACTTTTGCCCCTTTACTCTCCGCATACTTAATATTTTCACGTAAACAACTCTTTGATGCCGCACTTGCCCCCTCATATTTTGGAGTTTGCGCAAAAATAGCACTCAATACTGCATGATTGCTTTTCGCAATTTGAGCTCCCTTATCAATAACTCTAGAATTATATTTAGAAGCCGATAAACATATTAATACATTCGCCATAAAGCTAGTATAACACAAGCCCACAAAGAATCATTCATCTTAACATTGTCTTAACATAGTGTTAGAATACTTTATGGAATCTTAATACAGACTAGTGTAGAATGTTTTAAGATATTAGAATAGGTGGTTTTATGTTTAAAAAACGTATGAAACGCATTACCCCAGGACAAATGATCATCCTCAGTTTTGCGACTATGATATTTATCGGTGCCTGCCTGCTTATGCTTCCATTTTCCACAAACGATGGTAAGGGCGCACCATTTTTAGATGCATTATTCACTTCAACCAGTGCCTCCTGCGTAACCGGACTGATTATGCATGACACAGCACAATATTGGTCCCCATTTGGACAACTCATTATCTTGATTCTGATTCAAATTGGAGGTATGGGCGTCATTACGATGGCCATTCTACTCTTTGTTCTTGGAGGCAAGAAAATTGGTTTTAAACAAAGATATTTTATGCAACAATCTATTTCTGCCCCAAAACTAGGGGGTATTATCCGAAACACAAAATGGATTCTAAAAGCTGCATTATGCGTCGAAGCACTAGGTGCCATCTTATTAGGCATACGCTTCTTACCGCGTTTTGGACTTGTCAAAGGCCTATGGTATTCCATATTCCATTCCATCTCTGCCTTTTGTAACGCAGGCTTTGATTTAATGGGCACAAACCAAGCTTACTCATCTTTAACAGGATATGCCGGTGATATTTTAGTATCCAACGTCATTGCAGCACTAATCGTACTTGGTGGCTTAGGCTTCTTTGTCTGGAAAGATGTTGTTGAATACAAACATCATTTACATAAATATTCACTACAATCCAAAGTTGTATTATTTACTACTGCAACATTGTTGATCATCAGTACACTCTATTTCTTTATCAATGACTTTAGCCATTGGAATATGCGTCTAGCCGATCAAATCAACGTTTCCATTTTCCAAGCCGTATCCCCAAGAACAGCTGGATTTAATACGATTGATTTAAACAAAATGAATCAAAGCAGCATTTTCTTTATGACACTATTAATGTTGATAGGAGGAAGTCCACAAGGTACGGCCGGAGGATTTAAAACAACAACATTAGCCGTATTGATTCTTAGTATTCGTGCTGTATTCAATCATAAACAAAACCCACAATGTTTTGGAAGAAGAATTTCCATGGACACATTAAACAATGCTACAGCCTTATTTATGTTATTTATGGTATTATTCTTTACAGGAGCACTCCTTATTTCGGCCTTCGATCAACTACCCATTCTTGACGCCCTATTTGAAGCGGCCTCTGCCATTGGAACCGTTGGACTTACATTAGGAATCACACCCACACTATCAAGTGCATCACATTGTATTTTAATTTTCTTGATGTTCTTTGGAAGAGTTGGAGGCTTAACTTTACTTTTAGCCATTTCAAAACATCAAGTTGTCGCAAACGCAAATTTACCACAAGAAAATATCACAATTGGATAACAGGAGGAACATATGAAATCAGTATTAATTATTGGTATGGGACGTTTTGGACGTCACATGGCACAAAAACTATATGATTTAGGGCATGACGTTTTAGCCATTGATAAAAATGAAGAAAAAATCAACAAAGTCCTTTCTTATGTCACAAACGCACAAATCGGAGATTCTACCGACGAAAGCTTTATTGACTCACTAGGCGTATCGAACTTTGATCTTTGCGTTGTAGCCATTGGAGATGACTTTCAAAGTTCACTCGAAACAACAGCCCTATTAAAAGATTATGGATCAAAACTTGTTGTCGCAAGAGCCGTACGCGATGTACACGCTAAATTCTTATTGCGCAATGGAGCCGATGAAGTTGTATATCCTGAAAAACAAATTGGTAACTGGGCCGCCGTACGTTTTTCAAGCGAAAACATCTTTGACTACGTACAACTTACTCCAGAATATTCCATTTATGAAATTGCCGTACCAACCGCTTGGATTGGAAAAACCATGTTAGAACTCGATATTCGTAGAAAATACCATATCAACATTCTAGCTACCAAAATCAATGGAATTCTAGACCCACTTCCAAGTGCTGAACATACTTTCCAGGAATCCGAAAACATTCTTATTCTTGCGCAAAATTCAGACGTACAAAAATTCCTTCGTTTTTAATGAAATCTTAACATGACGCCTCATTCTTTTACACCGTTTAAACATTTAAAATTCTACAATAAAGGTGTAAGAAAGAGGCGATTATTTATGTTAGGAATTTTATCAATAGGATCCGTAATCTACATTTCTTTCTTAGTCCCACGACTCTTAAATCACATCTTAAATATCACTCACCATTAATGTATGCTACGAGCATACCAATTATCCCCATTTTTAAGTTATAAATATACTTAAGAAAGGGGATTTTATTATTATGAAAACATGGAAACTAGTCAGTGGAATCATTTCCATTGTATTAAGTGTATTTGTCGTATTCCAAAGTATGATAGCAGGCCTTGCCAACGCACTAGAAGAAAGTGGACAAGTAAGTGGCAGTGCAGGACTTGTTGTTAGTATATGCATGCTTTGTGGAGGAATTGTATCGATTGTATCTAGAAAGAATAATTCAAAAGGAACCAACATTGCACTTCTAATTCTATTTAGTTTAGCTACATTAACAGGCTTTGTACTTGCAGAAAAATATTCAGACCTATATATAATCACTCATTCTCTTTTTGTTTAATTCCTCATCCCTTTTCTCTCTGTTTCTGTCGGTGAATTTGTACAGTCTTTTCACAGGGTGTTGAACAGTGTTAAATGAATGATTAAACAAAGGGTATGACAAGAATCCAAGTGATTATTAAACATTCCGCTCATTCTCGTTATTTTCTATTATATCAAATTGTTTGGCTTTGCAGAGATGATGTATGGTATATTATCCTTGTCGGGTGATTACACCAATGCATCAATCCTAACAAATCATCCAATAGAACCAATTGAAGCTGGTCCTTTTTTTTACTCTTAAGAAACTTTATGATTCAGATAATTTTGATATTCTTCGTCAAGGTCAAAGTTTGCTGAGAACTTCTTCCCTATGAGAAAGTCAGTATATTCGTCTTCTCTATCACTTACGATAACATCGTCATCTACATCTTTCTGTACATATTCAGTTTCAAACATGAGGTTGTAAAGCACTGAATATCGTTCGATAATTGCACACTTGATTGGCATTGCTGTTAATGTTGTATTCTTACTGAAACATGATATTATATATGTGGAAAGAGGAAGTATTCTCTGCAATGGTGATTCTCCACCGAAGACGTTGAAGCGAGAAACGATAAAGCTTGGCGATTCCCGGCCGAAGACGTTGAATTGGGAGACGATAAAGCCACATAGAGGAAGCACTGCTTCCTCTATTTTTTTGGGTATCCGCATTTTGTGGTTGAAAAATATGAATAAAGCTTAGCAAGCATTGGCACAAGAAATAGAAATTTGTGTTAGTTGCTTGCTTTCTTTGTTTTATGTGTGTGGCTGAAAATCACTCATTGTTAAAAGTATCAGACCGCAATTTGAGGTTGAAAAATTGGAGAGTTGAGGATACGATTGAATTACATTAGGGATAAGGTGGATGTATATGAATAAATATAATGTTAACGACATTGTCTTCTTCATATCGAATGGATATCATGTCCGAGAAGCTACTGTGATTCGTACTGGTGGAGGCTTTTGTACGATTAAATTCAATGACAATGAAACTCCAGCAGGAACTAGAGTTAGAGTAACCAAGTTATTTAAGACTAAGCAAGAAGCTGAAATTGTTGTTGAAAAAACGCATAACACACTGTTATACTAGGCTTTGTTGGATGAGCCATAAATCTTGTAAATCAAAATCATCCAACAATCCTATTCCATGAGCTGACATTCAACCCTTTCTGTCAGCTCTTTTCTTGTGTGCCGGGCATGGCACGAGTCCAGTTGGAGATAAACTAACCACGGGTAGTTACCGCCAAGTGTAGTGAACCACAAGCCGTTGATAGTGATGTCATGGGTGGAGGAAGTGGTGTAGCAATTCTTTGGAGCGTACGCAGAGAAACTTGATGAGGCTAAATGGTGGATAAGATTACTTAACAAATCAAGGTCCAAAAGGTAAACGTAAAACCAAGATGTTGTGAAAGAAATAGGGTACCCACAACAGACTTTCACTGTCTAGATATATGCCATGCTCGGCATACTAAGAAGAGCAGAGATTTTAACATCTCTGCTCCCTAGTTAATAATCCTTTAAACACTCATAGGGTTTTCAACCCTACGATTCTTGAAGACAACTTTTAGTCGACCCTATCTAATTGCGGAGTACCAAAAAAGACTCGGACAACTATATGTCATCCGAGTCATAATGAGCTATAAACCATTTTGGAATATGATTCATTCTAAGAGAATCAATCTATTTAAACCATCCAAATTTATTACGCATTATTTTTTCTTATTGCGACGTTTATATCCAAATAATCCAAGTACAGCTGTAGCTGATGCAAGAGCAGTAGTTGCAAAGAAACCTACATGTGTACTAGTTCCTGTGTTTGTACCATTGTTTTTGCTAGGTTTTTCTGTTGGCTTCTGCACTGGTTTATCTGTTGGTTTTTGTTCCGGTTTTGTATCTGGTTTTTCAGTTGGCTTTTCTTCCGGTTTATCAGAAGGTTTTTGTTCCGGTTTTGTATCCGGTTTTGTATCCGGTTTTGTATCTGGTTTTTCAGTTGGTTTTTGTTCTGAACCAGTAGCCTTAACCAAGTTTTTAACTGCTTTTTCTAATTTGTCTTTTGCTTCATCCACTTCTTCTTGTGAAACATTTGGATTTGCACTGACTTCATCCGCATATTCTAAAGCTTCTTTAAATTGCTTCCAAGATTCTGGTGTGTAATCAGATTCATTTAAAGTCACGCTAGAAGCAATTACTGTAGTTAATTCTGATTTATCAGCCTTAACTGCTAATCCTTTAATAGCTTCATCTAATTTTCTATATGCTTGACTAATTTGTTCTGATGTAGCAGCTTCATTTTCAAATACAGCTTTAGCTTCTTCTAATGCAGTTTCAAAAGCATCCCAGCTTGCATCTGTATAATCCTCTGATTTTTTATCCTGAACTTTATCGATTAATTCTTTTAGTTCTGGTTTATTAACCTTAACTGTCAATCCATTAATAGCTTCATTTAATTTTCTGTATGCTTGATCTACAGATTCTGGTGTAGCATTCTCATCTTCAAATACAGATCTAGCTTCTGCTAATGCATTTGCGAATGTTTCCCAACTTTCTTCTGTATAATCCTCTGAATTTTTATTTTCAACCTGATCAATCACTACTTTTAATTGTGATTTGTTGAATTTTAATTCTTCAATAGCTTTACTTAAGCTTTCACAAGCTTTATCTACAGCATCCTGAGAAACATTTTCATTTGCAGATACATCCTTAGCATCATTTAATACTGCTTCGAAAGCTTTCCAACTTTCTTCTGTATACTCATCTTTGTTTTTATTACCAGCTTCATCAATCAATGCTTGTAATTGTGTCTTATCAGCCTTAGCTGTTAATCCAGTCATAGCTGTTCTTAAGCTTTCACACGCTTGATCTACAACTTCCTGTGTTGCATCTTTATTACCATTTACTTCATTAGCTGTTCCTAATGCTGTTGTAAATGCTGCCCAGCTTTCTGGTGTATAACCTGCTTCTTCTTTACCAGTAGCTTCTGCAATCAATTTTTGTAATTCTGACTTATCAACCTGTTTTTTAGGTGCTAGACCTTTAATAGCTTTAGATAATGTATCTTGTGCAGCTTTTACAGTTTCTGGTGTAGATTTATCAGACTTCAATTCACCTTCAGCATTTGCTAATGCGTCTGCAAAGACTTTCCAGCTATCGGCAGTATAATCTGCTTCTTTCTTATCTTTAGCTTCTGTAATCAATGCCTGTAATTCTGATTTATCAACCTTAACTTTTAATCCATCAATAGCTGTTCTTAAGCTTCCACATGCGTTGTTTACACTTTGCTGTGTTGCATTTTCATTTCTAAATTCAGATCTAGCAGCTTCTAATGCAGTTACTAATTTAGCCCAGCTCTTTGCTGTATAATCAGTTTCTGTTTTACCTTCTGCTTCTTTGATCAAAGTTTCTAATTGTGATTTATCAACTGTCTTAGTTGCTAATCTATCGATAGCTGCTCTTAAGCTTTCACATGTTTGATCTACAGTTTTCTGTTTAGCATTTTTATCGCTATTTACTTCTTTCGCTTTTTGTAATTCAGTTGCAAATGTTGTCCAGCTTTCTGGTGTATAATCTGCTTCTTTTTTACCTTCTGCTTCTTTGATCAACGCTTCTAATTGAGATTTATCAACTTTCTTAGCTTTTAATCCTTTAATAGCTGCATCTAATTTTTCTTGAGCATCCTTAACAGTTTCTGGTGTAGAGTTTTCAGAATTTAATTCATCTTCTGCATTTGCTAATGCTTCTGCAAAGACATTCCAACTTTCTGTTGTATAATCTTCTTCTGCTTTGCCTCTAGCTGTTTCAATTAACGTTTGTAATTGTGCTTTATCAACATTCATATACGTTAATCCTTTAATAGCCGCATCTAATTTTTCTTGAGCATCTTTAACAGTTTCTGGTGTAGAATTTTCAGATTTATATTCAGATTTAGCTGCAGCTAACGCATCTGAGAATGATTTCCAACTATCTTCTGTATAGAACTTTTGTTTTCCATCATATGCTTTAGCTTTTTCAATCAACTTATTTAAGTTTGTTTTGTCAACTTCCTTATATGTTAATCCTTTAATAGCCTTATTTAATCTATCGTATGCTTTCTTCACTGTTTCCGGTGTAGAGTTTTCATTTGAAGATTCAGAGTTAGCTACATTTAATGCTTCTGCGAATGTATTCCAGCTATCTTCTGTATAGAACTCTTGTTTTCCATCATACGCTTTAGCTTTTTCAATCAATTTATTTAAGTTTGTTTTATCAACTTCCTTATATGTTAATCCAGTAATAGCTTTATCTAAATCTTCATATGCTTTTTTCACTGTCTCTGGTGTAGATTTTTCATCTGTAGATTCAGATTTAGCTAATTTTAAAGCATCTGAGAAAGATTTCCAACTGTCTGCTGTATAGAACTCTTCTTTTCCATCATATGCTTTAGCATCTTCAAGTCTCTGTTCTAGTTTTGATTTATCTGCTTTTAAACCTTTTAATCCATTCTCAAGCAATTTACAAGCTTCGTCTACTGCTTTTTGAGTAATCGGGTTATTTTTAACAGTTTTTGCACCTTCCAATGCATTTTGCATTATATCCCAACTATCTGTTGTTATATACTCTTTTAATTCTACTTTTTTCTCAGCTTGTTCAATCAATTCATTTAAATGAGTTAAATTAATTTCACGATCTGGACTGATTGGTTTATTAGAATCTGCATTTATTTTTACACCATAAGCTTCTAACTCAACGATATGATCAGAAGTACCTTCTCGATCCGATCTTCCATTTACGTAAACACGAATATAACGAGCAGTCTTCTTTTCAAATTCTATTGTCTTACCTGCTGATGTTTCACTGTATAACGGATCAGCACCTTCACCTCTGTTATGAACAGTTCCAGTTGTATCAGAGTTATATACTTGATCTTTTTCTTTAAAATTTTCATCTTTACTTAACTCAATAACTGTTGGACCATAAGTTCTACTATCGTCATAATAACGAGTTAAATGAATTTTATTTATTTCATATTCCTCACCTAAATCGACTTGAACATATCTAGAATGTCTTTGACCATCAGATGTATCCTTAAGCTCTAAATAATTACTAGTATCTTTCTTTCCGTCATTCAAATAATTAAATGGACGATCTGATTTTTCAGCCACTGCTTTATCTTCAGTTACATCATAAGCTGAAATCTTAACTTTTTTATTAGTCGAAGAGCTAACAACATTACGTTCAACATTTTCCTCTGGTTTTAATTCACCTACTTCATCAAAACCTAATCCTTTGTCATGTAATGTAACATATTCAACATCTCCTGTTAAGCCATCACCAAATACTAAGTTTCCTTTCGAAACATTAGGATTTACTTTTGAAGCATCATATGTTGAGTTGACAAGTTCACCATCCATATAAAGCTTGATCATACCATTTTCTTCTTTAACAGCCGCAAATTGATGTTTCTTTCCATCTGCAATAATTCCTTCAACAGATTCTGTAACTGAGCCATCATTTTGACGTGTCTTTTCAGTATGTTTTGAATTAACACTCATTCCATTAAAGTTGAATGTTAAATATCCATCACCATCAATACCAACAGTAAATGCTCCATCTTGTCTTGCAATTTCAGCATTTGTTTGAGTCGTATTGATTTCACCAGATACAGTGAATCCACGTGTTCCATCTAATGCATATTTATTTCCTTTATCAATTGGTTTTCCATCTAATGTAGTTTTTCCAATTCCATTAATCAAATCTTTTGCATAGTAATCATCAGTGAAATCTGTTTTTGATACATTACCTACAACATCTTTTACTCCATTTACTTTTACTGTAACATCCGAAGTATCTTCTAACTCTTTTTCTACAGTAAGTACTGCAGTACGTAAGTCAGCATCCAATTTAACATCAGTAATCTTATTTCCATCTACAGTAAAGTTACCTGCTTCTGGAGTTTGAATTCTTTCATCAAATTTAACACTTACCTTGTTCTTTTCAGCATGCATTGATTCTACTTTTGCTGGTGTTCCATCTTTAGCACCATATTGAACAATCAATACTTCTTTGGGTTTTAATGTATAAGTCAATTCTGTGTTGTGAGATACAGCATCATTTGTTTGACGAGATTGGTCACCAACAACTACTTTTCCATAAACATTTTTTACTCCACTTGAAACGCCTACTTTTTCATCTAATTTAAGAGTATATGTTTGTTCAACATTTTTAGGGTTACGAATTGAAACAATACCTTGGTTTCCATTCCAACAAGAATAACCATATACTTGTTCCTTTTCTGGATCTCCACCAAACATTTTTGATTTTTGAAGAATATCGAAATTATCTTCAATCCAATTTGCAGCTTCTGCATTTACTTGCCATTTTTCATTATCAAACATAGATGGCGAATAATAATATTCCCAGAATGCAGTACCACGAGTACCTAACATATACAAGTGTTCACGTAATTCATCTGTTGTATATTCAATTTGTCGACCAGGACCGCCTGGAACATTGTGAGCTGTTTTTGCGTAAACTGGATCATGGTTATAGAAATATTTATTTGGTAACTGCCATTGATTTTTCGTAAAGAATTCGTAATAGTCACCATCACGGAATGTTAACATCGCTTTTTCATCAGTATCACCATCTTTATATGAATATCCAGTATCTCCAGTATTTTGCATCCATACACTATTAACCCACTGTACATGCCATGGACTTGGGTTAGTATATGAAGTCATGTTGATCCATAAATCTGGACGATTTTTACGCATTGTTTCATACATGTCTGTCCAACGCTCATATGTTTCAGAAATTGTACACAATTTGTCCGTTGTTGTATGGGCATTAGCCGAATTTGTTGATGGTTCTAACAACATACCATCTAATTTCCAATAGTTAATATCGAATTTATTTTGATAATCAACAAAGATATCATTAACTAATTTATCCAAATAACGACCATCAGAAATGTTAATATCATTTCCAGAACTTTCATTTCGAGATCCTAAATTATTATTTGCGATATAATTTGCGATTTGACGTTCTGTACCGTATCCACCACGAGGACCTAACCATAAACCAAAGTTAGACCCCATCTTATTTACTTGGGAACTTGAATTATACAATTCATTAGGGAATTTATTTGCACTTCTATCAAAATCCCAGAACGAACTATAATTTGTCCATCCATCATCAACTACATAAGAATCTAATGGATTAACACCATATTGTGTAAAGCCTTTTTCAATTTCGTTGAAGCTTTCCTGAATATTTGAATCAGTGATATTCTTCATATTATCGTACCAAGAGTTAAACTGTTGTCTAAATCCTGTTTTTGTAGCGATAGTTTCAATATATTCATAGAAATCCGACTGAACAACTTGATAATCTGTACTACGCGCAGCCCCTACAACCGCATCCCAAGTGATCATCTTTCCAGATTGACCGTTTGCGTTGTTATAGTTGTTATAGTTGTGGAACTGTCCATCGGACTTATCGCTTTCTACCACCAAATTCTTACCATAGTGATAACGAATAAATCCTTTTTTATCACGAACTTTATTTTCCGCTTGAGGGAATTCACATCCCCAATACATTGATCCAACATAATAAGGCTGACCTAATTCAAGATAATCACCTTTCATATTTGCCATATGCGGATTATCTTGTAATTCTTGAATTGTCCAATAGTTTGTATCTGTTGATTGGTTAGAACCATTACCTTTTACATCACTATCTTGAAAATTCATATTTTCTAAATCGATATATTTAATTTTAGCTTGTTCTGCCTGTTCTTGAGGAACTTCAATCTCTAAGTGTTTTCGCATGAAAGATTCTCCATCCTTCATAGAAATCACTTCTTTAATTGTATATTGAACATTACGAGCAGTTACAGGTTTGAATTTAAACGTTAATGTTTTATAACCATTTGCTTCACCAACCACTGGATCTCCATCAACAGTCAAGTTACTTGATTTAATCTGTGAAGCAGATTTTTCAGGGAATTGAGCCTTATCTTTATAGAATTCTAATTCTCCAATAGATGTAACATATTTGTGATCTTTTGTCCCGTAAGAACTTTTAACTACAAATCTTAAATATTGTGTATTAACTGCTTCATTAAAATTGGCATATTCTACTTTTGTTTTATTATCAGATTTAAAGGTACCTGATGTTACTAACGTACCTTTAGTACTATCTTTTAAATCCGCTTCTGTTTTACATGCATATACTTCATACTCTTTGATATGACCTGCTTCAGTTGGATTACCCTGATGCAAACGCTTATGGTAAGCCAATGAATTTATGCCTTCAAGCTTTTTACCAAAATCAATGTAAATGTTATGAGGCCATTCATAAGAATCTTTATCACCTGGATTGGCGTATTGTGAGTGATAATATGTACTAGCATCACCATCAAAAATCAATTGAGCGCTTCCATTAGTTCCTTCATTCGTTGCTACACTGTCAGCTGTTGCTTTCCATTTTTCTTTTTCTGTAAACTTTTGTTCGGGAGTTTTAAATCCAGCTGCTTCTTGAGAGTTCTCCATTGTTTCAATCACAAACTCTTCACTAGAAGCTGGTGTCATTTTAGTTTCTCCAGATGTGCGATAGTTTGTTAAATATTCAGTTTTTAGCTTACCATCTTTGATAGAGAATGTACGTTTTAAGTAGCCATTACCAAAAGTATAATTACCATTCTCTTCTTTTGTTAATGCAACAGTACCATTTTTTTGTTCTGTGCTTAAGTCTGTTTCTTGAGCTTCAATATACGTATTGCTAAATGGAACAATAGTCCCAAATGCAGTACACAAGGCTGCAACAGCTAATGCACTTTTGCATAATGAGTTATATTTCATGATTACATGACGAGGAATCCTAACTAAAAATTAGGATAGGAATTGTCTTATGTCCTTTCTATTATTAGCTCGTCGCAATTCCTTTTTTTACGTTTTCCAATTAATAAAGCATCTAATCTAATGATTGGGTGCTTCTATATAACTGTTAAACGCTTACATTAATGATTATACATGTTAACAGCCGTTTGTATTTGTCTTTTTTAGTAATTCGTTTTCACTTTTTGTGAAATTCTTACAAAAAAACTTAAATTTACCTTAAATTTGAATATCGCATCATAATTCATAATTTTTTCTTCCCAAATCAATTAGATTTCTAGCATTATGATTTAGCAATTAGGAAATTGTATCAGAATAAGTTCAGAATGAGATTTATCAAAATGTCTAATTTGTCGCAGAATTCATAAAAAAAGAACAATTTGATCAACTATAAAATTACACATCTACTCGCAAATTTAAAAAAAAGACAGAAACCAACAAATTTCTGTCCTTCAATTCTTATTCGATTTTCATATATTTCAAGCCACCATACTTAACTTGAAAACGATAAATACTATACTTTAATTTTAACCAATCTATATCAGAAATCGCATTATCCTGAATGCATTTAAATATAATATTTTCAGACTCTTTTAAACATTCCAAAGTCTGTGTCCACTTATTATACTTTTCACTATTAGGTTCAACCGCCAAATCTATAAGATTATCATATTTAAAGTTGATTGTCTTATAGATTGCACGAATATTCTCAATAGTTGGTTTTTCAATTTTATCAACATAATCTAAAAGTAACATAAAACACCACTCCTTTGCATCAATATCCTATTATAGTCAATAATTTCAATTATTCTAGTTTTTTACTTTTTTGATAAAATTAAAGTGATTTCATGTTTCAATTTATCTACATCCATTGGTTTTGAAATATGGCCTTTCATCCTGCTTCTAATGCTTTTCTTTTATCTTCTTCAAAAGCATTGGCATCATCGCTATAATTGGAATATTAGCTTTATTTTTATCTGGAAGCTCACGAATCTTTTTCGTCGCCATATAACCATCCATAATTGACATCTGAATGTCCATTAAAATCAAATCATAAGTATTACTAGGTTTTTGAATCACTTTACCAACACATTCAATACCATCATTCACCCAATCTACACTAATTCCGCAGCCCTCAAGAATAACTTGAGCAATCTCTGCATTCAATTCATTATCTTCAGCTAAAAGAATACGTTTTCCTTCTAATGATTGATATGATTCTAAAACTTCTTCATTCATTGTTTTAATATATTCATCTACAATTTGATACTCAATTTTTGAGGTCTTAGAAGAATACAGGTAATGAAGTTCAGCATTATTATCTAGAGTGAACTGTTCAATATGGTCGCACAGTGCTTTTGCTTTTTTTCTGAGCAAAAGAAGCAAAGTCGACAAGCTGTACATTATTTTGAATAAGATAGGGAGGAATTGACGAGAGTTTTGAAGATTTAGAAGATAACCATTAATGATGATTCGATCAAAAGAAGATAAGACATCATTAATTTTGTCAGAATAAACACTTAAAATTTTCATGTAAGCCTCCAATCTTAATAAGCGCATTAAACAAGAACAAAGACAGAAGTCTGAGGTTCTGAAAGTATATTATTTAGATTTATTATAAATCAATTAGTGCTTAGATTCGAAGGCTTACTTTTTTTGTTAGGTTTGAGGACATTGTCCTCGCTATGATATAATTTCTTCAAGTAAAAGGGTGATTTATATATGGGATGTGAGTTGTTTTCAGACTTCTTTGCACAATATGATGTGCCAGTCATTCGCATAAGAAGACATGCGCTATTAAAGATTAATGATGTGGATGAAGAAAATATATACATTTTAAGAGATGGTGTCGTAAAAGTCAGTGTTTTAATGCTTGATGGACGTGAATTCAACATTACTTATTTAAAAGGATTTGATGCGATTTCTATGTTTAAAGATGCAGTGAACAAAAGTGATTTTTCTTCTTTGATGATTCGTGTTGAAAGTGATGGAGCAAGTTTTTATCATATCTCAAAAGAATTGTTTATGGAGTTTGTAAAGGAAAATCCAAAGCTACAAGAATATGTAAATTCATATTATCGCAAGAAATTATCAGAAACAATTTCTAGACATAAATTAATGACAATGAATGGCAAGAATGGAGCTGTGTGTGCTTTTCTATACTATTTGATTACTATGTTTGGAAAAGAGGTGCGTAATGGAATTTTGATTGATCTAAAAATTACGAATGATGATATTGCAGGTTTTTGTGGCATATCCACACGTAGTAGTGTCAATCGCATTCTACGAGGATTAAGAGAAGAACATGTCATTCGAACTTTATACAATAAGATAGTAGTCGTAGATGTAGACTATTTAAAACAATATGTTGATACTGAGGTGGATTCATAAATCTGATTTTTTTAAATACATAAAAATTGGATAATAGAAATCAAGTAAAAATTAAAAAAATATCAATGATTTTTCA
>ENA-ORUO01001016-ORUO01001016.1-human-gut-metagenome-genome-assembly--contig:-NODE-1016-length-30492-cov-16.353123_pt1 | contig 30492 bp, 26 predicted proteins | sample MGYA00242082_ERZ509215 | MGnify/ENA primary metagenome ERZ509215 (study PRJEB26280, sample SAMEA2338829) | human gut metagenome | biome: human gut; feature: human-associated habitat; material: faeces... | reverse complement strand
GGGGAGCCTCTGGCGAAACCGTTCACTTTGCGGGGACTGCCAAAGCCTCCCCTACTAGGGGAGGTGGCAGCGCGTCAGCGCTGACGGAGAGGTTGTACGAAGACGGGCCTGCCCTAGGCAGCAGCCTTGCCAACCTTCCGCACTGCGCTTGCCTTCCGTCAGGAACATCACCCCAAAATGCCAAGCCCCCAAGGAGGTCAACCTCCCCGGGGGCTTTTTTGCTGCATGAATCGCCCCGAAAACGACATGGAACGACCTTGCCATGAGGGGGGGGGGGGTATAATAGTGGTAGAGATAACCCCAGAAAAAGGAGGAACCACCATGAAACTGAAAAAGCTTCTTGCCCTCACCCTGACTGGCGCGGTGCTGACGGCGTCCCTGACAGCCTGCACCCCGCTGGACGCAGCCGAGCTCGTGTATGATTCGATTTTTGGCGGCGGTTCGAGCAGCACCGGCAGCACCGGCAGCGGCAATAACGGCTCGACGGCGGAGGACGCCGAAAACCGCGCATTCGCGGAGGCCTATGTGCAGCATATGCAAAGCGTGGGCTCGGCTTATGCAAAGATCACTCCGGTCTATGACATTCCCCACCTGGAAGAATTTGTTAAGGCGATCGATGAGTACTGCACGAAGAAGGGAGGAGACTGGGAAGAAACCGTACATGAGTTGTCCGAGCAGGAACTGACCGACCTTGCAACAAAAGTAGTGCTGTATAAAGAAACCTATGGAAGCTCACGTGCGACGCTCCGCTTCGGGAAAGACATTCAGGGAACTCCGGAGCAGAAGGCAAATTCGTTTACCCGCACCTGCGGATCGTTCTGGGACACCACACAAAAGTATCCCTACAAGGGCAATGCATGGTTTGATTCCGTCGTGCTGACCCGCGCAGACGGCTCTACCTATCGCTTCCTGCTTTCCATCTGCCATGGCTAAATTTTACCCCTTTGGAGCAGCCGCCCCGAGGGGGGTTTTCTCTTTTTCTGCGCCAAAATACGCGGAAAGCTTGCGTTGACTGCACAACCTTTCGTGGTTATAATAAAGGCAACAAAACAACCTACGAAAGGAGTTTTTATGCAGAAAAACATGACCGACCGCACCCCGGGCAGCTACGACGACTTCGTGGCCTACCTCGGCACGGTGCGCACCGAAGAGGAGCTGTTCTCCCGGCTGACCTACTGGTTCGCCGGGCAAAACCGCCCCGAGGACGTCCTCAGCCGCTCCGAGCTGGTGGAGGCGAGGGCGAAGGAGCTGGGCTTCTGGCAGGGCCTGACCTTCCGGATGGAGCGCTGGCTGACCGACGGCAAGAGCGAGCTGGAAGCGGTGGGCCGGGAGGAGTTCCAGAGCCGCATCGCCGAGGACTACGCCGCCTACCGGGAAAAGGCCGACGCGGCCCGGGCGCGCTTCCGGGACCGCCGCCGCGCCGCGCCCTTCAACTTCACCCCCGACTGCCTCGAGAACGTCCCCATCCAGAACGTGAGCTGGCTGGTGGAGGGGCTGCTGCCCATGGGAGAGGTGTCGCTTCTGGGTGCCGACGGCGGCACCGGCAAGGGCATCTGGCAGGCCCAGCTCATCGCCTATGTCACGGCGGGCCGGACCTCCGGCTTCTTCCCCCAGCCGCCGGAGAAGACCGGCAGCGTCCTCATTTTTTCCGGCGAGGACGACCCCGGCAAGGTGCTCAAAGCCCGCCTGACGGCGGCAGGGGCCGATATGAGCCGGGTGATGGTGGTCACCAGCGACGCCTACTTTGCCCGCACCGGCAGCCCGCTCTGCATCCCGGACACGAGCTTTGCAAAGTATGTGGGGAAGGCCGCGCCCGCCCTCGTCATCATCGACCCGCTGCAGAGCTTTCTGCCTGCGGGGGTGGAGATGGCCAGCCGCAACCAGATGCGCAGCGCCCTGCTGCCCCTCAAGGCCCTCTGCGCCAAACACGGCTGCGCGGCCCTCATCTCGATGCACACCAACAAGCGCGCCAACGTCTCGGGCCGCGCCCGCCTGGCCGACAGCTCCGACATCTGGGACATCGCCCGCAGCGTCCTCATGATGGGCCGCGACAAGAACAGCGAAAAGCTCTACCTCAGCCACGAGAAGAGCAGCTACTCCGCCCCGGCTCGGACAGCCCTGCTCCACATCGAGCAGGCGCAGGTGGAGGGCGTGAAAACAGCCGTGGCCGTCTTTGACAGCCGCACCGACAAGAAGGACGCCGACTTCGTGGAGGAGTGCCGCGTCCGCACCGCCCAGACCAAGGAGGATACCGCGCAGGCCATCCTCAACGTGCTGGCCGAGAGCAAGCTGGGGAGTATGCCCAGCACCCAGCTCCGGGCGGAGGTGATGAAAGAGATGGGGTGCAGCGAGAAAACATATAACCGCGCATATAGCGAGCTGGCGAAAAGCGGCGAGATAAAAAAGCAACAGTTCAATCAGAAAAACGGTACTCGAGGCTGGTTCACGTTTCTGGGCTACTGTAGTAAAACAAATGACCAAGTGACCATTTAATAATATATCTACGTTGTATTTTGTCAGTTGGTCAGTATGGCCAAGTGACTGTGATTGACCAAGTGAGTCAGTTGGTCAGCCCTGCTCACTTGGTCATCTTGGCCAAGTGAATATTTGAACGTATCAACGATTGAAAAATGTCAGTTGGCCAGATACCCCGCCCCTCTCGGAGCAGCAATCTCCGAAAGGGGGTTTTGCGCCTTCCGGCCTGCCAAAGCCTCTCCCTTCGTCCAACCTCTCCGTCACGGCTGACGCCGTGCCACTGCCCGGGTTGCGGCACCCAGCGTCTGCTTCGCTGCCGCTCGCATCCTGCTGGCCGCGGCCCCAACAGCTCCTCCCTGTTTCCGCCACTGGCGGCGGTCGTCGCCGTTGCTCCTTGTAGGGGAGGCTTTGGCATAGCGGAAAACTTCTCCTCTTCGCCAGAGGCTCCCCTACTAGGGGAGCTGTCTGCGAAGCAGACTGAGAGGTTGTACTAAGACAGAGCCTGACCGTGAGCCGCAGCGGGGAAAACCTCTCCGTCATCGCTTGCGCGATGCCACCTCCCCTATCGAGGGGAGGCCTTGGCAGTCCCCGCAAAGTGAACGGTTTCGCCAAAGGGAGCCCCTTTTTCAGCCCCAAACCTGCGTGAATCGCCCCAAAACCTGCGCGAATGGCAGTTGCAGCGGCGGTGGGAGGCGGGTTATAATGGAAGTGTCGAAAACACCACAGTGAACGGAGGATACGACCATGAAACTGAAAAAGCTCCTTGCCCTCGCCCTTGCGGGCGTGATGACCGCAGCGACCCTCACCGCCTGCACCCCGCTGGACGCAGCCGAGCTCGTGTATGATTCGATTTTTGGCGGCGGTTCGAGCAGCACCGGCAGCACCGGCTCGACGGCAGAGGACGCCGAAAACCGCGTAGTCGCGGTGGGCGTCGCCGACCACTTCAAGGGAAACTCCCAAAACGTCGAAGTCTCTTACAGCGTCCCCGAACTGACCAGCACCATCCGGCCCGCGTTCACCCCGGGCTGGTTCTTCCTGAAGACCCCAGAGGGAATCATCGACGGGCTGAACGAGAACTTCCCCATAGGCGCCGGTCAGACGCTGAAAGGCTTCCTGAGAGACAGCCTGAACGCCTACGAGCAGAGCAATTTCGTGACCTTTTACGCCTTCGACTCCAACGGGATGAGCGCCCTTCAGCAGGTAGAGCGGTTCTCCAGCGGTGCACCGTTGGTCGGGGTGTACAATAAAGATGGGGCGCCCGCGCCCACCAAGCTGCGTGTCGGCGTCTGCCATAAGACCGTCGAGGGCCTGGAATACTGCCTCGTGGTCGTTGTCCGGGCCCGATGATGCGCTTGTAAACTTTCTGTGCAGCGCTTGACTTTTGCGGGGAATGGCATATACTAAAGATGGAATTGTGAGTATGTTCCAAACTTTTTCACCCACGGAAAGAAAAGCCCCCAAGGAGTTGCGACCTCCCCGGGGGCTTTTTTCTGCGCGAAAGGCCCCAAAACCTGCGCGAATGGCACTTGCATAGGGGGGGGGGGGGGTGCTATAATGGAAGTATCAAAAACACCCAAGAAAAAGGAGGATACGACCATGAAACGGAAAAAATTCCTTGCCCTCGCCCTTGCGGGCGTGATGACCGCAGTGACCCTCACCGCCTGCACGCCGCTGGATGCCCTCTACGACTGGTTCTTTGGCGGCGGCGGCAGCGCCTCCCACGGCAGCGAAAAGAGCCTTGTGACGGAGTCCGTGGAGCTTGAAAATAAGCTCAAGGCGTATTTGGGTCTTTCTGAAACCACACCAAGCGACAGAGCCAAGGAGACGCTTGAGGCAGTGGCAAAAGGATTTGACGCGGGATGGCTCGGCGACAACAACATGTTGAACGAAACGGCTGTAAATGCGCTCAAATCTATCACGGATGACAAATTGGAGTTAACCCAGAGGTTATGCGTGGACGTGATGGAGCTGACTCCCTCCGGCAGGACAGCGGTTACGATTCCGGATAACAGGGAGATTTACTCGAATAGCTATTGGGATCCAGGGCCTGAATCTGGTGGTCCTCACTATGACTCTTGTCTGACGAATTATGGTCAGTTAAGAAATCTATTGAGCTACCTCCATAGAAATGGCGTTGAACTATACGCCGGTACATTCCAGAAAGACGGAAAAAATTACGCCGCGATGGTCACAATAATGAACTGTTGGTGGTAATGTGTAGGGAGTGATGCCAAGCTCTGCTTTACACACCCTTTTCTTGAAATAACCCTTCCGCCCCTTCGGAGCAGCCGCCCCGAGGGGGCCTTTTTGCGCCTGTGGGCTAGTGCAGGGCATAGCCCGGCTTTGCCCCGCATACACTCTCATCAGAGCAAGGACAGGAAAGGAGCATCACCATGGAGCTGAAAGTGTTCCGGGACGTTCTGCCTGCGGCGGGTGCGGACTGCACCGCCAAGGCGGAGCTGCCCCTCGAGACCGAACTACTGATCTCGGACTATCTGCCGCCGGTGCAGCGCATCGTCAAGTGCTTCGCAAAGCCGGTGGTGCTGCAAAAGCAGCTGGCCCCCGGGCGGCTGACGCTGGAAGGATATTTGCGCTGTACCGTGTATTATCAGGGCGAAGAGGGGGCGGGGCTGTGCCAGACCGAGCAGAAGCTGCCCTTCACCAAGGCCCTCGAGTTGCCCTCTTTCGCAGCCACGGCGTGGACAGCCTGCGTCGAGGGCCAGACCGAATACCTCAACTGCCGGGCCGTCAACCCCCGCCGCATCGAGGTGCGGGGGGCCTACGGGCTGGTGGTGAGCGTCCACGCCCAGCTGTCCACCGAGGTCATCACGGCCCTCAGCGAGGGCGGCATCGAGCAGAAGCCGGTCACGCTGGCAGGGGTGCGGCGGGCCGCCACCCTCGAAAAGCTCGTGACCATCGAGGGGGCGCTGACCTTCCCGAAGCCCCCCGCCGCCATCCTCGACATCACCGGCACCGCCGAGGTGAGGGAGCTGAAACGGATGCAGGGCAAGGCCGTGGCGAAGGGGGTCTTGCACGTCCTCTGCGGATGGCGGGCCGAAGGGGACGCCGCCCTCCGCAGCCAGACCGCCGACCTGCCCTTCAACCAGATATTGGATGCCGACGGCCTCAGCGAGGACTGCCGCTGCCTCTGCGTGCTGGAGCCGGTGGGCTTTGCGGCGGCGGAAGGGGAGACCACCGAGGACGGCGGGGCTTCCACCACCCTCACGGCCACGGCGATGCTGCGGCTGAGCGGCTGGCGTCCCTACCAGCTCCAATGCGTGGCCGATGCCTTCTCCACCCGCTTCGAGACGACCCTCACGCCTCAGACCCTCGCCACCGAATCGCTGCTCTGCGCGCTGGACGAGACGACGGTGCTGCGGGGCTCCGGCCCTCTGCCCGACGCCGGAGCGCATATTTTAGCCTGCTTCGCGTCCTTCGGGCCGGTGAGCCTGACGCGGCAGGAGGGGAGAGCCGTCCTGACGGCCCGGGCCGTGGTGTCGGCCTTTGCGGAAAACACCCTCGGGGAGATGGAGTGCTACGAAAAGGCGCTGGACTACGCCCTGCCCCTCCCCGCCGACCTCCCGCCCGACACCGACGCCTACCCCGAGTGCTGGCTGAGCGTTCAGGACCTGCAATGCGCCAGCGCAGGCGGCGCGCTGGATGTGTCCCTCACCGTCCGGGCCGAGGGCGCGGTGCTGGCGCGGCAGACGGCCTCTCTCGTGGGGGCGGTGGAGCTGGGCGACCCCCTCGCCCCCGCCGACCCGGAGGTGTCGCTCCGCATCTGCTACGCCCAGCCGGGGGAGGAGCTGTTCGCCATCGCCCGGCGCTACCACGTCTCGCCCGGCCAGATGCTGGCCGCCAACGACCTCCCCGACGGCACCGCCCGCCTCGACGAGGCGCAAAGACTGCTGGTGCCGGGGGGGTGAGCGAAGTTGTAAACTTTCTGCACAGCGCTTGACTTTTGCGGGGAATGGCATTCACTATAAATAGTGAAAGTAGAAATTGAACTAGTCATTTGACTCACCAAGAAGAAAACCCCCTCCCGGAGTTGCAACTCCGAAAGGGGGTCCTTTTTAGTGCTTACGGCCCTTCAGCCATCCGTTAAGCCACTTGCCTTGAATCCAGATATAAGGCCGTTCCAGTCTTTTCTCTTCTGCGCCACATCGGGAACGCTCCTGTTCACTGGCATGAAGAGACTTTTTCTTCCAAGCTTCTATTCCCTAGGCCGAACGTATTAGTTACGCAGTGCTTTTTCACGCACTTCCGGTGTAACTGCTTTCAGAAGATCATAGAGGTCAATAATATCGGCGATTGCCTGCCGGTCCTGCACCGTCCATGTGTAATCAAACTTGCTATAATCCGTTCCCTCGAAACGCATGATAACGGTATCGGCACTCAAAAGGTTTCGCAACCATTCGACTTCACTGTCTTCCATTTCAAAGGTGGCCCATGCAAACCATTTACCAAGCTCTTTGTCGTATCCATAATCGGAGTTATCATAATCGCAAACGTAAGTGTACTTATAATCTCCACCGCGCAGAATGATGTCATAGATATCCAGCTCGGAAGAGCCCATGTAAGTAAAATCTTCCCAGAAAACAATCGTGTTCCCCTTGTCCCAGATATAAAGGTTGGGGCCAATGCCACACGTCTTGCGCTTATCGATGCTGTCATCATGCGGGGTTGTAATCGCCCAGCAGTCTTCTACTGCATCGTAGTTGACATTGCACTTTGCAAGTGCATCCTGAATACCAAGAATCTGCTGTGCTTCTGCCAGCACACCAAAATTGGTGACAGCAGCTTTTCCTGCATCATCCAACTGGTTATAGGCATCCAGAGCGGCCACGATTGCCGCGCGTCTGCTGCGCGTGACAGTACCGATCTGGCTGATCAGCGCTTCTACCTGCTCCGGCGTTACAGCACTATTCTGCTGCGCAAGCACCGCAAAAGGAACGTCCCCGGCGGGGCTGGCGGCCAGCGCGGGCAATGCAGTACCTGTCATCAGAGCGGCCACAAGGCTGCTCGCCACAATAACTTTGCATTTTTCTGTAATTTTCATTCGATGTTCCTCTTTCCTCTGGATTTCAGCTTATAGCTGTTGTAACACAAAATTATAGATACAACAAAAAGCAACTCCACAATTTCCTGCATCTGTTTGTCGAGCTCGCCCATCCCGGCGGGCTCTTTTTTTGTGCCCATAAGCTCTTCAACGGTAATGCCAAAGTAGTCCGCAATTTTTTGCGGCTGGACATTCTGGGTAAAGCGCCGTTTTTCCAGCTTGTCGGCATAGAGTTTGAAAAAACAAGTTCTTCTGCAACAGCAGCAGGTTTTTTCCCCCACACCGTCCTGTTGATCAGGTGTCAATGCGCGGGCAAGGCCGCAAAATAAGTATACCATAAACTTCGGCAAAAAGATACAGGAAGCGATGCGGCTTGCCCTCTCAGGCGCTCCGCGCCAGCTCCCCCAAAGGGGGAGCCATTGGCATGTCGGTCAGGTCTATGCTGGACGAGCAAAGCACGATGTCCCGGAAACGGTAGTGCTCCGCTGTCTAGGCCAGCGACAGCTTGACAAGGTGCGCTTGTCCAGAAGCTGCTGCCCTCTGTAGCAAGGCCCGCGCTTTTGCGCCATATCGGGCCTCAGGCGTCCAGTGGAAAGTTACCCGGCCTGCCAATGGCTCCCCCTTTGGGGGAGCTGTCACCGAAGGTGACTGAGAGGGCAAGGACGCTGCCCTCTGTGCGTCCGGCTCGCGGAGGGTGCAGAAGTACGACTTATGACGAAAATATGAATAAAAACTCGAAAAAGCCCTACCGTTCCCGGTTCCGGTCTGCTATAATTTTCTATGCTTGTTACAAAAACCTGAAGTGAAGTAAAGGAGCCAGGAATATGATAAAAAGCGCTGAACTGGAAAATTCGGCATATGAGTTTGAGGCGAAAATGCCGCTGCGCCACGCTGTCCCGCTGGGATTGCAGCACGTGTTCGCCATGTTCGTGGGCAACCTCACCCCGCTGCTCATCATCACCAGCGCCTGCGGCCTCGCGGGCGGTGAGTTCGCAGACCTGCAGGTGAGCCTGCTGCAGAACGCCATGTTCGTGGCGGGCATCGTCACGCTGGTGCAGCTGTACGGCCTCGGCCCTGTGGGCGGCAAGGTGCCGATCATCATGGGTACCAGCTCGGGCTTTCTGGGCGTGTTCAACAGCGTGGCTGCCACCATGGGCGGCGGCGTCACGGCCTACGGTGCCATGATGGGCGCATCCATTCTGGGCGGCCTGTTCGAGAGCGTGCTGGGCGTCTTCCTGAAGCCCCTGCGCAAGCTGTTCCCGCCGGTGGTCACCGGCACGGTCGTGCTGTCCATCGGCCTGTCCCTCATCTCCGTGGGCGTCAACTCCTTCGGCGGCGGCAACGCAGCCAAGGACTTCGGCTCGGTGGAGAACCTGCTGCTGGCCGTCTTCGTGCTGGTGGTCATCCTCTTCTTCAAGCACTGGACCAATGGCTTCTTCAGCTCTTCCTCCATCCTCGTGGGCATCATCGCGGGCTATCTGGCAGCCATCGTCATGGGCTTCGTCCTGCCCACCACCGGCGTCACCGCCGACGGCGTGGAGTTCACCAAAGCATGGGTGCTGAACTGGAACAAGGTCGCTGAGGCCAGCTGGTTCGCCATCCCGAAGCTGGTGCCGGTCAAGATCGTCTTCGACCTCCGCGCCATCCTGCCCGTCATGATCATGTTCATCGTCACCGCCGTGGAGACGGTGGGCGACATCTCCGGCGTCATGGAGGGCGGTATGGGCCGCGAGGCCACCGATAAGGAGCTGAGCGGCGGCATCATCTGCGACGGCCTCGGCTCTACCGTCGCCGCCTGCTTCGGCGTCCTGCCCAACACCTCCTTCAGCCAGAACGTGGGCCTCGTGGCCATGACCAAGGTGGTCAACCGGGGCGCGCTGGCCACCGGCGCCATCTTCCTGATGCTCTGCGGCCTCATCCCCAAGCTGGGCGCACTCATCTCCATCATGCCGCAGGCCGTTCTGGGCGGCGCTGCCGTCATGATGTTCTCCTCCATCGTGGTGTCGGGCATCCAGCTCATCACCAAGGAGAAGATGACTCCCCGCACCCTGACCATCGTCTCTGTGGCGCTGGGCGTGGGCTACGGCATGGGTGCAAACGCCAAGATCCTTGCCAACACCCCCCAGTTCGTCCAGCTCATCTGCGGTGAGAGCGGCATCGTGCCTGCTGCCTTCGTGGCCATCCTGCTCAACTGCCTGCTGCCCCGCGACGAGAAGTAAGCGTTGAAGCACTGCGGCCTCCCTGTCTTTGCAGGGAGGTCTTTTTGTGCTATAATTTCCCCAGTCTTATCAGGAAGAGGGAAGGAGGACTCTATGGAACCGCAAACTGCCGCCCGCTATCGTCTTCTGGACGAGCTGCGGGGACTCGACCTCATCAGCATGATGCTCTACCACGGGATGTGGGACGTGGTGTTCCTCTTCGGCGTGGCCCAGAAGTGGTACACCGGACGCCCGGGCTTTGTGTGGCAGCAGAGCATCTGCTGGGTCTTTATCCTGCTTTCGGGCTTCTGCCTGCCGCTGGGGCATCATCCGTTCCGGCGGGGAGCCGTCGTCTTCGGGGCAGGGGCGCTGGTCACAGCCGTCACCCTGCTCTTCCTGCCCGAGGACGTGGTGTGGTTCGGGGTGCTGACTCTGCTGGGCTCGTCCATGCTCCTCACCGCCGCGCTGGACCCGCTGCTGCGCCGCGTCCCGCCCGCCGTGGGCGTGGCCGTCAGCGCCCTGCTGTTCTGGGTGACCTACCCCACGATGAACGGCTTCTGGAACCTGCCGGGCGGGCGTCTGGCCCTGCCGCAGGCCCTCTACGCCAGCTACACCACGGCCTATCTGGGCTTTATGCCGAAGAGCTTTTTCTCCACCGACTATTTCCCGCTGCTGCCCTGGCTGTTTCTGTTCTGGGCGGGGTACTTCCTCCACCACCTCGTGGGCCGCGGACGCCTCGCGCCGCTGCGCAGGTCGGTCTGCCCGCCGCTGGGCTGGATGGGCCGTCACTCGCTGGTGCTCTATCTGCTCCATCAGCCGGTCATCCTGGGGGTGCTGACGGTGGCGTTCCGGCTGGTGAGAGCGGGGTAAAACTTCTGGAAAAGTTAGCCTCTGTGACCGCTTGACAAAGCAGCGGCGCTGTGGTATCCTATGGACGGTTAGAGAAATCTAACTAAAGAGATGCGTCTGAGCCTGCTTCCGACGCATTTTTATGGAGCAAAAAGTTAGAAACAGCTAACCCAATAAATCAAAAGTGAGGCTGAACATTATGAGCAAAGTAGCAATCGTATTCTGGAGCGCGACCGGCAACACCGAGACCATGGCAAACTGCATCGCGGAGGGTGCAGGCGCTGCCGCCACCATCGTCCCCTGCGCCGAGATGGACGCAGCAAAGCTGGGCGGGTATGACGTGGTGGCCTTCGGCTGCCCGGCCATGGGCGCTGAGCAGCTGGAGGAGAGCGAGTTCGAGCCGATGTTCGCGGGCCTCGAAGGCTCTCTGAACGGCAAGAAGGTGGCTCTGTTCGGCTCCTACGGCTGGGGCGACGGCCAGTGGATGCGCGACTGGTGCGAGCGCGCCAAAGAGGACGGCGCACAGCTGTTCAGCGACGAGGGCCTCGTCTGCAACGAGACGCCCGACGACGACGTTCAGGCTGCCTGCCGCAAGCTGGGCGCTGATCTGGCCAACTGGTAAAAAATAACACCGGCCCATCCTGCATCATCCCGCGTCTTTGGGGCAACCTAGGGACAAAGAGGTGATGAATGAATGGAAAACACAGGTGTCCGCTGTGATGTCTGCGAGTGCCGCCACAACGTGGGGAGCAGCAAGTGTGACTTGCCCGAGATCACGGTGACGGAGCGCTGCACCTGCTCTTCTCAGCAGGTGGACATCCCGCACTACTGCCAGAGCTACGAGAAAAAGTAATCTGCGCAACAAAAAGACCTCTGCCCGGCGGCCTTGCCGGGCAGGGGTCTTTTGCTGTCTGTTTTTTAATGAAGGCTGACGCCGAAGGTGGGCAGGCTGCGCAGCAGGGTGCCGATGTTGTGCATCTCGTAGATGCCGAAGCCCAGAGCGCTGGCGGCTACGAGGTTGTCGGCCCGGTCGTCGATGAAGATGCACTCATCGGCCCGGAGATGGTACTTGTCCAGCAGGGCCTGATAGATGCGGGGGTCGGGCTTGTTGATCTTCACTTCGCAGGAGGCCACGCCGCCGTCGAAGAGGCCCTCGAAGTCCCGGTGCATCAGCAGGTCCAGCACGTCCTCGGGGATGTTGCTCAGGTAGTAGACGCAGTAGCCGCGCTGCTTGAGCTGCTCCACCAGCGTCTGCATCCGGCGGCGGGGACGGAGCATACTCATCCAGTCGTCCAGCACGCCCTCCACCTCGAAGCCCCGGCCCACGGCTCTGGCCCGCTCGAGCATCCGCTCGTTGGCCTCCCGGCGGGTGATGCGGCCCGCGTCCAGCAGCCGCCATTCTCTGCTGCCGAAGGTCAGGTCGTAGACCTCCTCTTCCAGCCCCCGGTTCCCGAACAGGTCGATGAGGTACTTGTGGGGGTCGAAATCCACCATGACGCCGCCGAAGTCGAACACGATATTTTTATACATCGATGATACCTCTTAAAAATAGTTGGGTTCTCCCTGCGCCCAGTATAGCACATCCGGGGCAGTATTTTCCAGCCCTTTTGCATCGTCCGGCCCGCCCCGGCATAGGATGGGACTGTAAGGGGGCGGGGGAGATGACCTTTCGGGAGCTGTGCAGCAAGGAAGTCGTCCAGCTGAAGGACGGGGCCTGCCTTGGCCGGGTGGACGATCTGGAGCTGGACGCCGACACGGCCCGCATCGGGAGTTTGCTTCTGCTGGGGCGGCCCCGGCTCTTCGGGCTGCTGGGCCGGGACGAGACCCTGACCATCCCGTGGGCCGACATCGAGCGGATCGGTCTGGACGCCATCCTCGTGCGGACGGACATCCCCGCCCCGCCGCCCTCCCACGGGGGACTGCTGGATAAATTGCATCAGTGGCTGAACGGATGAAAGATTTTCACCCGTTTTTTGTCCGTCAGGGCTGGATTTTGGAGGCAGGATGATTATAATAGAGGACTGGGGCGGAGTCTGCCGCCTCAAATAAGCTTCAAATAATACGAAAAACGCAGAAGTGAAAGGAACTTCTTTATGACACACCATCCGAGTGCTGCGTCCCTCCGGCTGCACGGGGCGCGGCTGCTGTTTCCGCCTGCGGCCACCCTTCTGTTTCTGGTGCTCACCGAGTACATCGCCCGCGGCACCCTGAGCGGAGATACCTTTGTGCAGTACATCGTTCCCCACCCAGAAGCCTACCTGCTGGCGTGGGGGCTGCTCTTCCTCGTCTGGATGGCGGTGGACTGGCTCACCCGCTTCGCCCCGCTGGCCACCCTCCTGTCGGCCCTGCTGGGCTGTCTGCCCGCCACGGTGGACTTTTACATCCTGCAGCTCCGGGGCGAGCCCTTCCTCCCGTGGGATTTGATGCAGGTGTCCGAGGCGGCCGGCGTGGCCTCCGCGGCGGGCATCCACGTCCAGAAGAGCATGGTCGTCTCCGGCGTCGTGGTGCTGGCTCTGACCGTCGGCTCCTTCTTCCTCTACCGGGGCCGTCAGAAGCTGCCGTGGGTGCAGCGTCTGGCGGGCTTCGCGGCCAGCACAGCGGCCACCTGCGCCCTCATCTTCGGGGTGTTCTTGCAGCCTGCCGTCACCCAGTCGCTGGGCATCCTGCCCGACGCATGGATGCAGGACCGCTACTACCGCTATTACGGCGTCATCACCAGCTTCCTCACCAACCTGACGAATCTGGAGATCAATAAGCCCGAGGATTACTCGGAGGAGGCCATCAACGCCATCCTCGACAACGTGGAGGCAGGGGAAAAGTACACCACCAGCCCGGTCTACCCCGGCTCCTACGCCGCCCAGACCCCGGCAGACGAACAGGTGAAGCAGCCCACCATCCTCTATGTGATGGACGAGTCCTACTGGGACGTCTCGGAGCTGGAACAGTACGGCTTCCAGTTCGACACCGACGTCTCGGCCAACCTCCACGCTCTGCAGCAGACCAGCGCCTATGGCCGGGTCTACAGCCCCAGCTTCGGCGGCGGCACCTGTGACGTGGAGTTCGAGGCCCTGACGGGCTACTCGGTGTCCTATCTGCCCAGCGGCAGCAAGCCCTACCAGCAGCACGTGACCAAGCCCATGTTCGCCCTGCCCAGCTACCTCAAGACCGAAGGGTATCAGACGGCGGCGGTCCACTGCTTCTGGGCCAGATACTGGAGCCGCGACACGGCCTACCCCAACCTCGGCCTCGACGATTTCATCAGCCTTGAGAAGATGCACGGCGTCCAGAAGGTGCGCCGCCACTACTGGACCACCGGCCTCGTCACCGACGATTCCATGGCAGACCAGATCATCGGCCAGTACGAGACCATGAAGGCCCAGTCCGACGCCCCCGTCTTCCTCCACGCCGTCACCATGCAGAACCATACCAATTATAATAAGGATAACTACCCCGATGACCAGCGGGTGAAGGTCACCGAAGCCCCGGCGGGCCTTAAGGCCAGCACCGTGGGTGCGCTGGAAGACTTTGCCACCGGCATCCGGGACGCCGACGCCATGCTGGGCAGGCTGACGGACTACTTCTCGCAGGTGGACGAGCCGGTCATCCTCGTGTTCTGGGGCGACCACTACAACCCCATCGACTCCAATTACGACATCTACACCCGCAGCGGCTATGCCAGCGGCTCCAGCGCCGACCCCCGCCTCCATCAGACCACCCTGCTGATGTGGTCGAACTACTCCGACCGGGCGGTCGACCTCGGCACCATCGCCGCCTACGACATCTCGCCGGTGATGATGGAGCTGTTCGGTCTGCGTCAGCCCGCCTACTTCCAGTTCCTTGGCCGTCAGCTCCGGGCCGCCTACCGGGCCAACACCCGCGGCACCATCCTGGAGAAGGACGGCACCGCCTCGAACGAGCTGACCCCCTTGCAGCAGAAGTGGAGCGATGAGCACTGGCTGCTCCAGTACGACCTCATGTTCGGCAAAGGCTATGCCCTGAGCCGGATGGGGCTCGAGGAGCTGTCCGAGGGCGCTGATTGACGAAAAACTACGATTCTTTTTAGAAAAAAGCAGGAAAACCCCTTGCAACGGCCAGAGGTTTGTGCTATTATTACTTAGCATTACACACGCATCACTATGCCCTTTTGTGCTCGGCGAGCCTGTGTTCGCGGCCAGAGGATGCCGAATCGGCGAGAATTTTTTTCGGCGGTCAAGGAGATTTTTCGAAGCAATCCTGACGGATTGCGAGAAGAAACGACGAAGACCGCTGGGAAAAAGGCCGACTAGACGGTATTCGATGGTCGTGAACGCAGGCTCAAGGGTTGAGGGCAGTCCGCAGGCATCCGATATGTCAGTGGATCACGGTGTGCGGAGGCAAAACAAATTTTGGAGGTAATTTTACTATGGCAGTCGTTTCTATGAAGCAGCTTCTCGAGGCAGGCGTTCACTTTGGTCACCAGACCCGCCGCTGGAACCCCAAGATGGCGAAGTATATCTTCACCGAGCGCAACGGCATCTATATCATCGACCTGCAGAAGACCGTCAAGAAGCTGGACGAGGCTTACAACTACGTGAAGGAAGTTGCAGCTGAGGGCGGCGACATCCTGTTCGTCGGCACCAAGAAGCAGGCTCAGGAGTCCATCCGTGACGAGGCTCTGCGCTGCGGCATGCACTACGTCAACGCTCGCTGGCTGGGCGGTATGCTGACCAACTTCCGCACCATCCGCAAGCGCATCGACCGTATGGCTCAGCTGCAGAACATGAAGGACAACGGCACCTTCGAGCTGCTGCCCAAGAAGGAAGTGGCCAAGCTCGAGCTGGAGATGGAGAAGCTGGACAAGTACCTCGGCGGCGTCAAGAACATGAAGACCCTGCCCAAGGCCATGTTCATCGTTGACCCCCACAAGGAGCGCATCGCTGTTGCTGAGGCCCGCAAGCTGAACATCCCCATCGTTGCAATCGTTGATACCAACTGCAACCCCGACGAGATCGACTACGTCATCCCCGGCAACGACGACGCGATCCGCGCTGTCAAGCTGATCGCTGGCGCTATGGCTGACGCTGTGCTGGAAGGCAAGCAGGGCAACCAGGAGGCCGCTCCCGCTGAGGACGCAGCAAACGCCTGATTTCCCGAAATTCTCACAAACCAACAAATACTGTGTAAGGGAGAATACCAAAATGGCTATTTCTGCAAAGGACGTTATGGAACTGCGCAAGCAGACCGACTGCGGCATGATGGAGTGCAAGAAGGCTCTGACCGAGGCTGACGGCAACTTCGAGAAGGCAATCGAGATCCTGCGTGAGCGTGGTCTGGCTACCGCCGCCAAGAAGGCAAGCCGCGTGGCTGCCGAGGGCATGGTCTACGCTGATTACTGCCCCGAGTGCAAGGTGGGCGTCGTCATCGAGGTCAACGCTGAGACCGACTTCGTCGCCAAGAACGACAAGTTCGTCGCCTTCGTCAAGGAGGCCACCAAGGTCATCATGAAGCAGAACCCCGCTGATGTCGAGGCTCTGATGGCATGCAAGACCGAGAGCGGCGAGACCGTCGATGAGGCTCTGAAGAACCTCATCCTGGTCATCAAGGAGAACATCAAGGTCCGCCGTTTCGTCCGTTACGAGGGCGTCTGCTCTGCATACGTCCACGGCGGCGGCACCCACGGCATCCTGGTCAACTTCGAGACCACCAACGGCATCGAGGCGAAGGACGAGTTCGCTGCATACGGCAAGGATGTTGCCATGCAGGTCGCAGCTGCCAACCCCAGCTACGTCGATGAGGCTGCTGTCCCCGCTGAGGTCGTCGCCAAGGAGAAGGAGATCCTCCTCGCTCAGATGGCCAACGACCCGAAGAACGCCAACAAGCCCGACGCTGTCAAGCAGAAGATGATCGAGGGCAAGATCAAGAAGTACTTCAAGGAGAACTGCCTGGTCGATCAGGAGTTCGTCAAGGACGGCGACATGACCGTTGGTCAGTACACTGCCAAGGTCGCAAAGGACCTGGGCGGCGACATCAAGGTCATCAAGTTCACCCACTTCGTCAAGGGCGAGGGCCTGGAGAAGCGTTCTGACGACTTCGCTGCTGAAGTTGCAAGCATGGTGAAGTAATTCAGTCTGACTGAATAGAATGGGAGCCGCAGTACCTGTAACAAGGTGCTGCGGCTCTTTTTGGTTGTGTTTGGCCTCCAAGTATGCTATCATAGAGCGAATGACAGAAAAGGGAGAGGGGAAACATGAAGATCGAACCCAGAACATTCACCCTGCCCAGCGGGGAAGTGCTGACGGTGCGCAGCTTGTGCGCGGACGATGCAGAGGCGCTGAATGCATTCCGCTATGCGACCTATAGCGAGACCTATTTTATGGCCCGATACCCGGAGGAAGGCGCGAATCTGGAAGCGATGCGGAACAGCCTCGCAGGCTGCGGGGAAAGCCCGGTGAACTTTGAGGTAGGCGCCTTTGCCGGAGAAAAGCTGGTGGGGGAGTTTGGTGTTGCACAGCTGCGGCCGCACATCAAATACCGCCATCGTGCCGTAATGGGCATCTCTGTCCGGAAAGAGTATTGGGGCTGCGGCCTGGGCAGCTATCTGATGCAGCTGGCCATCGACCAGACCCGGGCCAACGGCTTCGAACAGCTGGAGCTGGGGGTGTACAGCGATAACAGCCGCGCCATCCATCTCTATGAGAAGGTTGGGTTTGAGCGCTATGGCATCCAGCCCCGGGCCTTTAAGCTGAAGGACGGCACCTACCGGGATGAGATCATCATGGTGAAGATGCTGTAACAGAAACAGAACAAAAACGCCGCCGACGGTTCAGAAGCCGTCAGCGGCGTTTTGCGCTTATTCAGTCAGCAGCGGTCAACAGATCAGACCTTGGCCTCGCTGTTGTGCTCAGCCTTCTTGTAGGCGGAGAAGGAGTGGAACACGATGTTCAGGCCCAGAACGATCAGCAGGACAGCCAGGATGAGCTGCAGGCCGTTGGCGATGAACACAGCGCCCCAGGTGGTCTCACCGGCAGGGATGGTGACAGCGGCGGCATTGCTGATGGCCTTGACCATCGCCATGAGACGCTGCACCAGAGCGGTGAAGGTGACGCAGAGCATGATGATCAGCGGGGGGAAGAGCATCTTGTTGCTGCGGCCGGTGACCTTCAGGAAGACGCACAGGGTAGACAGGACCAGAGCGCTCAGCAGCTGGTTTGCAGAACCGAACAGGGGCCAGATGTTGGCGTAGCCGATCTTGGTCAGGATGAAGCCGAACACCAGAGTGATGAAGGTGGAGAAGTAGACGTTGCAGAGCAGCTTGCGCCAGCCCTCGGCGTGCTCCATGTCGTCCACGCTGAACAGCTCCTGAAAGCTCATGCGGCCGATGCGGGCCACGGCATCCAGACTGGTCAGAGCCAGTGCGGAAACGCACATGGTCATAAAGACGGTAGCGGCATAAGCGGGGACACCGAACATCTCAAAGAAACCGGCGACGCCGCGGCTGAAGATCTGGAAGGGAGTGCCGGCGGCGGGGGTGCCGTCAGCAGCGGCAGCAGCACCGGCGACGCAGAGGGCCAGAACAGCCAGCAGGCTCTCGAGGATCATGGCGCCATAGCCGACCTTCAGCATATCCTTCTCGTTCTCGACGGTCTTGGAGGAAGTGCCGGAAGAGACGAGGCTGTGGAAGCCGGAGACAGCACCGCAGGCCACGGTGACGAACAGGATGGGGAACATGGTACCCAGCTTCTCGTTGGTGAAACCGGTGAAGACGGGCAGGTTCATGGTGGGGTGAGCGACCAGCAGGCCCACAACGGCACCAGCGATCATGGCCACGAACATAAAGGTGGTCATGTGGTCACGGGGCTGCTTCAGCAGCCACATGGGCAGAACTGCGGCAAAGAAGATGTAGACGAAGGTGATGTAGCTCCATGCAGCCTTGCCCAGAATGAGGGGCAGGTTCGCGCCGATGACAAAGGACAGCACGATGAAAACGATGCTGATGACGCTCTCTTTCCAGCCGGAGAAGTTGAACTTCTTCTGGATGAGGCCGAAGACGACAGCAAAGACCATGAACATGATGGAGACCATACCGGCAGCGCCGTTGGTCTGCGCAGCCTCCACCAGAGCACCGTCGGCGCCGAAGGCGTTGAAGGTTCCGGCCACCATGTCCGCAAACGCTGCAATGACGATGCCGCAGAACAGCCAGCAGAACAGCAGGAACAGCTTGCGGCCGGTCTTGCCGATGTATTTCTCGATCAGCATGCCCATGCTCTTGCCGTCGTTCTTGACGGAAGCGTACAGAGCGCCGAAGTCGGTGACAGCGCCGAAGAAGATGCCGCCCAGCAGCACCCACAGCAGGACAGGCAGCCAGCCGAAAGCAGCAGCCTGGATGGCACCGGTGACAGGGCCTGCACCGGCGATGGAGCTGAACTGGTGTGCAAACACGGTCCAGCCGTTGGTGGGGACATAGTCACGGCCATCCTCGTGGACGACTGCGGGGGTCTTGGCGGTGGGGTCGATGCCCCACTTGTTGGCCAGCCAGCGGCCATACAGCGTATAAGCGCCGAACAGACACACGGCTGCGATCAAAACGATGACCAGCGTATTCATTTCTTTATACCTCTTTCCTTTCTTTCACACCGGCAATGGCCGAAGCAGGACGGCTGTGCCCAAAAGCAGGGCAGGCGAAACGGCCCGGAGGGGTGAAAAAAGCCTCCGTCCTCATGAAAGATAGAGACACAAAGATGTATCCCATCTTCCTCGAAGACGAAGGCCAAACGGTGCATCTGCACCGGTCGCTCTCCGCGGTACCACTTCGTTTGCTGCTTTCGGGAGCAGCCGCTTGCGCGTACAGGCGTTCCTGCCGCCGATACGCCGCCCTGTAACGTGGGCTGAACGGCCATGCACTACTGCCGCAAGCGGGTTCGCACAGGCTGCTCGCAGGTGAGGGCTGATCGCACTGTGCTGCCGTCTTGCACCGGAATGGCGGCTCTCTGAGCGCAGGGAATGCGAAAAGTCATGTCCTGTTCATTGCATTTGCCGAATGATTGTGTATACTTTAGTCCCGATTTCATAATTTGTCAATATCGTTTGGGCAAGTTAGGAGACTGTGCCATTTTTGCGGGGGAGAAACTAAGAAAATTTAGGCGATTTTTGTTCAGATGTGAGATGAATAAAACTGAATGCCTCCACAGGTGAAATCTGCTAAACTCCCGGAAAGAAAGACCGAATACTTGACTTTTATACTTTCAAGTGCTAAAGTAACAGAGTAATAGAAAGACCCCCTGCCGCACCCCGCGGCACTTTGCCCTAAAGGAGGCAGCTATGGCGGACAAGAACCCCAGAAGAAACCCCACCACCGACGCACTGTTTGACGCGATCCTCAGTTTGGAGACGCGGGAGGAGTGCTACAACTTCTTCGAAGACCTCTGCACGGTCAAGGAGATCTCCGATATGGCCCAGCGTCTGGAAGCGGCCAAACTCCTGCTCAGCGGCAGCACCTACGACCAGATCGTAAAGGCCGTGGAGATCAGCACCGCCACCATCAGCCGCATCAACCGCTGCATCCAGTACGGCTCCGGCGGCTACCGCGACACCATCGAGAAGGTACAGAAGAGCGCAAAGCCGGAGTGACATCCGGGCGGCGAGGCACATAGGATGGACTGCGCCCGATTCCTATTATAGAAAGGAAGGTCCTTCTTATGGCTGATACCACCAACTGCACCCCCTGCGTTTCCTGCGGCTGCCCCGCGCTGCCGAGAGTTTCCCTCGACCAGGCCGTCGTTGACCTGATGGAGAGCATCGCTCTGCAGGAGTCGGCCCTGAGCCACATCCTCTGCGCCGAGAGCCAGAAGATGAAAGCCGCCCTCAGCATGGAGGAGCTGGACCTGTGCAAGCTGCTGGAAGTCAACGACTCCGCCACCAACATGGTCCACGCCGTGGCGAACCTTGAGCTGGTGCTGAAAGAGAAGCTGGAATTCATCGCCAACAACCTCTACTACCCCTCGACGGGGAACTGCACCGCCACCGAGAGCTGATGTCAAAATGCGACTGCCCGCCCGCAATGGGTGGGCAGTTTTTGCTTTCCGGGGCGGGGCTGCCTAAAAATATGTATAAAAGTCGGAAAAGTGTTTTGTTGGAATTGCTGAATATCGAAATCTGTGCTATACTATATAATGTTTATCCAAAGAGAAAGGGGAACCTGACCTTGCTGCACTACGATGCGATCCTGTTTGACGTGGACGGTACGCTCATCGATTCCGCCCCCGGCATTCTCAATACACTGGAAGAAGTTTTCAGCTCCATGGGCGTTGACGTCGCCCGGAGCGACCTTGGCCGCTACATCGGCCCGCCCCTCCGCAAGAGCTTCGGCGAGCATTTCTCCGACCCTGCAAAAATCGAGGAGGCCACGAAGCGCTACCGCGTGAGCTACGCCGCCAAGGGCTGCCACGAGGGCGATGTCTACCCCGGCGTGGTGGAGATGCTGGGCCGTCTCAAGGCTGCGGGCCTGACCCTCTGCACGGCCACCTGCAAGCCCACCGACGTTGTGAGGCCTATCCTCGAAGAGCAGGGCCTTGCGCCTTACTTCTCCTTCGTGGGCGGCGCGTCCATGGATGAGAGCCGCGACAACAAGACCGACGTCATCCGCCACGTCCTCGCCCAGCCCGCCATGCAGGGCAAGCGGGTGCTGATGGTGGGCGACCGCCGGGACGATATGCAGGGCGCTGTGAACTGCGGCCTGGACGCCGCCGCTGTGCTCTACGGCTACGGCGGCAGGGAAGAGGTCGCCCCCTTTGCGCCGGTCTTCATGGCCGCTGACTGCAAAGAGCTGACGGACTGGGCTCTCCGCCCGGCGGACGAGCCTTTCCATTCCTGAAACGAGAGGGACTGAATCTATGAGTCAAAAAAGACAACAACAAAACGAAACCATGACTCCCATGCAGCATCGGGCCGTTCTGGTCTGCATCCTCTGCGTGCTGGCGGTGCTGCTGACCTTCGGCATCACCACCACCCTCCTCAAAAAGGGCGGCGAGAAGCCTGCTCCCTCCGTCTCGGAGTCTGTGGCAGACCCCACCCCCGGCGGAGACCTGTCGGGCCACTACCAGATCGACAACGCCTCCACCGCTCTGCTGACGGAGACCGCCGACGCCGGCACGGACTATCTGAACGACACCCTTTTTCTGGGCGACTCCAACACCGTCCGCCTCTATAACAACGGCCTCATCTCCCTGCAGCAGTTCTGCGCCAAAGAGGGCATCGGCACCCAGGTAGCGCTCAACGAGGGCATCGTTACCTTTAAGAAGGATTCCAACCACTACACCATCCCTCAGGCGGTGGCCATGATGAAGCCCCGCCGTGTGGTCATGACCTTCGGCACCAACGACACCGGGATGGAAGTCCCGGACTTCATCGCCCACTACACGGCCCTCATCCAGGCCATCCAGCAGAGCTACCCCTACACCGACATCATCGTCAACACGGTGCCGCCGGTCCCGGCTGACCACTCCAACTACCCCCACATGGACCAGGCCAAAATCGACGACTTCAACATGGCCCTTCTGGAGATGTGCGAGCAGCTGGGCGTCCGCTTCCTCAACTCTGCCGAGGCCCTCAAGGGCAGCGACGGCTACGGCATCGCGGACTACTACACCAGCGGCGACATCCACCTCAAGAGCGCCGGCCTCAAGGCAGTGCTGAACTATCTCCGCACCCACGCCCTGCAGACCGAGGACCGCCGCCCCGATACCAACAACATCCCCACCCGCACCATGGAGTATGTCTCCAACCCCAGCTCCGCCGTGGCCGCTCCCAGCTCGGAGGCTGTCAGCTCCAGCGAGAGTCAGGCCGAGAGCGCCAGCAGCTCGGAGAGCTCTTCCAGCGAGAGCACCAGTGAGGACAAAAAGTTCGAGGCCCGCTACCGTGTGGACAAGAACGGCGGCGGCACTCTGAGCGTCGGCAATGACACCGGCAACAGCTCTGTGACCTACACCGTCACCGACCCCGATAAATCCATCACCGTGACCGCTGTCCCGGCGGAGGGCCACGTCTTCGTCAAGTGGAGCGACGGCCTCACCAGCAAGACCCGCACCGACACCGACTTCAAGCAGAATCTGGACGTCACGGCAGTCTTCGGCACGGCCTCTGTCCACATCACCAGCGAGGGCAAGGGCGCTGTGGGCAGCTCCTACACCTTCAAGGCTGCCTTGAGCGGCAAGTACGCCAAGACCGAGAACCTGCGCTGGTACGCCAACGGTCAGGAGGTCATGCAGGCCGCCGGCAAGTCCAGCATCACTGTGGTGGTGGACAGCTCCATGGCCAACGCTTCTTATAAGATCCACGCCGTCGTCACCTACAACGACTGCGAGGTGAGCAGCAACACCCTGACCATCACCATCGGCAGCGGTGTGACCAGCGAGTCCGGCTCCACCAGCAGTTCGTCCTCGTCCCATGCCGGTTCTTCCGGCAGTACATCCTCTTCGTCTTCCTCTGCAAGCTCGGGCAGCTCTTCCCACAGCACCAGCAGTTCGTCGTCGGCATCGTCCGGTACGGCGTCCGGCAGCTCCAAGGCAGAGCCGGAGTCCGAAAGCAAGCCCGAGTCCAAGTCGGAAGCTGCTTCGGAGCCCAAAGCAGAGTCGAAGGCCGAAAGCAAGTCGGAAGTCTCCGCCAGTAAGGAAGCCGAAGGCAAGGCAGAATGACGCCCCGCACCTTCCTCTGCGCAGCCGCATAGGCTGAGCCGAGAGGAGGCGAGCGGATGTTCCGTGAAGAAATGCAAGTCCTCGGCCTGCCCGGCGCAGAAGATGTGACCGACGGCAGCGTGGACTACTACGACATGGATTGGGAAAACGTCGAGAACGGCGTGACGGAGGAGCAGATGGCAAAGTGCATCGCAAAAGAGTGCGCCTGCACGCCGCGCTGTAAGTGCAGCGGAAATTTGCCGGACCAGTCCGACGATGAAGCCTATGAAATGACGTTGGAATGATAAAAATACGAGAAGCCAGCTCTGCCGGGCGGGGCTGGCTTCTCGCTGTTCTCAAACCGCACCGCAGCCGCGCCCGCTCAAGGCAGCAGGCGGCTCGAAACATGATAGAGAAGGGAAAGAAACATGGCAAAATATTATTGCATCCTCTTCGATGCAGACAATACGCTTCTGGACTTTGACGCCGCCGAGAACAAGGCGCTGGCTGAGACGCTGGTGGAATACGGCATCGAGCCGGACGCCGGGACGGTGCAGACCTACCGGGACATCAACTCGGAGCTGTGGCGTCAGCTGGAAAAGGGCCAGATACGCCGCGACAAGCTGATGGGGGAGCGCTTCACCCGCTTCCTCAAGGCCATCAACGCAGCCGGGGACGGCGTGGAGATGAACCGCTGCTACCTCGACCACCTCTCCTCCCACCCCGACCTGATGACCCCCAATGTGCTGGACGTCCTCGGGGAGCTTTCCGAGGTGGCGACGCTGGCCGTCGTGACCAACGGCTTCGAGAAGGTGCAGAGCCGCCGGGTGGCAGAATCCGGCATCGGGGCCTACCTTGAGGACGTCTTCGTCTCCGAGAAGCTGGACAGCGAGAAGCCCAGCCGCCGCATCTTCGACTCCGCCCTCCGCGCTCTGGGCGTGGAGAACCGGGAGCACGTCCTGGTGGTGGGCGACAGCCTCACCAGCGACATTCAGGGCGGCGTGAACGCGGGCCTCGACACCTGCTGGTTCAACCCCGGCCACGCCGAGAACCCGGGCAAGGTGAGCCCCACCTACGAGATCGCCTCGCTGGAAGAGCTCTACCCACTGGTGATGGAGCCGGAAGAGCTGGCGAACCTCGGCCTCAAGCACCGCCGTCATCAGCTGTAACGGCGGGAATGTCTCGATCCACCCTACTGGAAAAGAACACGGAAGAACGATATGCTGATTCATTTGGAAAAACTCGGAAAGAGCTTTGGCGAGAAAGTCGTCCTGCACGACGTGAGCGCCAGCGTGGAAAAAGAAGACCGCATCGGCATCGTGGGCCAGAACGGCGCAGGCAAGACGACCCTGCTCAAAATTCTGACCGGCGTCTACACCGACTATGACGGCGAGTTCAGCGTGACCCACGGCGTGACGCTGGGCTATCTGGAGCAGAACGCAAAGCTCGATGTCACGCTGGATATTTACGGGGAGATGCGCTCTTCCTTCGCCCCTGTGCTGGACGCCATGGCCCAGATGCAGATCCTGGAAAAGAAGATGGCGGCCTCTCCCGACGACGCCGCCCTTCTCGAAAAGCACGACGAACTGCAGAACATCATCGATGCCGCCGACGGCTACAACATGGACGTCAACATCAAGAAGGTGCTGTCCGGCATGGGCTTTGCGCAGGATACCTGGAGCAAGAACGTGGGCGTTCTCTCCGGCGGTGAGCTGACCCGTCTCCGTCTGGCCAAGCTCCTCCTCGAGAAGCCGGACGTCCTCATTCTGGACGAGCCCACGAACCATCTGGACTTTGCCACCATGGAGTGGCTGGAAAACTACCTCAAGGGCTACTCCGGTGCCGTTCTGGTGGTCAGCCACGACCGCTATTTCCTCGACAACGTCTGTACCAAAATCTGGGAAGTCTCGTTCCAGACCATGACCACCTATAAGGGCAACTTCTCGGCCTATCTGCCCCAGAAGGAAGCCGCCGACGCCCTGCGCCAGAAGCAGCACGACGCCGACGTGGCGCTGGCCGAAAAATTACAGGACTACATCGACCGCAACCTCGTCCGCGCCTCCACCACCAGGATGGCCCAGAGCCGCCGCAGGCAGCTGGAAAAGCTGGAGATCACCGAGGCCCCTCAGGACGAGACCAACCAACTCAAGTTCCGCTTCGAATACGACGTGGAGCCGTGGAATGAGCTGGTGCTGCTCAAGAACCTGACCATTCAGATCGGCGGCCGCACCCTGCTGGAGCCCTTCACCTATACGGTCTGCCGCGGCCAGCGGCTCATCATCGCCGGCCCCAACGGCGCAGGCAAATCCACCCTGATGCAGGTGCTGGACGGCAAGCGCCGCCCCTCCGGCGGCATGGTGCGCCTTGGCACCGGCGCACGGCCCAGCATCTTCGCCCAGCAGCAAAACCGCATCGGCGCGGGCCGCGTCATCGACGTCATCTGGAACAAGTATCCCCGGATGACCGAGCTGGAAGTCCGCAGCCATCTGGCAAAGCTGGGCTTCCGGGGCGAGACGGTCTTCAAGCCCTGCGAGGCCCTGTCCGGCGGCGAGCTGGCCCGGCTGCGCTTTGCAGAGATCGTGCTGGAACGCCCGAACCTGCTGTTCCTGGACGAGCCCACCAACCATCTGGACATCTACACCCGCGAGAACCTGACCGAGGCGCTGATGGCCTACACTGGCACGCTGCTCCTCGTCACCCATGACCGCCACCTGATGAACAGTCTGGCCTGCCCCATCCTCTACCTCGAGGACGGCAAGGCGGTCATCTACCCCAGCTATGACGCCCTGATGGGCCGCGCCGCTCCCGCCCCCGTGGCCGAGAAGAGCAGCGAACCCGCCAAGGCGGGCTACGGCAAAGAGCAGCGCCGCCGCCGGGCCGAGCTGCGCGCCAAGATCAAAGCCTGCGAGGACGAGATGGAAGCCTGCGGCGCCCGCGAAGTGGAGCTGGAAAACGAGATAAACTCGCCGGAAGTCTACAACGACCCCCAGCTTTTGCGGGAAAAGAGCGACGAGCTCAGCGACCTGCGCTTCCATCAGGACGAGCTTTTTGCCGCATGGGAAGCCGCTGTCGAAGAGCAGGAGCAGTACGAGCAGACCGCCGGCGGCGAAGAATAAACGATGCGGCAAAGGGGGAGAGCCGATGGCAAACCGAAACCATGACCCGAAGAAAACACACGAGATCGCACTTTCCGGCCTGCTGTTCGCGCTGGCGATGGCGCTTTCCTTCATCGAAGGCACACTGGTCATCCCGGGCCTTGCGCCGGGCATGAAGCTGGGTCTTGCGAATATCGTGGTGATGTATGCACTGTTCTTCATGGGGGCGCGGCAGGCGCTCTATCTCGACCTGCTCAAGGCGCTGTTCGTCTTCCTCGTCTCCGGCTGGACGGCAGGCTTCCTCTCGCTCTGCGGCGGACTGCTGTCCCTGCTGGTGATGTGGGTGCTCTACTATAAGCTCCCGTTCCGGCCCACATGGTTCATCCTGTCGGTCTGCGGCGCACTGTCCCACAACATCGGCCAGCTGCTTGGCGCGGGGCTCATCCTGTCCTCGGCCATGTCGCTGTACTATGCGCCGGTGATGCTGGTGCTGGGCCTCGTCATGGGCGCCCTCACGTCGCTGACCCTCCGGGCCATCCTGCCCGCACTGGGCAGACTGGGCTACAACACCCGGGAAAAGCGCTGAACAGTTGCATCTGCAAACATTTTTCGCTATAATAAAATGATAGATTTGATATGACCCTACAAAAAAGCCGCCCTTATGGATGACTCGCATCCGAGGGACGGCTGGGAGGTTTTGTACTATGTCTGAAAAAGTTACGGTCAAGGTGGAGCGGAGCGTCCTCCACCTTCCGGCCATCGCCCTGCGCGGGCTGGTGGTCTTCCCCAACAATCTGCTCCACTTCGAGGTGGGCCGCGAGAAGAGCATCGCCGCCGTGGAGTGGGCCGTCAGCAACAACTCTGACGTCTTCCTCGTGGCACAGAAAGAGATGAAGGTCGAGGACCCCAAGGCCGCCGACCTCTATACTTACGGCGTCGTGGCCGAGGTCAAGCAGGTGATGCGGGTGTCGGACGACCTCGTCCGCATCCTGGTCGAAGGCAAATACCGCGCCAAACTCTCCGAGATGGAGGACGACGGCAGCTTCCTGCTGGCCACCGTCCGCCCGGCCCCGGTCAAGATGGCGAAGCCCGAGGAGCTGCCGGAGGCGGACGTCCTCGTCCGCAACGTCAAAAAGAGCTTTGACGACCTGCTGGCTCTGAACCCCCACATCGGCAAGGACGTGGTGTTTGCCATCACCACCAGCACCGACGCCGCTTTCCTGTCCGAGTACATCCCGGCCAACCTCCTGTTCCGCTTCGAGGATAAGCAGGCCATTCTGGACGAAGGCACCCTGATGGGCCGTCTGCATCTGCTCATCGAGAAGATGCACCGGGAGCGCCGGATGCTCGAGATCGATAAGGAGATCGCCCAGAAGGTAGACGAGGCGATGGACAAGAACCAGCGCGACTACTACCTCCACGAGCAGCTCCACATGATCAGCGAGGAGCTGGGCGAGGACGACGATACCACCGCCGAGGCCGAGGAGTACCGCCGGAAGATCACGGCCCTCCATCTGGACGAGGACCGGGAAAAGAAGCTTCTCAAAGAGGTGGACCGTCTCTCCAAAATGCAGAGCAGCAATCAGGAAGGCACGGTCATCCGCACCTATCTGGACACCTGCCTCGACCTGCCCTGGAACACCTTCACCGAGGACGATCTGGACATCGCCAAGGCCCAGCGGGTGCTGGACCGGGACCACTACGGCCTGAAGAAGGTCAAGGACCGCATCCTCGAGGTGCTGGCCGTCCGCAAGCTGGCCCCCGATGTGAAGGGCCAGATCATCTGCCTCGTCGGCCCTCCGGGTGTCGGCAAGACCAGCATCGCCCGCTCCATCGCCGAGAGCCTGAACCGCAAGTATGTCCGCATCAGCCTCGGCGGTGTGCGGGATGAGGCCGAGATCCGCGGCCACCGCCGCACCTACATCGGCGCGATGCCCGGCAAGATCATCAACGCCATGATCTCTGCCAAGAGCTCGAACCCCCTGATGCTTCTGGACGAGATCGACAAGCTGGCAGGCGACTTCCGGGGCGACCCGGCGGCCGCTCTGCTGGAAGCTCTCGACCCCGAGCAGAACAGCACCTTCAATGACCATTTCATCGATATGCCGTTTGATTTGAGCCATGTGCTCTTCATCACTACGGCCAACGACCTCGGTGCCATCCCCGGCCCGCTGCGCGACCGCATGGACGTCATCGAGCTACCCAGCTACACCCGGGTGGAAAAGTACAACATCGCCCGGAAGCATCTGGTCCCCAAGCAGCTGGACGCCTGCGGCCTGACCGGCAAGGTCACCTTCTCCCAGAGCGCCCTCTACGGCATCATCGACGGCTACACCCGCGAGGCCGGCGTCCGCAATCTGGAGCGCACCATCACCAGCGTCCTGCGCAAGTGCGCCCGGAAAATTGCTTCCGGCGAGGCGGAGAATGTCTCCGTCACCGGCACCGGCCTCGAAAAGCTGCTGGGACCCCGCATGGTCAAGCCCGAGTTCCTCAACCGCACCAACGCCATCGGCATCGCCAACGGTCTGGCATGGACCAGCATCGGCGGCGAGACCCTGCCCATCGAGGTGCAGGTCATCGACAACGGCAGCGGCAAGATCACTGTCACCGGTTCTCTGGGCGACGTGATGAAGGAGAGCGCCCAGCTGGCCATCACCTATGCCCGCGTCCATGCCGCAGAGTACGGCATCGACTCCGAGCGCCTCAAGAAGTGCGACCTGCACATCCATGCCCCGGAGGGCGCAGTCCCCAAAGACGGCCCCTCTGCCGGCGTCACCCTGACCACGGCCCTCATCTCCTGCCTGTCCGGCATCCCGGTGCGGGGCGATGTGGCCATGACCGGCGAGATCACCCTCCACGGCAATGTGCTGCCCATCGGCGGCCTCCGCGAGAAGAGCATGGCCGCTTACCGCGAGGGGATGAAGACCGTTCTCATCCCGAAGGACAACCTGTCCGATCTGTACGAGGTGGACGACGAGGTCAAGAAGAACATCGAGTTCCTGCCCATGTCCAACCTGTCGCAGGTCCTCGCCGCAGCCCTCCTCAAGCCCAAGACGGTGTCTGCGGGCCACCCCCGCACCAGGAAGGTAAAGCCCGCTGAGGCTGCGGCCCTGCCGCAGACGGCTGAAAAGCCGCAGCCGGGCGCGGTCTGCTGAGGGAAAAGAACTCCTTCCACCGCTGACGCGGTCCCCCTCCCTCAAGGAGGGAGGCTTTGGCATACCGGAAAGCTTTTCCTCTTCGCTGGAGGCTCCCTCACTGAGGGAGCTGGCATCGCGTAAGCGATGACTGAAGGAGTTGGGATAGATGGCATTTATCAAAGAAAGGAAAGCTCCATGAACTATAACAAAGCGGATTTCATTGCAAGCTATGGTATTTCCAGCCAGCTGCCCGAGAGCGACCGCCCGGAGCTGAGCTTCTCCGGCCGCTCCAACGTGGGCAAATCCAGCCTCATCAACAAGCTCTGCAACCGCAAGAATCTCGCCCGCGTGTCCAGCACGCCGGGCAAGACGGCTACCATCAACTTCTACGCGGTGGATGACTGCTACTTCGTGGACCTGCCCGGCTACGGCTATGCCAAGGTGAGCAACGCCGACCGTGAGCGCTGGGACGACCTCATCAACAGCTACTTCGAGGCCCAGCGCCACCACACCCTGCTGGTCCAGCTCATCGACTGCCGTCACGCCCCCAGCGCCGACGACATCCAGATGCTGCATTATCTCCACTACCACAACATTCCCTTCGTCGTGGCCCTGACCAAGGCCGACAAGCTCAAGAAGAGCCAGCTGGCCCAGACGCAGGAGGAGTTCGAAAAGCTCTGCCTGCCCTACGGCTGCCAGAAGGTGGTGCTGACCAGCGGCGAGAGCGGCTACGGCATCCCGGAGCTGCAGGCTGTGCTGAACGCAGCCGTCGCTGCCGAGTACGAGGCAAACGCAGAGGACGCGGAGTAACGCAATGGCTTACAACGAATTTGCTTATTTTTACGATGAGTTCAACGGCGAGGCCGACTACGAGGCCCTGTATGCCCACATCAAAAAAGAGCTGGAAGCCCACGGCATCCATGACGGCATCCTCGCAGACCTGGGCTGCGGGACGGGGGAGCTGACCCTGATGCTCACGCAGGCGGGCTACGATATGATCGGCATCGACCAGTCGGAGGAGATGCTCTGCGT
>ENA-ORUO01000981-ORUO01000981.1-human-gut-metagenome-genome-assembly--contig:-NODE-981-length-31180-cov-3.033253_pt1 | contig 31180 bp, 28 predicted proteins | sample MGYA00242082_ERZ509215 | MGnify/ENA primary metagenome ERZ509215 (study PRJEB26280, sample SAMEA2338829) | human gut metagenome | biome: human gut; feature: human-associated habitat; material: faeces... | reverse complement strand
AATAAATGCTATGATGGTACTCTTTCTCTTGATGATTTTGACTTTAATAAAAACGGACAAGATGAAAGTAGTGTAAAAGGTTCTGTAAGACGAAAAATCCAATCTTTAGAGAGACTTGCATCATTATTTGATGATGATTTACTCATCGAAGAAGGATTTAAACGAAATAAGATTAGTTGTGCTATTGCTACAAGTGATAAAAAAATCACTTTAGGCTTTACTTCTGGCACAAAATCAAGACCAAAAACTTTATTAAAGGGAAATGAACTTAAAACTAATCCTTTAACAGTTGATTTAGTTTTATCAAGAGCAAGAGGAGATAATAGATTTAATAAAATTATTATTGGTAATAAATCAATAGTGAACGATTTTAAAGTAAAGATAGAAAATATTATTTCCGATGAATTGCTGTAGAAACTTAGTTCAAATATTATCCGTAAACTGATTAGCGGGATACAAAAGGTCAGTGTATATGATATTAACCGTTCATCCGTATACGGGATATAAATAGCGGGTGCTTAAAATTGATGATTGTACTTTTAATATCATAATTAATTTTACAGTCTTTAAATAAATTAGCGGATTAAAATTATGATTGAAATAATTTATTCACGCATATATAATAACAATAGGAAACGAGGCATGTGGACTCGTTGCGGGATCTTCTGTGCCCGCTTTTTCTTTTATAAAGAAAAGAATTTAAGACTTACAGTTTCATCTAGGAACTGTAAATGGCACTGTAAACGGAACTGTAAATAAGTAATAATGATTAACAAATTATAAATCAAAATAAATTTTAATCGTTTCGCTTGTTAAAATATTAGTTGCCATAGTAAACACTATAGTAGCTTTGTTCGCCAACTTGGCGAAGTAAATGGCGAAGTAAATTGCACATTAAATAACAAAGAAAAACTAAATAAAATTCATAAGGAACTTCTACAAAAAAGAGGTTCCTTTTTTCGTTTTCAAACAAAATAAGGAGGTGTAAAACATGTCAAATAAGTATCAATACACATATGAATTATGGTTGGAACAATCCAAACACATTACTTCTTCCCCTACTTCTTGGATGGACTTTCTTAAAACTGCCTCATGGTCATTTAAATATCGTTTTGAAGATCAAATCTTGATTTATGCCCAAAGACCTGATGCAAAGGCTTGTGCTGATTATGATACATGGAATCAAAAGATGAATCGCTGGATCAAACGAAATTCCAAAGGGATTGCATTATTGTCTAGTGATGGTTATTCTTTACGCTATGTTTTCGATATTTCAGATACAAGAAGTCCAACAAATCAACCACTTTATTTATGGAATATTAAACAAGAAAATTATGATGAAGTCATTGAAATGATTGAAAACAAATACGGACCATTGGATTCAAATAATGATTTAGGAGAAGTCATCCTACAAATGGCAAATGTCATTGCTGAAGAAAACTGTCAGGATTATGTTTCTTCGCTTATCAAATACAATCAAGATAGTGGACTTGAATATTTAGAAGAAAGTGAAATCCGTACTGCCTTTACCAATTTAATTCGTCATTCCATTGCTTTTGAAATGATTCATCGAATAGGATTGGATACAAGTGTTTATTTTAACGAAGAAGATTTTTACGATATTACCTACTTCAATACTTCAGATACGATTGGACAATTAGGTGTGACCTGTCATGATCTATGTGAAATGGGTATGCGTGATATTTCACAAAAAGCACGAGAAATCATGATTCGCACATTTGCACAATCTAAAAAAATGATAGACAATATAGGCGAAGATAAAGAAAGGAGTCATCAACATGAAACAAATGACATACAGCCAAGTGGGAGATTATCAAATGCCCAACCTACAAACCGAACAGAAACCATTAAACAGCCATTTCGCAAGGCTAAGATACCAGTATCTCAAAGAGAATCATCAGGGACATCTATTCTCATTAAGAGCGAACAACCAGTTGAATCAGCATTTGATGGAGATCGAGGAACAGGCACAGGAAAGAATGGAAACATTGATGAATCAATTATTAGCGAAACACCCAGCACCAAACAAGGAAAAATTTCAGATGGAATGGGTACAACACATGAACTCGTTGAAGATGATGGCAGAGGAAATCATTCTCAAGGAGATCATTTACAACTAGATTTAGAATTGAATATAAATGATGAAGGTGGTGAAGAAGAAAAGACTTTGCCACCTTTTGATTTAGCTGATTTACCTCAATTATTACGAGAAGATATGGAACTGCAACATACTCGTGAAGACATTGTGCAGTATTTTAGAAAACATACTAACGAAGATGAGCGTGCAGCCTATTTAGAAACATGCTACAACGATACATTGGTTCAAGTTTATCGTGCACCAGAGCGAGGAGATTACAGTTATATAGGATATAAGAAAATGGACGGTAAATTTCATGTTTGGAGTGGAAACTATCTTAATCCTAAAACGAAATCAAAATTATCATTCTTTCGTTTACAAGGAGAATTATCTAAACTGATAGAAAAAGATGAATATCTACAATCCCCTTATGATAAACAGAGTGGAATTCAAAGAGCATATACTGCCGCAGTGATCAACTCAAATGTAACTTTCTACCTTTTTCAATATCACCCTGAAATGCTTTTATCTTCTTTAGAAATCATTGAATATATGAGGAATCATGACAAAGACAGTGAACGTGATGAATATGTGAAATCATTTTATCCGGAGGGTGTTGTTGAATGGAAAGTTGATGATGTTTCGTTAGGCTTTAAAAAGGAAGAGGAACATCTTCATATTTATCTAGGAACTTATGATCATCAAGTCACTTCAAGTGATTATTCATGGAACTTGGTCGCAAGTGAAATTGAAGGGATGGTTGTATCTCGTTATTTTGATGAAAGCGTTCAAATACCAACACTTGAAGAACAGAAAAATGCTGTTTATCAAAATACAGAAGATTTAAAAAACGGAGTTTTCTTTTCACAGGAAGAAATTGACAGATGTTTAGTCATTGGAAGTGGCTTTGAACATGGTAAATATCGTATTTACCAGCAGTTTCTCAAACATGGAACAATCAGTGAAAATGCGACATTCTTAAAAAATGAATATGGTACAGGTGGTAGTTCCCCAAAATATGGAAGAATAGATGAAGATCATAGTTCTAAGGGAATGACCTTATCAAAATACAGAGAAATCGGTCATGATGAAATTGAAGTGACTTTAAAATGGGATAAAGTGGCAAAGCGTATCAGTGAACTTGTCAGTTTAAATCGTTATTTAAGTCCAAAGGAACTAGAACATTACCCAATCTTTTTAGAAGAACAGATTCAAAGTCAGTTGGAGTATGAACGCAGACAAAAGCAGAAAGAACTAGGTATAGAAAATACTCCCATTGATGTTGAGTACGAAGTCAAAGAAGAAGTTAAAAAGGATTATCAATGGGAACTTGGTGATACTGTTTATGTCGGGATTAAGGAATACGAAATTATTGAAAGTGGTAATGTGATTACTTTACAGGATAAAGATTTTCCACTTTTAACAGAAAGTTATACCAAGCAGCAATTCAAAGATATTTTAAAAGATAATCCTCTCAATGATGGATTGCTTAAACCTATTCAAGAAGAATTACCTTCCGAAAGAAAAACGGATAAGGAATTGTATGATGAGTATCTACCTATCTTGGTCAATAAAATCAAGCGTTCTACTGAATATCCAGCACTTCGTGATCGTGATACAACAATAGATGAAGCCCATGATTTAGTACGCTCAGCGATGATAGACATCATGACAACAATGCAAAATACTGATCCGGACATATACGAAGTCTATATCAATAATGATGAGTTTAGAAATTTCATGATTGATGATTTAGTGGGCAGAACTTATGAAGATATTGCCGATACAACAAGTCATTCAATAGAATTGAAAAGTGATGATGTTCTTCATGAACTTTATAAAGCATTTGAAAAGATTGCACCTAGAATCGCAAGTATAACTTCTAAACGATATATCATGAGAACAAACAATCATGTCGATTATCCCATCATGATTTCCTATGAGCATGATACAAAAGAAATATCCATGTTTCATTTTTATGAAGTCAATGGTCTTGAAATGAATGAGCCTTTCATGAGATTTCATTTGAATGCTGAGAATAAAATCTTATCTCCATACTATTTTACCAACGAAGTCGTTGGTGTTGCTGTTGATATAAATAAAATGGATCAATCATTTCATGAACAAGCAATTCACGATATGAGTGAATATGCAATCACATGGTTAAATAACTTATTAGATAAAGGGTATTATTTAGATAGTGAACTCTATTATAAAAATGAGGAAAAGATGGATGCATATATCATTGACTACGATGAATATAAACGAATTATATATTCTAATATGCCCTATCCACAACTACTGCAACATTGTGAGGATAACGGATATATCTTGCCGAATGATTATCGAAAAAATGAAGAACTGAGTATCATTTCTGAGATTTTATATAATTTAAGAATAGGAAGTATCGAATTAACTTGGGATGATGAAAATGATTGTATCCTTGCAAGTGATGAAGATAATCTATGGACAGGGAAACAATTCTATGATTTTCTATTTGATGAAGTGATTGTATATAAAGATGATAAGCCATTAGGTATTCATGATACCACTTATCAAAGCCTTCTATCCTATGCCTCTATTCAACCTACCCCTCCAGTTATGGAACAACCGAAAATCAATTATCATATTACGGATGAACATCTAGGTGCTGGTACTCCAAAAGAACGATACAGAAATAACATTGCAGCCATCAAGTTGCTTTTTTCTTTGGAAAAGCAAAAACGTTATGCCACTGCTAAAGAACAGGAAGTTCTTGCAAGATATGTTGGCTGGGGTGGACTTGCTGATGTCTTTGATGACAGTAAATCAAATTGGTCAAACGAGTATCATGAATTGAAAAACTTGTTAAGTGATGAAGAATACAGCAACGCAAGAGAATCCACTTTGACATCCTTCTATACTCCTTCGGTTGTCGTTGAGAGTATCTATCAAACTCTGGAAAACTTAGGATTTCGTTATGGAAATATCTTAGAACCTGCTTGTGGTACAGGAAACTTTATGGGATTACTTCCTGAAACCTTAAGTGATTCCAAGTTATATGGTATTGAACTGGATTCCATTACCGGAAGAATTGCAAAGCAATTATATCCTAATGTCAATATTGCAGTGGAAGGATTTGAGAAAACCAATCTTCCTGATAGTTTCTTTGATGTGGCAGTAGGTAATGTTCCCTTTGGACAATTCAGTGTTACCGATAAGAAGTATGATAAATATCATTTTAATATTCATGACTATTTCTTCGCAAAGACGATAGATAAAGTCAGACCGGGAGGTGTCATTGCCTTTCTGACTTCACGCTATACGATGGACAAAGCAAACAGTTCCGTTCGTAAATATATCAATGAGCGAGCAGAACTCTTAGGTGCGATTCGCTTACCAAATAACACCTTTAGTGAAAGTGCGAATACCAAAGCCGTCAGTGATATTATTTTCCTACAAAAAAGAGAACGCCCTGTGATCTTGGATGCGGAGTGGCTAACAACAGAAACCGATGAACAAGGCAATATCATGAACAGTTATTTCATCTCCCATCCAGATATGATTTTAGGAAATGTTGAGAAAACCAAAAGCATGTATGGTCGTGAAGATCTAACGGTTGAGCCATTTGAAGATAGAACTTTAAAACAATCCTTACAGACTGCTATCCAATCCATTCATGGACATATGGAAACAGTCATCATTGATGAAAACACATTAGAAAATGATGATGAACTGATCACAATTCCCGCTGATCCAACAGTAAGAAACTTTAGTTATACGCTTGTGGATGGTGAAGTGTATTTTAGAGAAAATAGTCAGATGGCAAAGACTGAACTCTCTAAAACTGCTAAGAATCGTGTCATAGGCATGATAGAAATTCGTGATTGTATTCGTCAGTTGATTGAGTATCAAAAAGAAGATTATCCAGATTCTGTCATTGAACAGGAACAAAAGAAACTCAATACTCTTTATGATGATTTTACGAAGGAATATGGACTTATCAATTCACGTGGCAATAGTTTAGCCTTTCGTGATGACAGCAGCTATTATCTACTATGCTCATTAGAAAATATAAATGATGATGGAACATTAAAATCGAAAGCAGACATCTTCACAAAACGCACGATTCGTAAGCGTGAAGTCAAAGAAACTGCCGATACTTCCCAAGAAGCCTTGATGTTATCGCTGGGTGAAAAAGGACAGATTGATTTTGATTATATGAGTACACTAACTGGTTTTGATAAAGATAAAATCATCAATGACCTGCATGGTGTTATCTACAAAATACCAAATATCAATACACCCGCCGAAGAAAAGTATGTAACAGCCGATGAATATTTGAGTGGCAATATTCGTGAAAAATTAAAGATTGCTGAACTCTCTGCCAGTATCGATCCACAGTATCAGTATCATGTTGAGGCATTAAAACAAGCCATGCCGGAGGACTTAAGTGCTTCAGAGATTGCAGTTCGTATTGGTGCAACATGGATCGAACCTAGTATTTATCAACAGTTTATGAATGAACTGCTTTCAACGGGCTATTACGCAAGGGCAGCCATTCAAATCAACTTTTCTAAGGTAACTGGGGAATGGAATGTTTCAAGCAAGAACTATGATCGTGGCAATGCAAAAGCAGAAAAAACCTATGGAACACATCGAGCCAATGCCTATCGTTTGATTGAAGATTGCTTAAACTTAAAAGCAACAAAAATCTATGATTATGAATATGATGAAGATGGTAAGAAAGTCGCTATCTTAAATAAAAAAGAAACGATGATTGCCCAGCAGAAACAAGATGCTATTAAAGAGGCTTTTAAGGATTGGATATGGAAAGACCATGATCGTAGAGAACAATTAACCAAGACATATAATGAATTATTTAATTCAACTCGCTCTCGTGAGTATAATGGTGATCATTTAGAATTTACAAATATGAATAGTGAAATCACACTAAGAAAACATCAAAAGGATGCGATTGCTCATATTTTATATGGTGGTAATACTTTGCTTGCACACGTGGTTGGTGCCGGTAAAACCTTTGAAATGACAGCCGCCTGTATGGAGTTAAAACGATTAGGATTGTCACAGAAAGCGATGTTTGTAGTACCGAATCACTTGATTGAACAATGGGGATCGGAGTTTCTGCAACTTTATCCAAGTGCCAATATCTTGGTCGCAAGAAAACAGGACTTTGAAAAAAGCAAAAGAAAGAAATTTTGTTCAAGAATCGCAACCGGAGATTATGATGCCATCATCATTGGACATTCCATGTTTGAAAAAATACCAGTTTCTATTGAGCGTCAAAGACGAATGATTGAAAATCAAATCGAAGGTATTACACAAGGGATTCAGGATTTAAAAAGAAATAATGGTGCGAATTATTCGGTTAAACAATTAGAAAAAACAAAAAAATCTCTCAAGAAACGATTAGAAAAGTTAAACAGTGATGAGAGAAAAGATGATGTGATTTATTTTGAAGAACTGGGAGTTGATCGAATTTTTGTCGATGAAAGTCATAACTATAAGAATCTTTTCCTTTATACAAAGATGAGAAATGTAGCCGGACTCTCTCAAACCGAAGCACAGAAGTCATCTGACTTATTCATGAAGTGTCAGTATCTTGATGAGATCACTGGTGGAAAAGGTATTGTGTTCGCAACGGGTACTCCTATTTCCAATAGTATGACAGAGATGTATACCAACCAACGCTACCTTCAGTATAACACCTTAAAGGAACATGGATTAGAACACTTCGATAGTTGGGCTTCTACCTTTGGTGAAACTGTCAATGCGATCGAACTTGCACCGGAAGGCACTGGCTATCGCATGAAAACGAGATTTGCCCAGTTCTATAATCTACCGGAACTCATCAATATGTTCAAAGAAGTTGCAGACATTAAGACGGCAGACATGTTAAATCTTCCAGTTCCGACTGCTCATTATGAGGCTATCTCTGTTAAACCTAGTGAGATACAAAAGGAAATTGTTGCTTCACTTGCAGAAAGAGCAGAACTTGTACGTAATGGAACTGTCGATCCTACACAAGATAACATGCTTAAAATTACTAATGATGGTAGAAAACTTGCTCTAGATCAAAGACTTATTGATCCGCTTTTACCTGATTATGAAGGTAGCAAAATTAACGCTTGTATTGCAGAAATTATAAAAACTTATGAAGAAACTGCTGACAAAAAATTAACACAATTAGTTTTTTGTGATTTATCAACTCCGGATAAATCTCTCAAACATCTAGTAGAACAAATACAAGAACATGGTGATAAACCTCTGCCATATACAAACGTGTATGATGATATTGCAGCCAAGCTCATTCGTCATGGAGTACCGGTTGAAGAACTTGCCTATATTCATGATGCTAATACAGACATCAAGAAAAAGGAATTATTTAATAAAGTACGTAATGGTAGTGTTAGAATTCTATTGGGTTCAACTCAAAAAATGGGTGCCGGAACAAATGTACAAAGGTTACTAATTGGGAATCATGATATTGACTGTCCATGGCGTCCTAGTGATTTAGAACAACGTGGTGGTCGTGCTGTTCGACAAGGAAATCTCAATGATTTTGTTAAGATAACTAGATATGTAACTGAAGGAACCTTTGATTCGTATCTCTATCAGCTGGTAGAAAATAAACAAAAGTTTATCTCACAAATCATGACTTCTAAAAGTCCTGTTCGTACGGCTGAAGATATTGATGAAGCCAGTTTGTCTTATGCGGAAATTAAAGCACTGGCAAGTGGTAATCCACTCATCAAAGAAAAGATGGTGCGTCCGTAAACCGCCAGTTTATTGGCGGTGCGGTCTAATTGGAATACTCCCTTTAGCAAGGAGTAGGTAAAAGTATTAACGTGAAGAAATTCAAAACCTATCATTCTACAACTTATCTGATTTTGGAAACGAAACAGGGAGTGTAGCATGTTGTTGCTTGCAAGCAGGCAGACAGTAAAGAAACGATTAAAATTCCTGAGAAGTTGCTTTATTGTGAGAATGAAAATTCGTATATGAGGATAAAAGCTGGATTGCTTTAATGATAGTCAGAGCTGGGGTATAGCCTTTGCCCCTGCACGAAAGGAATTGAAACGTGCAGTGTCTTGGCAGTCGTATTTCCATTTTGTACGACTGCGGAATACTCAAGACAAAGCAACCACGAGTAGTGTGTAAATGGCGAACGTCATATATTACCGACAATACGAAATGCTAATGTTTTAATTAGACTAAACGGAGATTACCTAAACCCGAAAGGGCATGGTAACAGAGCTTCCGTAGTAGTCCGAGGAACCTGAATTAACAGGGAAAGCTGTAAAAACAGATGCGGGAAAGCCGCCCACATGGCGAAGGGAAGCAGTAAGTTTGGAAAATACAAAGAAAGGAAGGTGCGAGAGGCATTGAGAAATCCAATTAACGTATTGAAAAGCTTAAGCGAGAAATCGCAGGAAAAAACGTATAAGTACCAAAGATTATACAGGAACTTATACAATCCGGAGTTTTATCTGCTGGCATATCAAAATATTTATGCCAACAAAGGCAGTATGACTCCGGGAGTAGATGGCATGACCATTGATGGTATCAGCATGGCTCGAATTAACAGAATTATTGAGAGTATGCGAAACCAAAGTTATCAGCCAAAACCTGCAAGGCGTGAGTACATCAAGAAGAAAACAGGCAATAAGAAAAGACCGCTTGGTATTTCTTCCGCTGATGATAAACTTGTGCAGGAAGTAGTCAGAATGATACTGGAAAGTATCTATGAGGGAAGTTTTTCTGTAAAATCACATGGTTTCAGACCAAACAGAAGCTGTCACACAGCATTGATACAGATTAGGAAAACTTTTACAGGTGCTAAATGGTTTGTAGAGGGCGATATTAAAGCGTGCTTCGACAGTTTTGACCATGCAGTGCTTATCCGTATTTTAAGAAAACGTATAGAAGATGAAGCATTTTTAAATCTGATATGGAAATTCTTGAAAGCAGGATATATGGAACAGTGGACATATAATAAGACTTATTTCGGTATTCCACAGGGGTCGGGGTGTAGTCCGATACTTGCAAATATCTATCTGAATGAATTGGATAAGTTTATGCAGGAATTAAAGGAAAAGTTTGATGTTGGAGACTGTAATAGACGTAAAGTGTCCTATGAATATGAAAGTGTAAGGGGCAGGGCAAAACGCCTGAAAAAGAAATATGCCAAAGACTGGAATGAAGTCAGTGAAGAAGAACGAAACCGTCGTGCTAAGGAGATTAGAGATTTAAGGGCAATGTATACAAAACTGCCACGCTATGAAGCACGAGATACAAACTTCAAGAAGATACAGTACACAAGATACTGTGATGATTTTCTGATTGGAGTAATTGGAAGTAAGGAAGACGCAGAAGCCATAAAGGCAGAAGTAAAGAAATTCCTTGCGGAAGAATTAAATCTGACACTTTCGGATGAAAAAACAAAAATTACACACACGAGTGAATGTGCGGATTTTCTTGGGTATAAAATTACCGTTTCAAGAAATGAGGGTATCAAAAGAAGAAAGGACGAGGTAAAAACCAGACCTTTCAGTGGAGTAGTGAAATTGTATGTCCCGAAAGAGAATTGGATTAAAAAGTTGCTGGAATATGAAGCAATTAAAATTGTAACTGGCGAAAATGGTAACGAGAGATGGAAAGCCATGCATAGTGGCAAAGTTCTGAACAAGAGCGATATTGAGATTTTAAGCGACTACAATGCAAAGGTAAGAGGTTTGTTTAATTATTATTGTATTGCCGATAATGCCTATGTAATTGGAAAATTTGGCAGAGCAATGAAATATAGCATGATGAAAACTTTTGCATTTAAGTACAAGACCAAAGTCTCCAAAATTAAAAAGAAATATGTGAAGAATGGAGATTTTACAGTCAGCTATGAAACGAAGCAGGGTACTAAAACTTCTGTATTCTTTAATCAGGGATACGGGAAAAGAGAGGAATCTATTGCAGGACAGGTAGAAATACTGCCTCAATACAAGCGATATGATAAGCCAAACAGTCTTGCAAGAAAGCTGAAAACGAAAACGTGTGAATTATGCGGTGGTTATTGTACGGACTTGGAAATTCATCAAGTAAAAAAATTGAAAAATCTCAAAGGTAACAGCGAGTGGGAAAGTCTCATGCGAAAGCGTAGGAGAAAAACACTTGCGGTATGCCCTAAGTGTCACAAACAAATTCATTCCTGTGATGAAAAACGATAAGTTGAACTTATGGAGAGCCGTATACATCGAGAGGTGTATGTACGGTTTGGGAGGGAGTATGGTACTGTCGAAATAGATGACAGACTGTGCTTACCTCATGATTTAGATGTTCAAGTTGGAAAACTTAAACTAGCCAAAGCAAACTACTTGAGTGAAAAGTATGACTTAGAGGATAAGATCATTCAATACTATCCAAAGAAATTAGCAATGATTCGTGAACAAATAGAAAGTTATGAAAAAGATTTAAATGTTACCAACGATGTGGAAGAATTTTCCGGTATGAGTTTACAAGGTAAATTCTATGAAGAAAAAGAGTTAGCAGGTAATGCCTTACTGCTTATCTGTAAACAAGATAAGACATCAAATCAAAAAGAAATTGGGCAATATCGTGGCTTTGAATTAAAACTATCCTACGATTCTTTCTACAATTATCACAAATTGATTTTGAAGAAAAACGGAACTTATCAAGTCGAATTAGGAACAGATATTTATGGAAATATCACCCGAATTGATAACGTCATCAGTTCTATTTCCAAAAAGTTAGAGGCAGAAAAAACTTTATTGAGTGAAATTGAACATCAGTTTGAAACTGCAAAAGAAGAAGTTAAACGACCATTTGCGAAAGAAGATGAACTGAATGAAAAGTTGGCAAGGCTATCGGAACTCAATAAAGAATTGGATATTGGTAAATCCGATGAAGCAATAGATATGGAACAAGACGCAGAAGAAGTAGCAAACAAAAGAAATGAACTATCACGATAAGGGAGTCTATGATAACTCCCTTTTTGCATGGAAAGGAGTAAACAAATGAATCAAAAGTTAATTAAATTTATACCACCTGAACAAATGATTGTAGTCAAGCAAATGAATTTACTTCATTATCTCACGCAGTATGAACCTAATAGCCTAATCAAGAATGGTAGACATTATGAATCGATTATTCATGAAGGACTCACAATTACCAACAAAAGATGGCAATGGAAAGATAAAAAATTAAGTGGGAAAACAGCGATTGAATATCTTGTCTTTGTAGAACAAATGAACTTTATAGATGCTGCCTATTTATTGTTTCAATGTTTAAAACAGCAAGGAGTTGTATGATATGGGAAATGGCATCAGTAAGCAAGATTTAGCAATGGTCAAAGAGTTAGATCTATTCACCTATTTTAAAAACTATGAACCGCAAGAATTGATACGTTATTCAAGAAATGAATATGGAACAAAGACGTATTCATCACTTCGTATGTCCAATGGTTTATGGACATCATGGGCAAATAGTATCGGTGGAAGAAGTGCATTAGACTTTTTTATCAAAATTAAGCAGTGGGATTTTTTGGAAGCAGCACACTTTCTTAAAGACTTAATAGAAAATAAAACCCCTGTTAAAGTGGAACAACCAAAGCGTATAAAACATTCACTTAGGCTACCTAGAAGAAATGAGAATGATGATATTGTCATTTATTATCTTGTCAAGGAACGATGTATTGATAAAGATATTGTGCATTACTGTATTGAAAATCATCTTCTTTATGAATCAGCAAACGATCATTCAACTATCTTTATCGGCTATGATTCTCATCGTTTAGCAAAGTATGCTTGTAAAAGAGCAACGGATAGCGATGTAAAACAAGATATTTTTGGAAGTGATAAAGCGTACAGTTTCTCTATTCCCAATCCAAATAGCAACGAACTTCATGTATTTGAATCAGCCATTGACTTGTTATCGTATATGACTTTACAAAAAAGAAATGGTAAGTCTTATCTCAATACTAACTATTTATCTTTATCAGGTGCAACAACAATAGGAGCATCTATAGAAGAAACAACAGTACCTATTGCACTAGAAACATTTTTGAAAGATTATCCAAACATTAAAAGTATTCGTTTACATTTGGACAATGACAAGGCTGGTAAGGATACTGTATTAAAAATTATGTATCATTATGGAGAACAATTCCAAATTGTTGATGAGCCTCCAAGCATTGGTAAGGATGTTAATGAACTACTAATTAAAAAGATAAATAGGAAAAAACATTTCCAAGTTCGTTGAAATATATTGTTGAGTCATTAAATAAATGAGATAATATACTCAACAAATTAGAATTTGTGGAGGGAAAAAATTGAAAAAGAAATATATGTTTAGGGAAAGTAAAAAAGAAGAAATTGCAATTATATTCTCAATGATTATTCAAAGAATGAAATGGATGGACGATAAAGGAATACATCAATGGAATACGACTAAATATGATGAAGTTTATCCAATCACATATTATGAAATGGAACGACAAAAGGGAGAACTTTTTGTACTTGTGGATATGGATACAAACGAAATCATAAGCGCAGCAGTACTAAAGAAAAAAGATGAGCGTTGGCAAGATACTTTGCCTGCCTTATATCTTCACAATTTTGTAGGTAGCATAAACCACAAAAATGCAGGAGAGATTTTTCTTCGATTTGCAGAACAGTATGCTTTAGATAATGGAAAAAAGTATTTTAGGCTTGACTCTGCTGAAGATAATCATTGTCTTGAACGATACTATGAGAAGCATGGATTTATTGCAGTCGGAAAATGTAAGGATGGCTTATACAATGGCATTTTAAGACAGAAGGAACTGGCACGATAACTTCCAGTTTAAAAGTATAAAATTTATTATTTTACTAAGGACAATCGTTAATTAGATTGTTCTTTTATTTTAGAAAGGACAAAAAAATGAAAAAGAATAGAAAAATTACAGAAGAAATTTTAGACAGTTATTTAATTGATTTAATGAGAGTATATCAAGTAGCACAAACCCAAGATCCCCTAGCAATCCACTTAGAATTAGCACATCTCAGTGATGAGGGATTAAGAATTGTTCAGTCCGCTTTTTTCGTTGGTAGACAGGTAAATGGTAAAAAGCCTAGAGTAAATGGTTATAAAATTATTAACACATATATGGATGAGGATAATAAAGATAACATCATTCTCTATCTGACAGGTAAAAGAGCAGAAGTTTTTTTGCGTGATTTTGAGCGTGGACTCATGTTAAGTGGTATGTTGGACAAGGTAAGAGGTGCATTACTTTACGAAAAATTATCAAGTAAGATGAGCAATTAAAGAATAAATAATATGATGAGGAGGGCAAATATTATGAACACACAACAACTAAAACAACAATTGAACGAAAAACTACAAAAGGAATATGATGATTTTATTGAAAGATTGAAGTCATTACCACCAGAACAAATCATTAGATGTTCTTATGAAACTGTGTTTAAAGAAGAATTTATGACAACTGTTCAATATAAAGATTTGTCAAAACAAGAAATAAAAGCATTGTTGAAGATGGATTATCCACTAGATTCTTTATATCAAGAATGGTTAAAAAACGATCTCAGTTACATTCCTTTAATTGAAGATACTGTTGATGATCATATAAAAAAAGTGATGAAACTTCAAAAAAGAGATTCAATTGAGCGTTAATTATTTATAAATTTTGAGGAAAGATGATAACAATTTGTCTTTCCTTTTTTATTCGACTGGTAAAAAAGAAAGGAGTTTTTATTGAAGATGATACGAAAAGTATTAAAAGAAATTCAAAAGTTAGAGAAAGAAAAAGTATTGAAGTTAGATGCAAAAAGTAAATTAGAAGATGAAATTAGTGAGCATACGACACGACTTAAATATCTATATTCACTTAAAAGTGATTACGAAAAGATTGAAAAAGGTATCAATGGTTACTTTAATCCACCTAGTGAAAGCACAGAAAATGAGTATGTCCTGTAATGTAGCAAGCACTGACTTATGTACCCACCACCATAAGTCGCTTGTTAGGGGATACCCCTAATACCCAATATATATCGAGTTTAATTAAAGTAAGGAGGCAGTATGTGAAAAGGAAGAATGAAATTAAATTACGATTGTATGATGACGAATTCAATAAGTTAAATCTTGAAGTTGAAAAAAGTGGATTATCAAGAGAAGCATATCTTCGTTCTCTTATCAAACATGAACTTCCAAGAGGAAAACCAACCGAAGATTATTTGGAAGTCATTCATCAGTTAAAGAAGATTGGAAATAACTTAAATCAAATTGCTGTCATTGCTTATAAGACCAATGCGATTGATGTCGTGCGTTATAAAGAAGAAGTAAAACAATTAAAAATACAGTTGGCTGAAATTAAAAGAATTGCAAGTCGACCTATTCAATTAAAGGAGTAATCAAAATGGCAACAACTGCAATATGGGATGTCAGAGATAATTTGAAAAGAGTTTTAAATTATTGTGCCAATCCCAATAAAACAACCAATATTGATTTTAGTGAATATGCCTATCAGGGTTTGGATAATGTTCTTGAATATACAGCACAGGATTTGAAAACAGAAAAACAGTTGTATGTAAGTTGTCTAAACTGCGAACCTGAAACTGTAAGCAGCGAAATGATTTCCACAAAGATACGATTTCAAAAAGAAGATGGAATACTTGCCTACCATGCTTATCAAAGTTTTGCACCAAATGAAGTGAGTGCAGAAACGGCTCATCAGATTGGCATTGAATTTGCACAAGCCATGTGGGGCAATCGTTTTGAAGTACAGGTATCTACGCATTTGGATAAGGAACATTTTCACAATCATTTTGTAATCAACTCAGTATCATTTATTGATGGAAAGCGTTATAAGGACAACAAATCAAATTATCGTCAAATGCGTATCCTCTCCGATAGCCTTTGCAAAAAATATGATCTATCCGTTATTAAGAGTCCTAAAAAGAGTTCATGGCATTATGCAGAATGGCAAGCCAATAAACAGAACAAACCAACAGAAAGAAGTTTGATTTGTGATGATGTAGATTTAGCCATTTCACAATCTATGACTTACTCTCAGTTTTTAAATAAATTAAAAGAGATGGGATACAAAGTGAAGACGCATGTGAAATATACGGCTGTATGTCCACCCGGAAAAACAAACTATTTTCGCTTATATAAATTAAAAAGTGATGGTTCTTACGATGAGGAACATATCAAGGCAAGGATACTGGAAAACAAAACGGTTCGCTATGAATCACTGCAACCACAAGTCAGTATAAAGCGATTTGTATTGAAAGGAGATTTATCCAAACAGCGTAAACTTACTGGCTTTCGAGCTTTATATTTTAAATATATGTATATGATGGGTATCCTACCTCAAAATCGTGCATCCAACAAAAGGGTGCATTTTTTATTGAGAGAAGATTTGCGATACATGGATCAAATCACAAAAGAAACTACACTGCTATGCAAACAAAAGATAGATACCATCGACCAACTTGATTACAAAGAAAACATGGCAAAGTATCAGTTAGATTCCTATATCAAGGAAAGACGATGTATTTATAACAAGATACGAAGATGTCGTAATCTGGAAACAAAACAACTCTATCAAAAAGATGTTGCGAGTTTATCCACAGACATCAAGGAACTGAGAAAGGAGGTGATGCTCTATGAGGGTATCAGAAAGCGTTCTGTAACGATGAAGGAAAAACTTCATCAAATCTATGAACAGGAACGACAAGAACAAAAACAACCATTTAGAAAACAAGAAACAATGAAAGGAGTGTAAACTTATGAATGCAGGTGGAGAAACTGCTGATCAAGTAGTCCGTATGAGTCTACAAGGAATTGAAGTTGCTGCTAATATTGCATTAAAAGTCGGTGGTGATGCGACCAAATCATTGGCTGCAATGTTGTATGCGATTTTGACCGATAAGAAAAAAGTTAAAGGAAAAGCAAGACTAGAGTCTATGCTACGCTCTGGCAAGGAACTCAAAGTATTTGCTATTCGTCATGAAGATTTAAAACTCTTTTGTGAAGAAGCGAAACGCTATGGTGTCCTTTATTCTGTTTTAAAGGAAAAGAATAATACCGATGGTATTTGCGACATCATGGTGCGTGCAGAAGATGCCAGCAAAATTAGTCGTATCGTTGATAAGTTTGAATTGGCTACGATTGATACAAAAGCGATTCGAGAATCCATCATGAGTCAGCGTTCACAAAAAGAAGAACCATTTAAAGATGTACCGGCTATGAGCGAACAGGAACATGATCATCTTGTGAATGCCTTGATGGGTGCAGTGAAGAAAGAACAGCCAACAACAGAAACCCCCACTTTGGCTCGAACTGTGAAAAAAGAGAATCAGTTCGAGCATACTTCAAAGGCTACAAAGGGCGAGGATATTACTAGACAACCATTTCGACGTTCAGTTCGTGAAGAATTAAAGGAAATCAAAGAAGAAAAAGAAATCAAGCGTCAACAGAAATTCCGTCAGCCTACAAAGTCAAAGCATAAAAATACAAGTAAAAAACAAACAAAGAGAAATTTCAAATCAAAGGAGAGATAATTTTATGAAAAATTTTGAATCAGTAATCGCAACACAAATGCAAAAAAATCAACAGGAAAAACCAGAACAGTTAAGCAAGGAAGAATTTTCTCAAATGATGAAAGATCGACGTGATGGATTATATACACTTGCTGCACAGCAAGTAGAAAAGACGATCACTTCCCCTACTTCTTATCTTCACTATTTGAATAAGCAAAGTCACTTTCATCAGTACACACCAACCAATGTCATGCTCATCATGGCACAAGCACCAAATGCAACAGAAATTCGCAGTTTTGCGAAATGGCAAGAAAACAAATGCTCTATTCGTAGAGGTGAAAGTGGTTTTGATATTTTAGAACCCGGTAAAGAATATCAAAAAGATGACGGAAGTATGGCAATCGGATATGATCCTAGACGTATGTTTGATGTATCGCAATTAAAGAAAGCACCTACTCCGGTTCCTCAAAGACAATATAGAACAGATGAACTTGTCAGTGCGATGGTATACAAATTGCCTCTTGAAGTTCATTTCATTGAACATAGTACCGAAACGCCGGCGGTCACATATTCAGATACGGATAAATCTTTAATCATTCAAAAAGATATTTCTGAACATGAATTACTAGAAGGACTTGCGACAGAATTATGTTTTGCACAACTTGCAGAAAATTATCAGTATGACCGCAATGGATTAGATTTTCCAGCAAAAAGTGCTGCCTATATGTTATGCAAGAAATACAATATTGAAGTCAGGGATACTTCCTTTGCGAATGAAGTACAGCAGTTCTTTGATGGATATGAAACCGGTGATGTAAAAAACTATCTTGCAGAAATCAAAAGAACTTTCAAGGATGTCGATGAACGCATGGAACATGGCTTATATGCTCAGCAACAGGAAAAACAAAATTCACGCAATGAGCATAACCACGAAAGCAGATAGTCTATGAATGATACTTTCTACTTTACTGCTACATCACTAGAGCAGCGTATCATTATCAATGCATTGAATAAACTTAAAGAATATCAAATCAAGCAGGATAAAGATTATTCCGCAATTGATGATATTATCATTAAAGTTTGCGATGCACAGCCTGTAAAAGAAAAAGGACATCGTAGAAAACGCTTTGAAGAAAGATAATCAAGATGAATGGATCTTTTTCATCTTCCTGTTGATTCCTACCATATGGGGTGCATTATTATTTGCACCTTATATGGATCAGGGACTTTTTCACGCTATTGCTCAATTATCCAATGCTTTAAACAATCCTTTTCATATTGTGTGGTGTGAAGATACACTGCATACGATCTTTATTTTTCTTCTGATCTATGTATGTGGAGTTGGCATTTATTTCAGTAATCAAAAGAACTACCGTAGAAAAGAAGAATACGGTTCTGCCAGATGGGGAAACGCAAAAAAGGTCAATCAAAAGTATGCTGATAAGAACTTCACTTCCAACAAGATACTCAGCCAAAATGTTCGTGTTGGTTTAGATGGAAAAAAGCATCGAAGAAATCTCAATACGATGATTGTTGGAGGAAGTGGTGCCGGTAAGACCCGCTTTTATGGGAAACCCAACATTATGCAATGCAATACTTCTTTTGTGGTCCTTGATCCAAAGGGAGAAATCTTACGTGATGTCGGACATTTGCTAGAGCGTGAAGGTTATGTGATTAAGGTCATTGATTTAATCAATATGAGCAAAAGTCATTGTTATAACCCATTTGAATATATCCAAGATGATAAAGATGTATTGAAGTTGATTACCAACTTAATTCGCAATACAACCCCGAAAGGAAGTCAATCGACCGATCCGTTTTGGGAAAAATCAGAAACTGCCTTACTGGAGGCATTGTGCCTTTATCTCTTGCATGAAGCACCAAAGGAAGAACAAAACTTCACGATGGTCATGGAAATGATAGCGGCGGCTGATGTACGAGAAGATGATGAGGATTATCAATCGCCCCTTGATGAGTTATTTGAACGATTGGAAATACGTAAACCCGATAGTCTTGCCGTTAAGCAATATAAAATTTATAAACAAGCCGCTGGGAAAACCGCAAAATCAATTTTGATTTCAGTAGGTGTAAGACTAGCGGTTTTTAATTTAGAAAGTATTGCCAGTATTACAGCCGTTGATGAACTGGAACTGCAGCTTATGGGAGAAAGAAAGACTGCCTTATTTGCAGTTATCCCTGATAATGACAGTACCTTTAACTTTCTTGTTGGTATGCTGTATACACAGTTATTTCAAATGCTTTATTATTGTGCAGATATTCTTCATCATGGTGAACTGCCTGTTCCTGTTCATTTTTTGATGGACGAATTTGCCAATGTTGCATTGCCTGATGAGTTTGATAAGTTGTTATCAACGATGCGTTCAAGACAGATCTTTGTATCTATCATCATACAAAACCTAGCCCAGATCAAAGCACTTTATAAAGATGCATGGGAGTCCATTTTGGGCAATTGTGACGAACTCTACTATTTAGGCGGGAATGAGCAATCCACTCATAAATTCATGAGCGAGTATCTAGGAAAGGAAACATTGGATACGAATACATTTGGGAAATCTTCAGGAAGAAATGGAAACTATTCTACTAACTTTCAACAGGCAGGTCGTGAGTTATTAACACCTGATGAAGTACGATTGCTTGATAATGATTATGCGTTGCTTTTTATACGTGGTGAAAGACCAATCTTTGATAAGAAATTCGACATCCTTAAGCACCCTCATGTGAAATATACAAGAGATGGCTCAGCAAAAGCCTATCAGCATGGGATTGCTAAACATTTTATTGAAGATTGGCAAAATATCTTATTATCAGATAATGACTATGAACTTCTAGGTGATGAAGATATAGAAGAATACTTTAGTGAATTAGAAGATAATCAAGATACAAAACAATAATTTTAAGGTGCAGTTATGATTGCCTATCCGCATATGACTACACCTTTTTTATTTGATTGAAAATGGAGGTAAATATAATTTATGAAGTTAAACAAAAAAACAAGAAGAATTTTCTTTTTATATGCAGTATTTGTGTTGATGTTAAATTTAGGAATCATGCCGGTACATGCAGCAGATGATCCAATCGCAGTAGTCAATAACCTTAGTGATTTTATCTTTGGCTTGATTCGAGCAGTAGGTATGATCCTGCTAGGTTTTGGTGTCGTACAAGTTGGTTTATCTTTAAAAAGCCATGATCCCAGCCAAAGGGCCAATGTGCGCCCAGTAGGGGCACTAAATAAGTAGTTTAAGGTACTACCCTGTAAGATAACGCAGGAATCAACTCATCTTACCGTGTCGGTGAAAATACGGCGGGACAAGCGCATGGTGAGAAAGCGGAAAGTTAGTGTATGACTAACACTACGACTGAATGAAGTGATACTTCAACAGACCGCAATGATAAGTAGATACAAGGATAAGAGTGTGTTTCTCGAATACGAGATTCTAGTTGCTTTTCGCTTTGGAGCCTGAGGAAAAGGTCATGATACCTCAGTCATAGAAAACATATTATACCGTTCGCGTAATATGGGTTATCAATTATTCTATGAAACGGGTATGAGAACATATCTTAACGAATCGAAAGTATATCCGAAAATCTACATTTACCTAATTTAGTGTTTAAACTGGGGATTACCTAAACAAGACTCATTTGTCTTGCATGGTAACAGAGCCACCGTAGTAGTCAGAGAACCTTGAATTGACAAGGAATGCCGTAAAATCGGATACGGGAAAGCCGTTTACAAGGCGAAGGGTGGCAGTTAGTTATATCCAAAATGTAAAATGAAAGGGAGGAGAAGCCTCATGAAAACGACATGTGAAATTTTGGAGCGTATTCAAAAGAATTCGACAGAACATAAAGATGGTGTTTATACACGTCTTTATAGGTATCTTCTTAGGGAAGATATTTACTATGTAGCCTATCAAAGGCTATATTCTAACAAAGGTGCTACTAACAAAGGTGCTACTACCAAAGGTGTTGATAACGATACAGCAGATGGTTTTGGTCAAGTGTATGTACAAGAATTAATTACACAATTAAGAAATGGAACATATAAACCAAAACCATCAAGAAGAGTTTATATCGAAAAATCCAATGGTAAAATGCGCCCTCTAAGCATTCCTTCATTTAGGGATAAATTGTTACAAGAAGTAGTAAGAATGTTTTTGGAAGCAATATATGAACCTATATTTTCTGATTACTCTCATGGTTTTAGACCAAATAGAAGTTGTCATTCTGCTTTAAAACAAGCAAAAATATATTTTACAGGTGCTAAATGGTTTATCGAAGGAGATATTAAAGGATGTTTTGATAACATTAATCACAAAGTCCTCATTAATATTCTTGAAAGAAAAATTAAAGATAGTAAATTTATCAATATTATTCGATTATTTCTAACGGCTGGATATGTTGATGATTTTAAATATAATGCAACATATTCGGGCTGTGCACAAGGTGGGATTATTTCACCTATTCTTGCAAATATCTATTTGAATGAATTAGATAAGAAAATACTTGAAATTAAAAATAAATTTGATAAACCACATCAAGCAAAATATACAAAAGAATACAGTCATATTAAAAGTAAGAGAGATTATCAAAAATCTAAACTTAAGAATTGTGATGAGGAGCAAAGAAAGGAAATATTAAGGACTATTGATGACCTTAATAAAAAACTTCGCAAGACTCCTAGAACTCCAAATGATGATAAGAATATCTATTTTATAAGATATGCCGATGATTTTCTAATTGCAGTAAAAGGTAATAAGAATGATTGTGAAATCATCAAAAAGGAAATTCATGATTTTTTAAGAGATGAATTGAAACTTACTTTAAGCGAGGAAAAAACACTTATTACTCACAGTAGCAACAAAGCATTATTTCTTGGTTACAATATTTCAATCAGAAGAAGTCAAACAGTAAAATCAGTCTCTCAAAATGGTCGTAAATATAAGCAAAGAACACTTAATAATAGTGTTGCATTGACTGTTCCATTTGAAAGAATTGAAAAATTTATGTTTAAAAGAAGAATGATTAAACAAATTAAGCCGAAAACATTTAGACCTTTACACCGTAAAGGGTGGCTTTATTTACCTGATTATGTAATTGTAGAGAGATATGATGCAGAACTAAGAGGAATACTAAACTATTATAATCTAGCAGTTGATTACAACTATTTAGGTTATTTTAGATATTTAATGGAATATAGCTGTTTAGCAACGATTGCAGGTAAACACAATTCTTCTACTAGTAAAATAGTAAGCCAATATAGACATGGTAAATATTGGGGAGTTCCTTATCTAACGAATAAAGGAGAAGAAAAAATTAAAAGACTTGCAAGGTTAAAGGACTGCAAATCAAATGCATGTAATGACACTATTGTAAAACATAGGTATGTCAAAGCAACAAATGCGTCTATAAGAGATAGATTACAAACCGGAGTATGTGAACTATGTGGAAAGCGAATTGATGTTCCACTAGAAGTTCATATTGTCTCAAAACTGAAAGATTTAAAAGATGACAAACCATGGAAAGTGGTTATGAAATCTAAAAGAAGAAAAACGCTTGTGGTTTGTCCGGAGTGCCACAAACATATTCATGTCGAATAAATATGTATTATAACTAATGGAGAGCCGTATACATCGAGAGGTGTACGTACGGTTTGGTGGCGGGGTATTCCTACAGAATGCCCTAGCCTATGGATTTTTAACTGTTGCTGGAGGTATTATCATCACATTTGCCAAAGAAATCTTAAACATCATTGTAGGTGGTTAATATGATTCCCATTTTCAATAGAAAGCGAGGTGATTAGATTTGGATGGAATCATAGATAATCTAACGAACTCTTTAGAAACATGGAATGAAAAATTAGCAGAGATATGGATGATCCTTACACAGTCATTAGAAACATTTAAGGGTGGTCATATTTGGGAAGTCATACAAAAAATCAATGGTGCACTCATGGCAATCGGCTTAGCGTTGTTGGTTTTATTTTTTGTTGTTGGCGTTGTCAAGACTTGTACGAATTTTAGCGAAGTCAAACGCCCTGAACAAGCCTTAAAACTATTCTTACGTTTTGCGATTGCAAGAGGTCTTGTTGTATATGGTATGGAGATCATGATGGCAATCTTTAAAATCATTCAAGGCATCACATCAACAATTATGACAACAATTGGTATAGGTTCTGCAAGCAATACCGTACTTCCCCAAGAAATCATTGAGGCAGTAGAAGATTGTGGATTTTTAGAAAGTATACCTTTGTGGGCAGTATCCCTATTAGGCAGTATCTTTATTACAATACTAGCCTTTGTTATGATATTAACGGTATATGGAAGATTTTTTAAGTTGTATATGTATACGGCTATATCTCCAGTACCATTATCATGTGCGGCCGGAGAAACCACCCAAAGTGTTACTGTTACCTTTTTAAAGTCCTATGCCGGTGTATGTTTAGAGGGTGCAGTGATTATACTGTCGTGTATTATCTTTTCGGCATTTGCTGCTTCGCCACCAGTAGTCGATGCAGATGCAAGTGCAGTATCAATGGTATGGAGTTATATTACCGAGATAATTTTTAATATGTTAATCCTTGTGGGGACTGTTAAGATGAGTGATCATGTCGTCAAAGATATGATGGGATTATAAAAGTTATATCATTTTTGTATGAAAGATGTTAGAATAAACTTTGTGATAGACTTTGAGGAGGTGTTGGTAAATGTGTTATCTCATTGCGAAAAGATTCAATCAATCAGGCTGTATAGCATTACAAACAGAAGCAGGAGAAGAAATGGCTCAATTTGCTGATGCTCTACAAGAAAAACTAGGTTATGATATTCAAATTATAACGATTAGTAGACCAACAGCATATGGGGAATATGAACCTTATCATTTTGTTCATAGTTATGACGAATTTAGTAAACAAGCAAGTTTATTGTAAAAATTGAGGTGAAATTCATATGTCAAGAAAAAATCATCAAATGGTCAATGGACGTTTACTCCAAATGGATAAACAGTATTCGGCTCTTAAACGGAAGCAGAAAGAAAAAATCGCTCTATGGATGTATGAGGAAACCTATGCCTATTATTTACAGTATCATAAAATGCCAATGAGCCATCGATGTGAGATTGTTGTTGATAAGGTTTATGAGCGTATCCAAGATGCTGAAATATGGATACCCTATGGAGAAGTTTACAGATACTATATCAAAAGAAAAACAAAGATCATTCACAGAATCGAAAAGAAATTAAATCAATCAGACCAGTCCGAGTAAACTGGTCTTTTCTATTATTTGGAGGTATCAATGGAAGTCAAAATAAATAAAGAAATCAGGGAATATACGGAAAGTCTATTCTTTGGATTAAATATGCGACAATGTTTATTTTCAGCACTGGCATGTATCGTAGCTGTTCTTATCTACTTTTTATTTATAGACCATCTAGGAATGGAAATGACAAGCTGGTTATGTATGTTAGGGGCTGCACCTTTTGCAGCATTAGGTTTTATTAAATATCAGGGAATGAACGCTGAGCATATCGTTATCACTGCATGGCGTTCTTTTCTTTTAAGCAATACCCAATTAGTCAGTAGACCGATCAATCTTTATTACGATTGTATGAGGTCTTATTTATTAGAAAAACAAAAGGAGGAACTAAAAAAGAATGATAAAAAGTCTTTCAAAAATAAGAAAACAAAACAAAGATAAATTCAAAGTGCCAAAGTCAGCACAGGATGTTGTTGATGCAGAAGTCATTTATAAAGACGGTATCTTTAAGATTGGAAATCGTTATACGAAAACCTATCGCTTTAAGGATATTAATTATTCCATTGCATCAAAGGAAGAAAAAGTAGGATTGTTCTTGGATTATAGTGATTTATTAAACTCACTAGACAGTTCTACAATGACAAAAATCACGATCAACAATCGTAAGATTGATTTGAGTGAGTTTAAAAAGAATGTGCTTATCCCTTTTCAAGATGATGACTTAGATGAATATCGTCAAGAGTACAATGAAATGCTGATGGATAAGATTTCTTCCACTGATGAGATCGTACAGGAAAAGTATATGACCATTACTGCTTTTAAAAATTCGATTGAAGAAGCAAGAGCGTTCTTTCAAAGAACAAGCGTTGAACTATCTTCTCATTTAGGAAAATTAGGTTCTAACTGTGAAGAATTAAATGCAATAGAACGATTAAAGATACTTCATGATTTTTATCGCAATGGTGAAGAAGAAAACTTTTATTTTGATATGAATGAATCGGCTAAAAAAGGACATCACTTTAAGGATTCCATTTGTCCTAGAAGTCCGGTATTTAAGCATAAATACTTTAAACTTGGTGACAAGTATGGACGAGTGCTTTATTTAAGTGAGTATGCCCGTTATATCAAGGATAGTTTTGTGGCTGAACTATGTGGACTTAACAAAAATATGATGTATTCAATGGACTTATTAACAGTACCAACTGATGAGGCTGTCAAAGAAGTGGAAACAAAGTTATTAGGCGTTGAAACTAATATTACCAACTGGCAAAGACGACAAAATGCCAATAACAACTTTAGTGCAGTCATTCCTTATGATATGGAGCAGCAACGAAAAGAAAGTAAGGAATTCTTAGATGATTTAACCGTTCGTGACCAAAAGATGATCTTTGCGAATATTACAGTTGTTCATCTTGCCAATTCTAAAGAAGAATTAGATGCCGATAGTGAAGTGTTGATGAGCATTGCCCGTAAGTATATGTGTGATTTAACACCAATTGCTTTTTCAAGCAGACAGTTAGATGGTTTATCAACAGCATTACCTATTGGAGTCAATAAGTTAGATATTATGCGTACTCTCTTAACTGAAAGTGCATCGATCTTTATTCCTTTTCGTGCTCAGGAGGTCATGGATCGAGGTGGGATATGGTATGGACAAAATGCCATTACGAATAATTTAATCATGTGTAATAAAGAATTACTGTTAAATCCTAACTCCTTTATCTTAGGTGTTCCCGGTGCCGGTAAATCATTCTTAACGAAAGAACTGATTATCTTTTTAGCATTGGCCACAAACGATGATATTATCGTTTGTGATCCTGAAGGAGAATACAGTACCCTCATTCGTGAATTAAATGGACAAGTGCATGAACTCTATGTAGGAAGTACTGACCACATCAATGCGATGGATATGGAAGAAGGCTATGGGGATAGTGCCAATCCTATTGGTGATAAATCGCAATTCATCATGACTTTAATCGACCAAAACAGTAAGAATGGAATTACAGAGGAAGAAGAAAGTTTAATCGACCGTTGCGTATCTGAAGTCTATAAACGATGTGAAAAAACAAATGAAGTACCTACCCTTCGTACTTTAAGAACCATATTGCTTGAACAAAAAGAACGTGAAGCAAGAGGATTAGCTTTAAAATTAGAATTATTTACAGAGGGTAACTTAAATATTTTTGCTCAAGAAACAAATGTAGAACGTACCAGTCGTATTACTTCGTTTGATATTCGTCGATTACAAAAACAGTTAAAGAAGATTGGTTTATCAGTGATTACCGATACAATGATCAATCGTGTCAATGCCAACTGGAGAGCTGGTAGAAGAACACATTTATTCTATGATGAAATTCATGTCATTTTTGAAAATGAAGCTGCTGCAAACTTCTTGGATTGTGCATGGCGACAATTCCGTAAAAGAGATGCCTTTCCTACCGGTATTACCCAAAATGTACAGTATTTACTAGCAAGTGTTCAAGCCAGTACGATGCTTTCTAATAGTGAATGTATCGTGATGTTAAATCAAGCCTATCAGGATCGACAACGACTAGGAGAACTGTTAAATATCAGTGAAGAACAGATGAGTTATATTACCAATGCTCAGGAGGGGTGTGGTTTGATTAAATATGGAAGTTCGCTTGTTCCATTTATCAATCGTTTTCCTAAGCATACAAAACTTTATAAACTCATGACTACAAAACCGACCGACAGAAAGGAGTAACCTAAATGGAAAAACAATTACCGAGTATATTAAATGAGCCGATTGTTTCTGAATATCTTCAAGCCTTATTATCTTCAGGTCAAAAGAAAGAACAGCATGAAACTAAAGAATTACTGGAATATATTGACCAGTTAGAACAACATTTTAGTGCTTTGATTGGTGAAATGCAGGAACTACGAAAAACTGTAGAACAGCTACAAAATCCTCAAACAAGATCGCGTTTAAAAGAACCAATAGAGAAAGTCAATACGATGCTTACGAATGGGAAAAATAAAATTATAGAAATCAAAGCAAATATGATTGACGGTATGAAGCAATCATTATCCGATATGAAACAAAAAGGAAAAGAAGCAAGTATCAAAGCCATTGATGTTTTACACTTTAAAGAGGGCTTGCAAGCAATCAATAAAGGATTGGCACGATCTTATCAATCTATGAATCAGTTTTCATTGACTTTAAATCAGATGACCAATGAAATACGTCATGCAAAAAGTAGTGTAAAGAACATTGGTAGACTTATGCTAGGAAAACAGCGTGTCACCTATACACCGGATACAGAAAAGTTAAATTTTATTCAAAAGGCAGCACGAGGGATTATTCAGCGTATGGAACACATAGGAAATCGTACGCAAAAGACATTATCCAAAATCAATGATTTCCAAAAACAATCTGTGAAACAGGAACTGAAGTTATTAGATCATAAGCAAGCCAAACCCAAACAGCATACAAAGGATAAAATCCGATAACTGCGATTTTCAAAATCGCACATTCGTCAAACTTTCTTATTTTCGATATAGTTAGATATATACAGAAGTAAGGGAGGAAATGAAAGTATGGATAAAATACGTGTTTTGGAAGATGCACTGACAAATTATCTTGAAGTTGTAGAAAGTGATGGCTTGAAGTATTTAAGAAAGCATAGTGAATCTTATCAGCAATGTAAGGATCGTGCAGCCAAGATTTTAGAAAACGATAAGATCAATTTATTTTTTACTGAGGCTGATGAACTGCACTTAAACAAAGAAGAAACAATATTATTTAGGGAATATCTCAATGTTGAGGGTAGAATGAATTCCTTAGGGCTTTTATACGCCTATTTGCGTGGCTACGCAGACCATGAAGCCTTACAGCAGTTATTCAATGAAATCGGTCATATATTTAAAGAATAGTAATTTGAGAGAAGTCATCATTGATTGGTGGCTTTTTCTTTTGCGAAAGGAGTGAAAAAAATATGTTATTTGAAAGCAAGGAACATCATCAATTTTATTTGAAATGTATGGAACAGAGTACAAAAAACGATACGTACCATCGTGCCTTATTTTATACACTAGGTATTAATCCAGATACAAGAAGAAATATTCATGAAATCTATGATTTTAAAACCAATCTTATTCATTTAAATGTATTGAGAAAAGGTTGGCAGACTTCCGGCTCTTATCAGGTTTGTTTATTAGCCTTTAACTTATTTAATGGCTATACCCCAAAGACACAGTCAAGTCGCAGTACCCCTTATGAGCTCTTTGACAGTATGGAAGCCCCTTATTTTATGCAGGCAATCAAGATTAAATTTCCTGAACGATTTCATGAAAAACAAAAAGGAATGGAACGCTAATGGAGAAAAAGATTAAAACAAAAGAAAAAGATACAACAATCAAGGTACTGGATAAAAAAGAAAATATCAAGCATTTCTCTAAGCCGATGCATATCAGCGAAAAAGCAGATACGATGAAACATCAAAAGAGTGAATCACAAACTGAAGATAAAAATACTGCTCAACGATCTGCGGTTCAATCCATTACGAATCAAGAAAAGAAAGTTGCTCATGATTCTGTATTCTATGCGAAAAGGTTTGTGCAGAACAGACGAGAAAAAAGTAGGTTAAAGAAACAAACTTCATTAACAGAATATGCAAGTGATGGTATTCATGATACCAAAGATATAAAAACAAAGTCCGCTTTTAAAGAATCAAGAAAACAGGAACTGTTAGGTCATCAAACCAAAGGAATGAAGCGATCACTTATAAAAAATGATTCAAAGAAAATCCAAGATAAAAATTACTCCATTCCTTTTCGCTCAGTTAATAGATCAGATTATCAAAAGCATATGAAACGACATATGTTAACCAAGCACAAACAAAAAATCAAAAAGGCGAAACAATCTACCAGCTCAATAAAAAATACCAGTAGCAGAGTTAAAGATATATTTAAGGGAACGATCACTATCATGAAAAAAGCAGTGACCGGTATCCATAACTTAATTGCGGCTGGTTCTTTTTTTATCTTTTTAGTTGTTCTTGTTTTGTTTATGGCAGTATTTTCAGTATTATCCTCTGATTCCGGTTTTAATTCAGAAACGTTGCCCTTATCTCCTGAAGTATTATCTTATACAGAAACTATTGAGAAATATGCAAAGGATTATGATATGGAAGATTATATCAATATCATTCAAGCAGTGATGATGCAGGAATCAAGTGGACAAGGCAATGATCCAATGCAGGCAAGCGAATGTCCTCATAATACTAAATATCCGCAAAAGCCCAATGGTATTACTGATCCAGATTATTCGATTCAAGTAGGCATTCATTATCTATCGGATTGTTTCAAATCAGCAGAAGTCAAAGATCCATTTGATATAGACCATATATCTTTAGCGTTACAAGGATATAACTATGGTGGTGGCTATATCACATGGGCAGTAACGAATTTTGGAGGGTATACTAAAGCCAATGCGAAAGTATTTTCGGATATGAAAAAAGATGAATTAGGCTGGACAACCTATGGTGATCCTGAATATGTACCTCATGTCATGCGATATGTAGGCGTTGCTTTTAGAGGAGGACTTGAGCCTAATTTTAATAATGTTGAAGCATGGCAGACAAAGAACCCCTATGCACAAGTCGGTTTATATGGACAATGCACTTGGTTCGCATGGGGGCGGTTCTATGAAATGTATGGCTATTCACCGGGCTTTATCGGCGATGGTTGGAAATGTGTCGATCAGTTATTAAAAGCACATCCGGATAAATTCAAGCGTTCTGATAAGCCAGAAGTAGGTGCTGTATTCTCTTGTATTGGGAGAAATCATGTCGGTATTGTCATTGGCTGGGATGGTACAAATATTACAATCCAAGAAGGGAATCTTGATGGCGTGACAAATACATTTGCCCAAGCAAAAAAGGACTGGCATACAGCGACCTATACACTCGATCAGTTTAGGTCAATATGTAAAGGTGTTGTATTTGCAGTTCCAAACAAATTTGAATGATTATATTATAAATTTGCAAATATAAAAGCTAATGTATTTATTTTTATAAATTATATATGCCTTTTTCCTTATCTTTTCAAATCTTCTCAAATGTCCGAATAGCCCCATTTTATCAGCTATTCGGGCATTTTGTATTAGTGGTAAACCTCGCATATCAAGGTTTAAATTCTTATATTTTTCCTTTCAATCGTGGTTAAAATCGTGGTCAATACTTTCTATGCAATTAGACGCTGAACCTCTGATTTTGCGGTATCTATGGACGCATGAG
>ENA-ORUO01000976-ORUO01000976.1-human-gut-metagenome-genome-assembly--contig:-NODE-976-length-31308-cov-8.638627_pt1 | contig 31308 bp, 26 predicted proteins | sample MGYA00242082_ERZ509215 | MGnify/ENA primary metagenome ERZ509215 (study PRJEB26280, sample SAMEA2338829) | human gut metagenome | biome: human gut; feature: human-associated habitat; material: faeces... | reverse complement strand
TACACGCGCGGGCCGGGCATGCCCGGCCCCTACAGCGCAGTCACTCTTAGAAGAAGGAGCAAAAGCCTATGTCTACCAAACCGATCCTCGTTGTCATGGCCGCCGGTATGGGCAGCCGCTACGGCGGACTCAAACAGATCGACCCCGTCGGCCCGTCCGGCGAGGCCATCCTCGACTACAGCCTGTACGATGCCCGCCGCGCCGGGTTCAAGACCGTCGTCTTTATCATCAAGCACGAGATCGAGCAGGCGTTTAAAGAGGCCGTCGGTGCCCGTGCCGTGCGCGCCGGGTTCGAAGTCCGCTACGCCTACCAGCAGCTGGAAAAGCTGCCCGAGGGCTTCACCGTGCCGGAGGGCCGCGTCAAGCCCTGGGGCACCGCCCATGCCATTCTCGTGGCCGAGGAGGCCATCGGCGACGCGCCGTTTGCGGTCATCAACGCCGACGACTACTACGGCCCGCAGGGCTTCAAGCTCATCTACGACTACCTGAGCACCCACGCCGACGGGGACCGCTACGCCTGGGCCATGGTCGGCTTCCTGCTGGGCAACACGGTCAGCGCCAACGGCAGTGTCAGCCGCGGCGTCTGCGTGACCGACGAGAGCCGCAACCTCGTCAGCGTGACCGAGCGCACCTGCATCGAGCCCTACGCCGACGGCATCCATTACAGCGAGGACGGCGGCAAGAGCTGGGCCGACCTGCCCGCCGACTGTGTTGTCTCGATGAACCTGTGGGGCTTCACCCCCGCCTACGTGCAGGAGGCCAAGGCTGGTTTTGCCGCGTTCCTGCAGGCCAGCCTGCCCGTCAACCCGATGAAGTGCGAATATTACCTGCCCACCGTCGTGACGAACGCGCTGGAGGCCGGTAAGGCGGATGTCCATGTGCTGACCAGTGCCGACAAATGGCACGGCATCACCTACCGCGAGGACAAGCCCGAGCTGGTCGAAGCCCTGAAAAAAATGAGTGAGGATGGGCTGTACCCGGTGGATAGGCTGTTCTGAAAACTGCATAAAAATGCGGTCTCCCGCGCGGAGACCGCATTTTTGTTTTGCGTAGGGGAGGGATTTATCCCTCCCGTGGAGTGGATGGCAGCCGCGCACTTCCCCGGAGCGGTCAAGACCGCTCCCTACAAAGCACCCGTGAACGGCGATCCGCGCAAAAAACAGCAAAAAAATACCTTTAATATTTTACAAATGTTCGGGTTGTAATTGCCCTCTGCGTCGGGTATAATAAGGTTAGCGTTATTGCTTTGTATGCACGCCCGCTGCGGCGTTTTTCGTGAAAGATGCGTTGCAGCGCAGCATTTGCAAAAGGAGAACTACTATGATGAAGAAAACCACCTTCGGTGCCGTTCTGGCGTTCCTGTTTGCCGCTGCCGGTGCCCTGACCGCCGCCGCTCTCTATCTCTACCACCGTGAAAAGGAGCTGGACGAGTACGAGCGCCTGCTGTTCAGCGACGACTACGAGGATGACGATTACGACGACGAGGATTCCACCACCTACGAGAACATCCCCTCCGCCCCCGCAGAGGAGAAGGAGTAAATGATCCTCAAGGCTTCCCCCGCGGGGGAAGCCTTTCTGCCACCACAACCCGGCTGGGCACCGACCTGACGGCGTCCGGCTTTTTGGCAATGCCATACTGCCACGGAGAAAACACAATATGCGTAAACTGCTGCTTTGGCTTGTGATGGTCGCCGTTATGATTGCCGCCATCCTGGGCGGAACGGCGGCTTTTCTTTACAGCCGCACCGGGACGGACGCCCTGCCGCAGGAGGCCGTCACCTTCGGTGAGCAGACCCTCGAGCCCAACGGCTGGAGCTGGGTCATCCCGGTGCTGGGCGATAAGGTCAACAAGACCTACGAAAGCCCGACGAACCTGACCGTGCAGAAGCTGGGCACCTTCACCGATACCGTGCCGCAGCTCGTCCTGCCCGACTGGGTCACCGCTGCCGAGCTTCAGATCACTGCGCCCGACGGCACGGTCTGGACCGGCGCACTGGCCGACTGCAATACCTATACCTATACACAAAACGGAGACTATCAGATCATCGTGACCGCGCACCACAGCAGTGCGGACAACCCCGGCGACCCCGTGGGCTGGTACGCCTACCGCGCCGGCTACACGATGGCGATGAACCCCAAGGTCACCCTGAGCACCGAGCGCGCGCCGCAGGGCAGCATCGTGGCTGTGCAGCTGTCCGGCATTCTGGACGGCGAGCCGAGCCTGGAGACCGATCTGGGCACCGTCTGGTTCCGCAAGACCGCCAGCGGCTACATGGGCTATATTCCCGTGACCTACAACGCCGAGGGCGGCGACCATACGCTGCACCTGACCTGCGGGAGCCTGGAAAAGGACATCACCCTGACCGTCACCCGCACCATATATGATACGGTCACCGTCCCCGCCGAGGAGGACACCGGCGGCGGGGAGGAGTTCCGCAACGCTATATGGCCGATGTACACAACGGGCAGCTCCGCCAAGCTCTGGAATGGCCGCTTTGAGGCCCCCAGCGCGGGCGCTGTCGCCATGGAGTACGGTGTCACCCAGATGGTGGACGGCCAGCGCAGCGGCCAGGCCACCGGCCTGACCTATGCCGCCGCGGACGGCGAGACCGTCACCGCCCCGCAGGCAGGCAACGTTGTCTTTGCGGGCACGCTGACCCTGACCGGCGGCACGGTGGTCATCGACCACGGCTGCGGCGTAAAGAGCTACCTGTACGGGCTGGAGACTGTCGGCGTGGAGCGCGGGCAGAGTGTGTCCGCCGGCGACCCGCTGGGCACCGCCGGGACGGCCCACAACCTGATCTACGAGCTGCGCATCGGCAGCAAATCCACTGACCCGCAGACCGCGCTGGACGGAAACAGTGGTCTGCAATTCCGCGAGGCTGAATAAAATAGCTGCACACGGCACACCCGGCCTGCCGTGCCGCTGCCGTTTTGCCGGGCATCCATAAAGGTCCCTAAAAGAGTGAGTGTGAGTATGGAAGAAGATAAGAAATCCACTGCGGTACAGCCGGAGGAGGCCCCCAAGCCGAAGCCCCGGCGCCGCAAGGCAGCCAGCCCCCAGCCTGCCGCCGACACGCCCCCTGCGCCGACGGACAGCGCCGAGCCGCCCGCCGCAGACGGGCAGAGCACAAAAAAGCCTGCCGCGTCCCCCAAGAAGCCGCGGGCCAAAAGAAACACAAAGACAACAAAGACAACAAAAACCGCAAAGCCCAAGACGCCGAAGGCTGCTAAGACGGTGAAAAAAGCCCCGGCTGACGAGACCCCGGAGCGCAAGGCCCCCGCACAGGAGAGCCCCGTTCCCGCCGCGCCGGAGCTTGCCGAGCCCAAATCCGAAAGCAAGCCCGAACCGCCGGAGACCCCCGCCCGGGAGGACGCTGCCGCACCCACCGTGCCCGACGTCCCGAGTACCCCGGAGCTGCCCGAGCCTGCGGAAAGGGCCGAGCCCGCCGGGACGGAGCCCGAACCGACAGCGGACGCCCCTGCCGCCGACGATACGCCTGCGGCAGAAGCGCCCCCCGAGGCCGCCGCGGCAGACACAGCCGTCACCGACACGCCCGAGCAAACCGGGGACGTCCCCGCGGAGGACGCTGCCGAGCCGTCCGGCCTTGTTTTCAGCGATGACCTTGCCAACGATAAAGCCCTTGCCGCTGAGGCCGCACGCATGGCGAACATCTCCCGCACGGCGCAGCTTTCGATTGCGCAGATCATGGCCGGGCTGGAGGAGAACCCCGCGCCGTCTGCCGGGCCTGCCCCGGCGCCCGAGGCACCGCAGCATGACAGCGCCGGCGACGACGAGGACGACGAGCCGCAGGATACGATCCCGCAGGCCCTCGGGCGCGGTGTGTTCGGCATGTTCAAGTGGCTGCTCCTCGTTGTGCTGTTCGTGCTCATCATCGCAGGCGGCGGCGTGGCATGGCTTTACCGCAGCGCCACGCCTGACATGCTGCCCGAAGTCAAGGTCACCTTTGACGGCCAGGAGCTTGCTCCCACGGCCTACAAGTGGCACGTGCCGGTGGTCGGCAGCTTTTTCAGGCGCACCTACGCCGAAACGCTCAATTCCTCTCCCGTTGTGCTCGAGGATGCCATATCCGACGCATCGCCGGATATTATCGTGACGCCGTCCGACTACAGCACCCAGCTGACCATCACCGACGCCGACAAAGAGACCGTGTACGAGGGCAGCGTCACCGGCTTCCGCAGCTATCTGTTTGCGGAGAACGGCACGTTTGACGCCAAACTCGTCGTCACCGCATCTGACAGCGCCGCCGAGGACCGCTCCAGCGTCACCGGCACCGAGACCTGGCAGTTCCGCTTCACCGTCAGCATCAAACCGTCCATCACGCTCTGCACACCGACGGTGCAGCAGGGCAGCGTGGCCGCCGTGCGTGTCGGCAGCACCATGAGCCGGACCGAACCGACGCTGACGGGCCCGCTGGAAAGCACAGGCTTCGTCAGGGCCGCCAACGGCTGGATCTGCTACCTGCCCATCCCGTGGAACGCAAAGACCGGAAACACCGAGCTGACCGTGACCGCCGACGGCTATACCGAAACGCTGACGCTGTCGGTCCGCGCGGCCTCCTACTCCTACAAGGATTACAGCGCCAAGTCCCAGCTGATGTCGCCCTACATCGGCGCGGACGACGCTCCCGATGCCGTCCGCAGGCTGCTGACGAATGACGGCGGCGAGATCCAGTGGGCCGTGGGCGGCTTTGTGCAGCCGTTCCTGGACAGCTTTGACACGCCGCTGCTCTACGGCATGACCGAGTACGTGGGCCGTTCCTACAGCGAGCGCAGCACGAACTACGGCTACGGCGGGCGCACCTCGACAAATGTCGTCATCAAGCCGAAGAAGTCGAAGGATTCTATGATCGTGCCCGCCAGCGGCCATGTGCTGCTGGCCGAGGACCTTGGCGGCAGCTACGGCTACACCGTCGTCATCGACCACGGCGCGGGCCTCAGGAGCATCTTCTACGGCCTGACCGCACTGGACGTCGAGGCCGGGGACGATGTCAAGCAGGGCCAGCTGCTGGGCACCAGCGGCAGGACCGTTGTGGCCGATCTGCGCATCGGCACCGTGCCCATCAACCCGCTCCTCGTCTGGCGCGGCCAGTGCGACGGGCTGAAATATTATTGAGTAAAAAGGCATCCATCTTTTAAGAAAAGGTGGGTGCCTTTTTTTGCGTGCCGGGGCTTCCCCCGATGGGGAAGGCAGAAGGCACAGGTACACGCGCCCCGGCATAGTATGGCGCAAATCAAACCGAGGTGAGCGCCTATGCCGAAAACATTTTGCGTGGTCGGGCACGATGCCCGCCAGCAGGCGGCGGCGCGCGTGCTGCGCCGTGCGGGTTACGGCGTGACCGCCGCCGACAATGCCGCCGCAGCCGATTACATTTTGCTGCCCATGTCCCAGGGCCGCGTCAGTGACGAGGTTGCCCGCGCACTGCAGGGTGCGGGGCAGGGGACGCTGATCTTAGCGGGCCGCCCCGGGATGCCGGTGCGGATGGCCGCGCGGGAGGCCGGGTTGCCGCTGATCGATTATTTTCTGCGGCCCGAGCTGGAATGCCTGAACGCCGTGCCCACCGCCGAGGGCTGTCTTGAGCTGCTGCTCCGCCTGCGGGAGCGCACGATCTGGGAGAGCGGCTTTCTCGTGCTGGGCTATGGCCGCGTCGGGCGTGCCGTGGCACGGCGGCTGGTGCTGCTGGGCGGGCGCGTCACCGTGGCTGCCCGCAGCCCCGAGCAGCGCGCCAATGCCCGCTGTGCCGGGTGCCGCGCCGCGCCCCTGACGGCCCTGCCCACACTGCTGCCCGGCTTTGACGCCGTCATCAACACGATCCCCGCGCCGGTGCTGCCCCGGGCCCTTCTGCAGCAGCTGCCGGGCGGGGCGCTCATCATTGACCTGGCCAGTCTGCCCGGCGGCACCGACTTTGCCGCCGCCGAGGAACTGGGTCTGCACGCCGAGCACGCCCTGGCCCTGCCGGGCCGCTGTGCACCGCAGACAGCCGGGGCGCTGATTGCACAGACCGTGCTGGCGATCCTGGAAGAACGCGATCCCGACGAAAGGAGCACCGCCCCATGACCACCCAATCCAAACGCACCGTCGCCTTTGCGCTGTGCGGCAGCTTTTGCAGCTTTGCTGCGGTGCTGCCCCAGCTGCGTGTCCTGACTGCCCGCGGGTGGGACGTCCTGCCTGTTTTGAGTGCCAGCGCCGCCGGGCTGGATACCCGCTTCGGCACCGCGTCGGCCCTGCGGCAGACCTTATATGAAGTGACCGGCCACAGACCGCTGACGACCCTGCAGGCCGTTGAGCCGCTCGGCCCGCAGCGGCTTGCCGAGGCGCTCATCATCGCCCCGGCCACCGGCACCACGATGGCGCTGCTGGCCGCAGGCATCAGCTCGACCCCCGTGACGCTGGCCGCAAAAAGCCTTTTGCGCGGCGGACGGCCCGTGATTATCGCGCCGTCCACGAACGATGGGCTTTCGGGCAGTGCCCCGGCGCTGGGCCAGCTTTTGCAGCGGCGCAGCTACTATTTTGTGCCCTTCGGCCAGGACGACAGCTACAAAAAGCCGTGCAGCCTGAAAAGCGATTTCACGCTCCTGCCCGACACATTAGAGGCCGCGCTGCGCGGCGTGCAGATCCAGCCGCTGCTGCTGTAATAAGCGGGAGGGAACGCGGCATATAACGGGGTAGAGATACCCCTTGCCTTCCCCCTTGGGGGGAAGGTCGCCCCGCAGGGCCGGATGAGGGAGAGTACGCGGTGGCGGCCCGTTGACTGACAATGCCGCCCGGCCCGCGCGTGTAAGGCAGCCGGCTGTCTGCCGGAAAGCTGCAGGCCGCCTATATGCGGCCCCTACCGCGCATTCTCCCGCATTCTGGCAATATCATTGGTTTAGGAGGCCCCGCTCATGCAGACGATCACCATCCACGGCAGACGCACCCTGCACGGCAGCATCCGGCCTGCCGCCGCCAAAAACAGCACCCTGCCGCTGCTGGCGGCGACGCTGCTCTGCGACGGCCCCTGCCGCCTGCGGGACGTCCCGCGTCTGGCCGACGTGGACACCAGCCTGGCACTGCTGGACGCTGTCGGAGCCCGGGTGCGGCGCTGCGGGGCGGACCTCTGCACCCGTCCCGCGGACCGTCTCTGCGGCGACATCCCGGAGCATCTGGCCGGGGCCATGCGCAGCTCGGTATTTTATCTCGCACCGCTGCTCTGCCGCGTCGGCTATGTGCGCCTGCCGCTGCCCGGGGGCTGCCGCCTCGGCCCGCGGCCCGTGGACATCCACCTAGCCGGGCTGGCCGCCATGGGGGCCGAGGTCGAATTGGAGGGCATCGCCGTCACGCTGCGGCGCACGGGGCCGCTGCATGGGGTGGATTTTACACTGCGGCTGCCCAGCGTCGGGGCCACAATGACCCTGCTGATGGCCGCCTGCTGCGCCGCGGGGCAGACCGTGCTGCGCGGCGCTGCGCAGGAGCCGGAGATCGGCGACATGATCGCGTTTCTGTCTGCCTGTGGGGCGGATATTCAGGGCGCGGGCACGCCGGTGCTGACCGTGCAGGGCGGCAAACCGCTGGGCGGAGCCTTTCACCGCCCACTGCCGGACCGCATCGCCGCCGCGACCTACGCCGCCGCACTGGCGTGCGCGGGCGGACAGATCGAAATTGCGGGCTGCGACCCGGCCAGCTATGACTCGTTTCTGCGCTTTCTGGCCGGGACCGGCGTGCAGGTCAGCCGGGCCGGAGACTGCGTGCGGCTGGCCCGTGACCCCGCCGTGCCGCTGCGGGGCGGGGCACACCTGCGGGCCGACGCCTGGCCCGCCTTTGCCACCGACACTGCGCCGCTGGCCGCCGCCGTGCTGCTGACGGCAGCGGGGGAGAGCGAAATTTACGACAGCCTGTTTGCCAACCGCTTTGCCTGTGCCGCGGGCTTTGCCGCCATGGGCGCGGCCTGCACGGTCAGGGGGCGGCAGCTGACGCTCCCGGGCGGGGCCGTCCTGCACGGGACGGACGTCACCGCGCCCGACCTGCGCGGCGGAGCGGCGCTTCTGGCGGCGGCACTGGCCGCGGACGGTGAGACCCGCCTGCGCGACCCCGGACACATCCCCCGCGGGTACGAGGACCTGCCCGGGGCGCTGCGGGGGCTGGGGGCGGAGATCTCCTGAGACTGCCCGCAGACTGCCGCTCACGTTACACCACCGGGCCGGGCATGCCCGGCCCCTACGGGGGAGCCGCCCCGGCACATGGCCGATTACAGCAGCTCCGCTTCTCAATTTTTTCACATTCTTACACAAAGTATGTAGCTTTGCACTAAAAATACAGTCTCTATCGCGGTCTGCGTTGTCCAAAAGGGCAGGGCAGGCCGTATTTTTTTATGAATTTCTCGCTAAGGTATTGAAATTGCGCGGAAAATTTGCTATTCTTATAAACAGTTATATGTAAAAAATCACGGATTAGTGTGCCCATGCGTGGGTGCACCCCAGGAATCCGGTTTCACAACATCACTTTTAGGGGGATACACTCATGGCATTCGTTCTCGACGAAGAAATGCAAAATGTAACCAATATTAAGGTTATCGGCGTAGGTGGCGGCGGCGGCAACGCCGTCAACCGCATGGTGGAGTCCGGTCTGTCCGGGGTCGAGTTCGTCGCGATGAACACCGACCAGCAGGCTCTGCTCAACTCCAAGGCCACCCAGAAGGTCCAGCTTGGTGCCAAGCTGACCAAGGGCCGCGGTGCCGGTGCTGACCCGGAGATCGGCCAGCGCGCCGCCGAGGAGAGCAAGGACGAGATCACCAACGCGCTGAAGGGTGCGCAGATGGTCTTTATCACCGCCGGCATGGGCGGCGGCACCGGCACGGGCGCTGCCCCTGTCGTGGCCGAGACGGCCCATGACCTGGGTATCCTGACCGTCGGCATCGTCACGAAGCCCTTCGCCTTTGAGGGCAAGCGCAAGATGGCACAGGCCGAGCAGGGCATCGCCTCCCTGATGATGCACGTCGACTCCCTGATCGTCATTCCCAACGAGCGCCTGAAGCTCATCAGCCAGGAGAAGATCACCCTGATGAACGCCTTCGAGGCCGCTGACAACGTGCTGCGCCAGGGCGTTGAGAGCATCTCCAGCCTGATCAACATTCCTGCCTTCATCAACCTGGACTTCGCGGACGTCCGCTCCATCATGAAGGACGCCGGCTTTGCCCACATGGGCGTCGGCGTTGCCAAGGGCGCCGGCAAGGCCGAGAACGCCGCCAAGGCTGCCATCTCCAGCCCGCTGCTGGAGACCAGCATTGCCGGTGCACGCGGCGTCATCATCAACATCACCTCCAGCCCCGACATCGGCCTGGAGGATGTCGAGACCGCTGCCAGCATGATCACCCAGAGCGCGCATCCCGATGCCAACATCATCTGGGGTACTGCGTTCGACGAGCGCCTGAGCGACGAGATGAGCATTACCGTCGTTGCCACAGGCTTCGAGAGCACGCCCGAGGTCGACGAGCCCATTCAGGCCCATGTTGACGCCAAGCGTGCCGCACAGGCCACTGCCCAGCCCGCCGCGCAGCCTGCCGCTGCTCCGGTTCAGCCCGTGCAGCCTGTCCAGCCGCAGGTCAACCCCGTCATGCCCAACCCGATCTTCACCCAGTCCTTCAGCACCGGCATGGACACGCCTGTGGCCGCACAGCCCGCAGCCCCTGCCGAGGAAGAGGATGACGGCGATTACTTTGACGACCTGCTCAGCATCCTGAACAAGCGTTCTTAATGATTTTTTTGCGAGAGGATGTAAAAAGCCATGCCGTCTGAACCGATGAACATTCAGGAACAGGGTTTTCGTTCCAGCTTGTTCGGCTTTGATAAAAATGACGTGCTGGCTTACATGAACGCACTGGCCAACGAGGCCCAGCAGCACGAGCTGGAGTACAACCGCCAGCTGCAGCAGCTGCAGTCCAAGCTGGACGAGCTGCGCAGCGAGCGGGGCACCGCCGACAGCCGCATGGAGGCTCTGAAGGCCGAGCTGGCTGCCGCGACCCAGCGTGCAGATACGGCCGAGGCCAAGCGCCGCGAGGCGGACGAGCAGCTGGAGACCATCAAGAAAAAGACGGCCTCCTTCCAGTCCACCCAGCGGGAATCCCAGAAAAACGCCAACATCTGGCAGCTGAAATGCCACGATCTGCAGCAGCAGGTGGACGAGCTGCAAAAGCAGCTGACCGCCGCGCGCGCGCTGAACACTGCCGCCGCCCCGGCTGCCCCCACATCCGATCTGGTGCGGGAGGCCAAGCTCGAGGCCGGCAAGATCCTGGCCGATGCCCGCCTGTACGCCGAGAGCGCAGAGCGGGAGCTCAAGCAGCAGGCCGAGACCCAGAAGAACCGCATGGCGGAGAATGCCCGCAGCATTGCTTCGGGCGTCATGCTGGTGCGGGAGCGTCTGGCCCGCGTGGACGAGCGCCTGAGCGCCGCCACGCTGGATTTAGACGGCCTGACACAGGCCATCTATCAGGCGCTTGACCAGACCGAGGCCGAGCTGAAGGATCTGGGCACCGATATGCGCAGCTTTGCGCAGGGCACACCGGAAACGGATATTCCCGCCCCGGTGCCGCCGCGCCCCGCTGCCGCCGCCAAGCCTGCCGCCCCGTCTCCCGAAAAGCCCGCTGAGCGTCTGCGCGTCAAGGCCAAGGCACAGCCCGTGCACCACACGGCCCCTGCCGCCCCGGTCCACCGTCTGCGCAACACCCGCCGCCCGATCTCCCAGCTTTTGCAGGATCAGATCGACAAATTGGGCCAGGAGGAGCAATAAGTTTGTACATAGCCACTCGGTTTTGCGCCGGGTGGTTTTTGTTTAGAGCGGCTCCCCCTGGGGGGGGGGAAGGCTTGGTTTGTTCACAAACCCTTCTTAATTTGTTGAATTTTCCTTCACGACTTTAACACAAATGGCGGGTATACTATAAGTGTTCTCAGGAAGGGAGCAGGGACCCGGGCCTGAGAACAGAACCCCAAGTTTTTCATCCATACTCCTCTTTTCTTTTGATGCCGAAGCGGTGCAGGACTTTCCTGCACCGCTTCGGTGTTTTTTTAGGACAGATTTCTGCATTTGACAACGTGTTTTCCTGCACCGTACTCTTGCCGAATCGTGCAGAACCCTGTATAATATAATCTGATATTGTATCGCCGCGGGGCAGACCCGGCGCACATATCCCGCAATTTCACTCCATCCGCAGGAGGCAAAATCCTATGAGAGTTGGTCTGGACATTGGTTCCACCACCATTAAATGTGTTGTGCTGAACGACGCCGGGCAGATCGTCTATTCGACCTACGAGCGCCATTTCAGCCATATTTTAGAGAAGGGCAGGGCGCTGCTTGAGAAGGTTGCCGCCGAATATCTGCCCGATGGCCGCGCCTACTTAGCCATCTCCGGCTCCGCCGGTATGGGCCTGGCTGACAGCTGCAAGGTCCCCTTCGTGCAGGAGGTCTTTGCCACCCGTGTGGCCGCCAACCGGCTGGCCCCCGGCACCGACTGCATCATCGAGCTGGGCGGCGAGGACGCCAAAATCCTTTTCCTGACAAACGGCACCGAGGTCCGCATGAACGGCAGCTGCGCCGGCGGCACGGGCGCGTTCATTGACCAGATGGCGACCCTGCTGAAGATGGGCGCCGATGAGATGGACAAGGCCGCGCAGGCCGCGACCCGCACCTACACCATCGCCAGCCGCTGCGGCGTTTTTGCCAAAAGCGACATCCAGCCCCTCATCAACCAGGGCGCACAGGCGGGCGACATCGCGGCGTCGATCTATCAGGCCGTTGTCAACCAGACCATTGCAGGTCTGGCACAGGGCCGCCCCATCAAGGGCAATATCCTGTATCTCGGCGGCCCGCTGACCTTCTCCGAGACGCTGCGCCGGAGCTTTGACAAGACTCTGGGTGTCACCGGCACCCTGCCGGAGAACAGCCTGCTCTTCGTTGCGATGGGCGCGGCGTTCTATGCCGACGAGGAATCCGACCTGCGCGAGGTTGCCAAGCGCCTCGACGACTACAGCGCCACAGCGACCTACGTCAGCCTGCCGCCGCTGTTCGCAAACAAACAGGAGTACGAGGACTTCCACGCCCGCCACTTAAAGGCCACCGTGCCCTGCCTGCCCTTTGGCGCAGACTGCGGGCCGGTACATATCGGCATCGACTCCGGCTCCACCACCATCAAGCTCGTCGTCATCGACAACGACGCGAACATTCTGTTCGAACGCTACCGTCCGAACCTCGGCAACCCGATCCCGCTCGTCAGGGAGACGCTGCTCGGTCTCTACAGAGATCACCCGGGCCTGCAGATCGCCAGCGTGACCACCACCGGCTACGGCGAGGAGCTCGTCAAAAATGCGTTCCACTGTGACCGCGGTCTTGTCGAGACTGTCGCGCACTTTACCGCCGCCAAGCACTTTTTGCCCGACGTGGATTTCATCATCGACATCGGCGGTCAGGACATGAAGTGCTTCAAAATTGAGGACGGTGCGATCAGCAACATCTTCCTGAACGAAGCCTGCTCCTCCGGCTGCGGCAGCTTTTTGCAGACGTTCGCCCAGGCGCTGGGCTACGACGTCAAGGAGTTTGCCGCGCTGGGCCTGTTTGCCGACAAGCCCGTTGATCTTGGCAGCCGCTGCACCGTGTTCATGAACTCGTCTGTCAAGCAGGCGCAGAAGGACGGTGCCTCGATTGAAAATATCAGCGCCGGTCTGTCCATCTCCGTCGTCAAGAACGCGCTGTACAAGGTCATCCGCGCGTCCAGCCCCGAGGAGCTGGGCCGCAACATCGTGGTACAGGGCGGCACCTTCTACAATGAGGCTGTGCTCCGCGCCTTTGAGAAGGAGATGGGCGTCAACGTCATCCGTCCCGACATTGCGGGCCTGATGGGCGCTTACGGCGCGGCCCTGTACGGCAAGGCAAAGGCAGGCGCGCACGCACGCAGCACCGTGCTGACCCAGCTGGAGCTGGAGCATTTCAGCCAGAAGGTCAACACCGTACAGTGTCAGGGTTGCGGCAACCACTGCCAGCTGACCGTCAACGTTTTTGCCGATGGCAAGCGCTTTATCTCCGGCAACCGGTGCGACAAGCCCGTGACCGGCAAGGCCAACAACGAGGACCTGGACCTCTACGCCTACAAGCTCAAACTGCTGGACGGCTACCGCAAGGCAGCAGCCCCCGCGAACAGCCGCGGCAAGATCGGCATCCCGCTCTGCCTGAATATGTACGAGCTTTTGCCGTTCTGGCACACGCTGTTCAGCCGCCTCGGCTTTGAGGTCGTCGTCAGCCCCTTCTCCAACCGCAAGCTGTACCAGAGCGGTCAGGCGACGATCCCCAGCGACACGGCCTGCTTCCCGGCCAAGCTGAGCCACGGCCACATTCACTGGCTGTGTGAGCAGGGCGTGGACGCGATCTTCTACCCCTGCATGAGCTACAACCTGGACGAGCACCTGGGCGACAACCATTATAACTGCCCCGTCGTGGCCTACTATCCCGAGGTGCTCGAGGGCAACTGCCCCGAGCTGAAGACGACGAAGTTCATCTACGATTACTTCAACCTCGAGCGCCGCAAGGATTTCTACAAGAAATTCCAGCAGACGCTGGACCATTATTTCCCGGGGCTGGACCGGAAGGCCGTGCACGAAGCCATTGATGCGGCCTACGACGAGTACGCCCGCCACATGCAGCAGCTGCGCGACAAGGGCACCGAGATCATTGCGCAGGCCCGCAGGGAAGGCCGCCGCATCATTGTGCTGGCGGGCCGCCCCTACCACGTTGACCCTGAGGTCAACCACGGTATTGACCAGCTCATCATCCGGCAGGGCGCTGCCGTCATCAGCGAGGACTCCGTCAGCTGGCACGAGCAGAAGTTCCAGACCTCCGTCCTGAACCAGTGGACCTACCACAGCCGCCTGTACGCCGCTGCGAAATACTGCACCGAGAACCCCGACATGGACCTTGTGCAGCTCGTCTCCTTCGGCTGCGGCCTGGACGCCGTCACCACCGACGAGACCCGCGAGATTCTGCAGGCGGGCAGCAAGCTGTACACCCAGCTGAAGATCGACGAGATCACAAATCTGGGCGCGGTGAACATAAGACTGCGCAGTTTGTTTGCGGCGCTGGAAGAACGGAAAGAAGACCATAAGTAAGAGGCAACCCATGGAATACATGACTCCCAACTTTACCAAGGACATGGTAAAGACCCATAAAATCCTGATCCCGAACATGGCCGTGACTCAGTTTCGGCTCATGCAGGCGGCACTGGCCAGCGAGGGCTACCAGACCGAGGTGCTCGGCAACTGCGGCAGCGAGGTCGCGCAGCTGGGCCTGAAATACGTCCACAACGACACCTGCTACCCGGCGCTGCTCGTCATCGGGCAGTTTCTCGACGCGCTGAACAGCGGCAAATACGATTTGGACCACACCGCGCTGCTCATCACCCAGACCGGCGGCGGCTGCCGTGCGTCCAACTACATCAAGCTGCTGCGCAAGGCGCTCGTCAAGGCGGGCTACGGCAATATTCCCGTAGCATCGCTGAACTTCTCCGGTCTGGAAAAGGGCAGCGGTCTGCCGCTGACCGTGCCGCTGCTGCGCAAGGTCATTGCGTCGATCTTTTACGGCGATATGCTGGTCGCCCTGCGCAGCCAGACCCACGCCTACGAGAACCACAAGGGCGACGCCGACGCCATGACCGAGAAGTGGATCTCTACGATACAGGGCTGGATCCGCGACGACAAGAACTACTCCGCCCATGATATGAAGCGCCGGTTCTACGACATTGCCGCGGACTACGCGACCATTCCCATCACCCGCGTGCCGAAGGTCAAGGTCGGCGTCGTCGGCGAGATTTATGTCAAATACTCGCCGCTGGGCAACAATGATCTGGAAAAATTTCTGGAAAGTCAGGACTGCGAGGTCAACCTGCCCGGCCTGATGGGCTTTGTGGAGTACTGCGTGGCCAACTACAAGCTGGACATCGACCTGTACGGCGGCAACAAGCTGGTGGCGGGCGGCGCGGACGCATTCTTGAGCTGGCTGGACGGCATCGGCTGCGCCAGCTATGACGCCATGCGCAAGTACGGCTTCTACGCGCCCGGCTCGTTCCGCGAGCTGATGAAAAAGCCCGAGGGCATCATCTCTCTGGGTGCCAAGATGGGCGAGGGCTGGCTGCTGACCGCCGAGATGATCGAGCTGGTCGAGGGCGGCTACGGCAACATTGTCTGCGCCCAGCCGTTCGGCTGTCTGCCGAACCACATTGTGGGCAAGGGCATGATCAATAAGATCCGCGCCCTGCACCCGGACGCGAACATCACCCCCGTGGACTACGACCCCAGCGCGACCCGCGTCAACCAGGAAAACCGCATCAAACTGATGCTGGCCGTGGCCCGCGAGAAGCTGGACCAGCCCGGCGAGGTACAGCCTGTCACCGCGGAACAGCTGGCAGGCGGCGCACCGCAGGTGGAGACGGTGGTACGATAAATGTATAAAAAAGCCGCTGGCATAATTGTCAGCGGCCTTTTTATACAGACTTCAAGCCTTCCCCCTTGGGGGAAGGTGGCCCCGCAGGGCCGGATGAGGGGTAAGTTCACGGAAATAACCCGTTTACAGGCAATCTCCGCAAGGTTGCCCCTCATCAGTCAGCGGTCGGGGCCGCTGACAGCTTCCCTCACATCTCCTCCACCTGTTTCAGCTCTACCTCCCGCTTATCGATCACCAGCAACCCTTCCTTCTGCATCTGGCTCAGCGCATTGCTCAAGGCGCTGCGGTCCACACCAAGGTGGTCGGCCAGCTGCTGGCGGTCAAAAGGGAGCGTAAACCGCAGGCTGCCGTTTTGCCGCGCCAGCATCGAAAAGTACGCCGTGATCCGCCCGCGGATCGTCTTGGGGGCGGTGTACAGGCTGCGCTGCGCCAGCCCCAGATTTTTACGCGCTGCAATGCGCAAAAGATTTTGCGTCAGCTTCCAGCGCCACGGCTCGCAGCCGCACTGCAAAAGCTGCCCGGTCTCCAAAAACAGTGCCTCGCCGTTTTCTGCGGCCACAACGCTGACCCGCAGCGGCTCGTCCGGCAGACAGGCGTAGGTCTCGGCAAACAGGTCACCCGGCCCGGCCTGGCCCAGCAGCGTCTTGCTGCCCCAGACGTCCAGGTGCTCCATGTGCACCCGCCCGGCCAGCACCACGCCCAGCGCCGGGGCTCTCTGCCCGGCCTCCAGCAGGATCTCCCCCTTGGCAAATGCCCTGCGGCGCATCCGCAGCGCGGTTACGGCTGCCTCGGCCTCGTCGGCGGTCAGTCCGCGGAACAGTGGTACATCCGGCAATTCCATAATTATGCACCTCACATGTTGTTGCTACAACAGAACTCTTGCTGCCATTGTAGTAAAATGACAGCACAAAGTCAAGGAGGCTGACCATGAAACGACAAATCATTCACATCGACCAGGAGAAATGCAACGGCTGCGGGGCCTGCGCCGCCGCCTGCCACGAGGGCGCGATTGCCATGATCGGCGGCAAGGCCACGCTGATGCGCGACGACTACTGCGACGGCATGGGCGACTGCCTGCCGCACTGCCCCACGGGGGCCATTACGTTTGAGCAGCGCGAGGCCGCGCCCTACAACGAGGCCGCCGTGCAGGCCGCCAGGCAGCACAAGGCTGCCCAAATGTCCGGCTGCCCCGGCAGTGCGCCCAAGGCGATGCACGTCTGCCCGGGCAGCATGGCCAAGGCCCTGCACCCCGCCGAGGCAGGGGAGAGCGCCCCGACGACGGCCCCCAGCCAGCTGCGCCAGTGGCCCGTGCAGATCAAGCTGGTGCCTGTGAACGCACCCTACTTTGACGGTGCGCGGCTGCTGATTGCTGCCGACTGCACGGCCTACGCCTACGCCGCGTTCCACGAGCGGTTCATCCGCGGGCACATCACGCTGGTGGGCTGCCCCAAGCTGGACGACGTCGATTACAGTGAGAAGCTGACCGCCATCATCCGCAGCAACGACATTCAAGAGGTCACCGTTGTGCGCATGGAGGTGCCCTGCTGCGGCGGGCTGGAAAATGCCGCCAAGCGCGCCTTGCAGGCGTCCGGCAAGTTCATTCCGTGGCAGGTCGTAACGATTTCCACCGACGGGCGGATTCTGGACTGATTTTTTTGCAAAAAGGGCTTGCATTCCGCAAAGCAGTATGCTATAATAACATACGTCGCTGAAACGCAGCGACGTATATGCGCGGTTAGCTCAGCTGGTAGAGCATCTGCTTGACGTGCAGGAGGTCACAGGTTCGAGTCCTGTACCGCGCACCAGAGAAAGCCCCTTGCCGATACGTTCGGTAAGGGGCTTTTCTTTTGTTTCCGCGGATGCCAGTATCCGCTTTTGCATGTAGGGGGCGATGCTCCTCATCGACCCGGGAGCTGAACGACTGCCGCAGGGCCGGGCGTGCTGCGCCCCTAGCCCTACAATGCACTTTTTGTATCCCCATTGACGAACCTGCGCTGATACGATATACTTATATTTTACGGCATTTTGTCGTACTTTGTTCAAAGCAGAAATAGGAAAAGGAGGGAGGATCGCCGTGATTTTCGGCAAAGCGATCAACCGATACTATCTCAAGCACGCGCCGGTGCTGCTGCTGGGCATTCTGTCGCTGCTGACGGTGGACTACATTCAGCTGCTCATCCCGGAGCTGTACCGGCTGGTCATCAACGGCGTAAATCTGGGGCAGGTGGTCGTGGACGGCCAGACGCTGCCCTTTACCAGGGAGGTGCTGTTTCAGCACATCTGCCTGCCAATGATCTGGATCGTCGTGCTCATGGTCATCGGGCGGTTCCTGTGGCGCGTCTGTTTCTTCGGGTCAGCGGTCAACGTGGCCGCCGATTTGCGGGAGCGGATGTTTGACCACAGCCGCCGCCTGTCCCAGCAGTACTATCAGGTCAACAAGGTCGGCAACCTGATGAGCCTCTACACCAACGACCTCGACACCATTCAGGAGTGCTTCGGCGACGGCATTTTGATGTTCTTTGACGCCGCCGTGCTGGGCATTATGGCACTGGTCAAGATGTGGCGGATGGACTGTAAATTAACGCTTCTGGCGCTGATCCCGGCGGCGGTCATGTTCGTACTCGGCACCGTCATGAGCCAAGTCATGACCAGGCGGTGGGAGGAGCGCCAGCAGGCGTTCTCCGACCTGTCCGACTTTGCGCAGGAGAACTTTTCCGGCATTGCGGTCATCAAGGCGTTTGTGAAGGAGCTCAAGGAACTGATTGCCTTCCGCCGGCTCAACAAGGAGAACGAGGAGGTCAACGTCGCCTACACCAAGATTGCAACACTGCTCGAGGTGCTGGTCACGCTGTTCGTTGAGTCGGTCATCTGCGTGATTTTGGGCTACGGCGGCTGGCTCGTCTGGCGCGGGCAGTTCAACGCAGGTCAGCTTGTGGAGTACATCGGCTACTTTGAGGCCATCGTCTGGCCCATCATGGCCATCTCGATGCTGATCGAAAAGACCTCCCGCGGCAAGGCATCGCTGAACCGCATTACCGAGCTTCTGGATGCGCCCATCGACGTGGCGGACCGCGACGGCGTCGCCGACCTGCGCAATCCGCACGGCGGCATTGAGTTCCGCCATCTGATGTTCCGCTACCCAGACGGCGAGTACGACGTGCTGAAGGACGTATCGTTCACCATCAAGCCCGGCGAGAGCGTCGGCATCGTCGGCAAGACCGGCGCGGGCAAGACCGCGCTGGTGGACCTTTTGCTGCGCACCTACAATGTGCCCGACGGCACGCTGTTTGTGGACGGGCAGGACGTGAACGCCGTGTCCATCCATTCGGTGCGCGACGCCTGCGCCTACGTGCCGCAGGACAACTTCCTGTTCTCGGACACGATTGCCCACAACATCGGCTTCGGCGTGGACGACGCCAGCCAGGCCGACATTGACCGCGCCGCCGCGCTGGCCGATGTGCGGGACAACATCGTGGACTTCAAGGACGGCTACGAGACCGTACTCGGTGAGCGCGGCGTGACCGTCTCCGGCGGACAGAAGCAGCGCATCTCGATTGCGCGTGCCCTGCTGAAAAACGCACCGATCCTGATTCTGGACGACTCTGTCTCGGCTGTCGATACCCGCACCGAGAAAATCATCCTCGACAACCTCAAGACCAGCCGCGCGGGCAAGACGACGCTGCTGATCGCCCACCGCATTTCGACGGTGGAGCAGCTGGACAAGATCGTCTTTATCGAGGACGGCAGGGTAGAGGCCGTCGGCCCGCACGATGAATTGTATCGCAGCTGCGCCGAATACCGCCGCATGGTAGATCTACAGAAGCTCGAGGACGAGGAAGGAGGCGGCAGCCATGGTTAACGTAAATCCGCTGTTGCTGGTAGGCGCAGTCATCGGTGTCGTCACGGCGCTGCTGGTGCTGGCCTGCGCCCTCGTCAAGGACAAAAAGGAGACGATGGGCTTTGAGCGCACGATGAACGACGGCGAGATTCTGCGCCGTCTGGCCGGGTACGCCAAGCCGTACTGGGCGAAATTCGTCGTTGTGCTGTTTTTAATGCTGTTCTCGATTGCCTATGACATCATCTCGCCGCTGATCGTCGGCGCACTGGAGGAGCTGGTCTCAGGCGAGTTCGAGCTGCCGCGGCTGTTCGCGGGCGTCGCCGTCTATGCGGGCGTGCTCGTTTTCTCGATGGCCAGCACCTACTTCCAGGCCGTCATTCTGCAGCGCGTCGGCCAGCGCATCATCTCCGACCTGCGCGAGGACCTATTCACCCACATTGAGTCGCTGTCCCACGAGCAGCTGAACGAGATTCCCGTCGGCAAGCTCGTCACCCGCGTGACGAACGATACGAACGCTATCTCGATGATGTTCACGAACCTGCTGGTCACGCTGACTAAGAACATCTTTGTCATCCTCGGCATCCTGGTCGCCATGCTGGCGCTCAACTATGAGCTGACGCTGATGGTTCTCTGCTTTGTACCGTTCATCGTGATTTTTACGGTCATCTTCCGCAAGTTCTCCCGCCGGGCCTACCGCAAGGTCAAGGACGCGACCACCGACATCAACACCTACCTGTCGGAGAATCTGTCCGGCATCAAGGTCACGCAGATCTTTGGCCGCGAGGACGAGAAGATGGCGGAGTTCCGCGAGAAAAGCCAGCGCCTCGCCCGCGCGAACCGGGAGCAAATCTTTGTGTTCGGCGTGTTTCGTCCTCTGGTCTACATGCTGTATATCTGCTCGATCCTGTGTCTTTTTTATCTCGGCGGCATGGGGCATCTGAACGGCGTGACGTTTCTGGGCCAGACCATCACGGGCGGCACCATCGTCACGTTCTACATGTACATTTCCAAATTCTTCACGCCCATCCAGAATCTGGCCGAGCAGTTCAATTGGCTGCAGTCGGCGCTGGCCTCGTCGGAGAAGGTGTTCTCCATCATGGACATTGCGCCCAAAATGGTGGACGCCCCCGACGCCATCGAGCTGGATGAGGTAAAGGGCGAAATCGAGTTCCGCGACGTCTGGTTCAGCTATCTTCCGGGCGAGTGGGTGCTGCAGGGCGTGTCCTTCCACATTGACCCGCACCAGACCGTGGCGTTTGTCGGCTCGACAGGCTCAGGCAAGAGCACGATTCTCTCGCTGATCTGCCGCAACTACGAGTTCCAGAAGGGCGAGATCCTGATTGACGGCATCGACATCCGCAAAATCAAAATTTCGTCGCTGCGCCGTCACTTCGGGCAGATGCTGCAGGACGTGTTCCTTTTCTCGGGCACGATCCGCAGCAATATCGTCCTGCGGGAGGAGGGCATCTCCGACGAGGAGATCCTACAGGTCTGCCGCTATGTCAACGCCGACAAGTTCATTGACAAGCTGGACCACGGTCTGGACGAGGAGGTCCGCGAGCGCGGGAACAACTTCTCCGCCGGGCAGCGCCAGCTGTTGAGCTTTGCGCGGACGATCATCCACAAGCCAAGCGTCATGATTCTGGACGAAGCCACGGCGAATATTGACACCGAGACCGAGCTTTTGATTCAGGATTCGCTGGAAAAGATGCGGTCCGTCGGCACGATGCTGATCGTCGCGCACCGGCTGTCCACCATCCAGCACGCGGACAACATTATTGTGCTGTCCCACGGCAAGATCCTCGAGCAGGGAAACCATCAGGAGCTTCTGGCGAAGCACGGCAGATATTACCAGCTGTACACGCTGCAATATCATAAGGAGCAGCTGGAGGGATAAGCGCATGTAGGGCGGCATGCCCTCATGCCGCCGCTGTCCGCGTGGCTTCCCCATCCATGGGCTGCTGCGGAAGGCCACGGGGGGCGTCGGGGACGCCGCCCCCTGCAACGCGGCCACTCCCACTTGCATTTTACCCAGTACCCATGTATAATAACTCCCGCGCAGCTTTCCCTGCGCGGGAGTTTTATTTGAACATAGAGAGGGAATTTCCACATGAAAAAGCTTTCTGCACTGATTTTGTCCCTGGCGCTGTCCGCCGCACTGCTGGCGGGCTGCGGCGCGTCCGCGTCCACTGCCGCCTCCTCCGAGGCTGTCTCCTCCGAGGTCGTATCCGAGGCGGTTTCCGAGGAGGCCGTCTCCACTGCTGAGGCTGCCGACTCTGCCGAGGCCATTCAGTTTACCTTCACGGTGACCGGCGCGGACGGTGAGAGCACCGTGCTGACCCTGGACGCCGCCGACGGTGAAAAGCTGAGCACCGCTCTGGCGGACGCCGGTGTCATCAGCGCCGAGGAGGCCGAGGCTGGCTTTGTGACTGTCGTCAACGGCGAGGCCGCCGACTACAACAAGGACGGCTCCTGGTGGTGCCTGACCGACGCTGCGGGCGAGATGACCTCCGTCGGCGTGGCCGACATTGAGCTGCACGACGGCGACAGCTATGCCTTCACCTACACGAAGTAACCACCACCGCATTGTCGGTCTGGTGCTTTCCGGGCTGATGGGTGCGCTGCTCGTCGTCAGCAAGCAGGCCATGAGCGGTCTGCCCAACATCGAGCCGGTCACGCTGCTCATCATCCTGTTTGCGCTCGAACTCCCGCGGGAGACGCCCGCTGCCATCACGGTATTCATCCTTTTGCAGGGTGTGCTCTACGGCTTTGGGCTGTGGTGGGCCATGTACCTGTACATCTGGTATTTACTGGCACTGCTGGCGTGGTTGTTCCGCCGCATGGGTCACGCGCTGTTCTGGGCCGTGTTCAGCGGGCTGTACGGACTGTGCTTCGGCGGGTTATGCGCCGCGGTATATCTCTTTGCCAAGACGCCCGCCTTTGCGTTGAGCTGGTGGCTGAGCGGCTTGAGCTACGACGCCCTGCACGGCGTCGGCAATTTTGCCATTATGCTGGTGCTGTACAGGCCGCTGCGCAAGGCGCTAAAGGCGGCAAAACGGCAGATTGGGTACTGATCTATCAAAGCCTTCCCCCTCGGGGGAAGGTGGCCCCGCAGGGCCGGATGAGGGACCGGTTTGCCATTGCAGACCTTTAACAGGCAACTACCGCAGGCCTTGCCCTCATCAGTCAGCGGGCGGGGCCGCTGACAGCTTCCCCCGAGGGGGAAGCCGCTCGTTCCCAAAAGTCTCTCTTTCACACGAAAGGGAGGCTTTTTTATTTACAACCTATGGACGTAACTGCAATTTTATGGTATACTATATCGGTTAAAGTGGGGAGGTATAGGACTATGCGCGTTTTGGGCATCGACCCGGGGTATGCCATTGTGGGCTGGGGCGTTGTTGAGTACATCAGCAACCGCTTTGCCCCCATCGGCTACGGGGCGGTCATCACCGAGAAGGACACGCCCTTTGAACAGCGCCTCGTTGAAATTTATGAGAGCGTATTCGACATCTGCAAGCGCTACCAGCCCGAGGCCCTCTCCATCGAAAAGCTGTACTACCAGCACAACCAGACCACCGTCATCGGCGTGGCCGAGGCCCGCGGCGTCATTCTGCTGGCCGCGGCGCAGTGCGGCGTGCCGATCTACGAATACACACCCATGCAGGTCAAGCAGGCCATCACCGGCTACGGCAAGGCCGTGAAGAAGCAGATTCAGGAGATGACCCGCATAATGCTGCACCTCGAGTCCGTCCCCAAGCCCGACGATACCGCCGACGCCCTCGGCATGGCGATTGCCCACTGCCATTGCAGCCGCAGTCGGTTGATGGGGACACCGGTGAGATAATCCCTTGCCTTCCCCCAAGTGGGGGAAGGTGGCCCCGCAGGGCCGGATGAGGGATGAGGTTTCCGCAATCACCCATTTGCGTGCGGTACCCGACAAGCTGCCCCTCATCCGCCCTCGGACACCTCCCCCAAGGGGGAAGGCTTTCCACCATACAAAAGAAGGACACACCATGATCTACTGCCTTACCGGAAAAATCATCAAGAAAACGCTGGATTCCGTCGTCATCAGCTGCGGCGGGGTCGGCTATTTTGTCCAGATCCCCGCCACCACCGGCGAGGCCCTGCCCCCCGCCGGGCAGGAGGGGACCGTTTATACGATTATGAACGTCACCGAGAACGACGTCTCGCTCTACGGCTTTGCTGCCGAGGAGCAGCGCGACTGCTTTAAGATGCTGACCGGCGTCACCGGCGTCGGCCCCAAGGCTGCGCTGTCTATCCTGTCCATCATGACGCCGGAAAAAATCGCGCTGGCCGCGTCCAGCGGCGACCACAAAGCGTTCACCAAGGCCGCGGGCGTCGGGCCGAAGCTGGCCCAGCGCATCACGCTGGAATTGAAGGACAAGGTCGGCAAGGGGCTGGCCGCGGGCACGGGCTTCTCCGGCAATGTTGCCGCCCCGGCCCCCAGCTCTGCGCCCGCGCAGGCCGTCGCCGCGCTCGTCAGCCTGGGCTATGCGCCGTCGGACGCTGCCGCCGCCGTGGCCCGCGTCGACGAGACCCTCTCCGTGCAGGAGATCATCACCATCGCGCTGCGCAGTCTGTCGCGCGTGTAACAGAAGGGGAGTGCCGAATTGAACCAGGAATACACCGTGGACCCCAGCCGTCTCGTCAGCCCCGATATGACCCCCGCCGACACGGAGGAAGTCAGCCTGCGCCCGAAAACCCTGGACGATTACGTCGGTCAGGAGAAGGCCAAGGGCAACTTAAAGGTCTATCTGCGGGCGGCGCAGCAGCGCGGCGAGCCGATGGACCACATCCTGCTCTACGGCCCGCCGGGCCTGGGCAAAACCACGCTGGCCGGCATCGTGGCGCAGGAGATGGGCGTACAAATTCGCATCACGTCCGGCCCCGCCATCGAGAAGCCCGGCGACCTGGCCGCCCTGCTGACGAACCTGCAGGAGGGCGACATCCTCTTTATCGACGAGATCCACCGCCTGTCGCGTCAGGTCGAAGAAGTCCTGTACCCGGCTCTCGAGGATTTCGCGCTGGACATCATGATCGGCAAGGGGCCGAGTGCCCAGAGCATCCGCATCAATCTGCCGCGGTTCACGCTGGTGGGCGCCACGACCCGCGCGGGCCAGCTGACCGGGCCGCTGCGTGACCGCTTCGGCATCCTGCTCAAATTAGAGCCCTACAGCCCCCGGGAGCTGGGCCGCATCATCCTGCGCAGTGCGGGCATTCTGGGCGTGCCCATCACCGAGGAGGGCGCGCTGGAGCTGGCCCGCTGTGCCCGCGGCACGCCGCGTATCGCCAACCGTATGCTCAAGCGCGTGCGCGACTTTGCCACCGTGCAGGGAGACGGCACAATTGATGAGGAGACCGCCATCGCCGCCCGCAAGTGGATGGACATTGACGAGTTGGGTCTGGACGAGCTGGACCGCAGTGTCCTGCGCGCCATCATTGAGATGTACGGCGGTGGCCCCGTCGGTCTGGAAACGCTGGCCGCAGCCCTGGGCGAGGAGAGCGTCACCCTGGAGGACATCTGCGAGCCGTACCTGATGCAGATGGGTATGCTGACCCGCACGCCCCGTGGCCGCTGCGTGACCCGCCTGGCCTATGAGCACCTGCACATGGCCGTGCCGAAGCGCTTTGACGACGAGGATTCCGGCCAGACGAGTATGTTTTAAATAAGGAAACGGGTAGAGCCCTTCCGGGCTTCGCTTCGCTCGCCCACCTCCCCTGTGAGGGGAGGCTTTTGCGCGGGCACTGCCCGCGAGAAAGGCGCCCCACGAAGTGGGGTACTCCCCACAGTGTGGGGAGATGTCGCGGAGCGACAGAGGGGCCCGGGTCCGAAGGACTGGCCGAGTTTACGAGGCCTGAGGGGCTCTGCCGCTTGGCCTTAACCACAAAATTCATCGAACCAACACATATAACAAAGGAGAATCACCTATGCGCCCTGCTGATTCCTGGCGGGATTATGAGCTGCTGGACGCTACCAACCACAACCGGTTGGAGCGCTGGGGCCAGACCCTGCTGATCCGTCCCGACCCGCAGGTCATCTGGAAAAACGACGAGACCAGCCCGCTGTGGGCCAAGGCCGACGCTGTCTATTACCGCTCTGCCAAGGGCGGCGGGCAGTGGAATTATCACAAAAAGCTGCCGCAGAAATGGCAGATTCATTGGAACGATTTGACGCTGATCGTCAGCCCCACGGGCTTCAAGCACACCGGCGTTTTCCCGGAGCAGGCCGTGAACTGGGCATGGTACCAGGAAAAGATACGGCAGGCTGGCCGTCCCATCCGCGTGCTGAACCTGTTCGGCTACACGGGCGGCGCAACGCTGGCGTGCCTGGCCGCGGGCGCGTCCGTCACCCATGTGGACGCCAGCAAGGGCATGGTCGCCTGGGCGCGGGAGAACGCTGCCGCCAGCGAGCTGGCAGACCGCCCCTGCCGCTGGATCGTGGACGACTGCGCCAAGTTTGTGCAGCGTGAGATCCGCCGCGGCAGCCGCTATGACGCTGTCATCATGGACCCGCCGAGCTATGGCCGCGGCCCGGGCGGCGAGATCTGGAAGCTCGAGGACAACGTCTACGACCTCATCACGCTGACTGAACAGGTGCTGAGCGACGACCCGCTGTTCTTCGCCATCAACTCCTACACCGAGGGTCTGAGCCCCGCGGTCATGGAATACATCGTCAAAACGACGCTTTGCCCCGTCAAGGGCGGCCACACCCACTGCGACGAGATCGGTCTGCCGGTCTCCGCCACAGGCGGCGTGGTGCCCTGCGGCGCAACGGCCATCTGGGAGAAATAAGCCATGCCGAATCAGGAACCGATGATCAAAGTACAGGACGTCCGCTTCCGCTACGACCCCGAGCAGCCCAAGTACGCTGTGGACGGCGTGAGCCTGGACATCCGCCGCGGCGAGTTCGTCGCCGTGCTGGGCGCGAACGGCTGCGGCAAGTCCACGCTGGCGAAGCACTTCAACGCCATTCTGCTGCCCGAGGCCGGTACCGTGCTGGTCGAGGGCATGGACACCCGCAACGAGGACCATCTCTACGATGTGCGCCAGAAGGTCGGCATGGTGTTCCAGAACCCCGACAACCAGATCGTGGCGACCATCGTCGAGGAGGACGTGGCCTTTGCGCCGGAGAACCTCGGCGTGCCGCCCGAGGAGATCCGCACCCGCATCGACGAGGCTATGAAGCTGGCGGGCATCTATGAAAAGCGCGAGGCTGCGCCGTACAAGCTGTCCGGCGGCCAGAAGCAGCGCGTCGCGATTGCGGGCGTTATCGCCATGCGGCCCGACTGCCTTGTTATGGACGAGTCCACCGCCATGCTGGACCCCCATGGCCGCGCGCAGGTCATGAAAACCATCCGCCAGCTGCGGGCGGCGGGCATCACGATCGTGTCCATCACCCACTACATGGAGGAGGCCGCCCAGGCAGACCGCGTGCTGGTCATGAGCCGGGGCCGCATCGTCATGGAGGGCACGCCCGAGCAGGTGTTCAGCCAGACCGAGCGGCTGCACGGGTATCACCTCGATGTCCCGCAGGCCGCCGAGCTGCGCGACGAGCTGGTCAAGGCCGGGATCCCGATGCCGGAAAATGTCATTACCCCCGACGCCTGCGCGGAGGAGCTGTTTAAGCTGCTGAAATAAAGGAAGCCTTCCCCCTTGGGGGGGAAGGTGGCCGAGGCCCCGCCCGAGGCCGGATGAGGGGCGAGCTTGCCGAGGTATCCCGTTTATGGGAAATCACCGCGAGGCCGCCCCTCATCAGTCGGCAGGCAGAGCCGCCGACAGCTTCCCACTTGGGGGAAGCCACTCTGACGAAAAACTCCCACGTATGCCGGAACGGCACCGCAACCGGGCTGTATCCGGCGGGAAAGGAACAACTATGTCCGAAATCATTCGTGTTGAAAACCTGAGCTACATCTATAACCAGGGTATGCCCGACGCGACGAAGGCGCTGGATGACGTGTCCTTCACCGTCGAGGAGGGCGACTTTGTCGGTATCATCGGCTCGACGGGCAGCGGAAAATCTACGCTTATCAGCCATTTCAACGGCCTGAACCGCCCGACGTCGGGCCGCGTCCTTGTGGACGGCAGGGACCTGTGGGAGCAGGGCGCAGACCTTCGCAGCTTCCGCTTTCTCGTCGGCCTTGTCATGCAGTACCCCGAGTACCAGCTGTTTGAGGAGACCTGCGCCCGCGACATTGCCTACGGCCCGCGCAACATGGGCCTGGACGAGGCCGAGGTCCAGCGCCGCGTCAGGGAGGCCGCCGCGTTCGTCGGCCTGTCCGATGAGCTGTTGGAAAAAAGCCCGTTTGAGCTTTCGGGCGGGCAGAAGCGCCGCGTTGCGATTGCGGGCGTCATGGCCATGCACCCCCGCGTGCTGGTGCTGGACGAGCCCGCCGCCGGTCTGGACCCCGAAGGCCGCGACACGATCCTGAGCCAGATCAGGGACTACCATGAGAAAACCGGCATCACGGTGCTGCTGGTCAGCCACTCGATGGAGGATATTGCCAAGTACGCCAACCGCGTGCTGGTCATGCACCGCGCCAAAATTGCCATGTATGACACGGTGGAAAACGTCTTTGCCCGCGCGCAGGAGCTGCTGGAGCTGGGGCTTTCGGTGCCGCAGGTCACGCAGATCTTTTTAAAGCTGCGCCAGATGGGGCTGGACATCCCCGCGGACGTCTACACGATCCCCTATGCGGTCAAAACGATTCAAAAGGCGCTGGCTGCCAAACAGGGAGGTGGGGCAAATGCTTAAAGATATTACGATAGGTCAGCATTTTCCCGGGCATTCCATCCTGCACCGCTGCGACCCGCGGCTCAAGCTGGTCGCGACGATTGCCTATATCGTCGTGCTGTTTGTGGCCCCGAACCCGCTGGGGCTGGCACTGTCCATCCTGCTGCTGGCCGCGCTGTACAAGGTAGCACAGATTCCCGGCAAGATGATTTTGAAAAGCCTAAAGCCCATCGTGCCCATCGTGATTTTTACGGCGGTGCTGAACCTTTTCTTCGTCACGGGGCAGGGGGAGCCGCTTGTGCACTTCTGGATTTTTAACATTTACGTCGAAGGTGTCAAGTATGCCATCCTGCTGGCGGTGCGCGTCTGCGCACTGATTGCAGGCACGAGCCTGCTGACCTACACGACCAGTCCCATCGTGCTGACCGACGCTATCGAGAGCCTGCTGCGCCCGCTGGCAAAGCTGCACTTTCCCGTGCATGAGCTGGCCATGATGATGACGATTGCGCTGCGGTTCATCCCGACCCTGATCGAGGAGACGGAAAAGATCATGAACGCCCAGAAGGCCCGCGGCGCGATGCTGGACAGCGGCACATTTACCCAGCGCATCAAGGCGCTTGTGCCGATCCTGATTCCGCTGTTCATCTCGGCGTTCCGCCGCGCCGACGAGCTGGCCATGGCGATGGAATGCCGCTGCTATCACGGCGGCGAGGGCCGCACCCGGCTCAAGCAGCTGAAATTCACCGGCGAGGACTTCAAATGCCTGGCGGTCATTGCCGTGGCGCTGGTGGCCATTGCCTGCACACGATTCTTTGTGCCGGGGCTGGCGTAAGAATCAGCCGCCCTGTAGGGGCCGGGCATGCCCGGCCCGCAGCCTTCCCGCAAGCATCTGCTTGCCTTACACAACCGGGCCGGGCATGCCCGGCCCCTACCTGGTTCTGACATGAATTATTTACTTTGGATTTCCTACAAGGGCACCCGCTATGCCGGGTTCCAGGTCCAGCCAAATGCGCCCACGGTCTGCGCGGTTTTGCAGGACGCGATGCAGGCGGTGTTCGGCTGCCGCCCCGACGTCAAGGGCTGCTCCCGCACCGATGCCGGCGTCCATGCGCGGCGTTTCGCGCTCAGCTTCTGCTATACTGGCAAAGTGCCGATGCAAAAAATCGTGCCCGCGCTCAACGCCCACCTGCCGCCGGACATCCGCGCAGTGGACATCCGGTCCGTGCCGGACGGCTTCCACGCGCGTTACGCCGCCCACGCCAAGACCTACCGCTACTACATTTTGAACGCGCGGGTGGATGATCCGTTCACCTACGACACCTGCCACAGGGTAGGGGCAGCGCTCAATCTGGCCGCCATGCAGGCCGCTGCGGCGCAGTTCATAGGCACGCACGATTTTTCCGCCCTCTGCGCGTCCGGGTCCAGCGCCGCCGCCCACGGGGATACCGTGCGAACGATTACAAATTGTACTGTTGTACAGAATGGAGATTTGTTTACAATTTCCGTGACCGCCGACGGCTACCTCTATAATATGGTGCGCATTCTGGCGGGCACGCTCGCGGATGCGGGTCTTGGCAAGCGGACGCCGGAGAGCATCCCCGCCCTGCTGGAAAGCGGGGACCGACGCCGGGCCGGGCCGACGCTGCCCGCAAAGGGGCTGTTTTTGGAAAAGGTCGATTACCCGGAATTGGATGATGTTTAAACATATTCTGTAGGGGCGGGACATGTCCCGCCCGCGGCCTTCCCGCAGGATGTCATTTCCGTACAGTGGCGGGCCGGGCATGCCCGGCCCCTACATTTCTACACAAAATACGAAAGGAGGGGGCCCACCTATGAGTAAGGCGGACAGAGATCGGCAGGCATTGCTGCAGCGGCTGGCGCGTGAGCAGAGGCGGGCCCTAAACGCCGCCGCCCGCGACGCAGACCGCGCCCGCACGCCGCGCACCGCTCCCACACCGCGGCGCGATGACAGCCCGCCGTCCCGGACGTCCGAGCAGCCGTCCGCGCAGAGCGCCGCGCGGCTCAAATCCCTGACGCCGCTCTACAAGCAGCGCCAGCAGCGGCGTCTCACCGTCCTGATCGTCATTATCATTGCGCTGGCGCTGGCGCTCACCGTTGTGACCGGCACACTGTCGGCCTCGCTGGCGCTGCTGGGTGATGCCGTGGACAGCGCGTCGCTCTACCTGAACCGCGCCGACGGCGGCTGGCCGACCACCACCGGCATCACCGAGCCGCTGCAAATCGAACCGCTGGCGGACGGCTTCGTCGAGCTGGGCAATGAGGATGTGCTCGTCTATTCAGCCTACGGCTCCAAAATTCTGAGCCTGCAGCCGTCCTACGCGCGGCCCGTGCTGGCTGTGGGCGGCACCCACTTTGTGGTCTACAACCGCGCGGGCAGTGAGCTGACCGTATGCAGCCGCACCCGCACGCTCTACACACAGCGCTTTGACGAGGACATTCTGCTCTGCGCCATGTCAAACAACAACTCGCTGGCCGTCGTGACCGACGCGGACCGTTTTGCCGGCTGGGTACACATCTATGACCCTTCGATGCGGGAGCTGTACAGCTGGCGGATGCCCCAGTCGATGGGCACACCGATTGCGCTGGACTTTGCCCCCGACAACCGCAGGTTTGCCTCGGGCATGATTGCCGCGCGGGACGGGCAGCTGAACTGCTCGGTCTATTTTATGAACATCGACTCCGACACCGAGGGGCTGCTCTACACCGCCGACGCGGGCAGCATGCTGCTGCGGCTGGACTGGCAGAGCGAGAACCGCGTCATGGCCGTGTTTGACACCTACATTGCGGTCATCGACCCCCGCACCGCCGCCGAGGTCGCACGCTACGACTACGGCGGGGCCGCGCTGCAAAGCGTTGCGCCCGGACGCCGCCAGACTGCGCTGCTTCTGAACGTACACGGCGGAAACAGCCTGGTCACCCTGTCCGAAAGCCTCACCGTTATGTCGGAGATTCCCGCACGGCAGGCGTTTGCGGTCTCGGCCACCGACACCGACATTTATCTGCTCTGCCCCGATGCCGTCGAGTGCTACGGCTACGACGGCGTGCAGAACTGGGTGCAGACCGGCCTGCCGTCCCGCCCGCTGGCGGTCCTGCACGGCAAGCAGACGCTGGTCTTTACCGGCAGTCAGGCGGACGTTTTGGCGAAGCCAACCGAGTAGCTCCGAAGCCTTCCCCCTCGGGGGAAGGTGGCCCCGCAGGGCCGGATGAGGGGCCGCCTTGCCG
>ENA-ORUO01000926-ORUO01000926.1-human-gut-metagenome-genome-assembly--contig:-NODE-926-length-32617-cov-5.561575_pt1 | contig 32617 bp, 12 predicted proteins | sample MGYA00242082_ERZ509215 | MGnify/ENA primary metagenome ERZ509215 (study PRJEB26280, sample SAMEA2338829) | human gut metagenome | biome: human gut; feature: human-associated habitat; material: faeces... | reverse complement strand
GGCAGCGGTGTGAGAGGGTGTTCGCTGGAAATCAGCGAAACCCTACTCGATTTTCAAGTCCTTTCAGTCTCGGCATCAGATCTAACTTCTGACATTCAAGAAGTCATTAAAGGCAAAAAAGCTCAAGTCGGCGTCGCGGTTCTTTACAAAGACAATGCCTTCACCGTGAATAACGATGATCAATATCCTTTAATGAGCGTCTTCAAATTCCATATTGCACTTGCTGTTCTAAAGAAAATGGAACAGGAAGGCATCCCCTTAACTGCAGTTGTTACGCTGGGACCATCTGACATCGACACGAAGACTTGGAGTCCGATGTACAAAAAATACAAGTCTAAGAAAATCACTTTGTCCTATGGAGACTTAATCAACTATATGGTCTCTCAGAGCGACAACAATGCTTGTAACTGGCTGATTAATTTTGTGGGCGGAATTCAAAATGTGAATGACTTCATTAAGAACTTGGGTATCGATCGAATCCAGTTGATCGAAACCGAAAAGTCCATGGAGCAGGACATCAGAAAGACTTATAACAACTGGTCAACGCCGTTATCTGTTGCTCAGCTCTTGAGAAAGGTCTACACAGAAAAGGTTCTGTCGGATGAGCATTTCGCTTTCTTAGAAAGGGCCATGCTTGCTTCGGCCTCGGGTAAAGACAAGTTCAGAGCCGGTTTGCCGAAAGAAGTCGAAGTTGGCCATAAGACCGGAATGTCATACAGAACACCGGAAGGCATCAGAATGTGCGATGCAGACGTGGGCGTTATTTATATGCCCGGAGGCGAGAAATGCTATTTGGCAGTTTTGGTTAAAGACTCAAAAGAATCCGACGCTGCTAACGCAAAGATCATGGCCGATATCGCTAAAAAGGTCTACTCGCATTACACAGAAAACGCCGGTAAAAATTCAGCTGCTGCTAAATGAGTCTCTCAACCTTAATCAGAAAGTTCGACGATTAGTAGAGGAGGCGTCCGACGAAGTCCTTTCAGGTTTTTGGCTTCAAATTTCTCTGGGTTCAAAAAGTCCACGCCTCCGTACCATCCGAATTGAGTTCAGCGGAAGATTCTTCGTTGATTTGCTTGCGAATCAATAATGACGGTCATAGATAAGTTCAATTGTTTTAAGTGAGAGGAAAACCCGCTGCATATAACTCTTAACTTTGCTATAGGAAAACAAAAATTTGGCAGGTCGGTATTAACACCTTCCTGCCAAAATTTCCCTTCCTGATGGAAGCCTAGATTTTCAAATCTAATTTCCCAGTGATTGCCGACTACTTCCCGGCAAGATTGTTCTTCTTAAGCCAGTTTTCAATTAGTTGAGCCAATTGCTGGTTATTCTTTTCAGCCATTAAGAAGTGAGAATTACCGTGAATGCCGATTTCGGGTAAATGAATAAGCTCGGCATGACCGCCGTGATCATTAACGGCCTTGACGAATTTTCTTGCCATTGCTAATTCACTGCGCCACTTATCCGGACCTGCGGCTTCACTGGGTTGGTCAGGAATGTAGTCACCATAGATCAAGAGAATAGGAATCTCAGTCAGTTTCTTAAAGTTCTGAAGTGAAACGCCTTCAGCAGCGCCGCCAAGAATGGCTACTTTTGTTTTTTCCTGAGGAGGGACTTGACCTTCCGGGAAAAGGAAGGGTGTTCCGCCCGGCTCTAACGCCACGATCGCCTTAACGTTCTTGGTGTAGAAAGGTGTTCTCCAGCCGATCGTGCCTCCCATGGAATGTGTCATGAGAATCGAAGGGCCGATCTTGTCAAAGAGTTTCGCCAGACTTTTAGCGTTGACGTTGTTATCCAGCGGGCCGGAGTAAGGATTCCAGGAACGCTGGAAGGCTTCAACGGCTTCCGGAGTATTCGGGAACTGAGAGTTTTTAAAAACTCCGTTCTTGTCTTCGACTCGGCTCAAACGGAAAAACGTCTAATCCTGATACAACGGATTTCCGCTCCAGGTATTGTTTCCGTTGTCTTCAACAGTGGAAAGACCGGCTTCACCCATACGAGGCTGGTCGATTAAGTAAACGCTGTAATGTTTCTTGAGGAAGATGTTCTGGAAACCGTCTCTTCCGTCAGGCGTACTCTCCCAAGTTCTCTTGGTTTGATCTCCGCCGTGCTGAAAGACGATTGGGTATTTATTGGGATCAACAGGAATCTGGTAGAAAACATAAGCGTGGTCGCCGTAAGCCTTTTGTCCTTCCGGACTGAGAAAGTGATCTTCAGAGAATGTTCCTTGTTTCTGAACTACGGAACCACCGATTGCAAAACTCCCTTGTGTTTCAAGTTCGAGCGGTGCAGCGACAGCTGCCGCACTGAGGATTAAGCCGGAGACTGCAACGCATAAAGATTTCTTGATCATATCCGCCTTGTTAATCAAAATTGAATAAGTTGCGTTAAGCACTGAACTAATGGCATGGAGACAATGGCGACCAATGTTGTCAGGGTGGCGCCTTGCAAAGAAACGTCATAAGCCTTCGGATTTAATAACTGAGCCAAAAGCGGTGTGCCGGCGCCGGCAGGGGTTGCAACTGCAGCCAGTAAAACACCGAAGAAAATCGGATTGTCCACAAACGGACGCATAATCAGGAGAATGATGATCGGAATAATGACCATCTTGAAGAGTGAATACAGCCAAATCTTCTTATTGGACAAACACTGCTTCCATTTCATATCTGCAAGGAAAGAACCGATTAAAAGCATAGACAAAGGAGCAGTCATACCGCCGAGCATCTTGATCGGCTCGGCAATGATTCTTGGGATCTGTGTTCCGGTGAGATAAATAATGAGAGCAAGAACGCAGGCAATGATGCCGGGATTCATAATTTTGCGAAGCGTATCCATGCTGAAAAACGATTCGTTGTTGCCGCCGCTCATCCAGTAGTAACCAAGTGAGAAGAAGAGCAGGTTATAAGGCAGAAGGAATGCAGTGATGTAAATCATCGCTTCATGACCGAACAACGAATACACCATCGGTATGCCCATCATGGAGATATTTGTGAATGTCGTCATGACAGTGACGGCTCCTCGCTCTTCTTTCTTGAAATTGAGCAGCCGGCCCAACATCATGCTTAGGACGATTAAGCAGGCGAGAGATGCCAGAACAATGGCAAAGGTATGACCTAACTGCGTTCCGCCGATTCGAGGCTCATTTCCTAAGACGCCTGTGAGAATAATGGCTGGCATTGCATAGTTGAAGACCAGTTGGGTCAGTGCCGGAATATTCGATGGATTGATGACTTGTTTTTTCCGAGCGTAGACGCCCACCAGAATCAGAATGGAAAAAATAAACATTTGTTCCATTAACAGCATTTTCTAAACCAATCTCCTAAAGCTCTTTATCTTCAATGTTGGTACTTTATCTATAAGTAAAAATACTTATTTGCCTAAAATTTTGGAGATGTGATCTAAAAATTTTGTTTGACTTTTGGGTAACGATTTAGGCGAGCGGCTTTCAGCCTTAGTCGGTGTCTCCTTTGGAGTTTGTACAGAAGATCTTAAGACTCACAAATGGAACAGCCTACAGAATGATTGAGGAAAAGTAGAGGGACGGAAGAAGAGAATTGGTAAAAGTTAAAGCTTCTTTCGGTTGTTCATTTCTGAAAGCAACAAACCGACAAGTGTCAATAGAATGCCTAATGCGGCGCGTGGAGAAATGGTTTCGTGAAGAACCACTACGGAACAGAGGACGGTGATGACGAGAACAAGGTAGATGTACACACTTGTCTTTACCGCTCCGAGAACTTTGACAGCAAAGTTCCACGTCACAAAACACATGGCGGATGCGCCAAGACCTAAGAACAAAAGATTAAAGAAGAAGACAGGTTCAAAAATCCTTTGCCAGTTCGGACCAGACTCGAATAATAGTGCCGGGAGCATAAAGAGGATTCCGTATCCGAAAATCTTTCGTGTGACGAATATTGTTGGAAAGCCGAACTTTCCGATTTCTTTCATAAGGATTGAATACAAAGCCCAAACGGCAGCGGCAGATATGGCCAACAAATCTCCTTTTGGATTGACCGCCATCGTCCCTCCGGAAAAACTTAGCAAATAGATCCCGACAATCGCCAGGCAAAAACCAATGAAGAACGCTGCTGAGGGTAGTTTTTCTTTTAATAGGACGCACGAAAATATCGCCGTAAAAAACGGGGACACTGACATGATGACACCGACGTTGCTTGCCTGCGTGTAGGTAAGAGCGATGTTCTCCAGTAAGTAATAGAGACAAATTCCGAGAAAACCCGCCGAAGCCAAATAAACATTCTGTCTTCGTGTTAATTGGTAAGTCCTTTTAGCGGACAGAAAATACAAAGCGGCGAAGCCGATGCAAAAACGAATGAGCAAAATTTGCACCGGCGTAAAACCTTGCAGAAGCACCTTGGTGGATACGAACGTCGTTCCCCAACAAAGGATCGTTAGGAAAGCCGCTAGATGCGCGGTTGTATTTGAGTTAGTCGGAGTCATTGGAAGAAGGCGCCTTCTTTAGAAAAACATTCTGGTAACTACCTGGCGTTAATCCTGTTAGCCGGTTAAATACGTTTGAGAAATGCGCTTGATCTGCAAAGCCGCTTTTTAGTGCCGCGCGTGATGGAGGTATGCCTTGTTTAAGAAAGGTTTGCGCCTCTTTGACCCGAATGCTCATGAGATAGCTATGAGGCGTAAGACCTAACTGCTTGCTGAAAGAGCGGATTAAGGAGGACTTGCTGACAGAGACTCTTTGGCAAATGTCATCTAAGGTTATTGTCTCCGAAGCGTGTGACTCAAGGTATTCGCAAGCCTCCTTAATTTGAGTGGATCTGAGGGGGAACGATCGCAATGAGGTGTGGGCATAGTTTCCGAATAACCTTGAAAAGAGGATATAGAACAACTCTTCTTTCCTGAGTTCCTCGGAACGCTGCATGATGAGTTGGTGCAGTTCCAAAAAAGTACTGCCGGCGGATTCGTCAGAAAAGACAGTTGGTTTGAATTGCGGAAGACAACTCTCACCGGTGAGTTCCATTGAAATTTCCTCCATTCGCTTCTTAAGAATATTGAATCCCAGATAATGCAGGAACGGAGCTCGAGACGTCGAGACACATTCATGGTTTTCACGAGGATTGAAAATTAAGAGATTGCCAGGAAAGACTTGAAGGTTAAGCCCGTTGCAAAGGAGCTCCCGCTCACCGGAAACCACGAAACCCAAAACGTAGTAGTCGTGGAAGTGTTTCGGGAAAGGCTGAGCATAGCCCTGAAGGCAGAATGCTTCCAACCCGAGCACTTCGTCATGTCTAATGGTTCGTGAGATGGTTTTCATATAGTGTTCTTTTGTTTTTTCTAACTATCTCAAAAACGGCGGCGGTAGGCTTGTAAAAAATTGCCATTTTTTAGGCGACAAGAAATCGTATCTTCTAAAACGAATGGAGAATGTTTTCAGAACATAATGTTTCGTATTCGAACGAAGAAAATTTTAGGGTGAAGTGATGCTTAGACGCCAGTTAATTTTTGGAATCTCTTCCGGTTTACTTGTCAGCCAAGGGGTTCGGGCGAAAACCGTTTCTGATTTGGTCGTTCCTAAAGAAAAAAAACTTCAGTTAAATGCAAAGCCTTATTATCAACTGATAGAAATTAAGGGGACAGCCTTTGAACGCGGAAAACGCTACGGATCATCGGCCTCCGGAGCGATTAAGAGAAATATTGACTTTTATTCCTCTGCGTTCGAAAAATCCGCGAATATTGATTGGCTGCAGGCACAGAAACTCGCCAAGAAGTTTCTTCCTGTGATTGAGAAGTATTGCCCTTCATATGTTGAGGAAATGAAAGGCATTGCTGAGGGTTCGGGAAGAAGCTTTGAAGACATCCTGACTTTGAATTGCAGAAGCGAGGTGCTTTTTGCCAAGGCAGATGCTTGTTCCTGCATCATTATTCCAGAAGGACGAGGCAAGAACGGTCATGTCTTTATGGGACAAACTTGGGATTGGATGGCAAGTGCCAGACAAAATTCTGTGGTTCTTAAGGTCCATCAAAAAGGTGAGCCAAGCATTCTGATGATTTGTGAGGCAGGCATGGTCGGAGGAAAGGGACTGAATTCGGAAGGTATTTCTATCTGCCTTAATGCGACTTCTGTGGGGAAAGGGAAAATCGGCGTTCCGCTTCACCTAATGATGAGGAAAGTTCTTGATTCCAGCCTGGCAACAGAAGCAATTAAAGCGGTTTCTATGCTTCCGCGAGCCGGTTCCGGCGTTTTTAATATTGCGACTCGCAGCGGGTTTGAGATGGTGATTGAATTCTCTCCTGATCAATTCGATGTCATCATGAGTCAAGGGGAGCCTTTAATCCATACGAATCATTATCTTTCTCCTCTCATCGCACCTCAGGATAAAGCCAAAAGTTTTATTCCTTCGACATTTACACGCTACAACACTATGGAAAAATGGTTGAAGAAACACGGCGGAAGGATCGGAGAGAAGGAGATTTTCAAACTTTTAAGCAATCACGACAACTATCCAGAGTCGATTTGTTATCACGAAGATCCTCGAATCAGCGGAGAACGTTATTGTTCTGTTTATGCCATGGTGATGGATGTGACGGCCGGAAAACTTTGGGTAACCGATGGATATCCTTGTGAAGGAAAGGTTTCTGAATACCGGCTTTAGTTTTTTATCAAACACTCCGTTGTAAATTGAGGAAGGTTGTAAGGGCCACGGCGAACCAAATCTTTAACAAAACATCCTTAACCCATTAAAAAATCGATAAAAACAGTTGACTTTTTAATATGACATATAATATATATGTCTATAAATTAATTGGTGGAAAAATGGCTGTCGGCAAGGAAATTCTCGACCTTATACCGGAAGGCTGTAAGGTCAACTGGAACGAGAAACAACAACGCTTCTATGTTTACAAGTCCACCTATTACTACAGTAAGGAACACAAAAGATCTCGTGAACAGCGTACGCAGGTCGGTACGATCGTTAACGGCGTATTTACTTACGCCAAAAGCTACCTTCTCAAACAACAAATCAAGGATTTGAAGCAGGAGATTAAGTCTTCGGCTGCAGAAGTCGTTAACAAAACCTCTGAAATTCTGTCCAATGAAGTCGTTGACCCTCGTCAGGCTGCGAAGGATCAATACCCTTTGGCGTACGTGTATTTGGTCGCTTTGCTCAGCTCCTTATCCGGGCGGACAAGCTCTGTGCAAATCGCCGATTATTGGAGCAACCATCGGGCAGCTCTGGAAACAGTATTTGAAGACTTTCCTAAGCAAGATATTTCTCACGATACCGTTCGGCGCCTTCTTATGCTGATAGATCCTGAACAATTCCAAAGCTTTTACGGCAGACTTGTAGAACCGCTGCTTCATAAATTTACTTCTCGAATTGTTGCAGTGGACGGTCAAGCGGTCAAAGCCTCCAGAAAAAGCGCAGAAAGAGCCGGTAAATACACCTTTACCTTCTATGACACTGAAAATGGAATTGCTTTAGGACAAAAGCTCATCGGGAGCAAGGAAAATGAGATCACGCACGCCGCCTCAATGGTTGAGGGACTCGATTAACAGCAAGTTATTCTTACGGCCGCGTAAAAGTGGTTGACGGACCGTCAGAGGGCTTTGATGTCAAAGGACATTCTCAATATCTGTCATTGAGACTCGACCATCCTTTGTATGTGACTTCGACCTCAAAGCTCACTGGTTACCTACAAGCGGCCCGTCAAACTTCGGAAACCGAAATGTTTAATGTTTTGACAGTCAGCGATACTTCGGTGAAGAGCCTCACAGCCGGCCTGGAGCAGCTTTGGCTGAAAGAAGGTATGACGCTCTACGCCAACGGTCAATACATTGAATCCTGGCTGAAAGACTACACATTCGATAACGCCTCCCGTTACCGCCGTCTGACGGGTTATTTAACTTGGGATCACCGGCTTTGGAAAAATTGGGGTTACACCGTAAATGCGGGGGCACAAAGATATCTTGGAGGCGGTGAAATGGCTTCCGGAGATTCTTTCTATTTAGGGACTTCTTCAGGCGTTCGTGGTTATGAGAATGACACGATCTCTGCTTACAACGGCGCCTGGATTAATTTAGAAGCGAAATACCACTTAGACGGGAAGGGCTCCAACGTGTTTGCCTTCCTCGATGCCGGGCGATTGAGCGGAGATTCTCCCTATAAAGATAAAAGTTTGGGCTCTGTCGGCATCGGAGTCTCTTGGAGACCGGTGGATTGGCTGATGAGTTCTGCCACTATCTCCTTTCCGTTTAAGAGGAATGTGGGTTCGGAACACGTGAGCAAAGCACGATTCGATTTCGTGATTAACGCTGTTTGGTGAGAACACTATGAATAAGATCTATAAAGTTATTTGGAATGTTTGCCGAGGAATACACGTTGTCACGGATGAGAATCATCGTGCTCATGGCAAAGAAGCCTCATCGTTAATCGTCCCTGTTGAATTATTGGTTATGGAAGCCTCTTTATTAACGCTTCCTTTAACAGCGGTCGCAGAGGCGTTGGATCATGCGATCACTGTGGATCCTAATTGGACGGGAACGACGATTACCAGTTCACAAAACAATCTGCATCACGATATTTCGACAACTCACATAAACGGATCGGTTGCCGCGAATAAGTTCACGAAGTTTCAGGTAGGAGAGAAGCATCTTGTGGACATGCACCTGCCGACAAACACAAATCATTTAGTGAATTTTGTCGACAACAAGATTTCCGTTAACGGAACAGTTAACGCGTTAAAAGGAAGTAAGGTCGGAGGAAATCTTTACTTTGTTTCTCCGCAGGGAATGATCGTCGGTAAAACCGGTGTGATCAATGCCGGAAGTTTGACGGCCGTGATCACCACGGACGATGCCTATAAAAAGTACAGTGAGTTATCAGATAAAAAACTTCCTTTAGGTTTAGGACAAAAGGAAGAAGAAGCCCTCGCAACGCTGCAGAAAATGCAGCAGGGCGAAGTTCCTCTGAATCCTGCGGGTGTTATTACAGTTAACGGAAGCATCAATACAGGTAATCGAATCACGCTTGCTGCTTCCCAGATCCATTTAGAGTCCGGCGCAAAGCTTTCCAATTTGGAAACGGATTTCAAAGACCTAGTTCATATTAAAGAAGGTCAGAACGTCGTTACTCAAAGTTCAGTATCTGACGCTATGGTAACCCGCGAAGCCGATGACGGCTCAGGCGATATTCTTTTATTGGCAAGAAGTGATAGTTCCGCGACCGGCTCTATTGCAGGATCCGTTACGAAACAAAAAGTCGAAGCAAAGATCAAAGTAGCAAATGGTGCTTCCGTTAAATCACGAGAAAACGTTAAGGTTTCTTCAATGGCCGGAAACGGTGTCTATGACATCAATAAGAGTCTTCGTCCATCGGGTTACGAGCAGCTTTCTGCGGAAGAAAAGGCTAAAAAAGATCGAGAAATCGGCCATTTCGTTTCTGACGGTAAACACAAGCTCTTGGATGTATCTTCCGAGATCAGGATTGACGGCGTTATTACCGCAGCTAAAGATCTTGACGTGAATTCCGTCGCAGAGAACCGTTTGGTTAAATCTTCTACGACAATGGCTGACCTTTCGACAGGTTTGACGCTGGAGATTTTAGGAACGGCCACACCGTTCAATGAAGCGGTTTATTATGCGGACTTAAAGACGTCTTCTCTCATCAATATTGGTAAGGACGCAAGCCTTTCTGCCCGACAAAACTTATCCTTGGCTTCAGTCGCCGATACAAAACTTGAAGCGGGAACCTCCACGAGTCTTTTTAACCTATTCAATACCGAATCAACCCAGAAGGTTCCTTCAATCGCGGCAATCGTCGCGCTTGCTGACAGTTCGAGCACGGTCAACGTCGCCGGATCTTTAAAGGCCGGAAAAGACTTGAGCATCACTTCAGCGGACGACTTAACGGTTGAAGCCTCAGCAACGGCCGCAACAAAAGAAAGCAAAGCGGTTCAAACTTCGATCCTTGTTGCCAAACTCAAAGGTACGTCTGACATAAACGTTCAAAGTTCGGCTTTACTGGATATCGTAAAAGATGCTGGAAAAGTCGAAATTTCCTCGAATCAAAACAGTTCTGTTAAAACCGAATCTTCAGTCGTTGTTCAGGATGGCAGTTACGGCGGTTTAGCTTTCAACTACACTGAATTGGATACGCATTCGAACGTCCTTCTGAACACCGGATTCACAAACGAGGCTTTGGAAGCTTCGGTTACAGCTAAGAATGTCACAGAAGATCTAACCATTAAGGCAGATAATGCTGTCGGCGCTTCCGGCATCTCAAAACTTCTCTATGACACCATCGGTGCGGTATCGAGGGACTTTGTTGCCGGACTCATGGGGCAGGCAGGTCAGGGCGTAGATAGCAAGTTTGATTCGACCAAATTTAAACTTGGCGGCGCGGTTGGCGTTGTCCTCGGATCCCAAACTTCTTCTGTCATCGTTAATACTCCGGTGATTGAAGGCCGCTCCATCGGTCTTCAAACAGCAGGCAACTTAAACCTTTCCTCTGATGTGCTCTTACGAGATCATCATTATCTGGTGACTTCTAAAGTTTCTTCCGCGGCGCCGGAAGGAGAAACGAGCCAAACGAAACTTCAGGGTTCTTTGGCAGTTTTAGTCGCGCTCTCCGGAGACGAAAAAGAAGCCGTTCGATCAATCCTCGAAATCGGCAATGATTCCGTGCTTAAAGCGAACAACGGACAACTTGTCTTAGATTCGGAAGCCGAGATTGAGTGGAATCGTCTCACCAAGATGAAGGAAGATTTCGCTAAGGCTCGTGATCGACTCAAGGCCATTTTTGCTCATGAATTCAAAGATCAATGGGCAAAAGTCGAAGAAGCATTTGACAAGGTCGACGCAGACTTCAACAGTGTCAGCGACGCTAATCTTTCTTTTATCGAAAAGATTAAAAAAGTCGGAACCTCTTTCGGAACGCTGGGAACAGCTTTAGGAACTTTCTTCGGGGAAGTAAAGGTTATCGGTTCGGCGGGGGCAGAGACGGGCAACGTGGTCATGAGCCTGCTTGAGTTCATCAAGCCGACCAATTATTTGAATGCTTACGCTGCCGCAGCAGGAGATGCCTCATCCGATAATTCCGCTTGGAGTGCGACCGGGACGGCAATGGTCATTAACCAGAAGACTGCTTCGTTGTTAACTGTCGGCAAAAATACAGGGATTGCAGCCCATGGCATGCCATCCGCTGACGCTCAAGAAAGTAAAAACAAGGGGAATCTCGTTGTTCGTTCTAATGCTTTAAATGAAAGTTTAGTTTTGGGCGGAAAGGCTGCGACGGTATTCGGTATTCCGATACCGGATATGGAAAAAGCCAGCGCGCTCGGTGCTACGGTGGTTTACAACCAGCTGACATCTTCCAGCCGCTTAATCGTCCGAGAAAATGCTCAGCTGACTGCGGACAATGTTGCACTCCTTACAGCCCAAGACAGTATTTACGGATTAACCATCGGCGCAGCTGCCGACGTCAATAAAGGGGATCTAAGTCTGGAAGGTTTAGCAGCTGTTGCCGTAACCAACGGAACTAACTTGGTTTGGCTCGATGACGAGTCCCAAGTAAAAGGCTCTTCGGTCGAAGTCAGCGCTAAGCGTGATGACGACGTACAAACGATTGCAGGCGCTGTTGTTGTAGACATATCCGACAATGCAAACAAAGCGGCCGGCGCCGGCATTGCTGTGAATGCCGGTAAGTTAGGCAATGAGCTCAGAGTTAAAGACAACGACGTCATTACTGAGCAAGACAGTTCTCTTTATGACACACAAGGGATCTTAGAGGCTTCCGGCGCCGATGGTAAGGTCAATTTGCTGGCCTCCGAAGACCTGGCCATGAACGCGATCGGCGTTGCAGGCGGTGTCGGCGTATCCGGCCATAGCCCGGAATCCAATGAGCCTCCGGGCAAAATTTCACAATTCTTCTCCGGCCTCGGAGACAAAGCGACTTACGTTAAGGAGGGGCTGAGCTTCTATTTAGAAGAGGGCGGTCCGCTTTTAGCTCAGAAGGCCAATGGCTTAGGTCATTCGATTAGGGATAAATTTAACCACAATCAGTCTCAGAATGACCCAACCAGCTCATCGATGAGCGGCAACAATAATTCCAACCTGGCGCAAAACGGCAGTACTGCAAGCACCACGAGCAGTTCAACTTCCGGTGTTGCCCAAGGCGGAACTTCTCAGTTCCAATTAGGTGCTGCGGGAAGTGCCGCTTGGAACGACACTGACACGGAAAACGAAGTCAACATCGAAGTCGGCAATTTTCAAATAAAGGCGCCGGAGGAAGTCTCGGTCGATGCGGTCACGGATAAATGGGTCGGCGCCTGGGCAGGCGCCGCAGGCATCAACTACATTTCTGAACTAAATGCCGCAAATTATGCTGCCGGTATCGCAGGCGCAGTTGCCGGAAACACTGGAAACTATAAGACGGCAGTTAATATCGACGCGACGAAGTTGAATTCTCAGGGCTTAAGGTTCAATACCGACCTTAAGAAACTGAATATTCGTGCAGTATCTGACGGTACGACGGTTGCCGAAGGCTTGGCCGCAGCCCTGTCGTTAGGTGCAGCTAAATTCAGCGGAGCTTTCGATGCAGGGGTTTCTGCCAATCTCATCGGGAATACGGTTTCTACAAACGTTAAAGGTTTGTCTCAGTTAGACGGGGCTGCGTTTAATACGGCTTACAACCAAGCGAGCTGGGTGGGAGACAATCAAGTCACGGGCGGCATCGGGTTCTCTTTCGGCAAAGGCGGCAATACCGGAGCGAAGTCTTTCGGCGGATCTTTGATCTTTGCCGTTGCTGATATTGATAACACGGTTTCTTCCGAATTTGCAGACAGCAATCTGAAACTTTCCGGAACCAGCGCCGTTCGAGCCCTTTCCGATATAACTCAAGTTACGACTGCTGTTTCTTCTGCCGTGACGACTGGAGAATTATCCTTTGCACTTTCCGGCGCCGCGGCAAGCTCCGAGCTGACGAATAATGTTTCAACGACGCTTAATGGACTCAGTATTTCTGTAGCCGGAGAGGGCGGATTTGAAGCAGCGGCGCGTTCTTCCGGCGGTCAGGAAGCCGATGAATTTGAAAACCTCGCGGATCGCAAATGGTATGTCGACAATCTCGACGAGCTCAACAATGAGTCTTATTTTAAAGATGTCGGATTAAGAATATCACCGGATGCTGAAGAAACGGGCAAAGATAGTTCAAAAGAACAAACCCAGAACCTTGGTGATTTATACGATCAGGCCGGCAAGATGAAACAAATTACCGTCGCAGTTTCTCCTGCGATTGGTGCCGGGGGCTCCTCCGGTGGCGCCGGTGTGGTTGTGAATCAGATTCACAACCAATTTGCGGTAAATGCCTCCGGAACCGTCATCAATACCGATAACGCATCTTCTTCCGTTGTTTTAGATGCCAAAGATGACGCCTTTTCTCTCGGCGTAGCCGTTGGTGTGGCCGGAGGCAAAGGCAAATTCAACGCGGCAGGTTCGGTTGTTGTATCGAACGTCGATCAAGGTGCTTCTGTTGTCGTTAATGATTTGACCTCGACTGTTAATCGTTTAAATGTCCATGCCGACAGTAAGGCAACAACGGTCAATGTCGGAGGCAACTTCGGTGTTAATGTCGGCGACGGAGCGATTGGAGCTGTCGGGGCTTCTGTTGTGGTGGCTAACACCGACAATAAAGCTTCTGCGGATGTTGACGGTCTGAATCTTTCTTCCGTACAGTTCAGTAGCTCCAAATTAGATATTGCCGCGGCTAACCGTGCCTCAGCTTGGGCGGCCGCTGCGGACGGAGCAGTGTCGGTTTCCGGTTTAGGTATTGGAGGTGCAGTTGCGGTTAATCGCGTTAAGAACGATGCGTTGGTCCAATTAAAGAATTCAAGATTAACGGGACTCAAAGAGGTCGATCTTCATTCTTCGGATACCGCAGCCATTTGGACGCTTGCCGGAAATGTTTCCGTTGCAGCGAAAGGCAAAGCCGGTCTCTCAGGAGCAGTGGCTTATGCCTCTTCCCGCAGCTCTCAAACTCAAGCGCTTGTTGACAGTGTGGTGATTGCTCAGCCGGATGGTTCAAATAATCTGACGGACTTCACAACTGATGCTCAAGCCGATGATCATATTTCAACGCTTGTACTGAGTGTCGGTGTTGCCGGAGGCAATGTGGGTCTGTCGGGAGCAGCCGGAACTAACGAAATTAATCGATCCGTTAATGCTTCTGTCAACAACCTTTCGACGGTTCAATACGCAAAAGACCAAACCACCCAAGGGGTCAAGGATCAAGCAGCCAAAGCGTTAAATGCCTTATCTGTTCATGCTTCAAGCAGCACTAATATTGATAACCTTGGCATTGTTGCAGGAGTGGGTGCTCAAGGCGTCGGTATCGGAGTCGGTGTTGCTGTCAACCGAGTCAACACGGATACGACAGCAGCTCTGAGTGCTTCGGATAAACAGAGACTTGTTTCTTCCGATACTCTGACGGTATTGGCCGAATCTAATAATGACATAGATACGATTGGAATCGGCGGAGCAGGCGGCAGCAAAGCCGGAGCTGCTGCCTCAACAGCCATTAATTTGGTCATGAACAACACTGCTGCTCGTACCAATAACTTAAATGCAGAGTACGCAGGCGCAGCCCTTATTCAGGCGCAAAGTGACGATACGATCGGAACATACGGCGGCCAAATCCAGGGCGCTCAAAATGCAGCTGTAGGTGCAACCGTTACTGTTTCAGAAAAACGCGGTATCACACAGACCGAAATCCTGAATTCCGATATCGTTCGATCTGCTCAGGAAACCTCTTCCGTTCTTACGACAGAAGCAGGGGTTGATGAAAATGCGATCAACTCGAATATCGTCAATGACGTGTCTCTGGCTGCTTCTTTGAGAGACGCAAGGCAAGATAAGACCTTCTCCGGATTAATGGTTGACGCTTCTTCCACAGAAACTTTTAAGACTTTCTACATTACCGGAGGAGGAGCCAAGGATGCCGCGGTCACAGCCACAGGAAACGTCAATTATCTTGGTGGAAAGACAGAAACGAAGGTTCAGTCCTCGAATTTGAATGCCGGTTCCGGTGCTCTGATGATCGGAGCTTCTGACGCTGCGAACGTGGATACTGTGATTGCGACTGCGAGCGGTGCTTTGGGGGCGGCGATTGGCGTTGTAACGAATGTCATCACCACTGATCATTCAACCGGTGTAGTAGTTACCGGAACATCAACAGATAAATCTTCATTAACAGGTACCTCTGTTTCTGTTGATGCAGATGCTAAAGAAGGTATTTCTTCCTTACTAATTGCCGCCTCAGGTGCTCAGTATGCAGCGGTTAGTGCTTCCGTTAACGTGAATCGGCAGCTCTCGGATGTTTCTGCTGCAGTGGATCAGACGGAAGTGCTAGGTTCATTCGCGCAGAACGCAAATTATTTGGGCAGGATTACGACTTCTGCCATTACAGCTGCAGGCTCTCAATATGCTGCGGTACCGATCAGCGTGGTTATCAACTACGCTGATAATGCAGTTTCTTCTTCTGTAGCTCATTCGATCCTGAGAGCAGAGGGCCAGTCAGCTTCAGTGGGTGCGAATCGCATCTCGGAATTTTCTTCTTTGAACGTGACCGCTTCGGGAGCAATGTATGGAGCAGCCGCTGGGCTCGTGAACGTTAATACGATTGAAGGTGCGACATCTGCTGAAGTCAACGATTCGGAAGTTAAGGCCGGTCAGTTCAGCGTCAATGCAGAAAACGAAGACCATCTGAAAGTCACAGATGTTACTGCTACGGGTGCTATCGGAAGTTTGGGTGCTTCGGTCGTCGTTTCTTATTTTAAAGGCTCCTCGGCCGCTAACCTTCGTAATTCAATCGTTACAGCTGACAAACTCACGGTTTCCTCTCTTCAGGATCATTACGTTAACGGAACGGTTGCGTTTGCTTCCGGCGGTATCGGAACGATCGGTGCAAATGTATTCTCGCTGGTAATCGGTTCGGGAGACAATCTTTTCGCTTCAAACCGTCAAGATCTTGGTAGCGCAGAAGACACAGTTAATAAATATCTGTCCGATTACGCATCTTCAGGCACCGGATCTCTCGGCTTTATTACAGAGAATGATGAGCTGACTCAGGAAGAAAAAGACAAAATCGTCGGTTCGGCCGCAGCGGCAGACGCAAGCGTGTCCTCGGGAAGTGGGAATGGAACTTCCGTTGTGGTGTCGGGCAATTACCTGACGGTTGGAAGCAGTGATGTCTTTGTTAAGGAAGATTCAAAGGCAGGCAGCATTGACGTTACGCTCGGCAGCGGAAGTGCCGGTGCAGGAGTATTAGCGGCCTCTGTCATTACGTTGCGCCGTCATTACAACAATAAAGTTAATCTCAGCGGCAACACGATCACATCAAAGGATAACTTTAACGTTCTCAATTCACTCGAAGGTAAGACCAACCTTGAGGCGATCCAAACTTCGCTGGCTCTTGCCAGCGGAACTGCAGCTTATGCGGACGCCGAAATCACGGGCGGCGCTTCGACGATCTGGGAAGGCAACGTTTCCGGAGGAATTAAACTCGAAGAGCCAAAGCCTGACGGCAGTAAAGATGAGGGCAATAAGGCGGAAGAGAATAAACCTCAAACGACCAATCCCGTATTTGAGATTAAGACGGAAAATAAATCAGAAATCCATCTAAAGTCCTTCGGAATTACGGTTGCAGCGGCCTCCGGCGGCGGAATGGTCGCAGAAATTCGTGATAAAAGCCGTGTAGAAAACCAAGTTCTGAATTCAAGGATTAATTCTTCGTTTAATGCCTCTGCAGTTCGTCAGCAAAAACTCTTTGCCGAATCGACTGCGGGCTACGGCGGGGCCATTAACGGCGTCGGCGCGTTAGCAAAGGTCTATGACGGAACTGACGGTCAGATTTCAGCCAGAACGATCTTCAAAGGAAATAGAGTCGGTGGCGATGTCAGTCTGACCACAAATAATCGTCCGGACATCACGGTGAAGAGTTACGGCGCGGGGGCCGGAGGACTCGGAATCGGTGTGGTTCAGTCGATTGCCGAAACACGCGGCAAAGTCGTATCTGAAGTTTCCGGAAATGTGTTCAGTAACGCTAATTTAACGGTGGCAGCCGGAGCTGGCTTAAGCGGTTCGGACGGAGATGAGAGCGAAGCTCTGAAGATGACGGCCGACTCTAAGACCTACGGCGGCGCCATAATTGCCTCAATCCCCGTGAATACTTCCGAGCTTACCAATTCGAATCAGGTAGAAAGCAAGATAGAGCTTTCAGGGGATTCTTCTTTGAAGGATTTCACTTCGGTAACCGAAGGCAATGCTGTTTACTTGTCTAAGACAACAGCAGGAACGGGCGGAACGATTGCTTCGGGCAATAACTCCGCTGAAGTGAACCATAAGGTTTCAGTAAAGAGCGAAGTTTCTTCTGTGTCCTCAGTGGTCGCCAAGAATGCCGATGTAACCGCTTCCAACAAAGAGAAGGCCACTGTCCTCGCCGACAGTGCCGGAGGCGGAATTATTCTTGCCGAAGGCACGAGCTTGGATGCAAATGCTGCTCAAGTGAAACATACAGACCGATCTAACACCTCTCTAATAGTTAGCGGCCGCTGGAATGTTAAGGATGCAGCTTCTTTTGTGACCTCTGGCGAACATAACATCGGCATGAAAGCCGATAACACTAAGGGAGCACTGGCAGGCGGCAGCGGCGCTTCGCTGATCAATGACATGCTCGGCACCAATAAGGTTGCGATCGGCGACGACTCGACAGTGAACGCCTCAAGTCTCATTGTCGGGGCATCCGATAACTGGGATCTTCATGCGGCCGAAGGAACGTATGCCGTTGACTCCCGTGTTTACGGAGCATTTGTCGGTACGGGCATTAAAGCAAGCAATACAGAAAACCGTACCCAACAGGTCGATATCGGTAAGAATGTGGTATTGACCGCGGATGATTTGACCATTTCTGCGAAGAATGTCGGAAGAACGAGTCTGAAGGTTCGTGCTCAAACGGCCGGCGCCGTGGCCGGTGTGACAGCAGAAAACTTCGAAACCCTAAATACTCAAAATAGAATTAACTTGGCCGACGGTGTGCGTTTAACTGCTAATAGCGCCGAAGGCACGCTGACGATTGCCGCCTCTTCTGACGAAGATATTGAAGCACAGAGCGTCGGAGATGTTCAAGGCGCAGCGGTAGCCGGGGCAGGAGCCAAGGTTTCCTTCAACCAAAATCGCGCCAATGAAGTAAATGTCGGCAGCGGTTCTAACATTTTGTCGAAAGGCAAGTTGGCGATTAGAGCAGGCAGAGATGCTGACGGCTCGAACTCTCAGTTTGATTTAGTGAGCTATGCCCACGCTTATAGCCATTCTGCCATCGGCGGAACGGATTCCGAAGTATCCGACAGTCTGAACCTCACGAACAAGCTTAATCTCAACGGAGAAATCAAATCTTGGCGTGATACGGAGCTTTACGCACAAAGCGGAGATGTTTCCACTGAAGAAACAGCACGTTATTGGTTCTGGACGTCTGCCTCGGATGCCGGCGAAGTCTCGATTGCTTCGACGGCCGCTGGAACAAAATCCAAGAATCTGACCACAGACAATAAGATCCAGGTCGGCGGGCTTGTCCAAGCAGGTGTGAATACCAAGGCGGATATTCGGACCAGCGGAATTGCTTCGCCCAACGAATCAGGAGTGACCCTGGATTCACAAAATCCCTTAACAATCACAAAGACCGGCGTTGATGATGAATCCGTCAGCGGTGTGAAGGGAGAATCCCTGACGAACATGTACTGGCAGCGTCATGAGGAACTTCAGAAAGCGATGCAGGATTACGGCACGACGAATCCTTCCTTGCTCGCTGCTTACAAGGCCGAAGACGAACTGCTTCTTACGACAATGGAGCAGAAGGGCCTTTTGATCCGGGGAGAGAACGGTAATTTCTCGCTTATTGATCAGACAAGCCGCCCTTATGTCCAAATTTCCAATGTCACAGTCTCGGGTGGAAATATTTCTGCCTTCACGGATAGCGTGACCGGAGGAGGTTCTTTAATCGCTAAAACCGCTGAGGGGATCAATATTGATAACCAAGCCACAGTGGCATTGAAGCTGAGCGATATCCAAATTTTGGATAAAGGTGGCGAATTTAAGCTGAACGATCAGGTTGTCACCGATAAGACAGGCGCCTTGAGTTCATTCCGTGGCCAGTTAACGACGTCAGCTAATTCAGAAGCTCCGTCAATAAAGGTTAACTCCGCTTACAACGGATCGGTTCTAGTTACCTCGAACGGTAAAGAGCAAAGAATCAATCCGGATACCAGCATTGATATTTCCGGAAAACTGATTAACCGGGCAGGAAATATCTCTGTACGCAGCGGAGGCGATGTTTACGCTGATAAAACAGCATCGATTTCTGCCGGAGGTTCTTTAGGAATCACGGCAAAAGGTTCTATTACTCAGTCTTACAGAGGAGGATTGTTTAACGTCGGAGGCTCTGTTGAAGAGCTATGGAAAGACGAAGTCGGAAGCTTAGGCACCCAATCCTCAGTCAGTTCAAATGCCGACCATGTGTACGGTCCGGGCAAACTTGGTAATGCAGACAATGGTCAAGCCGGAGACATGGTTGCCGGAGGAAGTGTTTTCCTCGCAGCCGATGCGATTAACTTAAACGGCTACGTTCAAAGCGGTTATGCGAAATACGGTTTGACATTATCGGATACGGAAGTCGACAAGAAGATTGCTTCTATCAAAGCAAATTGGCAGGCACACGGATCCCCGTCCGACGTCAACAGCAGGACACCGCAGTATGCGCTACAGGAAGGCGGTCCTGTTTGGGATGAAGCTTCCAATTCCTATAAGTATCAAGTCGCAGCCTGGTACGATCCGGTCAATGACAGGGTAATCGTCGATGACATTTCTCCGCAAGGCGGACAGATTTACATTACCGGAAGAGTGGCAAGCACAGGCGGCGGGCAATTGTCCGTGGCGAACGGTTCGGCAGACATCAATATCAACGTCGGCAACCGCGACGTTCTGCTTGGAAATGTCGATACCGGCAATATTGAAGGCCTGATTCAAATCACAGATACAAACTCGGGATTTAAAGGCAGACCGGATAGCGCAATCGCCAAGGTGACGGAAATCCGTAAAGGCGACTTTGTTGCTTATTGGCTCAGTGCAGACGGAACAAAATCCTCTGCAATTCCAGATTCGGATAGTTCCTACAATCCCTTGAAAGACCAGTTATATGGCTGGACCGATGGAAAAGGTTCAACAACGGTCACTACTCGATATAACTCCCAAAAGTTTACTGTTTGGGATGCATTTGATTACGGCGAGCCTACAAACTGGGCGTCAGTAAATACGACAACAGTAAGAGATGCAGACTTAGCAAACGGCTCGACCATTTGGGTAGCAGACCGTCCTGAAGGAAAGAATGAGAATTTTGAGGCTTGGACTACACAAGTGAGCAGTTCGGAGAGCTCAACGGTTACTCATTGGACAACTTATAACACTTGGGTCCACTTCTCAGGCACACATCACACTCAGAAAGTTACGACCACTTCGACTTCGACGCTTTATTCTTACACGGTAAAGGCTGACCATCAAGTAGGTACGTCTTTCTTAAGCGGAACCAATTCAATTGTGATTGAAAGCGGTAAGTCTGTCCTGCTCGGAGGCGCTGTGAACGCCCAAGGCGGTTCTGTTAGCTTGATTGCAGGGAACAACATCCTCAATCAAAGCGGAGCCGCAGCAATAATCGGAGCATCTAATCTGACCTTGAAAGCAGATTCAGGATCAATTGGCTCGGAAGGATCTGCTATTAAGTGGACAGCAGCCGGAAGTTCTGACAAGCAGTTAAATCTAGCGGCAACCGCTGGCAAGTCTATTTATATTGATGCTAAGAATCTGAATTCCGGTGCCTCCGTTTCCGGATCCCTGAATGCCGGAGAAACGGTTTCTGCTGAATTCAGAGGCGGCGTTGACTTGAATTCGCTTTCCGGACAGAAGCTTTCTCTTGTTTCCCAAGAAGGCGGAATTAATATTAAGAGTCTGGATCACAAAGAGGCCTCTGATCTGTCGCAGCGTCTTGACCTGACTGCAGCAGGTGATATTTCTTTGAAATCTGTCGGGGATATTTCTGTTGGTCAGATCAGCACGAGTGGGGATGTCACAATTGATTCAGCCGGAAATATTTATGATGCGATTGATCGCTCGGATCGCGATGAGCGTTCGGCACAAAAACGCCTTGAAAGCTGGATTGAAGCCGGCATTCTGACGTCTGACGGAACTTCTAACGAAGGGGCTCGGTTTGCTAAAGACGAACAAGACATAAAAAATGGTATTACTTCCGACTTTAATCGATATCAGGCTTACCTAAACCATGAGCAGGAAGCTGAAAAGGGTCGCGTAAGAGCGCTGACAACAGAAGAGCAAAAGGATTTTGCGGCTCTGAAGTCTCGCTTTGCGGGATGCGGCTCTGCAGAAGACGCAATTAACAAAGAAGCGAATATTCAAGGCTCGGCATTAAATCTTGTTCAAGCATCGAAAGACAATTACGGCTGGACGCAGAACGAATTGCTCTTTGCAGTGTCTGAAGCCATCTTGAATCCCGATCCGAGCTATGTTCCTGAGTCAGGCGTTGCCAATATCAAAGCAGCAAATATTACGTTGAAGTCTGGCGCCGGAATCGGTCAGGAACTTGACGGTCATACGGCAAACATCAGCGATTTGGATGCTTCGACAGAAAAAGGCTTGAACCTCTACAAGCTTTTAGCTCGAGCAGAAGCTAATGACGTTACCTGGAACAAAGAAGCAGGCACTCTGACGATCAACTTAAAGAAAGCCTTTGAAGTCCATCAGAGCAGCGACACGAAATTAAATGCGGATGCAGTAAACAGCATTTATCTACAGTCTGACTCTGAAAACACATTGAATCTCGGTTCCCTTTCTTCTCAAAACGGAGATATCCGCCTCACTGCTACAAATGGAATCACTCTATCCGGAGAGGGTGCGGTTAAAGCTAAAGACGTGATCCTGAGAGCAGGGCTTGGTTCAATCGGATCTGCCGACAAACTTCTTAAAACGGCGATCACAGGATCGGCCGTGTTCTCCGGCAACAGAGGCGTATTTGTTGATCAAGACGGAACGCTTAATCTCCAATCCGTGGCCAGCGGTAATGATGTTGTACTGAAGGCTGACAATATCTATTCCGTTAAGAATGCGACAGGACAGGCCGGGCGCATCAGTGGTACTAATTTCGCTTTTGAGACAGGAGGGGACGTAGGTCGGGCAGATGCAGCGTTGGTATTGGAGTCAGTCAATGACTTTAATGTTGTTCTGAAAGGCAAACCTCAGAATGTTTACCTTCAAGCTAATAGAGATTCTGAAATGTCTGTGTCGGTGACCGAAGAGACAGTTACTTCAAATGTTGAGATCTCGACGGAAGGTTCTCTGAAAGTTAAAAAACTTGTTTCAGAAGACGGAGAGATCGAATTTAATGCCAAAAAGACATTAACAATTGAAGAGATTCAGGCCAAAAGAGATGTGGCGGCTGAAGCTAACACGATCCACCTTAACGGAACAGCGAAGACCTCTGACAGTAATCTGACTCTTAAGGCAGGCTCGTCGTTTTCGGTCGCAGACCATTCCACCCTTTCAGCTTTAAACGGAACCCTTGATCTTTCTGCACCGGAAACGACTTTCGGAAAAGCGCTAACATTGGAAGCTAAAAAACTCGGCGTTACTGCAAGCAATGATATTTCTTTGACGGGCAGCAGTCTAACTGCAGGAACAGACGGCCTTTCGTTAGTTTCTTCCGAAGGATCTGTCTCCATTAATGGCGGCGCATTAACGTCTCAGAACTCTATAAATGTTTCATCAGCTAAGGACACGACAATCAGCAGAACTGCTGTTTCTTCAGAAGGAAACGACGCAGAGGCCGGAGTCTTTTTGAGTTCTTCTGAAGGCGCAGTCAAAGTCAGTGACGGCTCGATCAATTCGAACGGTTCCGTCAAACTTTCTGCTGTCACAGACGCGCAGCTGACAAATGTTTCCGTATCGGCTAAGGGAACGGGAGAAGGCAGCGGAGTAGAAGTGAATTCCTCTCAAGGTTCCGTCATGATCGATGCCGGAAAACTTGACTCTCAAAGTTCTATCCGACTTACTTCTGCAGCTGGCACGCAAGTGACGGGAGCCGATCTAATCGCCGCCGGCACCGGGGAATCGGAAGGCTTATTTATTAACTCAAATGGAGGAGCGGTTGAGGTAACAAGCAATACAGTAAGTTCAGGCTCAGTTATCGATATTGAGTCTCAAAAGGGTGCCAGTCTAACTGTTGAAAGTTTGAATGCAGCTGGCAAACTCGATGTCGAGAGTAAAGAAGGAAGCATCAACGTAAGTTCAGAAGCGAACGGCAACACAGGCGGTTTGCAGGTCGCAGCAGAAAGCGGCTCTGTTACGTTGAGGGGGCTCAATGTCGATTCTTCAACGGACATTGATGTTCAGGCGAAAGATAGTATTTCCGTTACCGGCGGCTCCTTAAAGAACAATGATGGTTCTAATTTGATCTTGGTGTCGAAAGAAGGCAATTTGAACCTTGCTCTGAATGAAAAGAATCTTTCCGCCGATACGATCACCTTAAAAGGAAAAGGCGAACTTAATCTCACGGGTTATACGCTTGTTGCTTCCAAAGGCGACTTGAAGGTTTCTGCCGGCGGATTGAATATCAAGGATGCCTCTTTGAGCACTTCGACACCCGGCTCGGTTCTCCTCTCCGCTGAGGAAGGAAACGTCGATTCCAATAACAAGACCAGCATTGATTCTGCCGGCAGTCTGGAAGTGGGTGCAGCAGGCAGGGTCGATTTATCCGGAGCCAAGGTTGAATATTCAGAGGTCGGGGTATTGCGTCTGGTAGCGGGATCAACCGATTCTGACGCTCTTAAAGTCTTTGCTCATGAAAACAATACATTTAAGGGTGCGGAAGTCGTACTGGACAGCGCCGGAGGGTTGATTTTTGCAGATGAAGCCCCCATTACAGTTGAGGCTTCTTCCGGAAAAGCCGTCTTGAAAGGACAGAAAATTGATCTCAAATCCGGTTCTTCTGTTAAAGCTGCAGGGGAAGCAACTGTTCGCGGATACGACAGTCTGGTTCTTGGAGACAATATTTCTGTCGGAGGCAGCAGTGTATCTATCACCGGTGGCCAACAAGCCTTCAGCCTCGGAAATAATGTTTCTCTGGCAGCAACAAACGGTGGAATTGAAGTTTTGGCAGACGCCGACGCGACGCTTGGAGGATCGCTCAACGTGAATGCTTCCTTGAAAGATCCGTCTGCCGGAGACGAAGCTCCGATCCGGATCGGAGCTCAGGGAGTTTTAAACGTTACAGAAGACGAATTCGAAGTCATTGCTGAAAACGGCAGTGTCGATATCTTTGGCGGGAACGGTCTGAATATCAAGAATGATTTAACGATCGTTTCTGCGTCCGACAGCTCTTTAATCTCGGAACGTGGTTTAATTGATATCGGAAATAAAGCGACGGTGAAAGCCGGGACGCAAAGCGGATTAAGTCAAGAAAACCCGCTCTATGGAAAAGTCAGTGTCATCGCCGGAGACAGCTTTACTATCGGTGATGAAGCTCAAATCCTTTCTGACGATTTATTGGTTTCTGCCCAAAAGGATGTTCGATTCGGTGATAAAGCGACGCTCGTCGGTGCCACAGACGGAGTCACGGTAAGAAGCAGTGAAGGTTCGATCTACATGGGTGAGAACCTTACGGTGACTTCTAAGGCTGTCAAAACTTTGTTTGAAGCTGGAAAAGATATTGTGATCGATCGGGATGCGAAACTCGACAGCCAAGAAAATTCTGTGGTGTTCAGTGCCGGAGAGAATATAAGGTTCGAAGAAGACTTTACCGTTCATGGAAAAGGATTTGAACTCAATGCTCTAGGCTCGCTGCTTGTAGGAGACAGAGCAACGGTTCAAACGAAATTCGGAAAATACGAGACCGGTTCGATAGAATCTTTGCCGCAAACGTCTATTGACGTGAAAGGAGATGTTAGATTCGGGAATGATGCAACGTTCCGTACGACGATGCTGTCTATGAACGCGGGAGATGATGAAAATCACATGGAAGGAAATATAACTTTCGGCAAATGTGCTTCCATCCAAACTTCAGTTCTCGGCGCTGTTATTGACGCTCAAGGAGATATTGCTTTCGGCGCCGGCGCAAACATTCGGACCCAAGAAGATCAGGAAGATTCCTACGTCCGAATCTCTTCACGCGGCCAAACAAGTTTTGGAGAAAACGCATTTGTTACGTCTGGAACGAGCTTAGACATTATCGGCAACAAGGGCATTTTCTTGGATAAGGGCGCCGTTCTTCAATCGAAGCTTGAGGACGGCTCTAAGAACCATACGTCACTGGTTTCAGAACATGGCGACATCAGGTTGGGAGAAAACTCCGTCGTCCAAGGTCAAACGGCTTACATCCGAACTGGAGATGAGTCGGGTGTCGGAGGCGGTTCTATCGAGCTGGGAGATAATTCTCAAGTCAGCGCGAGAGACAACGTCAGCATGAATGTGACGGGAGACGTGGTTCTTGACGGACAATTCCTTTCGACTTCTCTCCATGAAACAGAAATCAGATCTTCTGAAGGTAATGTCGTACTTAAAGATGAATCGGAATTGATTTCTTACGGTGACGTGTATTTAGACGCAGCCGGATCTATAGATATCGGATCGGATTCCTTTATTTTTGCCGGTAATGATCCGGATGCTTCCAATCGAGTGGGTAAAAAGGATGTTTCCTTCACTGCCGGACAAGATGTCACAATCGGAAAGGGCACGGTTGTTCTGACTCAAGCTGACCTGAATATTGAAGCAAAACGGGGTTCGGTTGTTTTTGAAGAGGAAACAGCTGTTGGTGTCCTCAGTCCTTCTGAAGATGAGGAAATCAATCGTTTGACGGTTTCTGCAGGAAAAGACTTTACGATAAAAGACACCGTAATGTTGTTTGCTTCCGAAGAGGCTCAATTGAAAGCAGGGGGAAACTTCGAGCTCGGTCAAGGATCCGTCTTGGCTGGGGACGGTCTTGTGAAAGTAGAGGCCGGGAAAGATGTGTCCTTGAAACATGGCTCCGGAATTGAAGGATTCTCTTCTGACGGGGTGGAAAACCTCGAGATTCACGCGGAAAGAAACGTCCATCAAGACGCTTCTGCCGACGGCATTGCGTCCGATCGTCTGGAAGTTTCTGCAGGCGGATCGGTTGAGTTACTAGCTCAGAAATCAGCCAAGGATAAAGAGCTGGGAAATCGAGTTGATGAATTGATTGTATCTGCCGGTTCGGACATTAATTTGGTCTTGAACGGTCAGAAGCAGGAAATTCAGATTAATGAAGAAAAAGGCAGTATCATCAACGGAAATCTGACTATAGAAAATTACAACGGTCCGCTTTCAGTTGGATATGAACTGACTGTTAACGGCCACGCTGAAATGAAAGCCGACAGTGTTTTACTTAAAGACCTTCAAGCATCTCAGGATATTTATCTCGAAGCCAACGGCGAAATTCGAGCCAATGAGCTAGCGTCCGGAGCGGATGTCACGATTGTCCAGCGCTCCGCAGATCCGTCTGCTGCCGTTGTGGTCAAAAATGTCGATGCCGGAGATCAGATCTTTGTCTTGAATGCTGGCGGTCCGATATCCTTAGAAAAATCTGTTTCCTGTAATTCAACAATGATATTTGTCTCTCAGGATGGGTATAAGCCGGATAGGAACGTTATTTCTTCAAGATCCAACAGAGTAGGGATTTTCGCGGCTGCACCGCAAATGCTGTCGGTGTTCGATCGCTTTGGTCGCGAAATCTCTTATCTCAGTAAGGATTCTTTGCAAGCTGACCAGCGCCATCATCATTATGCGTTATATCGTTATGGAGAAGACACGCATATGCCTGCTTCGCGTTTATTTTTTAACGGGTACAGAGCTGAAAGCGTAAGTCCTTCGAATGGTCTGATAAAAGAAGCTCTACTTTTTGTAACCAACCGGTGGCAGGTTAACATGGGAGAAGAGGGGGCCGAAGAGGAAACCGAAGACTGATGAAATGAGACCGAAAAGTCCGGTCTCCGCGGAGCTGACCTCCTCCTCTTCGTGTAGAGGAAGAGGAAAGAGGTCAGGAAGCCGCTGTAATCCGGGCTTCTTCCGATAATTCCGTTTTTTGGTCAGACGGCTTGGCTGAAGCTTTCCTTTTTTTGTATTGTGAGCGAATGATGGAATAAAGAATTAAACCGATTAGAATCATGCAGATTGGGCTTGAGAATATTCCCAAAAGCAATTGACCGACATCTCCTTGTACCAAGGCCAGGGCACGCGCTAATTCACTTTCAGCCATTGTGCCGAGTACCAAACCTAAAACCAAAGGTTCTCTGGGAAGGTTGAAGTGCTTCATTGCACATCCCAATGCTCCGAAACCTATCATGACCCAAACTTCAACAATTGAGCCGTTGACGGCGTACGAGCCGATCACTGCTAACGCAAGCACTAATGAGGCAAGGATGGGTTTAGGCATTGCCAGCAATTTGACGCAGTATTTGGCACAAAGGATTCCGATGGGAATGAAAGCGACATTAGCGATGAGTAAACTGAAGATAAAGCTGTAAACAGTCTCAGCATTCTCTTGGAAAAGCGTTGGCCCGGGCTGGAGTCCATGAATCATCAGCCCGGAGATCAATACAGCAGATACGGCGTTGCCCGGGATGCCTAACGTAAAGGCAGGAACGAGCGAACCGCCAACTACGGCATTGTTGGAAACTTCTGAAGCCAAAACGCCTTCAGGGCAGCCGGTGCCGAAATGACTCGGATCTTTGGCGGATTTCTTTGCGTCATCGTAGGCAATAAATGAAGCGATGGACTGGCCGGCTCCCGGGACGATGCCGATTATGATGCCAATGATTGAGGCTCTGAGAGTCAGCATTTTGTATTTCAGGATTTCTCTCATCGCGCGGATAATTCCAGAGCAGGAAACCGAACTTTCGACTTTAACGGCATCTTTTTCGTCTCTTAACATTGAGACAACTTCCGGAAGAGAATAGAGGCCAATTAATGCAGTCACTAGAGATAAACCGTTGAAAAGTTCCGGCAGATCAAAGGTAAAGCGCGCTTCCCCAGTAATCGGATGCATTCCTACAATCGAAAGTAAGAGACCAAAAATACCGGTGATCATTCCTTTAACAATATTCTTTTCTGAAAGCGCAGCGATGATGGCGACTCCGAAAAGCGCCATGATGAAATATTCCTGAGAGCCGAATTCCAAAGCCAAACGCGCTAAAGGAGGAGCAAGAAATAAAAGGGCAAAGACAGAGAGAATTCCGCCGACTGCCGAACCGATCGTAGATAACGCTAAGGCGCGAGAAGCCTGCCCTTTCTGAGTCATCGGATAACCGTCAAGTAGCGTGCAGCAGTTCGAGGGAGTTCCGGGAATATTTAACAGAATTGCACTGATGGAGCCGGCGTAACTTGAAGAGGCATAAATGGCACCGAGAAGAGCTAATCCCATCGCTGGGCTCATGCTGAAAGTGAAAGGTACCAGAAGGGCAACGCCCATAGTGCTCGTAAGTCCTGGCAGAGAGCCCACGACAATGCCCAGAATTGTCCCTAGGAGAACCATCCCCAGCATTCCGGGTTCCAATGCTTGGAAAAAAGCAGGAAAAAGTGCTGAAAGATCCATAGCTGCCCTCCTAAAAAGCCCATATCTCGCCGACAGGCAATCGTGTGCCGAGCAAGAGCGTAAAGAAGAAATAAACGCCGGTAAGGAATAGAAGCGTTACTCCTAGATAAACCAATAGGCTCCTTTTACGGATGCATCCAAATCCGGCCATCACCAGTATTAAGAATAGGAATGTAGAGAGATAGTAGCCGAGCAGCGGGACTGCGACTGCGTAAGTTCCAATTAACAGCAGAATTGTCAAGGAGAGAGGGAAACCCGGTCTGTGAAACTCAAAGGAAAGAGATAGCTTTTCTGCTTTGAATTTTTTAAAGAGGGTGATTGCATTGAGTATCGAGAAAGACACGAAAAGCCAGCCCAAGAAGACCGGGAACTGTCGGGAGTCCGGTTCATATGAATAGCCTTTCCATAAGATCAGAGTTCCTGCGAGCAAAAGAAGAGTCGCTAGAAACGTTTCTTTTCGGATGTTCTCTTGTTCCATGATTGACTCCCGACAAAATGTTAGAAGAGGTTCTTGTTTTCTGAGACTAGTTTGGAGGTCTGAGAGACAATTCTTTGAGTTTCTTGGGCGTTTTTAAAGCCGATATCCAGCTTGAGTTTCTTGGTTTCAGCGATGAAATCCGGATCTTCGCAAATCCCTTTGATGCCGTTTTCTAACTTAGTTAATACTTCGGGACTTAAGCCTTTGGGCGCGCAAATGCCGCGGATGGCTGCGCCTGCAGGCGCGATATCTTTTCCGAAAGCTTCTTTGGCAGTGGGAGCGGAGGCTGCGGACTGGTCAGCGAATACCACGAGAATTTTAAGTCCGTTGCCGAGCTGCTTTTGTGCGGCAGAGAGTGTTGAAGCACAGAGGTCAACTTTTTTACCCATCAATGCTGTAAGTGCCTTACCTGAGCCGTTGAAGGGAACGAAATTTGTCTTAATACCAAGATCTTTTTCAGCGATCAGATGCTGGAGCTGAACATTAGACTGCGGACCGTCTCCGGCGACATTCAAAGTTTTGATTTTAGCTGCTTTGATGAAATCAGCTGCTGTTGTATAAGGACTGTCCTCGTTGACAACCCAGACAATTGGGTCAGATTGAACAGCTGCTATGAAGGTGAAATCATCCATAGAGAAAGGCACATTCTTACGCAGTTCCTTGATCATGATCATTGAAGGTAAAGAAGCTGCACCGATTGTGTAACCATCCGGTTTGGCTTTACTCAGAAGGGTCCAGCCGATTTGGCCGCCGGCTCCTGGTTTATTGTCAATGGTAAGAGTTTGACCGAGATGTTTTTCCGCGTATTTACCCATGATGCGAAGAAGGATGTCATTGCCGCCTCCTGCGCTAAAAGGAACGATTGTCAAGAGCGGCTTAGAAGGATAAATATCTGCTGCATAGGCTGAACCGGCGCCAAAGAGGCTTAGAGCGGTAAGAACAGAAAGGGAGGAAAGAAGGTTTCTGCGTTTCATGATTTTGTCCTTGGAATGGAAATAAAGTTTTGGGGATAATTTTGGTCAGAGCGTCGGATGGTCTTTGTCAAAAATTACTTTTCCATCGGCGACGATGGTCGGATGCCACATGATGAGATCGTAGTGACACGGTGCCTTGGTAACGCCGCCGAGGGTAAGGCTTGTGCCGATGCCGATATGACAGGTCCCGAGGACTCCTTCGTCTTCAAGCATGATTCCGCACATACGACACTTCGGATTCAAACCAATCCCGAGTTCTGCAATGTTGTAGCTGTTTTTGTCGGCGTGGCTGGCTAAATCTTTGCGAAGGATTTCTGCAGCCCTTCCGCCTTTGATTTCAGTGATAAAGCCCCCTTCGACTTTGCATATGACGGGTTCATCTACAAGGCCGATATCGAGATATGGAATTGAAGCATCGCATACAATAATCCCTTCTGCAGTCCCCTCTATAGGGGTTGTATTTGCTTCAATAGTGGGGATGGTAGAGAACTGACCTTTTTCAACTACGCAGTAAAGCGCATTTCCGCGTCTTCCTTTCGTATTGAAACGAAGATCAGTTCCTCCCGGAGAGGTGATATGAATTTCTTCGGCAGTTTCCAGGGCTTTGGCGACAGCAATGCAGGTTGATTTGATCAAAGTCAGCTTCTATCCCGCCGTGCATCATAACTTCAGGGGTGAAATCTGTCATGACGATGATTCGAGCTCCGGCTGCCGCCGCATTTTTTACTGCATGTGTATGGGTAATAGAGTAACTGACGGGCACGATCACGACGTCCGCATTTTTCATGGCGGCGGCCACGGCTGCAGGCGGTTCTTCTCCGGCCCGTTTGCGAGGCTTCATACTCATAATCATTACTTCTGCACCTCGGTCACAGGCAACGGCAGCAACGGCTTGAGCGATGTCTGTTTTAGCATAGTCAGTGACCAAAAGGACAGTTTCCCCGGCTTGCACTTTTGTAGCAACATCGACTAAAGTCTTGGCTCCCTTCATCATTAGAAGTTCTTTCATCACTTTTCCTTTCTTTGCGCCATCATCGAGCAGTCGCACCAATTTAGGGCATCCTTGCACAGCTATGACGCATTTAAGTTGGTTTATTGAGGCTTTGAAAACTAGTCAGGTTAATTATTGGTTGGATGATTCTGCTAGGTTTCAAAATAATCTATGCAAGAACTATGCCAAGTTTGCGCTATCTATTTGAAAATAGTTATACGAATGCACTGTTAAGTTGAAAACAGTTTCTGTCAAGATTTTTAAGCGAAGTGCAAGAAAGGACCTAGCATGGCATGGGATGAAGCGTGCAAGAAAACGATGATAGAAAGGCTATTTTTTGATTCAGTAATCTCCCCTTACTAACCCCTGTTGGTATAAAAAAGTGTTTTTTTTATAACTTCTGTGGCTCACAGTGTTTCCACGCATTTCCAGAAGCTGGCGAGACTAATGCAGTAGATAGGTCCCTTGGAAGAAATATGAAAACCACTCCAAAAATCAAACAATTGACTTTAGCCTGCTTTTTGGCTGTGACATCAATGATGTTGACATCCTCCTTGTCATAAATGACAAGGATTCCATACCACCTCTGCAGCGGCCGTAGCCTAATGCTGCAGTCGGTCTCTTTGGGTTCCTGCTGACAGCGGCCTTACTGCACCACTCATACCACGGGCTAACCGGGCCCGTCCGGCCCTTAATACATTTATCGCTCCAACCTCATCTGCGTTGGAGCGGAAACCGCAGCCAATGCATGCAAAGGTCGCTTGCGATTTTCTGTTCTCTACAGAGACAAGCCCGCATCGAGGACAAGTTCGGCTCGTGTTTCTGGGATCTACTTTTATCAGCCTTCCGCCTCTCCGCTCTAATTTGTAGGAGAGCATCCGGAAAAAGCCATACCATCCCTGATCCAAAATTGATCGATTCAGTCCACTCTTCTGTTTGACGTTTTTGCCCGGCGATTCTTTTGTTCCGCTGGCAGAAGCGGACATGTTCAAGACCTTAAGGTCCTCAACGTATACGATGCTGTGGTTTTTAGCTATCTTTGTAGAGGTCTTGTGAAGAAAATCTCTTCGGCTGTCGGCTATATAGCGGTGCAATCGAGCAATTTTTCGCTTTGTCTTTCTGCTGTTTCTGCTTCCTTTCTTTTGTCTCGCAAGCTTTCTTTGAAGTTTTGCAAGTTTTTCCCGCTCCTGCTTGAAGGGGTTGAGAGGTTCGACGAAGTCACCGTTTGACATAGTCACAAAACGTTTGACACCCATGTCTATTCCTATTTCAGAAGGATTGGGAGCAGATGAGACGACTTCATACTCAGTCTGTATGCTGACATCCCATTTCTCCCCGCGCCGGCTGACAGTGACATTCTTAATGGTTCCGATGATATCCCTGCTTTTTCGATATCCCATCCAGCCGATTTTCGGCAGTCGGATCTGTTGTTTAACTTCATCAAGTTCAACGCCCTGGGGAAATCTGATGGAGTCATTCCGGAATTTTTCCT
>ENA-ORUO01000865-ORUO01000865.1-human-gut-metagenome-genome-assembly--contig:-NODE-865-length-33898-cov-7.647726_pt1 | contig 33898 bp, 28 predicted proteins | sample MGYA00242082_ERZ509215 | MGnify/ENA primary metagenome ERZ509215 (study PRJEB26280, sample SAMEA2338829) | human gut metagenome | biome: human gut; feature: human-associated habitat; material: faeces... | reverse complement strand
TAAAGCCCTTATAGGGCTTACTCAAGCCTCCGGCTTAGCCGGAGGTTTTGACTTAGAGAGCGCTGCCCTGAATCAAATCATCTCTCAGAAACGCCTGATGGATGGCGTTCAGTACCCGCTTTTTATCTCCGCTCCACAAGGGAGCCAGCAGGTCCCGCTTCGCGCCGTCCCCGGTGAGGCGGTGAATGACTGCCTCCGGCGGAAGATTCCGCAGGCACAGCTCCAGAATGGAAATATATTCCTCCAATTCCAGCGTCTGCACCCGGCCTGCCTGCCACTCCGCCGCCAGATCCGTGTTCCGGAGGACGTGGAGCAGATGGAGTTTCACGCCCTCCGCCCCACTTTGACCGATATAGCGGGCGGTCTCCGCCATCATTTCCGGTGTTTCGCCGGGAAGTCCTAAAATCTGATGGACAACAACCGTCACGCCGATGGCTTTCAGGTCCTTCACCGCCCGGTCGAATACCGGCAGGTCATAGCCCCGGCGGAGATACCGGGCGCTTTCCGGGTGGATCGTCTGCAAGCCCAGCTCCACCCACACCGGCTTGACGCGATTCAGATCCTCCAATAGGCCCAGAATATCCGGCCCCAGACAGTCCGGCCGGGTGGCGATAGATAAGATCACCACATCCTCCGGTGCCATGGCCGCCTGATACAAGGCCCGCAGGCGATCCGCGTCCCCGTATGTGTTGGTAAAGGACTGGAAGTAGGCGATGTATTTCGCATCGGTCCCGGCCTTGGCGGCTACCCGCAGTCTGGCGGCGGCCAGTTGATCCGGGATGGCTCCGGCCTCCGCGAACGCACCTGCGCCGTCGCAGAAAATGCAACCGCGCGTGTCCAGCATCCCGTCCCGGTTGGGGCAGGAACACCCGGAGGACAGGGCCAGCTTGTAGACCTTGCAGCCGTATTCCGCCTTTAGCCGGGAGTTCAGGTCATTCCAGTACATATCATTCCGCTTTGGGGGCGGGGTAGGGGATGGAATAGGGCTGGCTGCCCCGTTCCGCCAACTTTTCCTCCAGCCACGCCTTCACCTGCTCCACGCCCTCCTCCGTCCACGGGAAGGTCTGGGATTCCACATCCTTGGCCAGCTCGAAGCTGGTGTTCTCGTAGACCCAGACAGTGAGAGTGCCCTTTCCGTCCGTCCAGCCCTCCCGCTGAAAACGGTAGCGGAAGGTGCCGATGCTGCCGGGGTAAATAGCGGCTTTTGTGAAGAAGGCCACATTCAGATGATCGAAATGTCCCATGATTACCTCGTTTTCCCGCTCTGCGGCGTCCTGATTTTTTCCTCAGCAGTATAGCATACTTCACCGGGTTCCGCAACGGCCCTTGCACCGGCGAAAAAAACAGGGTATACTGTTTTTGACTATGAATATGCCACACAAGAGGAGACTGCCATGAACATTCTGGTGCTTTCGGATTCCCACGGAAATATATCCAATATGGAGGAGGCGGTTGAACGGGAAAAGCCCGACATGATCCTCCATCTGGGGGACTGCTGGCGGGATGCGGAACGGCTGGCGGAACGGTATCCGGACATTCCCATGGAGCACGTTCCCGGAAATTGTGACTGCCGTCCGGAGGAGCCGGCGGAAAAACTGCTGTTTTTAGGGGACTGCCGTGTGTTGATCTGCCACGGCCACACCTGCGGCGTGAAAACCTCCCTGCTGACAGCGGGCTTGAAGGCAGAGCAGGACCATTTAGATGCCTTTCTGTTTGGCCATACCCACAAGCCTTTGGTGGACAAGCGGGGCAGAACACTGTTCCTGAATCCGGGAACTGTGGGCAAGGGCCTGCGGCCTACCTACGGTATATTAACGGTAGAGGGCGACCGGATCGACGGCCGAACTGTGTTTTTGGATAGCGAATCATAAAACCAACAGATACGATAGGTAAAAATATAAGCAGAATTGATATCTGAAAGTGCATTTTTTAATTTTACAAAGGTCAACCTATCTGTTAAAATAAATAAGCTGGGGCAAAAGGCCCTGTGCTTGAAGCTAAAATCATGTGTGCCGCCATGTGGCGGCGGAATGGAGTTTTTTATGAGCCGTATGGTCGGTACTGTCTCCCGGGGTGTCCGGGCTCCCATCATCCGCAGCGGCGACGATCTGGTGGAGATCGTCACCAAGTCCGTTTTGGAGGCTGCCGCCCAGCCGGAGGATGGCTTTGCCATCCGGGATCGGGACGTAGTGGCTATGACCGAGGCCATCGTGGCCCGCGCTCAGGGCAACTACGCTTCCGTGGCCGACATTGCCGCCGACGTGAAGGAAAAGCTGGGCGGTGAAACGGTGGGCGTTATTTTCCCCATCCTCAGCCGCAACCGTTTCGCCGTCTGCCTGCGGGGCATTGCCAAGGGTGCGAAGAAGATCGTCCTCATGCTGAGCTATCCCTCTGACGAGGTGGGCAACCACCTGATCGACCCGGATGTGATGGACGAAAAGGGCGTGGACCCCTACCGGGACGTACTGACTCTGGAAAAGTACCGGGAGCTGTTCGGCTACACCGTGCACCCCTTCACCGGCGTGGACTATGTGGCCTACTACATGGACCTGATCCGGGACTGCGGCGCGGAGACGGAGGTCATCTTCGCCAATGACGCCAAGGCCATCCTGCCCTATACCAAGAATGTCATCAACTGCGACATCCACACCCGCAAGCGCACCAAGCGCCGCCTGATCGCCGCCGGTGCGGAAAAGGTGTTCTCTCTGGACGAGATCCTCACCGCCCCTGTCAACGGCAGCGGCTATAACGAGAACTACGGCCTGCTGGGCACCAACAAGGCCACCGAGGATACGGTGAAGTTGTTCCCCCGCGACTGCCAGAGCATGGTGGAGGCCATTCAGAAGAAGCTGTATGACGCCACCGGCAAGCACGTGGAGGTCATGGTCTACGGCGACGGCGCCTTCAAGGACCCCGTTGGTAAGATCTGGGAGCTGGCAGACCCCGTGGTGTCCCCCGCCTACACCGCCGGTCTGGAGGGTACGCCCAACGAACTGAAGCTGAAGTACCTGGCGGACAACGATTTCGCCGGTCTGGACGGCGAGGAGCTGCGGCAGGCCATCAAGGGCCGCATCGCCGCTAAGGACGGCAGCTCTCTGGTGGGCAACATGGTCTCCGAGGGCACTACCCCCCGCCGCCTGACGGACCTGATCGGCTCCCTGTGCGACCTGACCTCCGGCTCCGGCGACAAGGGTACCCCCATCGTCTACATTCAGGGCTATTTCGACAACTACACCAACGACTGAGAAAACAACGAAAAACAGACGCCGCTTCTGCATGAAGCGGCGTCTGCTTCTTTATGGTTCGTCCTCCGGGTCCAGCAGCCGCATGACGGATACCTCGTAAGCTGTCCGCTCCTCCGGGCCGGTTTCCGTCACCTTTCGATATACCCGGCTCTGGACCCGCCCCTCAAGGGACAAGGGCGCTCCCGCCTCCAAGGTACACACCTGTGACGCCACCTGTCCCCACGCGATCACCGGCAGGTAATCCGCCCGGCCGTAGCTCCGGGGCACGGCTAAGATCAGATCGCTGATGCTGCGGCCCAGCGGCGTCCGCCGGTAGATAGGCGGCTTGCACAATGTCCCGGCCAGCAGGATGCGGTTGACCGGCTCTCCCAGCCCCGGCTGAAGGGACCGGGCGTACACCGTCAGCACGAGACGCCGTCCGGGACCGGACCGGTTGTTAAAGGAGCGGAGCTGCCCCTCTACCCGCAGGGATGTCCCCTCCTTCAGCAGAGGCAGCTGCATCTGCCGCACCAGCAGGGGCAGGCGGTCCGCCGTGCCGGACAGCCGGGGGACCTCCAGAATTTGACGGTAAAAAAGCTGGCCGTGATTTTCATGGGATGGCTCCGGAGCACCCACGGGGATCCCCTCCAAAAGCACGTCATTTCGGGTCTGATTTGTCATCTCGTCCACCTCTCGGTTGTGATGCTTCATCCTATGAGGGGACGGCGGGCCTTAGAACGAAATTTACAAATATCGCCTTGTAAGTCGCAGTGCAAGCGGATATAATACCCTCATCAAAACGAAACGGAGGGACGGTTATGGCAAATATTCTGGATTATCTGGACTGGCGGGGGGATCTGACGCTGGCACAGGATCCGTTTAATGAAGTGGATAACCTGATCTTGGCGGAGCTGTCCTTCGTGGACTTCGGCGGCATCGTCCCCGGCCCCGGCGGGGGGAGGGCCGTGCCCCTGTGGAAGGCGGCGGAGGCGTATTTTGCCAAAACGGAAGGTCGGCCCATCGACATGGGCGTTCTGGTGCCCAATCAGATTCCGGAGCTGCTGCGCCGGGCGGCAGCCTCGCCCCGGTTCCGGGACATGAAGCTCAACGGCTTTGTGGACCATCTGGACACGGTGAAGGCGGAGCAATTCGCGGCTCTGGCGGCAGAGTGCGGGGATGGCACCGTCTACCTCTCCTTCCGGGGTACCGACGATACGCTGGCAGGGTGGAAAGAGGATTTCTATCTGAGCTGTATGCGGGAGGTCCCCGCTCAGAAAATGGCAGTGACATACACGGAGGCCATGGCCCATCAGTACCCCCGGATCAAGCTGCGGCTGGGCGGCCATTCCAAGGGCGGCAATCTGGCAGTGTGGGCAGGGGTGTTCTGCCCTGCGGCGGTGCAGCGGCGGATCGCCGCCGTCTGGTCCAATGACGGCCCCGGCTTTCACGAGGATATTCTGTCTCTGCCCCGGCATATCCGGCTGGCGGAGCGTATCCACACCATCGTACCCAAATCCTCCGTGGTAGGGATGCTGCTGGAGCACGAGGAGGACTATACCGTGGTGGACAGCAGCCAGCAGGGCCTTATGCAGCATGATGGATTTTCTTGGGAGGTGCTGGGAAATCATTTTGTTCGGCTTCACAGTGTTACCCGGCAGGCTCAGTTGACGGATCAGGAATTGCGGGGCTGGGTACAGGGACTGACGGTGGAACAGCGGGAAAAATTTGTAGACAGTGCCTTTCGGGTACTGGAGGCTTCCGGCGCCCAGACCCTGACGGATCTGAAAGCAGACAGCTTTAAGGCGGTGCGGCCTATGGTCCGCGCCTTGAAGGATCTTGATAAAGAGACCCGGGAGGCTTTGCTGAAATTCATGAGTATCCTATTCATGAGCAACCTCCGCATGACGTTGGAGGGTATTCAGGAGGAAACTGAGAAGAGCCTTCTGCGGAACGGGAAAAAGGCGGAGAGATCCGCCGGGAAGAAGGGATAAACAACCGCAGATGCTCCAAACGGAACGTCCGCTTATGCCGACAGTGGAAAAAGCAACCGGCTTCAGACATAAAAAGCATCCACCCGTTATGACGGGTGGATGCTTTTATGCTTGGCCGGAATCCTGGCAGCTCCGTTCCAGAGCACGGCGGATATTGCCGTCCAGCAAGTGACCCAGATGGTCAATGTAGGCATCGGTGTCATATTTCATGCCGTTTTGCAGCCATAGAGCGGTCAGCCCGGACAGCGCGGCGGCATAGAATTCCGACAGGACACGGATATCCTCGTCATCCGCCGGGAGACCCTCGGCCTGATCCCGGATATAGGAGGTCATGGCAGCTAATGTCACTTTATGGTAGTAGCGCCGAAGCGTTTCCTGATTGCCCGAATTGTAGAGATGATACACGGCCCGCTTGTTCTGGGAGGCAAAGGCCGTAGCGTCCCGGAATGCTTCCTGCCAGCTGTCATACCGGCGCAGCTTGGACTGGAAATCCTGAATTTCCAGCTGGAGAATGTCCTCTACCAGTGCGTAGATATCCGCATAATAGTAATAGAAGGTGTTGCGGTTCACAGCGCCCTTTTCCGCAATGTCTTTGATGGAAATTTTATCCAGAGGGCGTTCGTTCAGCAGTTGGATAAAGGCCCGCCGGATGGCATTTTTTGTCTGTTGTGCCATAGCCCGCTCCTTTTGAAACAAATTTCCTTTTTCATATCCATTATACACGGAAACCGGACCAGTCTCAAGTGCGAGTTTTTTACGAAATCTTTAGGGCTTTAGGCACGGAGGCAGTTTTGCCTGAACTTTTGCAGGGCATTTTCTCATACCATTAGGCACAGGCGGCAGATATGCCCATAGTGGCTCCGTAGGAAACATGTTACACTTTCAGTATGGAGAAAAAGGGCGCATTGGGCGCTTTGAGGGAGAAGAGGTGCAATATGAGGCACGTTCTGACATCGGAAGCTGTGACCAGAGGTCACTCGGATAAGCTGTGTGATCAGGTGGCCGATGGGGTGCTGGATGCCTTGCTGACGGAGGACCCGGAGGCAAGAGCTGCCTGCGAGGCGGCTGTGTGGGAAAACCACCTGCTCTTGTTCGGAGAGATCAGCGCCCGGCAGGAACCGGATTACGAGGTTGTGGCCCGGGAGGTGCTGCGGGACATCGGCTATGACCGCCCCGGACTGGGGCTGGACGCGGATCACTGTGACATTCAGGTCCACTTTCATCCGCAGTCACCGGATATCGCTCAGGGCGTCAGCCACCGTTCGGCGGAGGATACCGGCGCCGGGGATCAGGGGATCATGACCGGCTACGCCTGCCGGGAGACCCCGGAGCTGATGCCCTTGCCGGTCACCTTGGCAGGGGCACTGGTGAAGCGGCTGGATCATATACGGCGCTCCGGCGGGATGCCCTGGCTGCTGCCGGACGGCAAAGCTCAGGTCAGCGTGGCCTATGAGGACGGACGGCCCGCCCGGATCACCACAGTGGTCCTTTCCGCCCAGCATACGCCCAACGTTCGCACGGATGCCTTGCGGGAGGTGCTGCGGCGGGAGGTGATCCTGCCGGTGCTGCCCCCGGCGCTGCTGGACGAGGAGCCGCTGCTTTATATCAACCCCACGGGCCGGTTCGTCATCGGCGGCCCCGCCGGGGACGCCGGCCTCACCGGGCGGAAAGCCGTGTCGGACGCTTATGGCGGCGCAGCCCACCATGGGGGTGGTTCTCTGGCAGGAAAGGACCCCACAAAAATGGACCGCACCGGGGCCTATCTGGCCCGGTATCTGGCGAAAAACGTGGTGGCGGCAGGCTTGGCGGACCGCTGCGAGGTGCAGCTGGCCTACGCCATCGGCCTTGCGGACCCCGTCAGCGTGTCGGTGAACACCTTCGGCACAGGCATGATCCGCGATGAGACGCTGGCGGTCTGGCTGGAAAACCATGTGGATATGCGGCCCGGCGTGGTGATCCGCCGGTTCGGGCTGACCCGGCCGATTTACCGGGGACTGGCCGCTTACGGCCCCTTCGGCGAAAACGGCCGGGGGATGCCGTGGGAGCGGACGGATCTGCGCTTCCCGGCGCAGTTTTGAACTGTATTCTGCAAAATTTAAATAGAAGGAAGAAAGTAAGATGCGAAATCCAGTGAAAACCGCGAAAAGACAGCTTCTGCGTGTGGGAAGCTGCGCACTGTCCGCCCTGATGGTGCTGGGCTCCATCCCGGCGGCCGCCATCGGGGACGGTGTGACCGCCACCTATGACGAGGCCTACTACGCCATGACGGACTACTACGGCAATCTCACCGACGGCAGTGTGGTGAAGAGCTACCGCACCAACGGCATCGCTACCTTGACGGACTACGGCGATTACGATGAGATCATCAACCTGACCGACGGCACGATGCCTGCCCGGAACGGCGGCATGACCACCTTCCGGCTGGACGAAAAGGCCCTGCCCGGGACCTTCTACTTTGAGGGCAAAACCACAAAGCCCTTCCAGCAGCTTCCCTGGACGATCTCCATGAGCTATACCCTCAACGGCGTGCCCACCAAGGCGGAGGATCTGGCGGGACAGGCCGGTGTGGTGGAGATCCGGCTGGACATCGTGCCCAATGGACGGGCCAGCGAGTATGCCAGAAACAATTACACCCTGGAAGCCATGGCGATCTTCAATCAGGATGACATCCTGTCTCTGGAAGCCCCCGGCGCCCAGGTGCAGCTGATCGGCAACCTGCGGGCGGTGCTGTTCCTCGGTTTGCCCGGTGAGGAATGCCACTATACGATCCGGGTAGGCAGCGAGGACTTCGCCTTTGGCGGCATGACCTTCCTGATGGTTCCGGCTACTCTGAGCCAGCTGGAGGAGATCGCCAAGCTCTCTGAGCGGAAGGACGATCTGGAGGACAATTATAACAAGCTCTCCGGCAGCATTGATTCCCTGCTGGACGCCATGACGGCCATGACCGGCAGCCTGAACGCCTCTGCCAACGGTCTGGAGCAGCTGAATAAGGCCCGGGGCATTTTCTCCGACGGCAAGGGCGTGATCTATTCCGGAACGGACGCTCTGCGGGAGGATCTCTCCAATCTGGCGGATGTGCTGGAGCCGGTGGAGGGGCAGATCGAGACCCTGAGCAAAACCATTTCTGATTCCAAGTCCACCCTGCGCAGCATGACCAACACAGTCTCCGACCTGAAGGGTGATCTGAAGGATGTGGAGAGTGCCCTGAGAGATCTGGAAGACGGCACCGGCGATGTGCGCAAGGTGTTCAGTGCGCTGGGCAGCCTACGCAAAAGCCTGAAGGCGCTGCAGGAGGCTCTGGGCGGCACCGTAAAGGACACCTCTGATAAGCTTGATGAGACCATCGACAAAAATCAGAACGTTGGCTCCACTACCGTCAATCAAGTGAAGGAAGCGCATAGCGCCTATGTAGAAAAAGATCGCGAGACCTTCTATCAGGATCTGTTGGAACTGAAGGGGACCGAAAATGCGGAGAAAACCGCAGCGGCCGCTGCGGCAGTAATAGAAAATCTGGAGAAAGCAAAGGCGGGACTTGAACAGTATCAACAGCGCCTGGAAGAACTGGAGAAGGAGCTTCAGAAAGCAACAAGTGATGCGGAAAAAGCGCGGATTCAGGCTGAGATTACCGCTGTCAGCGCGGAAATCAGCAAACTTCAGGGCAGGATTTCTATGCTGCAGACGGCCATAAAGGAAAAAGGGATTGACAAGCTGGAAACCGCCTATCAGGCAAAGTCTCAGATGACCTTCCAGCAGTTCTGCCAGCAGGTTCTGGGACAGAGTGCCGCCACAGCCAAGCAGATGAACGATCTGTGGCTGGTGTATGCCAGCGGCAAGGTGGAGTATGATAAGGATTCTCCCACCGGTGCGGAAACTCCCGACCAGGGAGGGGCTCTCTCCGGCGAGTTGCTGCACAACGATCCCGAGGACAGTTCTGAGAAGGACACCTCCGGCGGGGACAGTGCGTCTTCCGGCGATCATTCCGACGGTTCGTCCGAAAAGACTCCCGGCGGCAGCGGTTCTGAAAGCACGGACGCCGGAAGCGAAACTGGTGACCAAGTAAGCAGCGGCGCACAGAATCCGCCTGATTCCTCCAACACAGATGAAAACGGTTCTGAAAATACCGGCAGCGGTGAGAACAACGGAGAGAACAACGGCGGCGGATCCCAAAAGGATCCCACAGACGCCCCAAACCTGCCTGACCCTGAAAACCCGGGAACTGAAACGGAACCGGATGCGCCGCTGCCCCCCAGCGAGAGCGTCGGCGGTGCGGTGGTGGATCTGATCTCCGGCGGTCTGGACAACGCCATGGCGGAGATCGCCAAGCTTCAGAAGACACTGGCAGGTGTGATGAATCGATTGAAGGATCCCACCAGCCAAGTGATCAGTGACCTCAGCGCCCTGTGCGGCCGGATCGAAAACCTGTCTTCTCTGCTCAACAGTGCCGAGGACCTGTCTGCCGCCATCCGCCATTCCTCTGCGGACCTCCGGGATATCTTGGATGATGTGGAGGATCTGCAGGACATCCTGGATGATTACGAGCCGGTTTTGCAGGATACTCTAAAAACCGTCAGCAGCCTCAGCACCAGTGCCATCAAGACCATCCGGGATACGCAGGGCCTCATCAGCGACACGGAAGCTCTCATGAAATCCACCGGCGCTACGTTGGATGACGGCACCAAGCAGACTCTGGAGGGTCTGGCGGCCGTCCTGCGGAGCACTGCCAAGACCATGGGCACCGCCGGACAGATCAAGGACGCCAAGTCCAGCATCTGCGACATCATCGAGGACACCTGGGATGAGTATACCGGCGACGTGAACAACCTCCTGCTGATGGATGCCACCGCCGAGGCCGTGTCTCTCACCGACAGCCGCAACCCCTCTCCTGAGAGCATTCAGATCTTGATCCGCACTCAGGAGATCACCATGCCGGACGAGGATGAAACGGAGGCTGAGGCCGCTGCGGAGGTGCAGACTACCTTCTGGGGGCGTGTCGCGCAGATGTTCAAGGACTTCTGGGCGGCCATTACCGGCCTGTTCGGCGGAAAGGATTGATCGGCCATGCTGGAAAAAATCGCAAAATGGTTGACCCGCAAGCCGAAGCTGGTGGCCATGATGGCGGTACTGATGCTGATTCCCGCCGCCATCGGCTATATTTCCACCCGCATCAACTACGACATTCTGTCCTACCTGCCGGAGGACCTGGAATCCTCTCATGGCGAAAAGCTGCTGGAGGAGCCCTTTAAAATGGCGGCCACCAGCATGCTGGTGGTGGAGAGTATGCCCGCAGGCTATACCAACAGCCTGCTCAATGACATCAAGGCCATTGACGGAGTTTCCAACGCCATCTGGATCAGCAACCTTATGGGCATCCAGATCCCCACGGACATGATCCCCGCCAACTTCCGGGATATGTTCTTCGCCGGAGACGCTACCATGATGATCATTCAGTACAGCCACCCCGGCGCCTCGGACGAGACCATGGAGGCCATCGAGCAGGTCCGGCGGGCCTGTAATGAAAAGTGCTTCCTGGCGGGCTTCTCCGTGGTCATCAAGGACACCCGGGACCTGATGGACAGCGAGCTGCCCATCTTCGTGGGTCTGGCGGTGCTGCTGGCCCTGGTTGCCATGATGGTGACGCTGGAATCCACGGTGCTGCCCTTTATCTTCCTGGCCAGCATCGGCCTGGCCGTCATCTACAATATGGGCACCAACATATTCCTGGGGGAGATTTCCTACATCACCAAGGCTATCGCCGCGGTTTTGCAGCTGGGCGTTACCATGGACTATTCCATCTTCCTCTACCACCGGTATGAGGAGGAGCGCCCCAACTACGATGACGAGCGGGACGCCATGGCGCAGGCGGTGGTTGCTGCCTTCCGCTCTCTGTCCTCCTCCAGTCTCACCACGGTAGCGGGCTTTCTGGCCCTGTGCGTCATGCGGCTGACGCTGGGGCGGGACATCGGCATCGTCATGGCCAAGGGCGTTGTGCTGGGCGTGGCCACTGTTATTCTGGTGCTGCCCTCCCTGGTACTGATCTTCGACAAGCAGATCACCAAGCACAAGCACAAAAGCCTGATGCCCAGCTTTGACAAGGTGAACAGCTTTATCCTGCGGCATAACAAGGCCATTATGGTGATTTTTGTGCTCCTGTTCATCCCGGCCTACTACGCCCAGTCCCACGCCGGAATCTACTACAAGCTGGACGAGTCCCTCCCCCGGGACCTGCCCTCCATCGTCTCCAACGAAAAGCTGAAAAACGACTTCGATATGGCTACCTCTCACTTCATCGTCCTGCGGGACGATTTGAATCCGGCGGAGATGAGCGACATCGAAAACCGCATGGAGGAGGTCAAGGGCGTTACCTCCGTGGTGTCCTACCATAAGATGCTGGGTACCGGCATTCCTGACTTCTTCATTCCAAATGAGGTAAAGGATATGCTCAAGCAGGGGGGCTATCAGCTGATGATGGTGAACTCCAGCTATTCTCCGGCCACCGACGCAGTGTCGGCCCAGCTGGACGAGATGACCGCCATTTTGAAGCAGTATGATGAAAACGCCATGATCACCGGCGAGGGCGCCATGTACCGGGATCTGATCGACACCACCGCCGTGGACTTCGTGGTGGCAAACTACCTGTCCATTGCCTGTATTTTCATCATCGTGGCGTGGGCGTTCAAGTCCATCACCGTTCCGGCGGTGCTGGTGGCCACCATTGAGCTGGCGATCTTCCTGAATCAGGGCTTCTCCTACTTCTCCGGCGCTTCCACGCCTTTCATCGCACCTACCATCATCAGCTGCGTGCAACTGGGCGCTACGGTGGACTACGCCATTTTGATGACCTCTCGGTTCCAGGAAGAACTGCAAAGCGGCAAGAACCGGAAGGAGGCTATCCGCATCGCAGCGGATTCGGCGGACGCTTCCATCATCACCAGCGCGCTGGTGATGTTCTGCGCCACCCTGGGTGTGTCTTTTGTGTCCTCGATCGACCTCATCGGTGCCATCTGCATCATGCTGGCCCGGGGTGCTCTGATCTCCGCCTGCATCTGCCTGTTCGTGATGCCTGCCGTGCTGTATGTCTGCGAGCCGATGTTCAATAAGACTACCCTCCACTGGCGGACCGAGCAGCCTAAGAAGGAGTCCAAAGCCGCCAAGGCTTTGAAAGCAGCTTCTGAAAAGCTGCCTGCCCGCAAAGAAAAAGCGGCGCTGCCGGAAAAGGGAACGGAGCAGACCGAGACCACGGAGCCTGCGGAGGCAGCCGATTCGACAAAGCTTGCCGCGGAATCGGAAACTGAAGCAGACGCGGCGCGGGAGACTGCCAACGTCTGAGTTTACAGAACACCCGAAAGCGTCCGCCGAACGGCGGACGCTTCATCGGGGTGAAAAGTCTTTTCACCCCGATGAGCAAGTTTTCAGAACTTTATAAAAGTTCTGAAAACTAAGGATTTCAATGGCGTAGGGAAATAGGCGAAGCGCCGCCGGTGGCGGATCAAGCGAGCTTGTTTCGAGGAAGGCTCCCAAACAGCGGATACGCAGTATCCGCTGTTTGGTCTGAGCCGACGGTGTATCCCTTCTTGGGTTTCCCACGCACACCCTACCTTACCGTCGCGGAGAATTTGCCACTTTATCGACAGTCTTAAGCGTCCGCCGTTCGGCGGACGCTTTTCTACATGCGGAAAGCCGCAGCGCTTTAAGTGCCGAACCAAATTGCGGCGAAAAACGCAAACACAGCTTCAAAGAATCTGGAAAGACCTGCGAATTGTGGAGAATACCTTAGAAAACGCAAAAAAGTGCCCGGAAACTATGTTTCCGGGCACCGGCTTAATTAAGTTTGTGTAATTGATCAAGGCTTCAGAGTGGCCACCCACTGACCGTACTTTTCCAGATTGGCGTTGGCCGCGGCGGCATCGGCCCCCTGAGTCAGGATGTAGACCTTGATCTTCGGCTCCGTACCGGAGGGACGCACCAGAATGACGGTGCCGTCTTCCAACTCATACCGCAGCACGTTGGAGCCGGACAGCTCCATGCGGCTCTTAGCGCCGGTGACGCAGTCGATCACGCTGCCGTCGGTATAATCCTTCCGGACAATGACCTTGACGCTGCTGATCTCCGCCGGGGGATTTTCCCGGAGGTCCTTCATCAGCTTTGCCATGTCCCGGAGGCCGTCCAGACCGGGCATCACCAGATTGTGGGTCTTTTCCGCGTACCAGCCGTACTTTTCATACAGGGCGTTCAGCGCGTCAAAGAGGGTCATGCCCTGGGCGTCGTACCATGCGGCCATCTCCGTCAGCAGCATGGAGGCGGTGACAGCGTCCTTATCCCGGACGTAGTCCCCCAGCATGTAGCCGTAGGATTCCTCATAGGAGAAAATGACCTTCCCCTCACCGGATTCCTCCAGGGCGTTCTTTTTTTCCGCCATGAACTTGAAGCCGGTGAAGGTATCAAAGCACTTTACGCCGTTGCTCTCCGCCACCTTCCGGGCCATTTCTGTGGTGACGATGGTTTTGAGGGCCACGGGGTTGGCGGGCATCTTCCCGGAGCGCTTCATGGCGCCGATCAGATAATCCAGCAGCAGCACGCCGGTCTGGTTGCCGGTGACAGGCTGGAACTCGCCCTCGTGGTTCCGCACCATGATGCCCACCCGGTCGCTGTCCGGGTCGGTGCCCAGAATGAAGTCTACGTCATTCTTTTTGGCCAGATCGATGGCCAGATAGAACCCCTCCGGGTTTTCCGGGTTGGGAGAGACCACCGTGGGGAAATTGCCGTCGATGACCATCTGCTCCGGCACGGGGATCAGGTGCTTGATGCCCAGTGCGGTCAGCGCCTCCGGCACCAGCTTGTAGCCGCAGCCGTGGAAGGGGGTGTAGACCAGCTTGAAGGTGTCCGCTACTTTGGCAACGGTCTCACGGTCGTTGATCATGGCGGTGACATTGGCCATGAACTTCCGGTCCGTTTCGTCACCCATGGTCTCAATGAGACCGCTCTTTACGGCTTCCTCAAAGTCCATCCGCTTCACACCGTCAAAAATGTCGATTTCCTCCAACCGCTTGGCGATGGCGTCGGCGTGGTGGGGGGGAAGCTGCGCGCCGTCGGACCAGTAGACCTTGTAGCCGTTGTACTCCTTGGGGTTGTGGCTGGCGGTGACGTTGATGCCCGCCTGACAGCCGTATTCCCGGACGGCGAAGCTCAGTTCCGGGGTGGGCCGCAGGGAGTCGAAAATGCGGACGTGGATGCCATTGGCGGCGCAGACCTCGGCGGCGGCCTGGGCGAACTCCATAGAGTGATTGCGGCAGTCCATGCAGATGGCCACGCCCCGGCGCTTGCCCTCCTCGCCCTCGGCAGCGATGACGTCGGCAAAGCCCTGAGTGGCCCAGCGGATCACATGGATGTTCATGTTATGTAAGCCGGTGTACATAGTGCCCCGGAGACCGGCGGTGCCGAACTCCAGCGGGCCGAAGAATCGGCTTTCGATCTCCTTGGGATCGTCCTTAATAGACTCCAGCTCGGCGTGTTCCTCCTGAGAGAGGGCGGGGCTGTGGAGCCACTTCTCGTATTCCTGCATGAAATCCATTTGCAAGTACCTCCTTATATCATATCAACAGTGTTCTGTGTGTCCGCCTGAAAAATTACTTATGGTATCTGCTTCCGGCGTTGATCTGGTAGGCCCGGTAGATCTGCTCCAAAAGCATTACCCGCAGCAGGTGGTGGGGAAAGGTCATGGGGGACATGGACAGCCGCAGAGCGGCTTGCCGCTTCAAGGATTCGTGCATTCCGAAGGAGCTGCCGATGAGAAAGACGATGTGGCTGGCGCCTTGGGCGGCGCTGTCCGCCAAATAGCGGGCCAGCTCCTCGCTGGAGCGCTCCCGCCCTTCCACACACATGGCGATCACCAGACAGCCGTTGGGCAGCTTGGCCCGGACAGCGTCGGCCTCCTTGGAGAGGGCCGCCTCGATTTGGGCGGGGGAGGGATCTTCCGGCAGCCGTTCCTCCGGCAGCTCGATGATCTCTAATTTACAGAACCGGCTCAGCCGCTTGACGTATTCCGCAACAGCGTCCAGATAGAATTTCTCTTTCAGCTTGCCGGTGCAGAGAATGGTCATCTTTTGCATAAGGCCCTCCTTCTGACGATGTGGCACGGGCCGACGGTGTCCCGGGGCGCTACGGACAGTTCCGGAGCCAGTCCGGCACCGTCCAGCGCGGCGGCTACGGCGTTCAGCGCCATAGCGGGGGTGTTGTTATCACGGCTCAGGTGGGCCAGAACGATATCACTGGCGCCGTTTTCCGCCAGCGTGACGGCGAACTGGGCGGCGTCCTCGTTGCACAGGTGACCCTGCAAACCTAAAATACGCTGCTTCAGGTAATAGGGATAGGGGCCGGAGCAAAGAGGCTCTACATCATGGTTGGACTCTAAAATGACAAAGTCCACGCCGGGCAGCAGATCCAGCGCCTCGTCGGTGACGTAGCCGGTGTCGGTGAGAAAACCCACACTGCCGCTCTCTGTGTCCAGCCGCCAGCCGCAGGAGCCGGGGGCGTCATGGGAGGTGGGGATGGGCTGCATATCGATCTCTCCCAAGGTGATGGGGCTGTCCAGTCCCATGAGCCGGGGGTCGATCCCCTCTACCCGGCAGCTGAGCTCCCGGCAGGTCCGGGGGGTGGCAAGAAGCGGGCAGGCTGTCTTTTTCAGAAGGGTGTTCAGCCCGGAGATATGGTCGGAATGGGTGTGGGTGATCAGAATAGCCGTCAGGTCTGCCGGGGTCAGTCCCAGTTCTTTCAGAGCTGCGGTGATCCGGCGGCAGGAGATCCCGGCGTCGATCAGCAGATGGGTGTCTCCGCAGGAGAGCACAGCGGCGTTTCCGGAGGAGCCGCTGGCAAGCGTATGTACGGTGGTCAAGAAAATACCTCTCTTTTGAAAAACGTCCGCCGGGGAACGGGCCGGTCAAGGCCGACACACTCCCTGACGGACGTGAAGTTCAGCTGATTTGCGCAGTGGAAAGGACATCCTCGTCCGGCTCCTCCACGGCGCGGATGTCCGCGCCCAGAGCCCGGAGCTTGCCGATGATGTCCTCATAGCCCCGCTCGATATACTGCACGTTGGAGATCTCGCTCTCGCCCTCTGCCGCCAAAGCGGCGATGACCAGAGCAGCGCCGGCCCGCAGGTCATAAGCCTGGATCGGTGCGCCGGTGAGCTTTTCCACGCCCTCTACCACGGCGGTCTTGTCATCCACCTGAATACGGGCACCCATGCGTTTGAGTTCATCCACATAGCGGTAGCGGCTGCTCCAGACACCCTCGGTCACCAGACTGGTCCCTTGAGCAAGGGTGAGGACGGTGGTCATCTGGGGCTGCATATCCGTAGGAAATCCGGGATAGGGCAGGGTTTTGACGTTGGCCTTTTTCAGACGGGCGGTACGGCGTACCAGCAGGGTATCATCCTGCTCCTCCACCTCTACACCGCACTCCTGGAGCTTGGCGGTGATGCAGTCCATGTGCTTGGGAATGATGTTTTTCACCAGGATCTGACCGCCGGTGGCGGCCACGGCAGCCATATAGGTACCGGCTTCGATCTGATCGGGAATGATGGCATAAGAGCCGCCGGACAGCCGCTCCACGCCCCGGATCTTGATGGTATCCGTACCGGCGCCCCGGATGTCGGCGCCCATGGAGTTCAGGAAGTTGGCCAGATCCACGATGTGAGGTTCCTTGGCGCAATTTTCGATCACCGTGTCCCCCTGAGCCAGCGCGGCGGCCATCATGATGTTCATGGTAGCGCCTACGGACACCACATCCAGATAGATGTTGGCTCCGGTGAGACGGCCGGACTCCACGATGGCGTTGATATAGCCGCCCTCCGTGGTGACACCGGCACCCAGAGCGGAAAAGCCCTTTACATGCTGGTCGATGGGGCGGACGCCGCCGAAATTGCAGCCGCCGGGCATGGCAACCTCTGCCCGGCCGAAACGGCCCAGCAGAGCGCCGATGAGATAGTAGGAAGCCCGGAGCTTACGGGAAAGCTCATAAGAGGTCCTAGTGGTGTGGATGTGACGGCTGTCGATCTCCACCGTGTGGCGGTTGATGGAGCGGATGGACGCGCCAAGCTGCTCCAAAATCTTCAAAATCGCGGTAACGTCGGAGATCTGGGGGATGTTTTCAATGCGGCAGACGCCGTCCACCAGAATGGCGGCGGGAATAATGGCAACGGCGGCGTTCTTCGCACCGCTGATCTCCACCTCGCCGAACAGAGGCTTGCCTCCGTGTACGATGTATTTTGTCAACGTTCTGACCTCGTTTCAGGTATTCTTTTGCGGGGAGAAAGCCTTGCGCCGGGATTAGTTTGTCCGTCGGGCTGGCACTTCATGCACCCTGAGAAAAAGTGGACAGTACCACTCATTATGATCGGCGTCAGTATAGCATACTTTGCCTGAAAAAGCAAACGATTCCTGACAAAATATGAAATTCAAACAATTTTATGCCCGGCGGACGGTACCGGAAATGCAGTTTACATAAAAAGTTGCCGTATCCGTGACGATCCGCCAGGAGGGGACCAGCGCCATGGGAGCGGCGGTGGTGCTTTGCAGCTCGTAGCAGAGACTGACCTCCGTGATGGAGGACACCACGGAGCTGGAGGCGTGGCGCATCTGCTGAAAGGCAGTCAGGGCGGCGAAGGCGGAGAGGGGCTTCTGCCCGGAGGAGGTCTCCGCGCCGGTCTCCGGCAGCAGAGCGCCGCTGGCGGACAGGACGCGGCCCTGATCGATGGTAAAGGTGACGGCGGCGTTGAACACCGGCGTACCGCTCCACAGGCGGACAGCCGTTGCAGTGCCGCTGCCCGTTTCATCCAGTGTAAATATCGGCGTATCGTAAGAAAATGCCTTGCAGAAATCCCGACAAAATGCTTCCGCGTTCTCCTGTGACAGAGAACCGGCGGCGTCAAAGCTGCCGGTGTCCCGGAAGGCGGCGGCGCCCTGCTGGCTGGTGTAGGTGTAAATGCCGCCGCCCTGAGTGGTGCGCTCCAGATTATCTCCCAGAAGAAAGGTGGCGGCCTTTCGCTCCGCTGTCTCATCCCGGATCAACGCATAGGTGGAAACGGCGGTGTCCGTGGGGATCAGAGCGGGGTCCAGCGTCATGCCGTCCGCCGCGAACAGAGAGACCAGTTTCTGCTGCTGGGTGCGGCGGGCCACCCGCTCCTCGTTGCCCCGAATGGCCAGAGACGTCAGTAAAAAGGCGTTGAGCAGCGCCAGAATCAGAATGATAATGTTTTTCAGGCGATAGCGTTCCGTAGCCGCTCAACTCCTTTCAGAAAGTGTGATGTCAATCCGTCAGCCAGACGGCAGAGAGCGGATAGACGCCGGTATCGGCATAGCCGATGGAAAGCTCGGCCCCCTCTGTCCTCCCGGCGATGGCCATAGCCTGCCGCAGCGGCAGCAGAGGCGAGGCGGAGCTGGCAGCGCTGTATTGCCGGGGACGCAGGGACAGAGCGGAGATCGTATTGCCGGAAAGCGTCACCTCAGCGGCAGCGGAGCCGTCCGCGAAGCGGATGGGAACGCCGCCGGACTGGTAGCCGAAGGTTAAGAAAGTCTCGGTTTCTGACTGCTGCCACTCCAGCAGATACAGCCGGGCATCGCCCTCCGGGATCAACTGATCCAGTAGCTCCAGAACACCGGAGACAGCTTCCCGAGGCGTGGGAAGGCCCCCGGCACTTTCTACGGAGAGGACCTTTTCACCGCCGCTGGTGTAGGAGAAGGTGCCGCTGCCACTGATGCGGATGACCCGGTCTCCCTCCACCACTACCTCCGCGCCGCCGGCGTCGGTATAGCGGGAATTGGTGTGGGGGTTGAAGCCCAGAACGGAGAGCAGCGTCTCTGTGGAAACGGTGCTTTCCGTCACCGTCAGTTGGGGCAGCTCAGGGAGAGGGTCCGGAAACAGGGAGAGAGGGGCCAGATGCTGGCCGTATCCGCTGAGATCCTCAAAAGCAAAGGCGGTAACGCCCAGCTCAAAGTGATCCAGTACCTCCGTCAGGGTAGAGGGCTGCACGGCAGTGACGCACTGGTAATAGCGGGATCCGCCGTCCCACAGCAGCAGAACCACCTGACCGTTCTGCTCCGCTGCGGCCAGAGCGCGGACGGAAAGCTCACTTTCTGCGGTGATACCCATGAGGTCCGCCAGATAGGACACCGGCAGGGACTCTAAAAAGTCACAGTAGACTGACGGTTTTCCCAAAGCCGACCGGAAGGCGGCAGCACTGGAATCCATCCGGCTGCGGGCAGACCCAAGAACCTCCCGCAGCAGTGTTTTGATGGGGGTGAAGCTCTCGCTGTCCGTGGTGAGGGAGATGCTGCCATACCGGCCGTATTCTCCGGTGACGGCCGCCCGCACCGGGGCAGACAGGGTATCGGAGGAGGGGGCATCGGAGATCTGGTCGCTGACAGGAGCGGTGAGCCGCTGCCAGGTGCCGCTGCCGGCGGCAGCGCCCAACTGGAAAAACTGCGTTCTGGAAAAGAGGAACAGGGACAGCAGCGCCAGAAACGTGATGGTGATATTTTGGATAAAATCCCGGTAGCGCATGGCCGGTCCCTCCTTTCTGATAAAAGCTGAAATTACTGCTGATCCGACGTGCTTTCCGCCGTATCCTCCGGTGCGCCGGGGGCGGGCTGGGTGATGGGCAGCTCCAGACGGACCGTGGTGCCCGGCCCCTCATGGGGGACCAGGGAAATGGTGCCGTGGTGCCGCTGGACGATCTCTCTGGCGATGGATAGTCCAAGGCCTGTGCCGCCGGATTCCCGGGAACGGGCCTTATCCACCCGGTAGAAGCGGTCGAAAATACGCTCCCGGTCCTTTTCCGGGATGCCGATGCCGTCATCCCGGACCTCCATCCAGGCGGTGTCGGGGCCGGCTCCTGCGGTGACGCGAATGTGTCCGCCGTCCGGAGTGTACTTGATGGCGTTGCCGAGAATGTTCATCATCACCTGCTCCAGACGGCTCCGGTCGCCGGTGATGAGGGGCAGCTCACCCTCCGGCACATAGGTCAGCTCATGGCCCCGCTGCTTGGCGTTGAGACTGTTGGAGCGGACCACGCTTTCAATGGCGTCATGGAAGGGGAACCGGGTGAACACCATTTCGGTGCTGCCGGCGTCCAGCCGGCTGAGGGTCAGCAGATCCTGAACGATGTGGGTCATGCGGTCCGTTTCCGTAATGATGATGTCCAGGAAATTGTTCTCCATATCCCGGGGAATGTCATCTCCGGCATCCCGGATGGTTTCGGCGTAGCTGCGGACGTTGGTCAGGGGGGTCCGCAGCTCGTGAGACACGTTGGCCACGAATTCTTTGCGCCGTTCCTCATTCCGGTGCTGTTCCGTCACGTCATGGAGCAGGATCAGAACGCCGCCCTGGGCCTTGTCGGAGAAGGGCGTGAGGTAGAGGGCCAGGGTCCGGTCTCCCACCACCAACTCATCTTCAATGTAGTTGGGTTTCTGGAGGGCCAGCACGTTCTGGAAGGGATGCAGGTCGCCCAGCAATTCCTCGTAGGTGCAGCTGGGATCGATGGATCGCCGCAAAAGCTCCGTGGCGGCGGGGTTGCAGTGGATGAGGTGCCCCTCCCGGTCAAAGGCCACCACGCCGTCGGTCATGTGGAGGAACAGGGTATCCAGCTTGTTGCGCTCGTTTTCCACGGCAGCCAGTGTGGACTGCAGGACCTCGGCCATCTCATTGAAGGTTCCGGTGAGAATACCAATCTCGTCGGTGGATTCCACCGGCAGCTCGCTGTCAAAATCACCGGCGGCCACCCGCTCTGCGCCGATGGTCAGCTTTTCAATGGGGCCCACCATGGTCTTGGAGAGCAGGAAGCTCAGCAGCACGGAGATCAGCAGACCGATGATGAGGGCCTGCATGATGATCTGGAAAAGCTGGTTATTCAGATCGGATACCGTGTCCTTGTTATCCAGAATGTAGATGATGAAGGCGTTGTCACCGCCGAAGATGGGGATGGCCACATCCATGTAGTCGGCAGAGATATCACTTTCGTCGCCTACGGTGGAGACGTCCTTCCGTGCAACCGCGTTCCGGGCGGTCAGAAGGTTGGCGGACTGCTCCCGGGGCAGGTCGGAGGACTCGGCGCTGCCAGCCAGAAAGCTGCCTGCGGTGCCGTCCAGCACATAGTAGTTCCGGGTGCGGTAGTCGATGCCCAGCATACCGGCATTGACCTCCATGATCTCCTGAATACGCTCAGCGCCGTCCGGCTGAGCGGCGGCGCTGCGGAGGTCCGCCACAAACTCCCGGCGGTCCGCGCCGAAGGCACTGCTCATCTGCTGATAAAAGCTGTCGATATAGAAACTGGTGACGCTGGTGGTCAGGAACGCGCCTACCACCGCCATCAGGGATGTGATCAGCAGCAGGAGGATCAGCGTCAGCTTCATATGTAAGCTGCGGAACAAAAAATCACCGCCTTTATGGTGTTCAAAGGATCTGAAAACTGTACGGCCCGCCGTGTGCGGGGGCGGGTGCGTCCCGGAGAAGATCCCTGTGTCCTCTTCAAAACATGAGAAGAACGCGAGGAACGTCACCGGAGCCGGTGGGGATTACACCGCGAAATAGTACCCCACGCCCCGGCGGGTGAGGATGTATTTGGGGCTGGCGGGGTTTTCCTCGATCTTTTCCCGCAGACGCCGGACGGTCACGTCCACCGTCCGCTGATCGTCGCCCACATAGCCGTAGTTCCAGACCTGCTCCATCAGGTCGATGCGGGAGTAGACCTTATTGGGATGGCTGGCCAGGAAGGTCAGCAGCTCATATTCCCGCGTGGTCAGTTCCAGAGGCTTGCCGTCCCGGAAGACCTGATGGCTGTCCGTGTCGATGGAGAGGTCCCCTGCCACCGGCATGGCTGTGGCCGCAGCGGTGGCCGCGGCGGCGGTGTTCATAGCCGTGCGGCGGATGTTGGCTCCCACCCGGGCGATCAGCTCCCGCATGGAGAAGGGCTTGGTAATGTAATCATCGGCGCCGATCTCAAGACCGGATACCTTGTCGGCCTCCTCCTCCCGGGCGGTGAGGATGATGACGGGCACGTTGTTGCCCTCCTCCCGGAGGGTGCGGCACACGTCAAAACCGATCATCTTCGGCAGCATCACGTCCAGCAGGATCAGGTCGGGGTTTTCCTTCCGGGCCTTTTCCAGACCGTCGGCTCCGTCATAGGCCTCCACGGTGCGGTAGCCCTCCCGCTGAAGGTTGAAGCGCAGAATGTCTACGATATTTTTTTCGTCCTCCACAATGAGAACGGTTTTCTGTTCGGTTTTTGCGTCCATGGGAGTATGCCTCCTTTTAGTATTTACAGGTTCAAAAGGACCTTGGCCCGCAGGACTGCGGCCACGGTCTTGGCGTCATCGATCTCACCGTTGACGCAGCGGTGCACCATTTCATCAAAGGGTACCCGCTCCACATTGAGAAATTCATCGGGGTCCAGCTGCTGCTGGCTGAATTTCAGCCCCTTGGCCAAAAACAGGTGCAGTGTTTCCCCGTAGCAGCCGGGGGCGGGCAGGAGCTTGCCGAGGGGCAGAAAGGTCTCCGGCTCCGCGCCGGTCTCCTCCTTCAATTCCCGCAGAGCGCCCGTCACCGGGTCCTCGCCGGGGTCCAGCTTGCCTGCGGGCAGCTCATCCAGCACCTTGCCAAATACATACCGGTACTGGCGGACCACCAGCACCCGGTTGGCTTCATCCAGGGCCAGGACCGCCGCGCCGTCCACATGATCCACCACTTCCCGAGTGGCTTCCTCGCCGTTGGGCAGGCGCACGTCATCCACGTGCACCGTCATGATTTTACCCTCAAATACGTCCTTGCGGCGGAGCTTGACCTCCGTCAGATCCATGGGCATTTTCATTCTATCCACCTCGTTTAAAGGGCAGAGACCCTGCCTATACTGTATTCAGTTTATTATAGCATAGGCGTGTTGAATTGCAAAGGGCTTGTTTTTCTTGAAGTCATGGGAAAACTATGGTATACTGACTCACTGGAAACGAGGTGGTCCCCACGGAGAAAAAGGGAATCAAAATCGCGGCCCAGAACCGCAAAGCCTACCACGATTACTTCGTGGAGGATAAGTACGAGGCAGGCATCGAGCTGTGCGGCACGGAGGTCAAATCCATCCGTGCGGGCACGATGAACCTGAAGGACTCCTACTGCACTGTACAGGACGGCGAGCTGTTCGTCCACAGCATGCACATCTCTCCATACGAGCATGGCAACATCTTCAACCGGGACCCGGACCGGGACCGGCGGCTGCTGATGCACAAGCGGGAGATCCGCAAGCTCCACGCCCTCGTCAAGCAGGACGGCTACACGTTGGTGCCCCTGAGCGTCTATTTCAAGAACGCCAAGGTGAAGGTGGAGGTCGGCCTGTGCAAGGGCAAGAAGAATTACGACAAGCGGGACGCCACCGCCAAGCGGGACGCCGCCCGTGAAATGGACCGGGCCATGAAGGCCCGCAGATAACAGATCAGAAAGGAACGAATGAATATGAGCAATCCCATCGTAACCATCACTATGGAGGACGGCCGCATTATGCGCGGCGAGCTGTATCCCGAGAAGGCTCCCAACACCGTCAACAACTTCATCTCTCTGGCTAACAAGGGCTTCTATGACGGCCTGACCTTCCACCGGGTCATCCCCGGCTTCATGATCCAGGGCGGCTGCCCCAACGGAAACGGCATGGGTGGCCCCGGCTATGAGATCAACGGCGAGTTCGCCGGCAACGGCTTCCGCCAGAATGACCTGATTCACGAGACCGGCGTGCTGTCCATGGCCCGCACCATGGCACCCAACTCCGCCGGCAGCCAGTTCTTTGTGATGGTGGCTCCTGCTCCTCATCTGGATGGCCAGTACGCCGCCTTCGGCAAGATCACCGAGGGTCAGGATGTGGCCATTGACATTTCCCGTGTCCAGCGGAACATGATGAACGATATGCCCAAGAAGCCCGTGGTCATGGCAACCGTCCGGGTGGATACCCAGGGCGTCGAGTATCCTGCTCCCGAGACCCACTAAAATACTCCGAAAGGAGATCTGACCATGAAAACAGCAGTTATTACCGGCGCGTCCTCCGGCCTTGGCCGGGAATTTGTCCGGCAGTTCTATTCCGTATTCCCGGAAATTGAACGGGTGTGGCTCATTGCCCGCCGGACGGACCGCCTTCAGGAACTGGCAGAGCAGCTGGAGGAAAAGGGGATCAGCACCCTGACGCTGCCGCTGGACCTGTGCGACACCATGAGCTTTACCGCCTATCAGGAGCATCTGGTGGAGGAACAGCCGGAGATCGCCCTGCTGGTGAACAACGCCGGATGCGGATATCTGGGGAACATCGGCGAGATCGACACCGTTTCCCAGACCCGGATGATCGATCTGAACCTCCGGGCGCTGACTGCCATCACCAATTTGTCGGTGCCCTATATGGACAAGGGGAGCCGGATCTTGAACGTCAGCTCCATCGCCTCCTTCTGCCCCACCCCCCGGATGACGGTGTATTCCGCCACGAAAGCCTATGTTTCCGCCTATACCATTGGCGCGGCGGAGGAACTGAAGGCCAAAGGCATCACCGTTACCGCCGTCTGCCCCGGCCCCATGGCCACGGAGTTTCTGGCGGTGGGCCATGTGGTGGATTCCCGGCCCTTTGAGCTGCTGCCCTACTGCGATCAGGTACAGGTGGCCGGCGGTGCGCTGCGGGCGGCCAGAGCGGGGCAGACCATCTACACCCCCAGACTGTTCTATAAGTTCTACCGTCTGCTGGCCAAGCTCACCCCGGCCAAATTGATGGTCAAGCTGACCAAAACCTGAAACTGTCACGGAATTGTAACACATTCCGATATAGGAATGTGTTACAATTCCAAATAGCAAATTCTGCTTTCCTATTTTACAAACCAGCAGAGCGTTTATGGAACGAAAGAGGAGGAGCAATGGAGCGGATGAAGTTTTCGCCGGAAGGCAGAAACGGAATGAGTGACATTTGCTCAAAAGCGCAACTCACGTCTAACTCGTTTCACAAACCAGCGGAGCGTTTGTGGAACGAAAGAGGAGGAGCAATGGAACGGATGAAGTTTTCGCCGGAAGGCGGAAACGGAATGAGTGACATTTGCTCCGACGACGGGGCCGTAAAGGTTTCGACGGGGATGGGGAAGCGGGACAAGCGGGCGGCGGCGCCTGACCGCCATAAAACGGGCAATTTTATAAATTAAATAACAACAATACTGTTGCTATTGCTGCTTAATTAAAGCAGCCGTCTGAACCGGAGAGGCCACAGGCCGGGGAAGGCGTCGTTGATGTGGCGTCCGTGAGGCGGGAAAGAGTTGACCTGCCCACGCATCATGACTCTACCAAACCGCAAAGTCTGTCAGGTGTCTTTGCGGGGCGGGAATTCTGAAACCTGACTGCGCCCGGAGAAAGTCCCGTGAAACTGTTTTCGGACAGGGGTTCAATTCCCCTCGGCTCCACCAAAAGAAATGGACATGACGTTTCGTCGTGTCCATTTCTTTTGGCGGTGGAGCTTTTTCTCAATCCCCCATCCTCACAAAACAGCGGTCCCGGGTGTCATACCCGGGACCGCTGTTGTTTGAAGCTGATTTTACACGTTGAAGCGGAAGTAGATCATGTCGCCGTCCTGCACCACATACTCCTTGCCTTCGCTGCGGAGCTGGCCCTTCTCCTTGGCGGCGTTGACACCGCCGTACTTGATCATATCATCATAGGCAATGACCTCCGCCCGGATGAAGCCCCGCTCGATGTCAGTGTGGATTTTACCGGCGGCCTGAGGGGCCTTGGTGCCCTTTTTGATGGTCCAGGCGCGGCACTCATCCTTGCCGTAGGTCAGGAAAGAGATAAGGCCCAGCAGGGAGTAGCTGCACTTGATGAGCCGATCCAGACCGGATTCTGCGATGCCCAGCTCGTCCAGGAACATCTGCCGGTCCTCGCCCTCCAGCTCAGCGATGTCCTGCTCCAGCTTGGCACAGATGGGCAGCACCTCGCTGCCCTCGGCTTCTGCCAGCGCACGGACCTTCTTCAGATACTCGTTGCCCTCCTGATTGGCAAAGCCGTCCTCGTCCATGTTGGCGGCGTAGATGATGGGCTTCAGGGTTAGCAGGTCGGAGGTGGCGATCAGGGCCTTATCATCATCGGAGCAGTCAAAGGTCCGGGCGGACTTGCCGCCGTCCAGATGCTCCGCCAGCGCCTTGAACACCTCCACCTCATGAAGGAACTTCTTGTCGCCCTTGGCGGCCTTCTGGGCTTTGTCAACACGGCGCTGGACCATGTCCAGATCCGCCATGATCAGCTCCATATCGATGGCCTCAATATCCCCCACGGGATCTACGGGCACGTTGGTGCCGGCGTCCGCCACCACGTGCATAATGTTTTCATCGTCAAAGCAACGGACCACATGGACGATGGCATCGGTCTCGCGAATATTGGCCAGGAACTTGTTGCCAAGGCCCGCACCCTGACTGGCGCCCTTCACCAGACCGGCGATGTCCACGAACTCAATGACCGCCGGGGTCTTTTTGTCCGGCTCAGAGATCTCTGCCAGCTTGTCCAGCCGTGCATCCGGCACTGCTACCATGCCCACGTTGGGGTCAATGGTGCAGAAGGGGTAATTGGCGCTCTCGGCACCGGCGTTGGTGATGGCGTTGAACAGGGTGGACTTGCCAACATTCGGCAGTCCCACGATACCTAATTTCATAAAGCAAATTCTCCTTTTGCTGTTGTTTGGCGTTTTCTAATAGCACATTTTATCATCCTATTGGGAAAAGCGCAAGTAGGGCGGGGGGAAAAGACTGCTGCTGATGACGTTGAAACGGCAGCTATATCATCGGGGACAGCCAACCGGTAAGGCTTTGCAGCGCTGCGTTGGAACGCGCCGCCTACGGCTGCCGACCTTATGGAACATGACCGGCGAAACAGTCTGGTTGGCGTAAAGCTCAATAAAGGTGCAAAGGGCATGACAAAACCCTGTAACCGTTGAGATTACAGGGTTTTGTGTGGCGGAGAAAGAGGGATTCGAAGAGGATAGGATGCGTTTTTTATAACTTGTTTAATTGAATTATGTGATATTTAGTTTTGAAATCATAAAATTTGGTATCAGTCAGTCCAGTTGTTTTATAGAGGATGACCCGCTAAAGGGTCAAAATAAGGGTCAAATTCAGGCCCGCGAAAGGACTGTCACACAATGGAAATTACTTATCGGAAGCATGAAGATTTTTGTGTCCCCAATTTGCTTATGCATGGAAGTGAACCGGCAGCATACGGACGTTTTGGCAGGATGCGGCTCAAGTATCTGAAGGAGCACCGCAGAGGAACTTATACCACCTTGAAAACTTCCGGGCAACTGACACATCATCTCAATGAAATCGACCGTGAAGCAAACGAAATGCTACGGTTGCTAATCGAGCGGATGGCTCAGACGCAGGGCATCACCGAACAGCTAAAGTCTAAAAATCGAATAGCGTGGGTCGGGGCAATGAACAATATCCGCAGCGCAGCGGAGGAACAGGTTTGCTGTGATTTGATTTTCAGTTGAAAGACTGATTGAGCATTCACTGGCAGTGTTGGATTTTCAAACCGCTTCCGGCAATATTGCCGGAAGCGGTTTTCTGCTTATTCAGATGTACTCTCACTGTCCAGTCGGGTGAATGACGGGACAGATCTGTTCCTTCTGTGGGGTTAAATGGACCAGTTCTGGCTGTCGGTTTGCAGATCCACCATGTGGGTATACAGTCCATCGCAGGCATAGAGCGCATCGGGCGCACCCTGCTCAGCCACCACGCCGTCGGACAGCACCACGATCTTGTCCGCCCCGGCTACGGTACGCATTCGGTGGGCGATAATTAGCACCGTCTTGTTTCGGATCAGCCGGGAAAGGGCCGTCTGGATGAGGGTCTCGTTTTCCACATCCAGACTGGCGGTGGCCTCATCCAGCAGGATGATCGGCGCGTCTTTCAGGAAAGCCCGGGCGATGGAGATTCTCTGCCGTTCGCCGCCGGAGAGGGCGCAGCCGTTCTCTCCGATGCTGGTGTTCCATTTGTCTGGCAGCTTTTCCGCAAATTCATCGCAGTTGGCAAGGCGCGCCGCCGCAAGGACCTCTTCATCCGTGGCGTCCTTGCGCCCAAGGCGGATGTTTTCCAGAATGGTGTTGTCAAACAGCGTCACATCCTGAAACACGATGGAATATAAGCTCATGAGCTTTTCCGGGTCGATCTTGGAAATGTCCATGCCGCCCACGGTGATTGTTCCCTTCTGATAGTCCCAGAACCGGGCCGCCAGCCGGGACACCGTGGTCTTGCCGCCGCCGGAGGGGCCGACAAGCGCTGTGACCTCCCCCTGCTTTGCTGTGAAAGACACATCCTTCAGCACCGTTTCGCCGGACTGGTAGGCAAAGCCCACATGGTCAAACACCATGTCGCAGCCCTGATTGGTCAATTCCTCGCTGCCGGTCTGCACCGGGTAATCCAGAATTTCGTTCATCCGGGCCACATTGGTGCGCATAGCGATGACCGCCGCCAGATTTTGCAGCGCGCCCTGCATGGGGTCATACAGTCGGGATGCCACCAGCAGGAACAAAAATAGCGTCAGTACGTCGATACTGCCGCGAATCAGCAGCACAGAGCCTGTCAGCGCAACGGAAGCGATGCCCAGCTTCAGCACCATGGCGGCGGATGTGACAAAGACGGCGTTGGTCAGCTCCGCTGAAATGGTCTGCTTTTCCACAGCACGAATCTTCTCGGAGAGGCCGTCCAGATAGGCATTCTCCGCGCTGTTGGCCTTCAGATCGCGGATGGATTCGATATATTCCTGAATCCCATCGGCGCAGGCCATCTTCACCGCCATGGTCTTTGCCTGCACGTTATCCTGAATTTTATAGCTGCCAAGGAGAATGGCAATGGAAACAGGAATCACCCAAAGGGCCGCCAGCGCCATGCGCCAGTCAAAAACCTGCAGGCTCAGCGCGATCAGTACTGTGGAGATGAGAGAACCAAACAGGCCGGGAATATAGTGGGAGCAGGTTTTTTCCAGCACCTCGCAGTCTGCCATGATGGTGCTGGTGAGGTCGGCAAGGTCCCGCTTGCCGAAGAAGGACAGGGGGAGCTTGCGCAGCCGCTCCGCCAGATTCAGACGGCGGACGCCGCTTTCCTTGTAGGTCGTAAAGAAGGTTCCGTTATACTGAAACCACGTGGTCAGGAAGATCAGCGCAAAGCAGACGACGCAGCCGCACACATAGAAAGCCGTTCTGCCGCCGGTGGTATCTGCCACGAGGTCGCTGACCAGAAAATACAGCAGACTGGTGGGCAGCATGAAAGCAAGATTCTGAAATGCGCAGGCCAGCACGCCTTTTACAAGGCCCCGCGCACCCTCCGGGGAACTGGCGGTTGCTCTTTGAATTTTTTCGATCATGACTTATCCCTCCTTTGCAACCTTCCACGCGACAGACGACTGGTACTCCTGCCACATTCTGGCGAACAGGCCGCCCCTGGCGCAGAGCTCATCCTTAGTGCCGGATTCCGCGATCCGCCCGTCCTCCACCACATAGATGCAGTCGGCATGGACCACGGTGGACAGCCGGTGGGCGATCATGATGACGGTCTTGCCCTTGGCCAGCGCCCCAAACGCCGCCTGTACCTTGGCCTCATTGTCAGGGTCGGCAAAGGCGGTGGCCTCGTCCAGAATCAGCACCGGCGCGTTCTTCAGAACAGCACGGGCAATGGCGATCCGCTGCTGCTCGCCGCCGGAAAGGTACACGCCCTTGCTGCCAATGACAGTGTGGATACCCTCTGGGAACTTTTCAATAATATCCATGCACTGGGAAGTTTTCAGTGCGGCAAGGACTTCTTCCTCGGTGGCATCCGGCCTGCCAAGCCGAACATTGTCCAAAATAGTACCCTTGAGAAGTTTACTGTTCTGGAACACGAAAGCCACCGTATCCATCAGTTCTTCCTTGGGAATCGCCCGCACATCCGCGCCGCCGATGGATACGCTGCCGCCCTGCACATCGAAGAACCGGCAGATCAGACTGGCCAGTGTGGATTTGCCGCCGCCGGAGGGTCCCACCAGCGCCACAGTCTGTCCGGGCTTAATGTCCATGGAGACGCCTTTGATCACCTCCGCCTTGCCATCATAGCTGAAATGCACATCCCGCAGGGTGACAGAGCTGTTCTGCGGGTGCTGGGGCTGCCCAAACGCCGGTACAGGCTCTGCGTCCAGCACGGAGTCAATACGACTCAGCGCGTCCGCAACGACCATTTTGTTCTCGCTCATGTACATGATCTTCGTCAGCGTCAGGGAGATCACCGGCGTAATGATGATATAGAACAGCAGATTCAGCAGAAACTCCGGGGTCACGCCATTTCTGGTAAACAACAGCCCCCCTGCGATCAGGAAGGCAAACACGCCGTTGACGGCCGCCGTATAGAGCAGCATGGGCCTGCGCATCTCTTTTGTATAGGCAACGACCCATTTCTCATATTCGTCAATGGTGGCCTTGAACCGTTTGAAGGAGAACACGGACTGCCCGAAGGTCTTGACCACCGGGATGCCCCGGACATACTCCACCGCTTCGTTGGACATGGCCGCAAGGGCATTTCCGTACTGGCGCATTTTTTCTTCCATGCGTTTGCCGGTCATAGCCGACATGACGGCAAAGCCAAGGAATACAGGGACAAGGCTCAAAAGCCCCAGCCGCCAGTCAAAGGCGAACAGCAGTACCAGCAGTCCCGCCGGCGTTGCCATAGCCCCCGCCTGATCCGGCAGCTGGTGGGCAAGATACGTTTCTGCCGCGCCGGTGCTCTCCTGAATGATCTTGCGCAGCTGCCCGCTGCCAAACCGCTCCGTGAAGCCAAGGGGCAGTTCTGCCAGATGCTTTGTGACCGCAAGGCGCAGCTTTGTCGCCACACGGAAAGCGGATAAGTGGGAGCAGAGAAGCGCACAGACATAGATCAGATAGGACAGCACCGCAAACAGCACCGCCATCCAGCCATAGTGCGGAATGTTCACAGCCTGTGTGTAATCCGGCGCGGCCGCCAGCACATCCCGCAGGATCCTCCAGATATAGAGGAACGGCAGCAGCGCCATCAGTGCGCTGACGGCTGAAAGCGCCAGAGAAGCGTAGGTAAATACCCGATGCCCGCCTGCATAGCCCATCAGCCGGGAAAAGTCCGATGGTTTTTTCAATGAGATCACATCCTTACCATAATGCTGCTGTGCGCGCCCGCTGGATCCAAACGGGCACGCAGAGCGCAATTATCCTGCATCCGACAGATTTTCTGTTGCGAAAAGCTTAATGACATTTTCCATGGTGGCCTGATCGTAATCTTCTGCAATGGCCGCCGCATTCCAGTAGGCGTAATTGCCCTCGAACCAGCTTTGCAGGTCGCTGAGATCCTCCGCATAGCGGAATTCCAGATGATAGGTGGTCTCCATGGTGTCGGGAGAGAACGCAAAATAGGTAAACTCGCCGGAATTTTCATCCTCGCTCTGATAGAAGATGAAGCCGTTTTCATTTTCCTCATCCAGCAGCTGGTAGGTATGGGAGAAAACCTCCTGTCCCTGTTCGTCAAGGCCCGTAATGGTGTGGCCGTCCATCACGAACTTGTCGATGCCGCCAAGAAAATAGCAGTTGAACGCCATGCTGTCCGGATCTGCCTCGTATTTTTCCGCAGCTTCCGGACCGTAAGGCTCCGCCATGCACATCCCCAGCAGCAGATCCGTGGTGGCCTCCGCGTTCTCCGCGCCTACCAGCGGCGCGGTGGCATCGATCCAGATATTCCGATACTCGGACTTTGACAGCTCCGGAAACAGCTCCACATAAGTGCCGCCGATGCCGGTCAGATAATCGTCGGTCGTCGTGCTCTGGTCAGCCGCCGGCGGCGTCTGTTCATCTGTTTTCGTCTGGCCGCAGCCGGCAGCCGACACCAGGCAGATCACGCAAAGCACAAAAGCAGCAAATTTCTTTTTCATACAGTACCTCCTGAAACTTCTTAGTTAGTGTCCTCTAACCACCGCGTATTCTAACATGATTCGCGTTTTCAAACTACTCCGTTTTGGTTTCTATGCTCCGTTTTACTGCATCCTTTTTATCGGCACGATAGCGGGACGGCGTTTTTCCGTACCGCTTTTTGAAGCTCTCCGAAAATTTGCTGGCGTTGTCATACCCGGCGTGCTGCGCGATTTCTGTGATGGGTTTCCCGCTCCGAACCAGTTCTACCGCCGCCTGTTCCAGACGATATTCCTTGATATAGCGATAGACCGGCACACCATAGACCTGCTTGAACAGCTTTTGCAGATGGGACACCGACATCTCATGCTCTGCTGCCAATTGGGCAAGAGATACATACCCCTCCCGGTTGGTCAGCAGATGATCCCGCAGATGGTGCGCCAACGCGGTCTGTTCCGCAGAGTAATAGGAATTTATCCCCGATTCCTGCGGAATCCGTTCCAGAAGCAGGAGTAATTCCAGAGCTTTCAGCTGTAAAAAGGCATGATCGGCGTAGGGGGCGCTTTCATATAGTTCCCGGAACACATGCTCACAGCGGGAACCTGCGGAGCCTACCATGTACCATTTGCTGTCAAGAAGATCCTCCTTCAGCGCAGAGAAATCAACGCGGAACGCCGGAGCGTTCTGTGTGATCCAGCTGCTGGCCGCCTCCGGGTCTACCTCCAGACAGATCCCCTCGTAGTATCCCAGAGGAAAACAGGATTCCGATCTGCTGCCGTGAAAGCCATCGTAGCAGCTGACCGCCATGTCTCCCGGCTTCAGCAGGACACGGTCGCGCATGGAAAAGCTGGTTTCAAAACGGCCATTGATACAGAAATTGATTTCCAGCACACCGGCCTGTGTACGGATTTCTGTATACGACTCCATTTCCAGCCGCAGCAGCATGATGCCCACGCCGTCAAAAAGCCGGTAATAGTGGATCTCTCCGTCACCGTCCGTATTTTCAAAGCCGCCCATCTGTCCGGGGAGGCAGGGTGCAATACCCGTTTCGTCATGAAAAATGATGTCAATCATGTCGTTTTTTTAATGGAACCTCCACAATCTGCATGTTTATCATTCGGTCGCTAACTTTGGTAAGGAAGAGGAAAAAAACGCTGACAGCCAGGTTTTGAGATCGGTATCGCCCAGCATATCGCTCCATCTGAATACACCTGTACCCAGCTATCTCATCTGCCCATAAAGTGCAATTATGAAAACTTTCCTCTAATAAATTGTATCAGATGGATAGCCGGTTTTCAATGAAAAAGCCATTGACCCCGAATACTTCTAAGTCAATGACTTTTCACGATACTTAAACGGTGATTTGCTGTGTTGCTTTTGTGTGTGGAAACCTGCATCGCCCTTCAACTTTTTATTTTATGTTTGTGTACTCGTCAACTCGCTCACACTGGGAGCAACAAGGGTCACACTGATCTTCTCAACGACATCGTTGAAAAACTCTGTAAAGAAATCAAGAGGAATATACGTAGCCCAATATAGCTAATTGCGTATGGACTCAGTTACCGTTCTCTTGCGGTCGCTTTGCGCTTAATATGCTCCAACACTTCCGGCGGGACTTTATCTAACAGCTTCTCCGCCCGCTTGCAGCGCCGCTCCAGCTCGGAAAGCTTCATGCTCTGGTCAAAGTTGTGGCTGCGTTCTGCTTTTAACTCGTTTCGCAGATCCGCATTGATCTCCCTCTG
>ENA-ORUO01000839-ORUO01000839.1-human-gut-metagenome-genome-assembly--contig:-NODE-839-length-34570-cov-3.270665_pt1 | contig 34570 bp, 28 predicted proteins | sample MGYA00242082_ERZ509215 | MGnify/ENA primary metagenome ERZ509215 (study PRJEB26280, sample SAMEA2338829) | human gut metagenome | biome: human gut; feature: human-associated habitat; material: faeces... | reverse complement strand
TTATAAGTTGTTTAAAACCATTCGAATTAAAGGAAGAATCTATCTTATGTCAAGAATTTCGATTCTTATTAAACGAAGGTTAATTCATTTTGAGAGTGCAAGTATAAGAATAATATTTTCTAAAAAATAATTTTTGAAATTATTATTACTTTCATTCATCCCTCTTATTGTTTAGTGGTGTCTATATGTAAAACAAGAGAAAACTTATGACGAATAGTAGGGCGCAAATGCTGGCACGGATAATTATCCGGGTGAAATTAGGAGTCGCTTCTTTGGAAGAGAGAGAGAAATTATTGGTTTGGCTGGATGAGAGTGAGGAAAATCGTCAATTACACAAAGATATTATCCGGGGTAAATGTATTGCGGAAAGGCTGAGGCTTGAAGATGAGATTAACGAGACTACTAATTTTAAACAAGTATATGGGAAAGTTTATAAACGTTTAACCACGAGAGGTGAAAAACGGAAATTGTTTATTCGGATAGGTCTAGGAGGAGGAGTTATTGCTGCGTGTCTGTGCGGTGTGGTACTGGTTATTTCTTCATTATGGTCGGGAAAAGGAAAGGACAGGATAGGGGAGATTATTGTTTCTACCATGCAACGTGAAAAAGTGATGTTAGTACTGGAGGACGGAAAACAGATCGGATTATCAACTGAGATTCCGGATCGGATTGACCTTGCGCAGGCTACTTTGTTGGGCGAGGTTGGGAGATTATCATACGAGCCAAGAACAGATTCTATGTCATTAAGGGAAGTTAGACACAAAATATATACGATGGTGGGAGGAGATTATTCATTAGTGTTGAGTGACGGAACACGTGTGTGGTTAAATGCGGAATCAGAACTGGAATATCCTGTACAGTTTGTTGGGGAAGAGCGAGTTGTAAAGTTAAAGGGGGAGGCTTATTTCGAGGTGATGCATGACTCAATCAAACCATTCATCGTGGAGGCAGCTGGGACTAGAACCCGTGTCATGGGAACATCTTTTAATATTGGTGCTTATGATGATGAGAATATTGTTTATACCACGTTGTTATCGGGAAAGGTGGAGGTGAGTGTGTGTCCAACAGGAAAGGAAGGGGTACAACCTATTATTTTGAATCCAGGTGAACAATCTTTGTGGTCAAAAGGAAAAGGAGAGTTGACGGTGAAGAAGGTAAACACGGAGGATGTTATTGCTTGGCGGTATGGAGTTTTTATGTTCAACGAGGATGACATAGAGGTTGTAACTCGAGTTTTATCCCGCTGGTACGGGACTAAATTTGTATTTGACAGAGAACGCACGGGAAAACATTCGTTTAGTGGGAAAATGAGTAAAGATGAGAAACTCGAATCTATATTGAAAATACTGACCTTGGCCGGAGGACCGGAATTTAAGGTTGAAAAAGATATCGTACATGTAATTGAAAAATAAAAAACCGGAAATGTTTTGCCGACATTTCCGGTGTGATTCACCTTGTTGAGAGCAAGGTTTGTGTTTAATTAAAACGTAACAAAGCTATGAAAAAAAATTGCAAGACAAAAACGTTTTGTAGACTTTCGGTGATGTGCATCTCGTTGTTATGCTGTATCTTGATATTCGGTATAACATCAGTATTTACAACTTCGTCAGCCTACGGACAAAAGACGACACCGCGAATATCGGTGAAATTGGAGAATGTTAGTGTTTTAGAGGCCCTTCGGGAAATAAACAGGTTGAGTGGTAACGAAGTTGTTTATAAAAAGGAAGAGGTGGAGAAGGAAACGAAAAAAGTTTCTGTAACATTAAACAACGTGACGGTTCTTTCGGCTGTAGCAGCTTGTCTTACCGATACGAAATTATCATGTGTTATGAGTGGTGGAAAAGTGGTGGTTGTTCCTGAAAAAGAACAAAAGGCTTTGGTTGTGACTGGGGTGATTAAAGATAAGACGGGAGCACCTTTACCGGGAGCGACGATTGTCGTGAAAGGGAGTTCCGTGGGAACGAGTACAGGTGTTAACGGAGAATACAAAATTGTTCTTCCGTCGAGTGCCAAAACATTGATTTATTCTTTTATCGGTTATAAGTCAGAAGAAGTTGAAGTGAATGGACGGCAGAAGATTGACGTGATCTTAGAAGAAGATGTGAAAAAAGTGGATGAGGTGGTTGTGGTCGCTTATGGTACCCAGAATAAGCGGGATGTTGTGGGAGCTATGTCGACCGTAACAGCGGAGGAAATCAAAGATATACCTTCTCCCTCTCTAGCTAATCTTTTGCAAGGACGAGTTGCTGGAATGAGTGTGATTAACATGACAGGAGCTCCCGGGGGAGGTGGAACCTCAGTTTCTATTCGGGGTTTTAATAGTTTGTCAGTCGAAGCCGCCCAGCGTTTTAGTAATCCCTTGTGGGTGATTGATGGGGTTCCCATGTATAGTTTTACTTCTCCTGTTAGTGGTTTGAATACATTGGCGGAGATTGACCCGAAGGACATTGAATCCGTACAGGTCTTGAAAGATGCGGCCTCGGCTTCAATTTACGGTTCCCGGGCTGCGAACGGAGTAATTTTGGTAACAACGAAAAAGGGACGCTATAATCAGAAGGCAAGGGTGAGCGTGAATGTGTCACAGACTTTAGTGTTTAATCCTGCTTTACCGGATCTTATGGGAGGTAATCGGGAGCGCTATCATCGAATGGAAGCATTGAGAAACTATCAAGAGGCAGGTTTTAGTGACGAGCAAAATCGTTACTTGTATATGAACTCATACAGAGAGGCTTATTTGCGGGATATTATGTACGATTATTTTTGGGGCAAAGGAAATGGTGCGGGAGTTGCCTTGTATCAAGATAGTTTGAATGAATTTTACAATAATTCTACAAACTTGTTTGATTATTATTTCAGAACGGCTCGGGTTACGGATGCCAATTTGCAGTTAAGTGGTGGTGCGGAACGAGTGACTTATAATATTGGGTTAGGATATTACACGGAAAAGGGAGTACTGAAAGGAACAGGTTTTAACCGCTTGAAGTTACTGTCGAACGTAACAATTAAACCGATGGAGAAGATGAATGCGAATTTGCGTTTTTATCTCGCTCGAACGGATCGCAGTCGTTCATCAGAAGAAATGAACACGCTTTCGTTTAATACGGGTACGGATTTGGAGCAGATTCCGAAAGAATTATTGAAAACGTCCACGCTTTACCCGGGGAAAGGATCCGCTGCTTTTGATGAGGCGACTAAACGTTTCCGAGGCACGAAAGAAAAGAATGATTCTTATCGTCTCCGGGCGAGTTTTGATGCTAATTATGAGTTTTTTCATGGTCTGACTTTCAAGACTTCTGTAGCATTGGATTATTCCCAGCAGAATTTGAATGTTTTCTTGCCTTCGAATTTAAATGATTATAATGAATCTTTTTCACAGGGGCAGATTGAGCGGAATATGATGTTGTTGAACGAGAATCTGTTAACGTACAAACGTTCTTTTGCCGAGAAGCATAACGTGGATTTTCTTGTGGGGCTGTCCACCCAGTCTGATGAGGCAAATGTGCTGGGGGGATACGGCTATAAGGCTCCGAGTGATTTGATTCATTATGTACCTTGGTACGGAAACGTGTATGATGTTACAGCTGATCGTACTCTAAAAGATTATATATCCAAGCGGGAGAAAAGTACGATGGTAGGGGTATTTGGAAGGTTTAATTATAATTATATGCAAAAATACTTGCTATCTTTCAGTATAAGGCGAGACGGTAGTTCCAAGTTTGGGGAAGATGTACGTTGGGCTACTTTCCCGGCGTATGCTGTTGGGTACGCTTTTTCCGAGGAACCCTTTATGGATTGGTCTAGAGATGTGTTGGATTATGCGAAAATTCGTGTAAGTTATGGAAAGTCTGGCAAGCAGTTTTCTGCTCCTTATATTGCATTGGGTTTGTTAGAACCTTCGAACCCGTTTTTAGGTAATCCAACGGTGACACCCGAATGGACGGAGGGGTTGTTTAATCCTTCATTGACATGGGAAGAGACTGATCAATACGATTTCGGGTTGGACGTGGATCTTTTTAATTATCGTTTAAATATAGTACTGGATTATTATTATCGCTATACAGATAAATTATTATATAACATAACGTTACCAGGTAATTATTCTGGATACACGAAGCAATGGCAGAATGCTTACGCAATTTCTAACGAGGGTATAGAGTTACAGATTAAATGGGATATTATGCGTAAAGATAATTTTAAATGGGATCTGACTTTTAATATCGCTCGTAACTGGAATCGTTTGGAGAAAAGCTATAATGGCGTGGATTTTCAGACTTATGGAGATGCCGGATATTTTGATAGTAATGTGAGTATTATAGGTAAGCCATTAAATGGACTTTACGTGTATAAAGATAAAGGTTATTACAATAATGATGATGAAGTCCCTTTTATCTTTGAGAATGGACAGAAGATCTATTTGCATGGTAACGGTTATCGTCAGTTTTACCGTGCAGGAGACCGGGTAATGGTGGACGTAGATGGGAATGGTTCGGTATATACTTCTTGGCCATTACAAGAAGACCGTGTGTATGCGGGTTCTCCTTTACCGAAGGCTAGTGGGGGAATTATTTCTACGTTGAATTGGAAAGGTTTTGACGTGAATATGTTGTTTACCTATGTTATTAGTCGTCATATTTTGAATGCCGGGAAAGGCGCTTCTGTGGGGACGAGTTTGGGATTAACCATGGATGACTTGACGGTTCCTGTTTTTGCAGACTTGGATAAGGTAACTTTTTGGCAAAAGCCTGGAGACAAGACTGACTTCCCGATGAATCGTTTGGAGAGTGGGTTAGGTAATTTTTCGACTATTTTAAGTTCTAATGTGGAAAATGTAAATTATTTGAAATTGAAAACCTTAACCATAGGTTATACCCTTCCGAAAGAATGGATGAGCCGTATTGGTATGGAGAGTGCACGGGTATTTGTTTCAGGTGAAAATTTGTTCACGATAACCAATTATTCTGGCCCAGATCCGGAGTCTGTTGACGTGGTTACTGGGGTGGATAATTTTGGAAATTACCCGCTCAGTACGCGTATTACATTAGGTTTAACTCTAAATTTCTGATGCTTATGAAAAAGAATATATTATTACTTATGTTTCTTGCGGCCTTGGTTTTTGCTTGTGATGATTTTTTGACCGAGGAGCCTGAAATTGCTGTAACGAATAATAATTTCTGGAAAACAGAAAAGGATGTGGAGAGTGCTGTTTATGGATTGCATGGAGAGTTTCGTGCTGTTTTCGGAGATGTTGTTATGCTATATCGGGATAGGGGACTTCCTTTTGATTACTTGAATGCGATATGGCAGTATCCTTCCAATAATCAGCCAAGCTACGTGTGGAATGCCAGTTATCCGGCAATATCTTGGGCAAATGAATATAGAGTGATTGCTCAGGCAAATTTAATCATAGATAATATTGATCGGGCGAATTTGCCAGAAGTACGACATAATTATTATCTAGGGCAAGCTTACTGTATACGTGCCTATGTTTATTTTTATATCTTGAGAACTTGGGGTGACGCTCCTTTAATCAAAGAGTCTGTGGATGTCGGGGAGAAAGCTCGTACTTCATGGCAGGAATTGGCTGATTTTGCTATTGGAGATCTGAAACTGGCTGTTAAAATGTTACCTAAGGCAAGGGATTTACAGGATGCCAGTGGGATAAAAGTGACGAGTAAACAGGTCCCTTCGAGTGGAACAGTTCATGCCATACTGGCTCATTTGTATGCTTGGAAGGCAGCGTTGAATAATGAAATGGAATTGAATAAGTTAGCTATTGCAGAGGCAGATTCCGTGATCAAGTACGGTGGATATTCTTTGGTGGGGAGTCCGAAAGAAGTTTGTGATGTTGTAATGTTGGGAAATAGCGATGAGGGAATTTTCGAGATAGATTATCAAGATCTACCTGGAGACCTGAAAGGTTCGGGTGCTTTTATTGCCGGAGCTTGTCAGAAATGGCCGATCCAACCGTTAACGACACCTGCGACCCGGCGTTCATTAATGCGGCTTAATAACAGTACGGCAATGGAAATGTACATGGATGTGTCAGATGAACGTCGAGATGAATATTTTTATAAGTTAGATTCTATGGCAGGGGTGTCTACTTCGGTTACCCAAGGTGCGGCATATATCAGTAAATGGAGAGGTGTGATTACTAACGTGGGTGGATCGGGTGATGGAACTTTAAAGGCTTATGAGGATAACGAGATACTGATCCGTTTAGCAGATATTATTTTGCTTCGAGCTGAGGTGAAGGCTAAAACTGGTGATACTCAAGGTGCAATTAATGATTTGAATACGATACGGGAGAGAGCTGGTGCTTCCCTTTACTCTGTTAGCGAAGGTGATTTACAAGAGGCTATAGCTAAAGAACGGGATAAAGAATTATTCCTCGAAACAGGTATTCGTTTTTATGATATTATCCGTAACGGGACTTTTCGGGAAAAGTTAAGAGGTAAATTCAAGACGTTGACAGATCAAGATGTAGCTGACGGGGCATATTATTTGCCGGTGGGGAACGGTGCGTTTACGAACAATACTTTGATGAAACAGACCGTATATTGGAAACGAAATGGATATGCTTATTAAAACTAAAAAATTATGAAACTACAATATTTTTTATTTTTATTTATTTGGAGCCTTGGAGCATGTAATGATGACTATTTTCATGATTCCGGGTTGGCAAATGGACGACACGATTGTACGGTATGGGAATACTTACACACGGATGCCTACAATTGGGATTCGACGATACTGGTGATTGAACGTGCAGGATTGGTGGATTTATTTGATGGAAAAGATCCTGCCTATCCTGAGATAACTTTTTTCGGTCCTACAAACATTTCGATTATGCAGTTTATGTACAAGACCGTGGATAGCGATGATAAAGTATTGTACGAGAGAATAGCGGATATTCCTGTGGAGATGTGTAGAAAGATGCTTTTGTCACATGTTCTTCCTAAAAAGATGATGAAAAAGGATTTTGACTACGAGAATCGGGGAACCCTTGAAGGAGGAACCTATATTCAGGCTCTGTCGGGTACGGAATTGCGTGTGTTCCGGGCAAAAAGTTCTTATATGGGGATTGCTGATATCGGGGCGGAATCATTGGGAATTCATGCATTGGTAAACGGCTATATCGTGGGAATTGCTTCTGCTGATATTGAAATGAATAATGGCATTGTACATTCGTTGAGTTATACGTACCAATTTTCTGAACTTTAACTATTTGCGAGATGAAAAATGTAACTGGAATTATAATATTGTTAGTGTTCGTGTTTATTTCCATGATAGGCTGTCAAGATGTGACAGTTGGTTATTTAATGACTTCGAATGCTACTTATACACCTGATTCTATGGTCGTGAAGGCTGTGCTAGATCCGGTGGAAGATGAACGTCAGATTAAATTTGAAATTCCTTGGCAGTCGGCACCTATTGAAGGTGTTCAAGGAACTTTTCCTATGGTTTATTCAATAAAAAGTGTGGCATCTGATAACGGACACCCGGAGGTAGCATCTCAATTTACAGTGGCCCGTAAGGGGGTGATTGAGTTACCTTGGAATCATACGGTTCCGCCCGGCCGTTACGTGTTTACTCTAGAGGTATCAAACGAGGGGTATACTCGTGTGTTGGACTCTGTGTATACGGTTATTGTAAAATAACGTGTCGGATGTGCTTTGATAGGGGGTGTGTTTCTTTGGAACACACCTCTTTCAGATATTTTATTTAAGAAGGTTCTTCTCGGAACATTCTTTACAGATGAAGGTCGGGGGGAGGGAAGTTTTTTTATCAATTTTTATCCATGATGGGACTACCAATTAGTTCTATATTGCTGATGCCGTGAAACTGGTGCGTGTGAAGGAGTAGTTTGTCATTTAGGATTTGAAACCTGTTATATTTTTCGTAATTTTGGAGAATCATTTAAAACTACAAGAATTATGAGAAAGTCATTTTTATTTTTAGCGGATGGTTTTGAGGAGGTAGAAGCTCTCGGGGTTGTAGATGTTTTACGTCGGGGAACGATCGAAGTGAAAACGGTTTCTATTTCTGATAAAAAAGAGGTTACAGGTGCGCATGGAGTTCCTGTGGTGGCCGATCTTTTGTTGAGTGACGTGAAAGAAGAAGAGGCTGAATTCTTGATTTGTCCGGGCGGAATGCCGGGAGCCAAGAATCTGGGAGATTGTACGGCATTGGTGCAAATGATTCAGAAACATTACGACAAAGGTGGTTACGTGGCGGCTATTTGTGCAGCTCCGGCTTTGGTGTTGAGTAAGATAAAAATGAACAAAAGATATACAATGACTTGCTATCCGGGATTTGAAGAATATTTACCGGGTGCCGAAATGCAACCTCATGGCGTGGTGGTTGATGGTAACGTGATCACGGGTAGAGGTCCGGCGTATGCTTTCAAATTCGGTCTGGCTATTTTGGAGCAATTAACTTCCAAGAAAGTGGCTGAAGAAGTTGCGGCTGGAATGTTACTGGATTAATATGAAAAATTGCATTACCCTCTGCATCGTCCTGTTTTTGTTGTCTGCAAGGGATAGGGCAGAACACTTTGCTCCGGGCGGATGGAAAAGAAATCCATACCCGGATTGTTCCCCCCGAGGGATACGCGAGGGTAAACGTGAAGGAAGGTTCTTTTGGTGAATACCTGAGGAACCTTCCTTTGCGTTCTCACGGGACTAAAGTGCGTTATTTCGATGGCCGGGAGAAATGGAACCGAAGCGTGTATTGTGCCGTGGTGGATATGGAGATCGGTAAGCGGAATTTGCAACAATGTGCCGATGCCGTGATTCGTTTGCGGGCGGAATACCTGTATAAGCATAAAGCGTATGACCGGATCCACTTTAACTTCACGAACGGTTTCCGTGCCGATTACACGAAATGGGCAGAAGGTTACCGGATCAGCGTGAAAGGAAATCAAGTTTCCTGGTACAAATCCAAAGAAAAAAACTACTCTTATAAAACTTTTAGAGCCTATCTGGACGTGGTGTTCGCTTATGCCGGGACTTTATCTTTGGCGAAGGAATTAACGTCCGTACCGGTGACTTCCATGCAGATCGGGGACGTGCTTATTCAAGGCGGTTCACCCGGGCACACGGTCATCGTGGTCGATATGGCAGAGAATCCCACAACAGGAGAAAAGTTGTATTTGCTGGCCCAAAGCTATATGCCGGCTCAAGATATTCAAGTGCTGGAGAACCCGAAAGAGCGTGATAAATCCCCGTGGTACACCCTCAAGGGAGAGGGCAGTATTTTGACTCCGGAATGGGGATTTACTTCAGTGAACCTGAAACGTTTTAAAGATTAGAACGGTTGTATTTCTCAAAAGCCCCCAACCCGAAAAGTGAAAAATCATAGCGAATTGGATCGACAGGATCCATTTCCCGGAGACGTGCAGTAAGTTCTTCCACGGCTTTCCGGTCGTTCTGGTTACGGGTAAGGAGGCCCAGTTGACGACTCACGTTACCCGTGTGCAGGTCAAGCGGGATCAATAGGGCAGAGGTTGGAATTTCTTTCCACAGGCCGAAATCCACTTCTCCGTCGTGTCTCACCATCCAGCGCAAAAACATATTTACCCTCTTCGCTGCCGAACCTTTCTCCACGTTAGCGATATGTCGCAGTACTCTTGCCTCGGCAGGTAAAGAGGTGAAAACAGAATACCACTCTTTCAAGACTTCAAACATATCTTGATGCTTTTGGTAGGCCCGTGTGAAAACGGTTTCTAATCCCCCGTGATGGCGATAAATATTCGCTAGCGATTTCAAAAAGTAAACACAATCGTAGCTATTAAACGTGCGGTGCTTGAAATTGCAGAAACGTTCGTAGTCTTGATCTTCCGCCTGCATCACGAAATCATGGGGGGCATAATCCATTAATTGCATCAACTCCTTGCATTTCTTGATAATCGTGGGCCGCTGTCCCCATGCTAGCGATGCCGCTAGGAATCCGGCAATTTCGATGTCTTCTTTCTCCTCAAAACATTTTGGTATCTGAATCGGATCGGTTTCTATAAAGAATTCCGATTTATTGTATTCTAAATACTTCTCGTCAAGTAACTGTTTTAAGTCTTTGGAAAACATGGGGCAAAATTTAAAATATTCTGTGATTGTCGATTCAATGATTCTGTGATTTTAGAAACATCTTATCGGAAATCATGAAATCGCTAAATCATGAAATCATTTAACGGCTCTCAACATCTCCCGTTTCCCCGGGGGACCGGGAAGGCGTTTCAAGTTAAAACCGATATTACGAAGAGCTTGTTTCACGGTTCCTTTTACGCAGTAGGTCGTGAGAATTCCTTCCGGTTTAAGCGCTTTGTAAAACTTGGTAAGCATAGATTCCGTCCATAGGCGAGGTTGCACGTCGGGGGCGAAAGCATCGAAAAAGACCATATCGAAATATTCGTGAAAGTTGACTTCTTCGAAATCTGCCCGGTGCTTGTGGAGCGTGAAATAAGGGGTAATGACAACATCCTCTTCCCAAGGTGCGTCATGTAATTGTTGAAACAGGGGAGCATCTTCCGGGGTGAAGAGGTCGGAATAATTAATTTGTTCCACCTCCTGAGGTGTCAGCGGGTATTTCTCGAACGTGTGAAACACCACTTTACGTTCATTATCTCTCGCCTCAAGCAACGTTAGAAAGGCATTCAGTCCTGTTCCGAATCCGGCTTCCAGAATTCGGATATTCTTCTGTCCGTAGTATTCAATGCCTGCTTTTATAAATATATGAGTAGATTCTTGTATGGCCCCGTGAATAGAATGATAATGTTCATTTAGTTCCGGTATATACAGGGTGGTACTTCCGTCTTCCGTGGTAATAATTTCTCTATCCATCTTCTAACATAATTCTTGACGCAGTAGGTTGGCGAATTCGATGACATCATTTTCCGTGGTGTCAAACGAGCAAACCCATCTCACTTCGGCCGAATCTTCATCCCACACGTAAAAGAAACATTCATCCTGGAGTTTGGTAATCTTCTCTTGCGGGATAATGGCGAAAATCTCGTTTGCCTCGACCTTCTGCGTGATGCTCACGGAAGGAATCTGCTCTGCCGCGTTAGCGAGCTTTTGTGCCATCGCATTTGCGTGTGCGGCTGATTTCAACCATAAATTATCTTTTAGAACAGCCGAGAATTGGGCGGCGATAAAGCGTGATTTGGAATGTAGCTGCATCAACTGTTTCCGGATATATTTCACCTCTTTCGACATCGTGGTGTTAAAGAAGACAACAGCTTCCCCGAACATCATGCCGTTTTTGGTTCCCCCGAAGCTTAAAACGTCGATTCCCACTTCTTTCGTGATGCTGGCCGGGGTACATCCCAGGTATGCAACGGCATTTGCCAGACGGGCTCCGTCCATGTGAACATACATATCGTGGGCATGGGCGAAGTCACAAATTTCTTTTAATTCATCATGCGTGTAGACTGTTCCGAGTTCCGTACACTGAGTTAGCGAGATGATTTTTGGTTGAGCGTGGTGTTGATCATCAAATCCATGCATATGATTATGAATCAGCCCCAGGGTGAGTTTTCCGTCAAATGTGGGAACGGTCAACAGCTTACTGCCGGTTTGTTTCTCGATAGCCCCGCACTCGTCCACGTTGATATGAGCTGTCTCCGCACAAATGATCGCGTTATATGAATGAGTGAAAGCCGAGAGGCTCAATATATTGGCTCCCGTTCCGTTATAAACAAAATACACGTCAATGTCCTCTCCGAATATTTGTTTGAAATCCTCGATGGCTTTTTCCGTGTACTTGTCTTCCCCGTAAGAATGTTGATGTCCGAAGGCGGATTCTTCCAGTGCTTTAAATACTTCCGGTAATACTCCGGAGAAATTGTCACTACCGAAACCTCTAAGTCCCATGAATAGAATAAATTAGTTTGTGGTTAAAAGAAAATAAAGTATAATGAACAGAATATAAAAAGACTACCTCAAAGTAAATTTGAGGTAGTCTGAAATATTAGGTTATCCTAAGAATGACAATAATATACCGGCTGCAACGGCAGAACCGATAACTCCGGCCACGTTCGGACCCATGGCGTGCATCAACAGGAAGTTTCCTGGGTTAGCTTCTTGTCCCACGTTTTGTGATACGCGGGCTGCCATCGGAACTGCAGAAACTCCGGCAGAACCGATCAACGGGTTGATCTTGTTCTTGGTAAACAAGTTCATAAATTTTGCCAGTAATACACCACCGGCACTACCCATGCTGAAAGCCAAAATACCAATGACCAAAATAGCCAATGTTTGGAAATTCAAGAATGCGGTAGCCGTGGTTGTTGCTCCAACTGAAATTCCTAAAAATATCGTACAGATATTCATTAACTCGTTTTGAACCGTTTTGCTTAAGCGATCAACCACTCCACATTCACGCATTAAATTACCTAGCATCAGACATCCGATTAGGGGTGCTGCTGAGGGTAAAAGTAATGATACGAAGATGGTTACAACAATCGGGAATACGATTTTCTCTTTTTTGGAGACTTTACGCAATTGTTGCATTACAATTTCCCGTTCTTTTTGGGTGGTTAGTGCTTTCATAATGGGCGGCTGAATCACAGGAACTAGTGCCATGTATGAATAGGCTGCTACCGCGATGGGGCCAAGTAATCCCGGAGCCAATTTAGAGGTTAGGTAAATGGCTGTCGGCCCGTCGGCACCACCGATAATACCTATAGACCCAGCTTCAGCGTAAGTAAAGCCTAGGGCAATGGCACCCAAAAATGTTGCAAAAATTCCAAGTTGAGCGGCAGCTCCCAGAAGAAAACTTTTAGGATTTGCCAGCAGCGGACCAAAATCCGTCATTGCTCCAACACCGATAAATATAATACAGGGATAAATTCCTAGTTTTACTCCTAAATAAATGTAATCCAGTAAACCGACGTTATTAGCATTGGAGAAAGCCCCCCAGTGTACATGTCCGCCTTCGAAAAGTTCCGGATGATATAACCCTGCTCCAGGTAAGTTTGTTAATAACATACCGAAAGCGATGGGTAACAATAACAAAGGTTCGAATTTCTTTACAATAGCTAAATAAAATAGTATGCAAGATATAACTATCATGACCAAACATAGCCAATCCCCGGAGAATAGCTGTGCAAATCCCATGTCATTTAGGAATTTGGTTATTTTCTCTCCCATATCAATCTCCTCCGCGCTGGTGGTAAAAGGAATGATAAATATTCCGAGCAATAAGGCTATTTTTAGCAGGTATTTTTCTACTTGTTTCATTTTCAAATGTTTTACGGTAAATTAAGCCAATTCAACAAGTGGATCATCCTGTGAAACACTCTGACCTACGGTAACATGAATTGTTTTCACTTGGCCGTCATTATTTGCTACAATGTTATTTTCCATTTTCATGGCTTCCATTACAAGTAAACAATCCCCGCGTTTTACTTGACTGCCAACTTTAACGTTAATTGCGGATATGGTACCGGGAAGCGGAGCCTTAATCGAGTGTGTCTTGTTAGAAGTTGTAGTCTGTGCGGAATTCTTATACGTGGTTGATGTCGGTATCGCTGCCGGTTTGCGAGATACGGCAGGAGCTACCGTATTTTTGCTTTCGTAAGTTACGTCATAAGATATCCCATTCACCTCAACCGTAGCTTTGTCATGATCCGTTATATTTACAGTTACGTCGAAATTGTTTTCGTCTATGGTGATTTTGAATTTATTCATAATCTGTTTATTTTACTTATTAAGATTTCTCATACCATAAATTTTAGAGCTCCATGGGGAATAACGTTTTTCAACCTCTTCGATCGTAATTACATGAGGCTCTTCATCATGAGCGTTAAAATATAGATGCATAGCCATAGCAATGGCAGCTTGTTCGTGTGGGGTGGGATGAGTATCCGTTGTCACGGCTGCTTTTTCTGGCTCTTGGACTGTTTTTGCATGATCTTCTACTCGATTCGTGATTTTTGTTTGGAAATTAATAATCACGATCAAAAGAACCAATAACAGGAATACTGTCAGCATCCCTACGCCTGTAACGAGGAGTGCGTAACCCCAGTTTATTGCTAATGTGATCATATGGCTTACAACGGTATATTTGAATGTTTCTTCATCGGGTTAACTACGCGCTTGGTCTGTAAAGACTGGAAAGCACGGATAATACGGAAACGCGTGTTGCGCGGTTCTATAACATCATCGATATACCCGTATGAAGCGGCTTTGTACGGGTTTGCGAAAGCCGAGTTATACTCATCTTCTTTTGTGGCAATGAATTTAGCTTTTTCTTCCGGATCAGAGATAGCGGCTAATTCTTTACCGTACAATACTTCAATAGCTCCTTTGGCTCCCATAACGGCGATTTGAGCCGTGGGCCAAGCGTAATTGAAGTCTCCACGCAATTGTTTACATGACATCACATCATGTGCACCTCCGTAAGATTTCCGTAAAGTAACGGTTACTTTGGGTACAGTCGCTTCTCCGTAAGCAAACATCAATTTTGCCCCGTGAGTGATAATACCACCATATTCCTGTACGCGTCCCGGTAAGAATCCTGGTACGTCAACCAAAGTCAACACCGGAATGTTGAAACAGTCGCAGAAACGAACGAAACGTGCAGCTTTACGAGATGCTTCAATGTCAAGAACTCCGGCATAGAAGTTTGGTTGGTTAGCGATAACACCGACAGAACGTCCACCCATACGGCAGAATCCGACAATGATGTTACGGGCATAACGTTTGTGAACTTCCAAGAATTTTCCGTTATCCACGATGGCTTCAATGACATCCATCATGTTATACGGTAAATTCGGATTATCAGGAATTATCTCGTTTAACCGATCTTCCAGACGGTCAATCGGGTCATTGCATATGGCAATCGGAGCCTCTTCCAAGTTGTTGGAAGGTAAATAAGAAAGCAAATCGCGAATGATAGAGATTCCCTCTTCTTCGTTTTCTGCCAAGAAATGAGAAACACCGGATTTCGTGGAGTGAACTTCTGCACCTCCTAGTTCTTCGGTTGTGATATCTTCTCCCGTTACAGTTTTCACTACTTTCGGACCGGTTACAAACATATATGATGATTGGTCAGTCATCAGAATGAAGTCCGTCAAGGCAGGAGAGTACACGGCCCCTCCGGCACAAGGACCAAAAATGGCAGAAATTTGCGGGATAACTCCTGAAGCGAGAATATTCCGTTCGAAAATTTCCGCGTATCCGGCTAAGGAGTTAACCCCTTCTTGAATACGAGCACCACCCGAATCATTCAATCCGATAATGGGAGCTCCCACGGTCATGGCTTTGTCCATCACCTTGCAAATCTTTTGAGCTAACATTTCGGAAAGCGCTCCTCCGAAAACAGTGAAGTCTTGAGCAAAAACAAATACGAGACGTCCGTCAATTGTTCCTTGTCCGGTTACCACACCATCACCCAAGAATTTGGTCTTTTCCATCCCAAAGTTATAACAACGGTGTGTTATAAACATATCAAACTCTTCGAAACTATTTTCGTCCAGCAACATGGCGATTCTTTCGCGAGCGGTATATTTCCCTTTTTTGTGTTGGGATTCTATACGCTTTTCCCCTCCGCCAAGCTTTGCCTGCGCACGTAATTCAATTAACTCTTTGACTTTATCTTGATTTGTCATATTATCAAAATTTATATGAGCTGATTATTTAAAAGAAATTATTTCGTTCCGCAAAGTTCAGTTAATACTCTGAACGTTGATTTCGGGTGAAGGAATCCGATTCTCAATCCCTCTGCACCTCCGCGCGGAGTTTTGTCGATTAACTGGCAACCTGCAGCTTGTGCATCATTCAATGCGGCTTGAACATCTTCAACAGCGAAAGCGATGTGGTGCATACCACCCCCGTTTTTCTCAACGAATTTACCGATAGGGCCTTCCGGGTCAGTTGATTCCAGTAATTCGATTTTAGTTTGTCCTACTTTAAAGAAAGCTGTTTTTACTTTTTGATCTTTTACTTCTTCAATAGCATAGCATTCTAAACCTAATACTTTTTCATAGTATGGGATTGCTTCATCTAAACTGGCAACTGCGATGCCGATGTGTTCAATATGTGTTGGTTTCATAACAAAAAAACATTAAAGTTAGATATTATATTTTAATCATTTAGCTTATTTATAGCGCACTTTCTTCGAATATTTCTCTCGTTCCAATATTTATGCGCGAAACTACTCATTGTTCTTGCGATTTTCAAGTAAAAGCGGTAAATATTTTCAAAAAAAACGAGTTTATACTTGTTTTAAATAAAGTATTGATAACTTCATCATTATTCGTTACGTAAACCCTATTTAGAAAGAGTGAAATTTATATTGATAATAAAAATATCGGATATTATGAGTAAGCAAAAATTTGTCGTTTTTTTGATCGCCATCATTGGTATGATTGCGACGTTTCTACCTTGGTATGAAATCGGTGGCTTGGGAATGATCATGGGGTATCAAACCGTTGGTTGGTTTACGTTTATCATGTTTGCCCTTGTTTTTCTTTTTGGCTTGCGGAAAGAGGCAAAGCAGGATATGTCCATGGGGTTACTATACCTCGGATCATTTTTTTCGTTGCTTGCCGCTTTCGTGGTTTTGTGGCAGATGATCACGCTCGGTCTGGACAAGGAAGGGGGGAGTATGTCGGTTGCCGGTAACGTGCTGGCTAACGACACTCGTGTTTTATACGGGGCTTACCAGATCGTTATTGCTGGAATCTGTTTGCCGTTCGGGGCTTTCCTTTTCCGTGATAGGAAAAGAAGATAAAAATACAGATGTATTTTTCTGGAAAAAGTTTACCGAGAGCAGGTAAACTTTTTCAACCCTGTTATAAGGATATTAATACCTATATAAGATAATTTTTTCTTATATTTAATGTATATTTATCGTATCATCTCCTATTCAACTCCCATTCATCTCCTATTCAACACTAATTATTATAGAAATTAGATTGAAAATAAAAAATAAATATGAAGATAGTAATTCTATTATAATACCTGTGATATTACTCTTTTATTATTTTTATGGGTAGAAATGCTTTCTGAAAACCTGATTAATTGGATTTGAGATAGGACAAAAGTTATAAAAAATATATGGAAATGACGGGTTTGCAGAATTTATTTATCCACGTGTAGTAAGTGCTTGGCGAAAAAAAGGATAATATATTCGTGTCCGATAATCTTTCGTAATTTGGTGTACATTTCTTTTTTGAGAGATTTCACGGAGTTAAGAGAGATTCCCAGCACGTCCGCGATTTCCGGGTTTGATTTGCCTTCTAATGCGAGGGTGGCGATTTCGAGGCTACGTCCGGAGAGTTGGTTGATGGCGGAGTGTACACACCGGATCATTTCCTGAGTGGCAATTTCTTCTAAAAATGAATCTTCAGAGGGTAACTCATCCTTTAACTGTTCGGCATCTTCTGTTTTGAATTTGTTCCGTCTCAAGATATCCATACAGATATTTTTTGCCGTGATATAAATGAAGGCAACCGCGTTTCGCTTGGTGTAGGAATCATCCAAGCGTTCGTACAATTTGAAAAATGTCTCCTGCGTGGCGTCCATGGCTTGTTCCCTGTCTTTTAGATAGGTATTGCAGAATCCCCACACGGCTTGAAAATAATCCGTGTACAGTTCTTTAAATGTATCTATACCGTTAATAGAGTCGCTCATGTCAGGAATTTTATCCACACAAATATATGGTGAAAAGTTTAAAAGCGAAAATCTTCTTGGTTGAAATGAACTGGAAGTACGTAATCAATGTATGTCAAGGTGTCATTGATAAAAGAAGCATTAATGGTTCGTTTAATAATATTGATTTCTGTTTTCGTCAGGGACGTTACTCTAAAGAAAAATCCTTGATGTATGTTTTTGATTTTGAGGGAAGAATAAAAAATACATCAATTTTGGTAATTGTGTGCTATTATTACTATTTTTGAGGATTATTAAACGAAGGTTTAATCCTGTTTTGAAATTATGTGAGAAAACGGGGAATTTCGTAGGGATCGGCACTTATGACGGAAGAGAAAGAGAAGATTATTGCTCGACTATATTGCAAGTTGAGGCATGAATTGCGTGTTTATGCTGCTCGCTATTGTCCTGATGAGGCAGAGGATATAGTACATCAGGCTTTTGTGAACGGTTATAACAAGATCGTGGAAGAACGAAATGAATCGGAACAGCGTTCCTATCTTTATTCCACGGTGAAAAATTTGTGTCTGAATTTTATTCGTAATTCTCGTCCGGTATACATGGATTTATCCCCCGAGCTGATGACCGAGTTTGTTGTCGTGGATACTCATGATTATATGTACGAACTGATCGGTCGCTTACCGCGAAAAGAGCGTTGTATTTTAGAATTAGCCTTACAAGGATATGACACGAAAGAAATCGCTGAACAAATTGGCATGGAGTATAATACCGTGCGGCATTACAAGAAAGAGGCTTACGCTAAAATACGAGAGGCATTGAAAAACGAGATTTAATATCCTGTTTTATTTTGAAAGGGGGGCCGGAGTGAAGGATATTTTACTATTTTTGTGGGATTAGGCGTTGAATATAATCAAATTTGTAAGGTCGTGGATAATAATGGTCGGTTCAATAGTGGACGTGTTCAAGATTTATTGAATAAGGCACGAATGGGTTGGTGGGAAGCTGATTTCTCTAAAAAACAGTATGTCTGTTCTGATTTTCTTCGAGAATTGTTAGACTTGGGCGAAGATGGGATAATCAGTTTTGTTGATTTTCGTAAGTTGATCCGGGAGGATTATCGTTTGCGAACGGTGAACGAATTTCGTTTTGGAAAAACCCAGAATATATATGACCAGATTTACCCGATCGAGGTGAGAGGAAAAATCGTGTGGGTACGAGTGAAATTGTGTTCCAAGGAGGTGGATGCCGAGGGGAATATGAAAACCTGTGGTTTCATGGAGTGTCTTGATGTCCCGGAGAATATGGATACGGAGGAAACGGCGATGGAACGTGTGAACAATTTGTTTGCCCAGCAGAATAGTATCTCTCGCTCGTTGCTTTCATTGCTTCGTTCCGGGGATATGAGCAGTGTTATCAATAAGATTTTGGGTGATATTATGCAGCATTATCCGGAGGGGTGTACCTATATTATAGAGTACGATTGGGAAAATCGCACGCAGACGTGTCGTTACGAGGCGGGAAATTACAAGTCTTTTAAGAAAAAGAATTACATGGAGAAGTTCCCGATGAGTAATATTCCCTGGTGGACGAAACAGTTGGCCGGAAATGCGTCCCCGATTATTTTTGCCAGTTTGGACGAGTTACCGGAAGAGGCAAGCGAGGAAAAAAGGCGTTTGACGGAGCAAGGGGTGAAATCACTTATTGTTATCCCGATGTTTTCAAAAGACGGCGTGTCCGGGTATGCCGGTATCGACATTTTGGATAAGCCTCACGTGTGGAAAAATGAGGATTACCAGTGGTTTGCCTCGATGGTGAATATTATCAGTATTTGCATGGAACTCCGGAAGTCGGAGGATAAGGCACAGGAAGAGAAAAAGTTCTTGGCAGATTTGTTTAAACATATGCCGGTGGGGTATGTGCGGATGAAATTGTTTTATGATGAGGAAGGACACGTGAAGGATTATTATTTCATGGATTCGAACACGATGGCTCAGATTCTTTACAACACGAGAGGGAATAGTTGGACCGGGAAATATGCTAGTAAAGTTGATCCGCATTTTGTGGAACGGCTGCCTGATCTGGAACGGGTGATGCGAAGCGGGGTTGTACGGGATATAAATTATCATCTGGAAGAGAAAAATAAATATTTCCATGCCGTGATGTATTCTCCTTGCAAGGATGAAGTCGTATTGATGTTTTTGGATATGACCGATACCTTCTCAGCCCACGAGGCGTTGGACCGGAGTGAACGTTTGCTGCGTAATATATATCAGAATATCCCGGTCGGGATAGAGTTGTATGATAAAGACGGGTATCTTGTCGATTTGAATGATAAAGATCTTGAGATGTTCGGGTTGGTTAGGAAAGAGGATGTTTTGGGAATTAATATGTTTGAAAATCATCTTATACCGGAGGAGATGAGGGAAAGGATGAAGAGAAGAGAGGATGTGAGTTTTTCTCTGGTGTATGATTTTTCGAAATTGAATGGTCTCTATGTTTCTAAGAAGACGGGGAGGTTGAATTTACTGACAAAGGTGACGACGTTGTATGATGCACAAAATAATTTGATCAATTATTTGTTGATTAGCTTGGACCGGACGGAAGCCACGGAGGCGTATAACCAGATTCAGGAGTTCAAGGATTTTTTCACGTTGGTGGGGGATTATGCTCAAGTCGGGTACGCGCATTTTAACGCCTTGACTCGTAACGGGTACGGTCTGGATAGTTGGTATAAGAATGTGGGAGAAGAAATCGGGACGCCTCTATCGCAGATTATCGGGGTACACTCGCATTTCCACCCGGAGGATCGGGTTTTGATGCTTACTTTCTTGTCGGATGTAATTGCCGGGAAACGTACGCATTTACGGAATGATATGCGAATCCGACGGGCTGATGGGCATTACACGTGGACGCGGGTGAACGTGTTGGTGAGGGATTATCGCCCGCAGGAAGGAATGATCGAGATGATTTGTATTAATTATGATATTACAGAATTGAAGGAGACCGAGGCGAAGTTGATCAAAGCGAAGGATAAGGCGGAGGAATCGGATCGTTTAAAGTCGGCGTTTTTGGCGAATATGAGTCATGAGATCCGGACTCCGTTGAATGCGATTGTAGGTTTTTCCAATTTATTGGCTTATGCCCAAGAGGAAAGTGAGCGTGCGCAATATATTGGTATCGTGGAGGAGAATAACGAGTTGTTGTTGCAGTTAATTTCGGATATTCTGGATTTATCGAAAATCGAGGCGGGGGACTTTTGAATTCGTGTATGATCGGGTGGACGTGCGCCAGTTGTGCGAGGATGTCGTGACTTCACTCCGGGTGAAGGTTCCAGTCGGGGTTGATTTGTGTATAGCTCCCAATTTGTCGGAATGTTGGGTGTACAGCGATAAGAATCGGTTACGGCAGGTTATTTCCAATTTTGTGAATAATGCTTTCAAGTTTACACCTTCCGGGAAAATAACCGTGGGATATATGTTGAGGGATGGGGAGGTCGAGATATCTGTGACAGATACGGGTGTGGGTATCGAAGAAGAAAAACAGAAACAGATTTTTGACCGTTTTGTGAAATTGAATAGTTTTGCTCATGGCACAGGTTTAGGATTATCTATTTGCAAGAGTATCGTGGAACAGGTGGGAGGCCGCATCGGGGTGAATTCGGAGCCGGGAAAGGGTTCTCGTTTTTGGTTCACACATTCACTGGGTAGATGATATTTGTATATCATGCGATTGTTAATGTAAGTTAAATGTGAACTTTCTTTCATACATTTTTGTTGTTCATGTGTAACATGGATATAAGACAAAAGGATGATGAAGGAACTACATAAATTAATCACGAAGGATATCTTTGATTGCTTGTCGGAAGAGGATGCCGGGAGGTTACGAGAGTTGCGTGCCGAGTTGCATATTGATGATGAGGCATACAGGCAAATGAAAAAGATGATCACCAGCCGGGAGGTTCACGATCGGATCATGGAGGTAAGGAAAAAGCCGAGCCGGATGATAAAGATGATGCGTTACGCTGCCATTCTGATTTTACCCGTGGCTATTGCTGCCTATATCTTCATAAGTCAAGGAAATGTAATAAAGCCGGAAATAGTGGTGCAAAATCAAGTCGAAGAAAAATTACCTGTTCCGGTTCGTAAACAGGCCATGCTGGTTCTGGAAGACGGTTCTATCCTGCAACTTCAGAGAGTGGAGGGTAAAAAAGAGGTTACCTCGAATGCCATCACAAATGGAAATGAGCTTGTTTATTCGAAGAAAGATTCTTCAGAGAATAACGTGGTGGTTGAGTATAATACCGTGGTGGTTCCGAAGGGTGGAGAGTATCACGTGATGTTGGCTGACGGAACAAAAGTTTGGTTTAATGAAGAGACCCAATTGAGGTTTCCCGTAGATTTTGTTGGTGATAGCCGTGAAGTGTTTTTGAGCAAGGGCGAAATTTATTTGGAAGTGGCGAGAGATGAAAAACACCCTTTTATCGTACACACTGAGAATGGAGATATACAAGTGCTAGGGACGGAGTTTAACGTGAAGTGCCTGCCGGATAAAAAGGTGGCAACGACTTTGGTGAAGGGTAGCGTGCAAGTGAAAAGGAAGGATGCGGAAGTTGTGTTAAAACCCAATCAACATGCAGTTGTGGGTAACGTGATGAACGTGATCACGGTGACCGAGGTGGATGTAGAAGAAATTATTTGCTGGAAGGATAATATGTTCTTTTTCCGGGACGTGGAATTGGAGAAAATTCTGGATCAATTGGCGGAATGGTATGGCTTTACGGTATTCTACGAGAATGCGGATGTAAAGCAGGAGAAGTTTTTTGTTCGAGTGGATAAATATGCCGAGGTCGGTAAGATCTTGGATGTGATTTCTGATGTTGGTGATGTTAAATTTAAAATTAGTGGAAAAGTAGTAACTGTATATAAATAAGGAAAGCGAGTGCTACCAACACTCGCTGCATCCCATGCCTAAAATGGCATAAGTGTTAAATTCTAATTCGCAAATGTATGAAAAAAATGTTTGATTCCTGGGGAAGTCATGTCAAAAAAATTCCCCTTCAAGGATTGTTATGTCTTTTTATCTTGTGTTTGAGTTTGCCTCTTCACGCTCAGAATGAAGAAGGTAAAATAAACATTAACGTGAAGGATGCCAGCGTGAAGGAGGTCTTGGAGGTGTTGAAGAAGTATAATTATCGCTTGGTGTATTCCACTGCCGTTATTGATGCCTGCAAGAAGAAAATAACTTTGGATATGAAGAAGGCTACTCCTTCGCAGGTATTGGATGAAATTTTTAAAGAAACGAATCTGGTTTACAAAATCGAGGGAAATCTGATCACGATTAAGGAGGTGAAAAAGGATGAGTCGCTTGTAGCTCAAGGGGTGGTTAAGGATGAGAATGGGGAGCCGATTCCGGGAGTCTCCGTGTTGATCAAGGGAACTGTGACGGGAACAGCGACAGATAATAAGGGAAATTTTCAGCTAAAGGTTGCTAAAAACAGTGCGTTGATTTTTTCTTTTCTTGGGATGGAAACAAAGACTGTCTTTATTGAGTCGGAAAAACCAATACAGGTGGTAATGAAGGAGAAAACGAACGAAATGGAAGAAGTTGTGATTACAGGTTATCAAAAGATAAATAAACGGGAATCAACGTCTTCGATCGTAACGATGAAAGCTGAGGATATTATCGAGCCGATAGGTAATCGTCTGGATCAGATGTTGCAGGGGAAAATCCCGGGAATGGCTGTTTTACAACAATCTTCAACAGTAGGAGCTTCTCCAAAGATTCGTATTCGTGGTTCTTCTTCTATCATAGGTAATCGTGAGCCGGTGTGGGTTTTAGATGGAATAATTCTGGAAGATCCGGTACCATTGGACGTGACGGAGTTGAATAGTATGGACAATGTGAATTTGATTGGTAACGCTATTTCCGGTCTGAACCCGGAAGATATAGAACGAATTGACGTGTTGAAAGATGCTTCGGCAACAGCTATATATGGGGTAAAAGCTGCAAACGGAGTGATTGTTATTACAACTAAAAGAGGTAAATTGGGGGAACCTGTCCTTCGTTACACGACTTCCATGAGTTTGATTGCTCGTCCGACTACGGATATGATGCGATTGATGAATTCGAAAGAGAGGGTAGAAGTTTCAGAGGAAATTGTAAATCGAGGATTACAAACTGTTAGTGGTGTTCCTATCGGAACGATTGGTTACGAGGGATTGATTTATCAGCTATGGCATAATGAAATTACTCGTTCTGAGTTTGATGCCGGAGTGAAGGAGTTGAAAGAGATGAATACAGATTGGTATAAATTGTTATTTCGGAATTCTTTCAGTCACAGTCACACGCTTTCATTGTCTGGAGCAACGGATAAAGTGGGTTATTATTTTTCATTTGGTTTTTCCGATCAACAAGGAGCTTCATTAAAAGAAAGTAGTAATCGTTTTAATTTCATGTCTAATCTGGATGCAAGGCTTTTCCATGATAAACTAAATGTTAGTCTTAGTTTATCGGCATCAACTACAAATGGTTCAAGACCTTATATAGATCTTTATAAATACGCTTTCGAAACCTCAAGATCAATTCCTGCTTATAATGAGGATGGAACATTAGCTTACTATGCAATGAAAGAAGGTGAGTATGGTTCTGATTATTTGATGTATAATGTTATAAACGAGTTGAATGAAACCGGGTCCAAAAATAGGACTAATAGTTTGAATGTATCTATGAATTTGAGTTCCAAACTTACGGATTGGTTAAGTTGGGATGCTGTGGTTGGTTACAATACGAGTGCTTATAAGCAAAATAACTGGGCAACAGACAAAAGTTATAAAGTTTCGGCATTAAGGAGAACAGCTTACGGTTATGAACCCCAAGGCGATGATCTTAAAGATTTTAAATCTCATTCTTCCTTGCCTTTTGGTGGTATTTTAGATGAAGATTACACGAATAATACATCTTATACGGTGCGAACATCTTTATCATTTAATAAGTTATGGAATGATCATAGCGTTTCTGCTAGTGCAGGATTGGAGGTGCGGGGAAGTAAGTATGACGGGACTAATAGTGAGTCGTATGGGTACTTGCATGATAGAGGTAAAAAATTTATAGGGATTGATCCCGTGGACTATACGGGTTATGCAAATTATAGTAAATCCAATGTTCCGACGGTCATGGATAACACGACGAATAATATGTCTTATTATGCCACGTTTGCTTATGGTTTTCGGGGAAGATATGTGTTGAGTGCCAATGTCCGTGGAGATGCTTCTAATAAATTAGGACAAGATAAGTCTGCTCGTTTTTTACCTATATGGTCGTTTTCGGGTAGGTGGAATGTTGCAGATGAATCCTTTATGCAGAACGTGAATTGGGTTAATGATTTGTCTTTCCGGGCTTCTTACGGTTTGCAAGGGAATGTAACTGATGCCCATAATCCGAATATGATTATCTCTCTCGGATCGTTGGATACGAAATCAATGCAATATATTGCTACATTGTCTTCTTTACCTAATCCGGGATTAAAATGGGAAAAGACGACTTCGATTAATTTGGGTTTGGATTTTTCTCTGTTCAAAGGTGCAATTTCTGCCACGGTAGAATATTACACGAAGAAGGGGAAAGATCAGTTGATTTCGGCGTCTGTACCTTCAACTAATGGGGCTACATCCGTGATGTTGAACGCTGGGACGATGAGTAATAAAGGCTGGGAATTATCGATCATGGCTACTCCGGTTAAAACAAAAGATTTTGCATGGAGTGTTAGTTTCAACACGAGTAAAAATTATAACAAGGTAACGAATTCCGAGTACGAGAGTGTGGAGACATACAATAATTATATAAACGGTTCGTTAATTCGTAATGGTAAATCTATTAATAGTTTCTATTCTTATCGTTATACCGGTTTGGATGAATCCGGTTTACCAACGTTTGCCGGGGTGAGGGCTACTGATGATGAGGGTAACGTGATTATTTCCAGCCGAGAGGAAGCTTTGGCAGCAGCGTTTGTTTATAGTGGTAAGCGAGAACCGGATTTTACGGGAGGTTTGTCGATGAATTTTAAATGGAAAAGTATTTCTTTGAATACTTTGTTTGCAATGTCTTTGGGGGCTAAGGTACGATTGAATGATTTGTACCAGGAGAGTGGGGGACGTATTCCTTATCCGGAAAGTAATATGTCCAGTGAATTCGTGAATAGATGGAAAGAACCAGGAGACGAGAAATACACCGATATTCCGGTATTAACGGATGTTTCTCCGTCAATTAATTCATATGCATATTTGGAAGGAGGGACTAACGTGATCGCTTCGAATATTTGGCAAATGTATAATAAATCTGATTTACGGGTAGTTGACGGGAGTTTTTTAAGATGTAAATCTATTTCGTTAACTTATTCTTTACCAAAAAGTTTTTTGAGTAAATGTTATATTAAAAGTGCATCTATTGGTTTAGGTGTAAGTAATCCATTTGTAATTAAGAGTAAGGATTTGAAGGGGCGTGACCCGGAACAATCTACTTTGGGATCTGGAGCAATCCCACCGCAATCAACGTATAGTTTTAGCTTGAATGTGTCATTTTAAATAATAGAAGTAATGAGAAATATATTGATAATCGGATTATTGTTATTAGGATTATCTTCATGTGATGATTTTCTTGAATACAAGGATAAAGATAAAATCATTCCGAAGGAATTATCTCATTTTGACGAGTTTGTCTATGGTGAAATTATTAATAAGACGGAAGGTTCTTTGATGAATTATTTATCTTATATGACAGATGAAACGATGAGTTACGTATCGTCTTCCATGTGGCTATCGAAAGAAGATCTTCGTGATGAGATGTTTTCATATTTCACTTGGGCTAAAGAGCCTCAGGTGAGGAAAGATGAAGTAGAAGTAAATGATAAGGCATGGAGCTTTTTTTATCATCGGATATTGATGTGTAATATCACATTTGAACAAGTCAAAGAATTAGATGAGGATATTGAAGGAGTAAAAAATAGATTGTTGGGAGAATCCCTGTTTATGCGTGCATTGTCTTATTTTTATCTTGTGAACTTGTACGGTGAACCTTATGAAAGCGCTGCGCAGGCGAAGACTGCGTTGGGGGTTCCGATAAATGAAAATGTTGGAGTAGAAGCCAATGTTTATAATAGAGCTACTTTGGACGTGAATTATACGTTGATGGAGGAGGATTTGAAAGCGGCAATCACCTATTTTGAAAAAGGACAAAAAAAAGGAGGTATTTATAGGCCGAATAAGGATGCAGCTTTGTTGTTGCTATCCAGGGTTTATTTATATCAGAAGAAATATGATGATGTAATAACGGTTGTTGATGATCTGCTTAAAACGACAGAGACTGAAATTATTCCTTATAGCACGTTGGAAAAATTTATATCGAGTGATGATGTTGTATATAAAGTGTATAATACTAACAATCCGGGAATGATTTTTTCTTGGGGTAAATTAGATGTTGATGCAACTGGCTTTGGATATGATCTGATGAGACATTCAAAAGCTTTTTTCTGTGCATCCAGCGAGTTAATCGGGTTGTATGATGAGGGGAATGATCTTCGTTTTTCTCGATATTATGACAAATATGATTTTAATAATTACGATGAAGGTATATTTTACGTTGCGACAAAAAATTATTGTAAAGCGTCAACGGCTAATGAGGCGTACGATCAAGCGTTGAGATTGGAAGAGGCTTATCTGAATCGGGCAGAAGCATATATAGAAAAGGGTGAGCATGAATTGGGCATGGATGATGTTAATGCGATACGTGCGGAAAGAATTAAGGGAGAGTATGAATTAGTTGCAAATTCTGTGGATGAGGCGAGGGAATTCTATCGTTTGGAAAAACGTTTAGAATTTAGTTTCGAGGGATTGCGTTGGTTTGATATTCGTCGGTGGGGACTTGAAATAGAACATCTTTATCAGGATTATAGTACTCCGACGGTTATAAATCATTATGTTTTGAAGGCCGGAAGTCCGAATTATGTTTTGAGTTTACCATTGGAAATTCAACGTAGTGACGATAAAATCGAGAGATTTGAACGAGTAGAAACCAAACAATAAGATGATTATTATGAAAGCGATAAATATATTTATATTATTGATGTTCTTGGTGGGATTTTGTTGTTGTGATGACGAGGAGAATATTCATGTAGAAGAAGAGGGACCACGTCGTGATTATGATATAAATTCTACTGATCCGGTAAAGAAAATTGTATCTGAATTCTTCTTTAATACGGGAAAAGAATTTATTGTAGATCCGGATTCATCCGATTACCTGTATAATTTTGCAGAAAAGAATGGCGTGAAGATGTACCCCGTGAGTGATGCGAATAGAGATTATCTGTTATCTACAGTTCAACTTATTAAGTCTGGTTTTCTGGATTGCTACACGACAGAGTTTGTAAAAGAGAATTTTCCTTACAGTGTGATAATTGCAGACACTATTTATGATACCGGTACTTATTTAACCCCGAAGATTGTAGACAATATTGCTCGGATAAATTATTATGGTGTTAACGTGGCTGGTAAAGCTAATTTAGATTTAGCGGAGCAAAAGGCCTTTTTGGCTTTAGTACATTACGATTTCTTCAACACTTATCTCAGTGTATTCAAGGATATGAGTTTTGGTGAGACTTTTGAGTCTGTTTATGAAAAGAAAAGTCGGGTAAATGATAAACACTTAACAGAGGAAGAGGGGTATGCGGAAGGATTTGTAACGGTTTCTACTGGAACTACTTGGTTAGGTTCTAAATATACGGATTTTCCATCGGTAACGACCGATTTGAAAAATACATTCATATTTTTCTTGACAAAGGATAGTGATGAATACACGAGAGTGACTACAACTTATCCGAAGATTAAAGAAAAATGTGATGCAATCATAACAGATTTGACAAATTTAGGAATTGATTACAAGAAACTATTTTTTAACGGTATAAATTAATAATTAGATGAAAAGTATTGTATATATTATTACGGTATTACTGTGTTTTAGTGTTACTTGTGTAAATGCTTCAAACTCTTCTTGGGGAAAAAAGAAGAAAAAGAAGGCCGGAACGGAAAAGGTGGAATCGAGTGATTCCACCTCTAAGGCGGCTTCTACGAGCGAGTACGAGAAGTTTATGAAGGATGCGGTGGTAAAGAAGGGAATGTTTAACGTGATTAAGAAGAAGGATAAGATTTATTTGGAGATTCCGAAGGCGATTATGAGCCGGGATTTCTTGATTAGTTCGCGGGTTTCTTCCACGAGTCGCACGTGGCAGATTGATCCGGGAACGATCAATCGTGACCCTTTGCTGATAACATTTTCATGCGATGAGAATAAGGTGTATATCCATTTTCCTCATTTGGATTACGTGTGCAAAGAGTCGTCGGAAATGTACGAGGCTTACAAGAGACACAGTAACCCGCCGATCTGGAAAGCGTTTAAAATCGAGGTGATGTCAAAAGATTCTTCTAGTTGTGTGATTGATGCTACTCCGTTGTTTTTGTCTTCGATTGCTGAGTTTTCTCCATTCCCGGATCTTCCGGCTGAAGTGCGTATGATGATACCGTTTGGAGGCTCTTTTCAAAGTGACCGTTCAAAGATTGAGGAATTCAAGGCTTTCGAAGATAATATTATCGTGAAGAGTATGATGACTTACACGACGGATAAAGAAGGTCCTTTGACCACGATAGAGGCTCGTAATATCATTATCTTGCCGGAGATTCCGATGGTTCCCCGTTATGCGGATGAACGGATTGGCTTTTTTGAAGAGTCTCGTAAATTATTTGACGAACATCATGATCGTTTGCAACAATACGGGATTATCAATCGGTGGGATTTGCAACCGAAAGATATGGATAAGTACCTGGCTGGAGAGTTAGTAGAACCCGTGAAACCGATTGTTTGGTACGTGGACCCCGCAATTCCCGAGAAGTGGAGAAAATACGTGAAGTTGGGTATTGCCGATTGGAATATCGCTTTCGAGGCTATCGGTTTTAAGAACGCCATTGTCGTGAAAGATTACCCGACAGATGATCCGAATTTTGATCCGGATGATATTCATTATAATTGTTATCGTTTTGTGGCATCGACAAGAGAGAATTCAATGGGGCCGTCGTGGATTGATCCCCGTTCGGGAGAAATTTTGTGTGGAGACGTGATTTCGTGGTACGGTGTGGTGACTTTGCTGAACAAGTGGAGAATGATCCAGACCGGGGCGGTAGATCCTTCTGTGCGTTGTCCCGTGATGACGGACGAGAATATGGGAGAAGCCATGCGTTACGTGGCGGCTCACGAGATCGGTCATACGTTAGGGTTAATGCATAATTTTGGTGCATCAGCGGCTTATCCGGTAGAGAAGTTGAGAGACCCGGAGTTTACTCAAAAATACGGGACGACCCCTTCGATCATGGATTACGCACGGTTTAACTATGTGGCACAGCCCGGAGATTTGGAGAAAGGTGTAAAGTTGACGCCTCCTCTGATTGGCGAGTATGATAAATTTGCTATTAAATACGGTTATCAGGTACTCCCGAACGTGAAGAGTGCGGATGATGAGAAAGAAATTTTGCGGGGATGGGTGAGAGAACAGATCGGAAATAAGATGTGTTTTTACGGGAAACAGGTGTTTCAATTTAATTTTGACCCTCGTTCCATGGCAGAGGATTTAGGGGATGATGTGGTGAAAGCAAATACTTATGGTCTTAAAAATCTGAAATATGTGGCGGCTAATTTTGTGGATTGGATGGCTGTAAATGATGAGGGGTACGCGGCTGTTGAAAGTACTTATAAGGAGATTATCGGTCAGTTCGTGCGGTTTATGGATCACGCTATGGTGAGTGTCGGGGGAATGTATATTAATCCGAAATATTATGGTGATCCGGAACCTCTTTACCAGTATGTTCCCAAGGCGAAACAGATTGCGGCGTTGAAGTTCGTGTTGAAGAATTTGAACGAGTTGCAGGACTGGATTATTAATGATAAGATTACCGCGATTATCGGCCCGACAGCCAAGCACTACGTGGCTCAAACGCAATTCTTCAACGAGATGTTGACCCGGGAGACGTTAGGGCGCTTGCAAATAAACGAGGTGGACGGAAAGAATGTATTCACGTTGGATGAATATCTGGGAATTATTTTTGACGAGATGTTTACCAAGAAAACCGGTAATCTGCAGTTGGCAGATATGGCTTTCCAGAATTCTTTCGTGGAAAATCTGACCGGGTACATGGATAAAGGTGAGTTCAAGAGTGCCGGGAGTAATTCGTTGAGAGAATGGTTGAACGAGACGACTTGTAGTTGTCATGCCTATTGCGAGTCTCATCATAGTTTTGATGCTGTGGATGCTCTTGGTGAAATTGTGTTATCTCCGAGAATTGACAAGTCAAATAAGCGTCCGATCGTGATGAAATATTTGCGAAAAACATACAACACGGCCAAAAGTCGGATGAATACAGGAAATGATAAAACACGTGAACATTATCGATTGTTAGTGTTAAAATTGAATTATTTATTCGATTAATTAATTTATAGAGATTTGTGTTTTTTTATCCCCGGGAGAGAGAAGGCTCCCGGGGATTCTTGTGTAATGGCTATGATAGCTAGTTTGTTATATGTTTGAATGAATTATGTTTGATGAGGGGGCAAGTGTCTTGTTAAAGAATAATTGTGAATTTCTTTTAGAATTTTGAAACAAAATACACGCTTGTTTCGTATAACGGATTAAGTATATTTTTTTAATTTGAAGATATAATATATCTTTGTATCCATTTTAAGGATAATTAGTTGTGTGCTAGAAGTGAAACATAATATCGTGTAAGTTAATGGGTATGACAGACGAGAAGAAAATTATTTTTTCCATGATGGGGGTGAGTAAAACGATACCACCTCAAAGAAAGATTATAAAGGATATTTATCTTTCCTTTTTTTATGGGGCAAAAATCGGGGTGATCGGTTTGAACGGTTCCGGAAAATCGACGTTATTGAAAATTATTGCCGGGTTAGACCCGAATTACGAGGGGAAGGTGATCTGGTCGAAAGAACATTCTATCGGGTATTTGCCACAGGAGCCTCAGTTGGATGATTCCAAGACCGTGAAAGAGGTCGTGCAGGAGGGTGTTCAGGAGGTGATGGATTTGTTGAAGGAGTACGAGGAGGTGAACATGAAGTTTGCCGAACCGATGAGTGATGAGGAGATGGATAAGTTAATGACTCGTCAGGGGGAGTTGACAGAATTGATCGAGCATCACGGCGGATGGGAGATTGACCAGAAGTTGGAGAGGGCGATGGATGCCTTGCGTTGCCCGGAACCGGACGCGGAAGTGAAGTTCCTTTCCGGGGGAGAACGTCGTCGGGTGGCCTTGTGTCGCTTGTTGTTGCAAGAACCGGATATTTTGTTGCTGGATGAGCCGACGAACCATTTGGATGCCGAGTCGGTGGAATGGTTGGAACAACACTTGCATCAATATTCCGGTACGGTTATTTGCGTGACGCATGATCGTTACTTCTTGGATAACGTGGCCGGTTGGATACTGGAACTAGACCGGGGTGAGGGAATTCCATGGGAAGGAAATTATTCTTCTTGGTTGGAACAGAAGGCAAAACGCTTGGAACAGGAGGAAAAACAGGCCAGCAAACGCCGGAAGACGCTGGAACGGGAGCTGGAATGGGTACGTATGGCTCCTAAGGCTCGTCAGGCAAAGAGTAAGGCTCGTTTGAAGGCTTATGACCGGATGATGGATGAGGACGTGAAGGAGAAAGAAGAAAAGCTCGAAATATTTATTCCGAACGGTCCTCGTTTGGGAAACAAGGTGATCGAGGCCGAGCATGTGGCGAAGGCTTTCGGGGATAAGGTGTTGTTCGATGATCTTGAATTTAAGTTACCCCCGGCCGGAATTGTTGGGGTGATCGGCCCTAACGGTGCGGGAAAGACTACTTTGTTCCGTTTAATTATGGGCGTGGAGCAACCGGATAAGGGGACATTTGAAGTTGGGCCGACCGTGAAGATTGCGTATATAGATCAACAGCATAAAGCAATAGACCCGGAGAAGACGGTTTATCAGGTGATTTCCGGGGGAAGTGATTTGATAAACCTGGGAGGACGGGAAGTGAATGCCCGGGCTTATGTTTCCAAATTTAACTTCTCCGGGACGGATCAGGAAAAGAAATGCGGGGTGTTGTCCGGTGGGGAGCGTAATCGCTTACACTTGGCTTTGGCATTAAAGGAGGATGCTAACGTGCTGTTGCTGGACGAGCCCACGAATGATATTGATGTGAACACGTTACGGGCCCTGGAAGAGGGATTGGAAAATTTTGCGGGCTGTGCCGTGGTCGTGTCGCATGATCGTTGGTTTCTGGATCGTATTGCAACTCATATCCTGGCTTTCGAGGGTGATTCTAAAGTGGTATATTTCGAGGGAAGTTACTCCGAATACGAGGAAAGTAAGAGAAAACGTTTGGGAGATGTTACTCCGAAACGTATACGTTATAAAAAATTAATCGGTTAAGATTATAAGGACGTGCCTAAGAAAAAAGAAAAAAAGATTGTAGATACCGGTTTCGTGCCGGGTATCTATAATTATTGCGACAGATGGTGTGAACGTTGTCCATTGCAGCTTCGTTGTATGAGTTACATGATGGGGAAGAAATTGAAGGAACGGACGAAAGTGAACTTGGGAGAGGAGATGCCGGATGATGACGAGTCGGCGTTAGCCCGTCTGAAAAATATTTTTGATTCTACTTTTGACGTGTTGCGAGAGTTGGCGGAGGAAAGAGGTATGGGGATAGAGGATATTTATTCCTCGGAGAAGGTGGACCGGGGATTCTGGGGGGAGGATTACGAGGATTTGGAAGATGAGGATGAAGAGGCGGTCAGGCAGATAGAACAGGAAGATCTTGTGAAATGTGACCGGATTTATAAGACTCTGGCCGAGAAATGCCAAGAGGGTATTTATCAATGGTTTGACGAGGCCAAGATAAAAGAAGGTGATGCTCCTAGAACGAAAGAGGTCGGTGATGCGTTGTTGGAGGTAAATTGGTATCTGGATTTGATTCACTCCAAGATTAGGAGGGCGTTGTACGGGTATTATATCTATTCGGATAAGATTAATGCCACGCAGGAAGAGGATGATTATAATGGGTCGGCGAAGGTAGCCTTGTTGGCTGTCGAGATTTCTCAAAATGCGTGGATGGTTTTGAGGGAGCGTTTGTCAAATTTTGAATCGAATATATCTCACTTGATCGTGATTTTGGAACAATTGGGGTTGGAGATTGATCACTTTTTTCCAAAAGCTCGTTATTTTAAGAGACCCGGTTTTGATTGTTAATATAAAAATGTAAATTGAGGTGGGGCGTTTGATGTTTAAATACCGTTTTTCTTTTACGAATCATCCGTGTACAGGGTGGAATTGAAAAACGGTATATTCGGGGAGAAATAATAACATAGTTGTGAGATAACCTGTTTTTCGAACGAGTGAAGTGTTCACTATTTTGTTAAAAATGTGATGTTGAATAAATCGGGATCGGCTATGAAATGTGCAAGTGAAATTTTCTAAATTTGATGTTATTGACAAAAATATTGAAAATGATTAGATGTGTATGAAAAAATCTCTATATTTGTAATCAAATAAACGAACGATTCTTAATATTATAAATCCTCTTATTCTTTTTTATTTACGTTTTTTGCTTAGTCATTCATACACATACCTTTATGACTAGGTGACTTTCTGTGATTATTTGTTTTTACCTTTCTTTTTTCGCTATCAAAAATCGTTGGTTTTTTGATAGCGTGAATGTATAAAAAGAGAGGTGTATATGTCTGTTTATAAGCTGTTTATTGTTTGGGTGTGTGGAATGTGCATTTTCGGATGTGCATCCAGTAAAAAGGTCGTTTATTTACAGGATATCACTACTGTCCACTAAAAATGGACGGGGTTAAAAATTAAATAAATTCGGTTCAC
>ENA-ORUO01000829-ORUO01000829.1-human-gut-metagenome-genome-assembly--contig:-NODE-829-length-34953-cov-3.326150_pt1 | contig 34953 bp, 27 predicted proteins | sample MGYA00242082_ERZ509215 | MGnify/ENA primary metagenome ERZ509215 (study PRJEB26280, sample SAMEA2338829) | human gut metagenome | biome: human gut; feature: human-associated habitat; material: faeces... | reverse complement strand
GATTTGATTACGGATGTAACCGTGCCGACTTCTTCCGGATTCGTTTCTTATAAAGATAATATGGGGGAAATTCGGAATAGAGGATACGAGTTTAATATTCGTGCCAATATCATCCAGAGAAATGATTTGTTATTTGCTTTATGGGGAAATTTCGCCCATAATAAGAATAAGATTATAAAAATTTCGGATGCCTTGAAGGCTTATAACGAACAGGTTGATGCATTCTATAATGATCCGAGTAATAACAATGTGGCAGAAGTGAAGACCAAATATGAAGAAGGAGGATCTACAACTTCTATTTTTGCTATGCGTTCTTTAGGTATTGATCCGGCAAATGGTCAGGAATTGTTTATCACCCGGAATGGAGTTATTACTCACGAGTGGAGTGGGGCCGATCAGGTGATTGTTGGTAATACGGAACCCAAGGGACAAGGATCATTCGGTTTTAATGCTTCCTATAAAAACTTTTCGCTATTTGCTTCTTTCATGTACGAGTTTGGTGGGCAGGAGTATAACTCCACCTTAGTGAGTAAGGTGGAGAATGCGGATATTCAATATAGTAATGTGGATAAGCGTGTGTTGACGGATCGTTGGCAGAAACCGGGAGATGTTACTCCATTGAAAGATATTAAAGATCGTTCAACAACAACGAAACCTTCTTCTCGTTTCGTGCAAGATAATAACGTGCTTTCATTGAATGCATTGACTTTGAGTTATGATTTCGATACTCAATTGATCAAAAAAATAGGATTGAATGTGTTGAGATTAGAGGTGAGTACGAATGATTTGTTGCGTTTCTCTTCAATCAAACAGGAGAGGGGTACAAGTTATCCGTATGCCAAGACCGTGAATTTTACGTTGAGAGCAAGCTTTTAATAAAAAAGATGAGTTATGAAAATGAATAGATTACTACTTATATGTATATTACCGGTATTGTTTTCAGCATGTAATAGCTGGCTGGATGTACAACCGGAAGAACAAATCAGTGAGGACGAGGTTTTCTCTACTGGCAATGGTTATCGGAATGTGTTGAATGGGGTGTATAAATCATTGTCCGGAGTGAATATGTATGGCCGGGAGATGACTTGGGGGGTGATGGATGTGTTGGCTCAATGCTATAATGTTCAAAATATGCCATCTGAGTATCCGGGAAGGCAGTATAAGGAAGGGGCTGCCTTTTACGATTATGAATACACTGATTTTCATAAATTGCCTCAGGCAATTTGGGAAGAAGGATATAATGCTGTAGCCAATTGTAATAACTTGATCGCCCATGCTCGTCATGCAGACCCGGATTTATTTGAACTTAAAGAATCTGAAAGAGCGTTATTGGAAGGCGAAGCGTTGGCATTACGTGCTTTTATTCAGTTTGATATGTTACGAATTTTTGCTCCGGCACCGGTGACTTCTCCTAAAGGAACTTATATCCCGTATATTAAAAGTTATCCGGAAGTACTGTCAGTGAAGTTGTCCGTAGAGGAGTGCATGGAGAATGTTATACAGGATTTGGAAGATGCAAGAAAGTTAGTTTATAAATATGATTCTATTGATATAAGTAAATTAAGGATTGCAGAGCGTTTTAGTGGCCCTATTGGTGAACGCTTTTTCTATTATAGGGGATTCAGAATGAATTATTATGCTATTTCCGGTATTTTGGCTCGGGCATATTTGTATAATAATCAGCCTAATGAAGCATACCGGGTTGCAAAAGAAATTATTGATTTCCAGAATAGTACGAGGTATTATAATTTTACTTCGGCAAGTAAGATGGCAAACGGGAATTTGAAATTTTACGATGATATTTTGTGCGGTTTTTATTCAACAAAGTTAACCGATTGGGACAAGGCGCTAAATGATGTGGTTGATGCAGATGGTGGGCAGTTGTTTATGGTAGTCAAAGAGGTGGATAATTTGTTTAATGGTGAAACGGATGACTATCGTAAAAGATACCAATTGAGTGCGGTGAATCGTTTGATGAAGTATGCTTATCAAAACAATGCAACATCAGAAGGAATATTGAGTTCGAATTTGATCCCGATTATTCGTATGAGTGAGATCTATTATATAGCAGCAGAGGCTTGTTTTGATAAAGATCCGTCAGAGGCAATCGATTATTTGATGCAAGTGAAAAAGGGACGTAATCTGAGAAATGTTGATTTATCAGGAATCACATTAAAGTCTGATTTTATGGATAGATTAATTTCAGATGCCCGTCGGGAATTTTTGGGTGAAGGACAGATATTCTTTATGTTTAAACGATTGAATCAGTCCGTGCCGACTGTTAGTAATTGGAAATCAGAGAATTTTATTTTAGATGTGCCGGATAGTGAGAATATTTAATAGCTGGGATTATGAAAAAGTATATATTAGTTCTTATAGCCTTGGTATCACTTTATTCTTGTGATGAAAGGGGAATTTTGGAAAATTCGAATGATGTTTCATATATCTATTTTACAAAGAATGCAACAAATGACAGTACTTCAACATCCTTCTTTTTCTATCCTGAAGGAGATATTTCAGTACCTGTTGCCATGAGTCTTTCTGGTAAAATGTTTGATGAAGATTGTTCTTTTAAGTTAGAAGTAGTAAAAGAAGAAACGACATTGGATGCTGCAAATTATGATATATCGGGAGATTTTGTATTTCATAAGGATCGAGTAGCGGATACGATTTATATTACGTTCAAGAATAGTGAGATTTTATCTTCAGAGATACGACGTGTCGTGTTTAGAATTGCTGATAGTGAAAAATATGCTCAAGGAGATACTCCCTTCCGTACGGCAGTTATATCAATTTCAGATATTGCTTCTCGACCGGAATGGTGGGATGAAGATGAATGGGTGATCTGGGCAAACTTGGGTGAGTTTACCATCAAAAAGTTCGAGTTGCTGATTGAGGCTAACGGGGGTATTCCGGAGATTACGCTTGATGATTCGGATATGATTCGTCGGTGTGCTTTGACTTTGAAAAGGTATTTGGAAAAATACGGTCCTTTTATAGATGAAAATGGAGATGAGGTTTCTGTACCTGTTATTGGATAAAATAATATATGGAATTTATGAAAAAGTATTTATTGATAATAGCTGCCCTGCTTTCTCTTACAAGTTGTTTGGATAACAAATTGGATGAGAGTTTCAAGGAGATAAATGAAGTTAAAAGATGGGAGAATATAGAAGAGAGTTATTCCGTTTATGCCGGGGAAGAAATTGTATTAGCTCCCCAAGTTGTACTTACTATTGACAGTCTTAATCCGGAGTTGGAATTTGAATGGTACGTGGGAACAGAACTGGTGTCAACGGAACCTACATATACTTTTATGTCTAATAATATAGGCACTCATAATGTAACGTTTTGTCCGATTGATAAAAAATCGGGAATGCATTTTAATAAATTGATTAGGATCTCCGTACAATCTCAATATGAAACGGGATGGATGGTGTTGTCAGAGGAGGGGAATAAGTCAATATTGTCAATCGTGATGGGTAAAAAGGAAGAGACAGAAGATGAGGTAGAGTATTTGAATTATATCGGGGTGAGAAAGGATATTTATCCGTTGCATAATGATGGACAGTCCTTGGGTTCGGGACCACGGAAACTTGTAGAGCACTATGTGCAAGATGATTATGCTACAATTCCCGGGGAAATTATGGTACTACAACAAGATCAGCCGTTGGAATTGCATGGATTTTCAATGGAAAGAGAGGTTTTTGTTTCCGATGAGTTTTTGGTTGGGACTCCGTCTAATTTTAATGTTGTAGATGCAACACAGTCTGCTTCCGGAGGGTATTTATTGAATGCAGATGGTACGATTTTGTACAAAAAGAATTATGATTTGGAAGCCTATCATGTTGGGACTTATTCGGATCTACCTCTTTTTGATGGGAAAAAATTTAAATCCATAACTCCTTCAATTTATTCACAGACACCTTATTTGTTGGCTTTGGATGAGGAGAACACATTGTATGGGATTTGGGAAAAGGAATCACGTCCCACGGGTGATTTTTATTATAATGCAGAGTTAGCCCCTTTCTTTACCGAGGAGAGTGATGTAGATATGTCATTATTTCAAAATATAGAAGGTAAAGTGATCGGTTCTGGTTTCCATCACTCGGATTCATACGTAACGATTATTAATCAAAATGGGAAATATTTGATGAATAATTACCAGACTTATCCTTCTGGAAGAAGAGGGAGTCGTTCTGTTAAGATATTGGAAAGCAGAATTCATGAAATGTCGGCTAGTATGTTTACTGATTTTGTGGATATGGCCGTATTGCCTTATCGCGACTACATGTTGATCGCTTCCGGTAATACGCTTTACTTCCATGAGTATTACCGTGATAACTTTAAAGAAGGGGTTGTCAAGACTTTCGATCATAAGATTACTTCTATTGCTTTCAAAGATTTCAATCCCTATCGACATGAAGCTAATGCTCATGTGGCAGTTGGGTTGGAAAATGGAGATTTGTACATATTTGAGATTGATGATAATGATATGACCAAGACGATTCCGTTGTTTGAAACACATGAACTTGGTAAGATTATAGATGTTATTTTTAAGTATAGCAGCTGGGGGGACGTTAAGGATGGATACTTTTAAAATGTGATATTGTTGTGTTCGGGGGGACTTGGAGCCCCCCCGAATTTTTGATGTAAACAGTTGGATGTTTGTATGTAAATAATCGTGTATGAAAAAGTTTTTAGTTATATTGTTTTTGATATTTGTAGGATCGGTAAATGCACAGCAAAAAGCAAATTATGCTTTGGCCGAGAGATTTCGGGAATTGACAACAATGCCGATAATAAAGTATTCATTAGATATACATCCTTATTATATCAATAATACAGATCGTTTTTGGTACTCTTTTGGGACAGAAGAAGGGAATAAATATTATTTGGTAGACCCGGAAAAACGTACGAAGAACTTGCTTTTTGACAATGCTGAGTTATTGGCTAAAATTAGTGAAATTACTCGTCGTGCTTACGATCCGAAATTATTGAATTTGCATTTCGAATTTGATCCGGATGGGGAAACTATCCGTTTTGGCATGGATGGTCGTAATTTTACTTATAATGTATATACAAAGGAATTACAGGTCGAGGGACGTCGGACAGGAACAAGTTATGCCCCTTATTGGATGTATTATTCTGCGGATAGTGCTTATATGTTATATGCGAAACATCATAATTTGTATGCCGTGGGAAATTCTGACAAAGGGAAAGATACAACAGAAATTCAGTTAACAAATGATGGCGAAAAATATTATTCTTTCAACCGGGAGGACGAAGGAGAAATGGAGGGACGTTTCGGTTGTGAGGCTCGTTGGCTTAAAAAGGGACATCGGTTTTATGCTATTCGGGAGGATGCTCGTAAAGTAGAGGAGTTGTGGTTAATTGATGCATTGGCAAATCCTCGTCCGAAGTTGAAAACTTATAAAGCTGAATTAGCCGGAGATAAAAATGTAATTCAGTATGAATTGATTATTGGAGACCTGGATACGAAAGAAGTTCGAAAAATAGATATTAGCCGTTGGAAAGATCAATATATTGATTTCCTATACACAAGCGATGATGGTTCCCGTCTTTATTTTCAGCGGTATAAACGTACGTGGGATGAGACGGAGATTTGTATGGTAAATACAGAAACTGGTGATGTGAAAGTTTTAATTCATGAGGTGGATAAGCCTTATTTGGACTATCAAATGCGGGCAATTCATTTCTTGAATGACGGAAACGAGATCTTATTCCGGTCCGAGCGTTCCGGCTGGGGACATTATTATTTGTATGACAAGGATGGAAATTTGAAGAATCAAGTGACTTCCGGCCCTTGGGTTGCCGGTCCTATCCAGAAAATAGATACGGCGAAACGGCAGATTTATTTTGTCGGTTTGGGAAAAGAGAAGAATATAGATCCTTATTATTACGTTTTATACCGGGCAGACTTGGATAAGAAAGATGCGATCACTCTGCTGACTCCGGAAGATGCTTCTCATGATGTGACAATATCTCCTTCCAATCGTTATTTCGTGGATAGTTATTCTCGTGTTGATTTGGAACCGGTAAACGTGGTGCGAAATCAGAAAGGGAAGATTATCATGGAATTGGAGAAACCGGATTTGCGTCGAGTGTATGAGTTGGGATGGCGTGCCCCGGAACGCTTTAAAGTGAAAGCGGCAGACGGTGTTACGGACATATACGGAATCATGTGGAAACCGGCGGATTTTGATTCGACAAAATGTTACCCGATTATTTCTACCGTTTATCCGGGACCATTTTACGAGTATGTGCAAACACGTTTTACGTTGGATGATGATATGAATACCCGTTTGGCTCAGGTCGGTTTCATCGTGGTGGCCATGGGACATCGGGGCGGAACACCGATGCGAGGTAAAGCTTATCATACATACGGGTATGGAAATCAACGGGATTATCCTTTGGCTGACGATAAATATGCTATAGAGCAGTTGGCTGATCGCTATCCTTTTATCAACGGGAAAAAGGTGGGTATGTACGGGCATTCCGGAGGTGGTTTTATGACGGCGGCAGCCATTTGTACTTATCCTGATTTTTATAGTGCAGCGGTGGCCTGTGCGGGTAATCACGACAATAATATATACAATAAGGGATTTGTAGAAATCCATTATGGGGTGAAAGAAAACAAACGTGTGATCAAGGATAGTGTAAATGGAGATCGGGAGGAGATCACTTTTGAAACCAGAAGTAAGACAAATCAAGAATTAGCCAAAAACTACAAAGGTGGATTGTTGATCGTGACGGGAGATATGGACAAAACAGTTCATCCCTCGCATACTTACAGGATGGTGGATGCGTTGATCCGGGCGAAGAAGAATTTTGATATGATTGTTTTGCCGGGAAGTTCTCACGGCTTTTTCGGGGAGAACGGGGATTTCTTCGAGCGAAAAATGTGGTTTCATTTTGCAAAATACTTGTTGGGAGATGATTCCGCGGATTATCAGGGAGACATCGATTATTTTTTGAAAAAACGCTAACTCGTTATGAGAATAATATTAGTAATATACAGTCTGTTATTTATATGCATAACAGACTGTATGTCTCAAAAAAAGCCTTTGGATATGGAGGCTTACAAACTATGGCGCAGGGTCGAGGGACAACGTATGTCGGAAGACGGGAAATGGGTAACTTATCGTTTTGTTTATATCGATCAGGAAGGACATGATAAAGATGTTCCCGTGACTTATTTGCGGAATATGGAGTCCGGGAAAGTATATGAGTTTCCCAACGTGAGGGAAATGAGTTTTTTTAATCAGGGAAAAGGGGTGAGGTACTTGGTACATCCTTCTCCGCTTGATACCTTGAAACAGGCAAAAGATTCTCTTTTTCTCCTTTCCTTGCGGGATATGAAAAAGACCTATTGGGATAAACCTTACGGTTTTCGGGAGTCATCGCGTTCTCCTTTGATTTCTTACTCTTACCCGTTGGGCAAAGAAGGGGGACGGCGTTTGGTGGTTTGGAATTTTGAAAAGGGAGATTCTGTTCGGATAGATAGCGTGGAAAACTATTTCTCCGTGGATGATTATAAATCGATAGTCTATATCCGGAGGCATGATGGTTATAAATCTTTGTGTATGGGGCCTGTACAGGGGAAACAGCGGGTGATTTATGATAATCGGAAGGCTCCGGTTGTGAATTTTTCGTTAAATACCGGAGGAGAAGAGGGTGTGTTTTCGGTAGCCTCAGATTCTTCTTATTTAAACGATCCTGATTTATTGTACACGTTTTCTTTAAAAGATGGGAATTACCGCTTGGTGATGGATACGAAAGAAATAAATGTGTCGGAAGAGTATAAAGTCCGGGGTGGGATATATTCCGTGTTTAATAGCGGGAAATATATTTTCGTGGATGTCGGGTTGAAACAACCGGAAGAACGTAAACCTAAAGTAGAACCGGACAAGAGTTTCGAGTTGGAATTATGGAAATGGGATGATGAAGTTTCACAAAGTCGTCAGAGGTATGAATCAAGAAGTAAGCGCCGGAAGATGCCCAAGTACGTGTATCACGTGGATACAAAGAAATGCGTGTTGATTGCACCGCCTGAAATGGACCAGATGTACACGCCGAGGTGTGATGTGTATAGTCACGTGATTATTGGAGACGAGACCCCTTATCGTGGGCTCACGGATTGGCGGGATGGAGTGACGGCCGATTTATATCTGGTAAGTTTGGAAACGGGTGAGCGCAAATTATTGTTTAAAGATTTCGACCAGCGTCCCGTGTGGAGTCCGAATGGTAAATACGCGATGTTATATCATGCCGGACAAAAGACGTGGTTTAAGTTAGAGGTTGCCACGGGAGAGTTAACGGATGTTTCAACTCCTATCGGTTATGCTATGTATGACGAGGAATACGACAAACCGAAGCCCGCGGGGTCTTATGGAATTGCCGGTTGGTTGGAAGGGGGAGATCAGGTCGTTTTGTATGACAAATATGATATGTGGGTAGTGGATTTAAGCGGGAAACAACAGACGTATTCACTGACTGGTGGTTGGGGACGGAAAAATGATATTTCATTGCGTTTATTAAAAGCGGATTATGAAACCCGTTGGATCAACCCGAAACAGAATATTGTATTACACGCATTGAATCGGGAAGCCTTGAATCAGGGGGTATATGTATTGACTCCTGCCCGTAAGGTAAAAAAGTTAATGGAAGGTGCTTACGATCTTTATTTCAATCAATTATCAGATGGTGGTAAATACTGTTTGTTTACCCGGCAAAGTTATTCCGATTTCCGGGATCTTTGGTGGAGTAAATGTGATTTTGCCCGTCCGGTTCGAGTGACGGATGCGAATCCGCAGCGGGAAAATTACTTGTGGGGGAGTGTAAAGTTAGTGGAGTGGACGAATTTCGAGGGAAAGCGGAACCGGGGATTGTTGTATTTGCCGGATAACTATGATTCAACAAAACGTTATCCTGTGATCGTGAATTTTTACGAGACTCATACCGGGGAGCTTCATTCGTATCCCATACCTTCTTTAAGCAGTGCCATGATCAACACGGTTACTTACGTGAGTAACGGGTATGTGGTGTTTATGCCTGACGTGCATTTTACTATTGGGGCTCCGGGAGAGAGTTGTTACAATGCTGTCGTTAGTGGGACTCAGATGTTGATAGATCGGGGAATTGCGGACAAAGATCGTATTGGGATACAGGGACATAGTTGGTCCGGTTACCAGGTGGCTTATCTGGTGACTCGAACGAATATGTTTAAGTGTGCCAGCCCGGGGGCTGCCGTGTCGAGTATGGTATCGGCATATACTGGTATTCGCGAGGGGAGCGGGATGCCTAGAATGTTTATGTACGAGGAGACCCAGAGCCGTATGGGAAAAACGCTTTGGGATGATCCTGAAATGTATATCAAAAACTCCCCGATATTTTATGCAGATAAGATACAGACTCCCTTGTTGATTTTTCATTGTGATAAAGACGAGGCGGTACCGTATTCCGAAGGCTTGAATCTGTTCCTGGCGATGCGTCGTTTGCAGAAACCTGCGTGGTTGTTAAATTATAAAGGAGAAGGACATTTCCTTTATAACAAGGCTGCTCAAGTTGATTGGACTATTCGTCTTCAACAATTCTTTGATCATTATTTAAAAGATGCCTCGTTACCTCGTTGGATGAAAGAGGGAATTAATATAGACGAAAGAGGCGTGGATCAAAAATACGATTTCAAATAAACGTAATATTTAATTAAAATAAGAATCATGAAAAATTTATTGTATGTTGCTTTGACTTTACTTTGTTGTGCTTGTGCCAGTAACCCTCAGAAAGAGATGGAAAAGAAAATTATCGGGGAGTGGTGTAATCCTTACACGTACCAGTCGACAGGAGAGTTAAAAGGATTTCATTTTAAGAAAGGTGGCGTGTGTGAAGCTATTAATGTTCCGGACTTGGATTTAAAAACGTGGGAAATAAGAGATGGCTATATGATTATAAAAGGATTCGATACGACCGAGGATGGCACGAAAGTACCTTACGAGACAAAAGAAAAAATCGGTTTGTTGACTCCCGATTCTTTGAGTCTTGTTGTTAAAGAAGCTAATCCCCGCTTGGCGTTCTTGTATTTGAATTCTAAAATTATAAAGGAACGAGTGAGTGTGGAGGTTAATTCGCAGGAGTAAAATGCGGTTCTTAATTATCTGTGTAATAGGAATGTGTTATCTACACAGAGGTATTGATACTTGTTTTGGGATGATGCTTTAATGAAGCGAGTTATTCGTAACATGTATCTATTTCTACAAAAAGAAGAGGTTGTGTCAAAATGCAGACACAACCTTTTTTCATATTTTATAGTCGGTCTATATTCTCTTTTTTCTATGCCACATTTTTTTGATTCATTTGGTAACAAGTTGCTATATTCCAATTGTCCCTTGTTACAAATAGCCCAATAAACATAAATTTAGCAGCCGTGATGAACCACTTTCCTGCTTTTAGAAGTTTCGCGCACATCTTTTTGATATTAAAAGCTATAGCAAAGAATGCAAAGTCCATCGTAACCTTGTCTTCTCCAATATGCCGGAATCGGCGGTATGCCATGTTGTATTTCATTTGTCACGCCACAGCTTCGGGTTCTATACACCTCTGCCTCTATGCCTGATCCCTTCTTCTGAGAGCAATCTTTCCCGTGCCTGCTGTTTATATTGGTTTAATCTGTAGTTGACTTCTATAACACGATTCCCCCGTGCTTTAAAGCAACTACCGCGCAAAGGACATCCTTGACATCTTTGTGCTTTATACCGGGCGCTTTCGGTGATGTATCCGCTTGCAGTTTTGTCATGTTTTGTCCCTATACGGTTCATGCGCTGCCCCATGGAGCAAACGTAATAATCCTCTTCTGCATTGTAATAGAGACTTTCCGCGTGGAACGGATTGGGAGTATAACGGGGACGCTGTTCTTTATGGAAGAAGTTGTACTTGACAAAGGCTTCTATCCCCCTCTCCTGCATGAACCGGTAATTTTCTTCCGAACCGTAACCGGAGTCTGCCACACCGATGTTGGGTAAGCGGTTATAGCGATTTTGGAAGGAGTGGAAGAAAGGGATGAGGGTCAGTGTATCGGTAGGGTTAGGAAACAGGCTGAAGTCTATGATGAATTGGTTTTCAGTACCTATTTGCAAATTATATCCGGGCTTGGTCTGCCCGTTCTTCATGGCGTCTTCTTTCACGCGCATGAATGTGGCATCAGGATCGGTCTTGGAATAGGAGTTACGTTCTCCAAGGGTATCAAGGTGGCTGTCGTATTCCATAAGCTTGTCACGATACCCTTCAAGTTCCCTGGGTTGTTTCTTCTTTTCACGAAGGGCTTTCTTCTGATCCTTATCCTTTGTTACAGGTTGATGTTCCAGGACTTCTTTAAGTTCATTCACTATACCAGAGAGCACGGCGGGAGTAAATTCAACTGGGGTATCTTTTACCGAGTTCTCTTGCGCGATAGTTTCATCCACCTGTTCCAAAAGGATGCGAATCTTGTCCAGCAACTTCGCACGGTGCTTTTCAACACTCTTGCGCCAGATAAAAGTATATTTGTTGGCTTTGGACTCGATCTTAGAGCCGTCGATATACTCCACGTCAAGACTGATGAAACCTTTGTCGGCAAGAACAAGAACCAACTGGGTGAATACATGATTTATCTCCTCCTTTACACGGTTACGAAAACGGTTGATCGTGATAAAATCCGGATGCTCATTACCGGAAAGCCAGATATAATGAATGTCACGAAGGAGAAGCTTCTCTATTTTACGGCAAGAATAGATATTGTTCATGTAGGCGTAGAGAATCACCTTAAGCATCATTTTAGGATGATAAGGACAACGCCCGTTGTCCTTATACAACTTCTTGAAGAGATCAAGATTGAGATTATCAACGACAGTGTTGACGATGCGCACCGGATCGTTCGCCGCAATATTTTCATCAATTCTTTGAGGAAAAAGAACTGTTTGGTTGGGAATGTAAGGACGAAAATGTAACTTTGCCATGACGAAAACTTATGCCTAAAGATAACAAAACTTTGGGTAATAACAAAGCCCGGGCTTGAGAAAGGCTGGGCTTTGCGCATAAAAAAAGGTTGTGCCAGCATTTTGACACAACCTCCTTTTTTATCGTTTAAAGGCATTAATTATTGCCAGTCTGCGCCATTTTTGAAGCGAATATCGACGATCTCTCCGAAATCAGTTTCCGAAGAATACATTCTTCTGGGATGTTCTTTGGTATAACCTGCATTGGTCATTTCCATGATATGAAATTCTCCGTTTTCAAGTCCGATACCGGCTATCCATGCATTATAGACTTCTGTATCAATAGATGTAATTGTGGCGTCAAAAGAATCATATAATATGATGTCTCCGGACTTACGTTCTAATAAATAGAGTTCATTATCTTTTGTGATTAGAACATAGTCTAAAAGTTGTTTATTATTGACAGAGCCGGACATGTACTCTGTGTTTGCATAACCGACCTTAAAAAGGTTCTTACTACTTCCGTTTATGATAGAACTCAATGTTGTTTGTGTTGTGGCGGGCAATTCTTTTTGTTCGACTTTTTCAACATCGGGGCTTCTGCCGAAAAATGTATCCCCCATATCGAACGTGTAAGAATAGAAAGTACCATCTTTAGCTTTGAGTATGGCGTAAAATCTATTTCCCCAACTTACTCTGTTTGCACCGCAACAAATCATCTCCATGTCGCCTAGATTATCAATTCTGGCAGCATCTTTAGGTGTGTATATGTTATCCCCAAGAATGCCCGGAGATAAAATTTGTCCTCCGTTTTGTTGACTTCCATCTGTCATGAGCAGGAATCTATTGAGCGTTTTTTCATGGAATAGAGTGTAACCGGCAGTTTTATAGCGATGATGTACAACTCCTTTTCCACTGACGGGATATATATTCCCATCTTCTTCGAAAGTGACGATATTATTCAGGAATAGACCGGAGTTAAACAAGTACTCGGTTTCTTTTTTCCGGCTGTACATCGTTCCGTCTTCTCCGATAACAAAAGTACTCCATGTCATATCGACCATATCGTGTGCTTTGAAACCGTCGGGCATACCGTCCATGAATTGAGAGGCTAAAGTTACATCTTTCTGGAAACTTACCCCGGATATATCAATACATCCCGGTTCCTCTTGGAAAATCCAGAAAGCTCCGACTTCCGATCCATTTTCGGTATTTGCAGAACGGAAATGTTGTAACAGTTTTAATGGACCGCGTCCCATGGACTCGTTATTGGTTATATGATAAATGTTGTAATAATCTTTACAAGTGTAGTAATTCGTTTCTCCTTCACCTGTTTTGGAAGAGTAATTTGGGTTGTCGGTTACTTTGATATAGGAAAGTAGTGATTCATTATTAGCTCCTTTAGATAAAATCATATATCCCTCGGCTTCATATTCCGTTTTGATGTTACAATCTGTATATTGGGTATATTCAATATTATTAAGCGTGTCTTTTACACATAAAACGATGTTGCCATTTCCTAGCGTGTCAGCAATATAAGATAAATCATGTGAATAGATTTTTTTGTTGCCAAGTATAGTCCATTCAAAAAGAAGATGATCTTCGATACTGTCAATTGCAAAATTGAGAACAGGTTTTATCTCGATCTTGTCGCCGAGATAATATGTCTTTGGGACATTAAATGATTCTATTTCAATGCGATTAAGAGGATTGTAATCATAGTTCCCTTTATCATCGTAGCACCCGGAAAGCAATAATAAGAGTGCGATGCATGCTAAATATATGAATTTCATATGGTAAATCATTTTTAATTAGTTTACAGTTAATTCCATTGGTGAACCGTCCTTTTCTGTCCAACCGTTTAGACGGATGTCTTCTTTAAACTGAAGACATATTTTCCGGATTGCGGTAAATTCATATCCGGTTAGGTCTGTTATTCCCGAACTTTCAATGAATCTTGCATATTTCTCGGGTGTCCATCTTCCAAGGAACAATGTTTCAATACTACTTGTCCACCATAGTGGTTGACTGTCTATATCATTGAAAATAATTCGGGCTGCTCTGTTTTTTTTCAAGCCGGGACTGAAATTTTCATTCTCTACGATTCTTAAATACAAGGTCACCTCTTTATTGGTAAGATTCTTGTTAAAAACCTTGATCTCGATAGAATCCTTTATCTGATTAGCGGCGAACGTCTGTGTCAGGTTAAGTTCATAATCTGACGGATCGGCAGTTGTGCTGTCTTGATCTATTTCTAATTGATAAGTTGTGTTTTCTTTCAGGAGATCACCAATTAGAGTTACTTCCACGTTGATCTTTTTTTCTGTTGCACCCGGGTAGTGAGAGAAGGACAGAAAAGTTGCACTATCCAGAACTTCGGGTTTGGAAAAATACAAATATCTGGTGGATTTATAGCTATCTATAGCATCCTCAGAGCATGCCCAAGCGGTGAGCAAAACGGATATAAGAAATATATATATTTTCATATAGAATGTTTTATGGATTAAAATATGTTTTCATTATCAGGTGTCGGTATGACGTACTCTGGAGTATTCCACGATATGTCCATGTTAAATTTCTTATACCAGTAGAAGGCTTGTCCCTCTCCGAGTAAATCTTTTTGTACTTCCGAAACCAGAGCTTTTTCAAAACTGCTTTCGTCATAAATGGATGAGATAAAAGAAGAATTATCAAGAAAACCTCTATTGTACCGAACAGTTGATAGTAAATCGAGAGCTTCGGAAGGTTTAGCATTTTTGTAAAGATATTCCGAAGCAATAAAATACATTTCGCTTAAACGGATCATGGGGATAATGTCCTCTCCAAGGGAAGAACTTTCTTGCTTCGTGTATTTTAAGGAGTAGTATTGATAATTTTTTATATCTAGGAAATTTTTAAATCGAACATCATATTGTTCCCCGCGAGACCATCCGATTTGATAAAGATCAAGACAAAAAGCCGTTGAGGAACCACTACTTGAATTACTTGGAATATAAACTTCAAAATCTTCTACAAGAGTTTTTTTGGATAATACAAAAACCAACTCGTCATATAATTTCCGGTTAGAACTGAATGTGGAAGAATTTCCAAATGTGAAATAACTCGTGGCTTTAATGATTTCCATGGCAGCTTTGTAAGCTTCATCCAACTCCCCAGCCCAAGAATAAACACGGGCTAACGTTCCTACGATGGCGTAGTAATTCATGCGATACCCCCGGTATGCGAAAAATAAATCATCGGGAACGGTAAGATAACCTTGGCTGTTACTGCCGCCTTCGATTCGAGAGGCCGTATATAACCAGCGTTTATGTTGATCGTCCAATGTGTCGAATGCTGCTACAAGGTCTTTAGCTTTCAGTAAATCTTTTTTTACGTTTTCGAGTACTTGATCCACTGTTAAATGCGGTTCGTAAGTGGATTTCTTTTTGTCGTAGTATGGAATATATGTTTTCTGATCATCCATTTTTTTAGAAGGTGCAAACAGGCGCAACATATCAAAATGCAGGAACGCTCTCAAGGCGTATGCTTCTCCTAAAATCAGATTCTTTTCAAGAATATTTTCCGAGAAAATAGCAGGATCGGCTTCTTCTGCATTTGCAATTAAGTTATTGCAATTGGCTATCGCCGTGTATGCTTTCGACCAGATGTTTTCAATGATTGTTTTAGCATCTTTATCCGAGTATTTATAATTGTATAGAGAACTATAACTATATCCCAAATACCCGCTTGAATACGCATGACTGAGCACTTCTGCTGTCCCGTATGATAATTCTTGCCCGTACAATTGGGACGCAGCCATATTTTTATAAATACCGTTTAATGCATTCCGGTATCCGTCGGCTTCTGAGAATAGGGTCTCTTCGTTGACTTGATCGTCGGGTGCAACATCCAGCCAGTTTGTGCATGCTCCTAGAGTGAAAGGAATAAATGCGTATAGAATTAATTTTTTTAGTTTCATAATTATTGTCATTAGAAGGTTACATGTAGTGTGATATCCATGGTCCGTGCAAAGGGATAACTAAGACCGCGTTCTGCTTTTATCGTAGAAAGTCTGAACAATTCATTTGCGCCGAGTTCCAATCTCACCATACCAAGGTGTAATTTTTTGAGAAGTTCCGGGTTGAAGTCATAACTCAACGATAAGGAATTGCAACTAAGAATATTCTTATTCTGTACGAAACGTTCCGTCGGTTGGGTTTTTGTAATATTGAATACTCCTGAGGATAAGGCCCTGTATTTTGCTTTGTCCCCAGGTTTTTGCCATCTGTCCGAGAGTACTCGTTTGTCAGCGTTATACCTGTAAATATCGGCATCCTCAACTTTTTCAACTAAAGTTGTATTATACTCTTGTCCCCCGAATTGATACATGAAAGTCGTGAATAAACTCCAGTTTTTGTAACGGAGATTGAATCCGAAAGAACCCTGTGCATCCGGTTCTGTGTCGCCCAAGGCAACTTGTTCTGAGGCATTCCATTCATATGTGAGTTCCCCGTTCTTCTTTACGAACAATTCTTGCCCGTTGGTTGGATCAATACCGAGAGATCTCATACCGTATATGGGGGTCAAAGAACCTCCCTCGACGTATTGCTTGAAAGGTGTAGATTGATCTTCTGCATCTTTATCATTAAAATGATCGATAACCTTGTCATTATAAGCTTTTAGGCTTTCTGCGATCTTCGTGAATTTGCGCTTATCGTGGGATATGTTGAAGAAAGCATTTAACGACCAGTCCTGTCTGTTTATAATGGTGCTTTTTAAATTGATTTCAAAACCTTTTCCTTCCACTTCACCCAAGTTATCCTTGTATGTGGTAAAACCTGTAGAACTAGGGATGGTAACATCGTTTACAAGATCTACTGTTTTATCAAAATAGAAATCCCCGCTGAATTGGATGGCTCCATTAAATAAATCGAAATCTAATCCTAAGTTCGTGGTGTATTTCTTTTCCCAGCCTAGATTTTCATTACCATAAGCGATAAGAGAGGCGCCATATCCGGTTTTATACCATTCGTCATTTTGAATTTCGTACATAGTTTGAGCCGTGTATGAAGGAAAGTTCACTTTCCCGGTTAAACCATAACTAGCTCGTACTTTTAATAGGTTTACCCAACCGATATTTTTCATGAAATTATAGTTGTGTAAATTGACCCCGGCTCCTGTAGACCAGAATGTGGCCCACTTCTTCTCGCTTCCGAATTGTGAAGAACCGTCCAAGCGTAGAGAAGCATCCAATAGATAGATATTATCGTATGAATAGTTCAATACTCCCACGAAACCGACCAAACGAGTTTTACTTTGATCGACTAGTGGTTTGGAATATATGTCTTCAGCATAATTCGGAGAACTTAATTGTCCGGATGGGAAACCCCTGTACTCGGCGCTAGTGGTTGAACTATTTGAATTTTGAGAATTAATACCCATGTTAAAGTTGATATTGTTCTTCTCGATGTTACGGTTGTATGAAATGTTGGCCGTAAGATCCCATGAGGTACCTTCCTCGTCTGTTGTTCTCAATTCTCCCGAAGTAAGATTTGTCGTGGAAAGAGGATTTTGGTTCTTGGTTGATTGTGGATCAATAAAATTCTTCCGGTGACTGGTTGTTTTCGTCATCTTGAAAGTCGCCTTGGCCAAAAGATGTTGTGTAATATACCAGTTAATACCAGTTTCATTACTCAATTCATCAGAATCCGTCTTGTCATAACTACCCAATTGGGCTTCCCATAAAGGATTGGCTAAATCGCTATCACTGAACCAATTTGAATATCTCCATCTCGTGGTTTGTTTCACGTAGTTACCGTATTCATCGGTAGCCTTGTCGTAGGGTAATTTTTTTGTATATGCAGAAAAACTACCATAGGGAGATTCCTTTTGTTTGGTTTGTTGATAAGTTAATTTGTTCTTGATTTGTATTTTGTTTAGTCGGTAATCCACGGAAAGGTCAGCCCCGATATTGTCGCGGAACGATTCTTTCATCACTCCATCGCCATTATTGTAGAACATATTCAGACCGAAACGTAGATCTTCATGTCCTCCCTCTAAAAATAAACTATGTTTATGATTGAATATTGTGCGTAAAGGTTTTGATAACCAGTAGGTATCCACACCTTCTTTTATATTAGCTAACTTGTTGTTATATTCTTGATTGTAAGCTATTTGATAAGAAGGCCTGTCGTCGATAAATACTCCACCTAAGACTTCCGTCTCCAATTTTTCCCGGGCATTCATCAAGTTATAATCACTAAGATCAGGCATGTTTAAAGTTCCCGTCATGGTATAAGTCGCGTGTACCTTTCCCGGTGTTGGAGGAACCGTCGTGATAACAACAACCCCGTTTGCCGCACGGGAACCGTACATTGCCGTGGCTGCCGCATCTTTCAAGATCGTCATTGATTCGATCCGGTTGGGATCCATATCATACACTTTTTGTATGCTCACCTGAAAACCGTCCATGATAAATAGCGGTAAGTTCGGGTTGTCTTTCAGGTTGGATTTAGATAGTTTGTCCGTGTCCAATTCCTTCACCCCGATACCAGAGCGCCCTCGGATGTACATTTCTGGAAGAGCGTTCGGGTCGGATCCCCATTGATTGTTCTCGACCATACGAAAAGCCGGATCAAAAACTTGCAAAGCTTTAATCACGTTGGTCTTGGATACTTTCAATAATTCGTCTCTTTTCACGCTGACAGAACTTCCCGTGAAACTCTCTTTACTGATGTTGACGTAACCGGTCACAACGACTTCATCCATTTGGGTGACGTCTTCTTTTAATTTGATAACAAGTCCTTTTTCGTCTTTACTTTCATCATTGCTCACGTGTATATTCTGAGTCTCGTAACCGACAAAAGAAACGATCAAAACGATGGTATCCATCTTCGGGATTTCAATCTTGAAATTTCCATCATGGTCGGTGACTACCCCTAATTTCGTGTCTTTAAGCATGATCGTTGCTCCCGGTAGGGTGAAACCTTTGTCATCGGTAACCTTTCCCTTGATGATCCGGGACTTTTCTGTTTTTTGAGGAGCCTCATTGGTCGGTTTTATAATAATGACTTCGCTTTCGATCTCGTAAGACAAATTTGTCCCGGCGAGTGCGGTTTTTAGAAATTCCTCGATGGATACGTTTTTAAGATCTATATCCCGTTTCCCGTATTTGTTTACTTCCTCAACCCGGTAAAGAAATCTATAGTTCGTTTCTGTACGGATCGTTTTTATCATTTCATCAATGGTCGCATTCTCCATTTTGAGAGAGACCTTGATGACTTGTGCGGAAGCATTTGCCTCAATGTTGAGAGTGGAAATGACCACAACCAAGAGGGTTGCTCGTAAAATTAGAAGAATTTTCTCCCACCTTTGATGAAAATCAAAGGTGTACTTTCGTTTTTTTTTCATAACTTTGAGTACTTAATAGTTTAAATTAATCGATTTCTAAATTTCGTGTTTATGAATTGATTATTAATGGGGATAGGGCAAATATCCCCTTTTTTATTTAGTTAGTATTTCTTCAACGGTGATGTTATTTCCATTAATTTTAAATCGTATCGAGGTTGCTTTCTCGATCATACCCAATGTTTTTTTAAAATCGCCATATCGTTCCAAGTCTCCCGTGAAATGATAGGTCTTTAAGGCTTGATTCGCATAGAAAACATTAACGTTGTACCACCGTGATAGTGTTGTCATGATCTCTTCAAGGGGTTTATTCTCGAAGACGAACAAACCTTCTTTCCAGGCAGAGTATAAACGGACATCCACCTTGCGAGTCGTGATATTCATGGTCACTTTAGAATAAACCGCCTGTTGTGAAGGGGTCAAGGTAACTTTCTGTTTTCCATCTGATACATTAACGGAGCCTTCGCATAGTGTTGTTTCAATCGTTTGGGCATCCGGGTAAGCTTGTAGATTGAACTGAGTCCCTAAAACTTTTACTTCAACATTTTGCCCTACTTTCACGGTAAAGGGTCTTTTCTTGTCTCTCCTGACAGAAAAATAAGCCTCTCCGGAAAGTGAAACTTCTCGTTTCGTGGAATCAAACCGTGCCGGAAAAGAGAGTTCCGAGTCAGAATTTATCCAGACGTGTGTTCCATCGGGTAAAATAAGCTCATATTCACCTCCTCTGGGAACTCGGATGGTATTATTTCGCATTTTTTGATGGATCGAGGAATCCGAACGCTCAACATATTCAACAACATTCCCATTGTTGATTGCTACCAACCCGTAACCGAGTTCAAGTGTCTGAGAAGAATCCTGCTGTGATAAATTGAATTGCTTACCCTCCGGGGTAATTAATATCGCTTTTGAACTTCCGGTCTGAATCTCTGCAAGCGGTAAAGTCGGGTCAACCGAAACTCGTGATTCGGGCAAGATCATCACTAGAGCGATGATAATTGCAGCGGCAACACTTGACCACCAAACAAGGTTTCGGGAGGTATGTTTCTTTCGGGTAATACCTTTTTCAACCTTTTGCCATGATGACTTCGTGTCTAAACTATTTACGAATTCATCTCTTTGACGTTTGTTTGCAGGATCCAGTATTCGTTTATTCAGTTCTGTTGCCGAAAGGGAAGTATTTTCCCATTCGTGCAACTCCAGTTTCTCTTCGGGAGAAAGTTCTCCGGCCATTTTCTTGGCTAGAAGCTGGGCGATCCGATATTCTTTTTCAAATTCTGACATTATATTCTAAGTTTGGTACCATTATCTGTTTGTAGAACACACGTTCATGTCAAAAGGATGAATGAAAAATCATTTTTTTTGCAAGAAAATTTTATTTCATTGTAAAATATTACTATATAGGTGTAATATAGAGTGTGTGTTGTCTGCTTAAACAGATAACACATACTCATTTATATTATTTTTTGCGACGTTTCCACCATAATGCAAGACTGAGGAAGGTCAATATTCCGGGTAAAAGACCCATGAAAAGAATCTTGATCCATAGTCCCCATTCTTCGTTGATGTTAATTTTGTTGTCCGATGAACCTTTGCGACTAGTGTCAACCGGGAATTCCCCGAATGAAAGAAGGCGGAAAGACTCCGTGATCACGCTAAAATTGGCAGAAGAAATACCATTCCGTTGACGGGAAAGCTCCCCGTTACCGATACAATCTGCATCCCCGAGAACGATAATGCGTTGTTCTCTGTTATTCACTTCTCGGTTCAGGTACATCATGGTTGTGTTGGCTTGCTCTACCTCCCCGATACTAGGATTGATTCGAGCCGTGTCTTCAATAAAATTTGTTGTTTCCAGTTCATTCCATGAGCCGGTTGAATCCGTTGTTAATATGGGAACAACCTTGAATCCTTTCTCTTCTGTCTGCTTTATACCCACGGCGGAAGGCATGGTGATTTGATTACCAAAAGCTAGCAATTTGTCAAACCTATTTATCACATTAAGAGAAGCCATCGTGGGATTCGCTAGGATTAGGTCTGTAGAGAAATCTTTACTCTCTTGCACGAGAATACCCGGCATAAATGACAATCCGAGAGGTGCAAGCAAGGGATTCATTTGTTCTTGGCGACGCGGTTCCCCGGCGATAAGAAGGTTACGTCCCTCGGCAATGTAGTTTTCAATAATCTCCTGTTCTTTCGGTGATAAAGCCGTGCGAACATCCGAGATCACGAGAATGTCAATATTTTCGGGAACCTTGTTCACGCTATCAAGGGAAAGAGATATGCTCTCGAAACCTTGGTTCACGAGTGAATTTCTGAAATCTTTATACTGGGAGAATGCGTAATAATCCCGTTCGCCGATTCCATCTATGCTACGTTCCCCGTGACCGGTAAGAAAAGCCACGACGGGGGATTTTATGACCATGCGTTTCAATGCGGCACTAATCTCCGTTTCTGTCGGGTGACGGTAATTATCCTCGTAAAGGCGTAGATAAGACTTTTGCCCGTTACCTCTTTCAATCACGCGGACATATTTATTATATTCTCCGGAAAGGTCTTCTTTTGCCCGGATCTGTTCGGGAGTCAATACTCTTTTTACATCCCAGTCCAGTGCATCACATATTTTTTTCAGCCGTTGCTCATCGGTAAGTCCGGGATAACGCTGTTCTAGAGTTGGATTGTTTGTTTTGTCATAATAATACACGTATTTCATTTTGATCTCCGGTTTGAAACGGATGTATTTCTCAAAGCGATTAAAATCCTCGTTATAATAGCGGGGAAGAGCCCGGAAATAGTTTTCATCGAACATATTCGCATAGGTAGTGATCGTTAAAGGGCCATCCAGCTTTTCCATGATATCAATACTGTTTTGCGTCAACGTGTTTTCTTTCATTTCCGTTGCGTCGTAATAACAGCGAAGCGCGGGGCGGGCACTGAAATAACCGATCAAAAGGGTCACCACGATAACACCCCCGTAACGAAGCATGCTCTGCAAGGCGGAAAGTTTCGTGCGTTCTGCTTGTAGACGTAAAATAGAAAGCGTCACGAAAAGAACGATAACCAGCAAGAAATAAAGGAAATCCTCGCTGCAAATCAAGCCTTTAAAGAAAGTGTCTGCTCGTCCTGAAATTGAAAGCCAATACGTGATGTCCCGGACAAACGAAATTTCTTGTCCGACATGACCGATATAATTCAGAACGGCAAGCACCGCAAGGGTTCCGACAGCGGCAACCACCTGATAGGAAGTTAACGACGACATGAACAAACCGATCGCGGCGTATGCGCAGATCATGAGGAATACTCCCAATAGTGCGGTCAGGGCGAATGGCGTGTCTATATTCTGGATCGTGAAAGCCGTGAATACATAATAAATAAACAAAATAGCTACCAGTATCGCGGCGCAAATGACCATGGAGAGATATTTCCCGAAAATAATCTGTCGATTGGTAACGGGTGAAGAATAAAGTAATTTGATAGATCCCCGGTTATATTCTTGGCTCATGAGTCCCATCGTGAGTAGGGGAATGTACAGGAATAGGTGTTCCTGCATACTGGATATAGCTCCTTCCCAGCCTAAAAGTAGACGTCCGGTGAGGGAACTGGGATTGTACCCGAGTGCTACCGAGCGTAGGATACTGTCCCAGGCGTTAGCGTAGGCCATACCGGATTGAAACGTGAAGATAATAAGAATCAACCACGCTATCGGTGAGTAGAATAGCGTGCTCAATTCGTTTTTGGTTATCTTTAATATTGTTTTCATAGATTGAAATAGCATTTACTGTTGTACTTTTTTTCCTGATAATTGAGCGAAAATGGCATCAAGAGATTGACGTTCCAGTTGAATCTCTGAAAGTTGCCAACCATTAGCAACACTTAACTGCACGACCTGTTCGCTGATATCTTTAGAGGCATCGAATTGCAGGCGATAGTTGCGGGGATCTACTTTTTCGACTCGGGCAACTCCTTCAATCGCTTCTAGTGTTGATACGGGAGGAGCGGCATCCAGCGTGATCAGGAGAGTGGAAGGAGCCACGTAATTGTTGAATTCATCCATTGATCCGGAAAATACCAATTTACCTTGTTCGATCATCTTGATATTGTTGCAAGTGGCCTGTACTTCCGATAAAATATGCGTGGAAAGCAACACGGCATGATCCGTGGCAATCTCTTTAATCAAGTGACGGATTTCCACGATCTGGTTGGGATCAAGCCCGTTCGTCGGCTCGTCAAGTACCACGAAACGAGGATTGTGAACGATGGCTTGGGCTATTCCCACGCGCTGCTGGTATCCCCCGGAAAGATTACTGATAATACGTTCCCGGAAATGAGTAATGTCACAACGTTTCATGGCCTTTTCAACCGCGGCCGGAATCTCGGACGTGTTCATGAGACGCAGGTTTGCGGCGTAAGTTAGATATTCCTCCACCGTGATATCCGGGTAGAGAGGAGGTTTTTGGGGGAGGAAACCAATATGTCGTTTGGCTTCGACGGGATTTGTTCGGAGATTATAGCCGTTCAGGTAAACCTCCCCCTCGGTCTGGTTTAGCACGCCGCATATAATATTCATTGTGGTGGATTTGCCGGCTCCGTTGGAACCGAGTAGACCCAAAACACCTTTTTCCTTGATCTCGAAATTAATGTCTTGTATAGCCCATTGTATGTGATATCGGTGAGACAGATGCTCGACCTTTACAATTGAATCTTCCATATATTCATTCATTTAATGTTAAAACCTTTAAGATTCTGATCTTTTCGGGATGTACCTTAAATCATAAATCTAAAATCGTGCGTCCCTATCTCCCTTTACGTTTGTACCACACCATGAAACCCGCGAAGGCCAGCAGGAACGGGATGACGCCCAAGGCAAACAAATTGAGCCACGGTTCAATTTTCCGGGTCACGCGCAGGCCGTTATCAATGGCCTGGGGACGGGATGTATCAATGGGAAATTCACCATAAGACAACCATTTGAATGTCTCCGAGATAAAGTTGAAGTTTATGGCGAACATACCGTTACGACCGTTAGCAAGTTCTGCATTGCTGATACAATCGGCATCCCCCGTGATCACGATACGTTGCTCTTTTCCCCCTTTCTCGCGAGTTAAAGAAAGCACAACTGGATAGGATTGTTCTCTCTCCCCGATCGCTTCGTTGAGCGATAATTCTCCGTCAAGAAAATCCGTGGTTTCAAGTTCATTCCAGCTACCTTGTGGGCGGGTAACGGCGATCGGTTTGATATCATATTCCTTACCGGTTACATACTGAAGGGGAGAAACGTCCGGCATGACGATCGTGCCTCTCCAGCCTTTTAATTGGGCGTAACTGGGGCTTTGAGCTGCGGCCTGATCTGTGAGTTGTGCTGTGATGATTGACGGGAGATAATCGGGATTCCGTTGCACCAGCGTGCCTGGCATAAGTTCGACTCCGAATTTTGCCAGTACCGGGTTCATGGCTTCCTGGCGGTTCGGTTCTCCCAGGATAAACAAATTGCCGCCACGTTCGATATAACGTTCCAGTCTTTGCATCTCCTCGTCGGAAAGCGGTGTTCTCATGTCCGCAATAACAAGAATATTCACGTCTTCCGGGATTTCCCGCTCCGCGATGGAGAGTTCAATAGCGTCAAATCCTTGATTAATCAGCGATTGACGGAAATATATACTTCTGGCAAAAGTGTAATAATAACGATCACCGGAACTGTTCACGCTTCGTTCGCCGTGTCCGGTCAGGAAGGCAATTTGGGGAGCCGGCACGAGAAAACGTTTCATGGCTGTGGTAATTTCCGTCTCCGAGGGATGTTTCATCATGTCATTATAGAGGCGCAAGATCGCTTTTTGCCCGTTTTCACGTTCCAATACGCGTACGAAACGATAGCCTTCTGCTTTCAAGTCGATCTTCTGGTCTATTTCTTCGGGTGAATGGAACATGTCAAAATCCAACTCCATAATCTTGCTGATCTTTTCCGCCCTTTCTTTTATCGGTAATTCATCGAAACGTCCCGGGAATGACGGCTGTACCGAAGGTGCGTAATAATAAACGTACTTCATTTTGATCTCTGGCTTGAACCGGACGTATTGCTCGAACCGGGCGAAATCATTTTTCAGTTGATCGGGAAGTGCGCTTCCGTAATTTTCATCCAGAATATTCATGTAGGTCGTGATCGTCAGATCCCCGTCCAGTTTCTTTACCACTTCTTGACTTCCGGGAGTCAGCGTGTTTTTCTTCAGGGCCGTTGCATCATAATAAAACTTGCTGATCGGGAGTGAGGTAAGGTACCCGATAAATAACGCACCACCGATGACAATAAAATAGCGGGCAAGCGTGATCGTTTGGCTTCTCCTCTTACGTGCGGCTTGTAGTCGCATGGTCGACAACACGATAAACAAAGAAATCACGATGATGAAATACAAGACATCCTCGCTACATATCATCCCCGATAAAAACGGGTAAGTCCGTCCGGAAATAGATAACCAGTACGTGATATCCCGTACGAAAGAGATACTTTGTCCCACGTCGCCGATGAAATTAAGAACGGCAAGGATGGCAAGCGTGCCCATTGCGGCCACCACTTGGTATGACGTGATACTTGACATGAAAAGTCCGATCGCCGCGTAAGCGCAAGTCAGCAGGTAAAGTCCCAGCACCCCCGTGAGGACGTACGGGAGATCCATGTTCTCTATCGTGAAATAGCCGAAAAATACGTAAATCAGAAGGATCACCATCAGCATCGCCCCGTAAACCAGCATGGATAAATATTTTCCCAGGATAATCTGGGTTGTCGTGATAGGAGACGAGTAAAGGAATTTGATCGAACCGCTGCTTAATTCCCGGCTCATCAGTCCCATCGTGATCAACGGGATATATAAATACAGACTTTTCACCATCGAAACCAGTAACCCGGTATACCCGGCGAATGTTTGCATCGTGACCTCTCCCAGACCGTATTCTAAAGCTAGGCGTTTCAATTGATTCCCGAAATTTTCACTGAAATTCAATCCCGCCTGGAAAGCAAAAATAACGAGAATCAACCAGGATACAGGCGAACAGAATAATATGCGAAGTTCTGTCTTCGCTAATCTGAATATTGTTTTCATGTTGGATACTATACTTTATTTATAAATATTTTTCCCGGATAATTGTGCGAATGCAGCGTCAAGAGAATCCCTTTCCAGGATAAGCTCGTGAAGGCGCCAGTTGTTGGTCACGCTAAGTTCTATCATCTTTTTGGTAATATCTTGTCCGGATGAAAATTGCATACGGAAACGGGTGTCCGTGATATGTTCCACGTGCGTGATATCGGGGATTTGTTTCAATGCCTCTATTGAAGGAGGATTTTCCATGATAACGATAAACGTGTTCGGCTCCATGTAGTGATTGAAATCTTCCATACTACCGGAAAAGACAACCTTCCCGTGCTCAATCATCTTGATGTCATCGCAGGTGGCTTGCACTTCCGGCAGGATGTGCGTGGAGAGCATTACGGCATGATCTTCTGCAATTTCTTTGATCAAGTGGCGTACTTCCACGATCTGGTTCGGGTCCAAACCGTTTGTAGGCTCGTCAAGTACCACGAATTTTGGATTATGCACGATAGCCTGGGCGATCCCCACGCGTTGTTGATACCCCCCAGACAGGTTGCGAATCAAGCGTTTACTGAAATGAGCGATCCCACAACGGGATTTTGCTCTCTCCACGGCAGCCTTTACTTGCGATTTATCTACCAAACGCATCAAGGCACAATGTGTAAGATATTCGTCCACCGTGAGATCCGGGTATAGAGGAGGTTTTTGTGGGAGAAAACCGATGTGCTTTTTGGCTTCTACCGGATGTTCCCTGAGGCTGATACCATTTATATATACCTCCCCTTCGGTTTGATTGAGAACACCGCACATGATATTCATCGTGGTGGATTTGCCGGCACCGTTTGATCCCAGCAAACCGAGAGTTCCTTTGTTTTTAATCTCGAAATTAATGTCTTTTATCGCCCATTGCACGCTGTAGCGGTGAGAGAGATGTTTGACTTTTACGATTGATTCTTCCATAAATTTTTATCGTGTTATTGAATTTTCTTTTCTAATAGCAGAACACGACAAAATTTGAAAAGGATGAACAGGGATAACAATTTTCACATTATTTTGACATTTCTTTTAGGATTATTTTTCCAATAGGAATAGCATCAAGAGGTAGAAATAGTCTTTTAATGAATTTCGTAGTACGTTTAGTGCGTTGTATTTTAGTGTTTTGACCGAATTGACAGAAATATCAAGTATTTCTGCAATTTCTTTGTTTTGTTTTCCCTCTAAACACATTTTCACGATTCTTGCACTTTGGGGCGGGAGGGCATTCACGGCATTATCAATGATGCGGTAAGCTTCTTCTTCAATGAGGTAATCTTTGAATATGACTTCCTGGTTTTGGGCCTCGGGAGATGTGTAATCTATGGTAACTTTTTTGTCTCGTATATAATTGAAACATAGATTTTTCACGGACACGTAGAGAAATGTTTTCAAACACGGGATTTCTTTATAAGCCGTACGTTTTTCCCAGAGCTTTATAAATGCTTCTTGTGCAATATCTTCCGCTGCATCACGATCGGTAATGAATCGCGTGGCAACAGCGCACATCGAGGGATAAAGCTCTTGAAAGAGAGCTTCAAAAGCTTTGATGTTTCCATTTTTAATCGATTCATATATAATTGGATCACCCATAGTTGCATTAAACCTTCGTTTTATGAGTTCAAAAATAGTAAAAAAAATCCCGACAGCAACAAGTACCCTTTATTTTTATTAATTGAATATGAGGAAGTTCTATTTCGTCGAAAAAAGAACAAAAAAACATTTTACACCTATCATAAAACGAACGTTTAATGATAGTATTTTTAATGCCCAGTAGTTAATATATTGTTCCTGTGTGAGTTAAATATTGTTTAGGGGATTTATATTGTACAAAAGAAAGTGACTAAAAACGGTACGCTTAAATCTACCAGGATCCCGTGAACGATTGATATAATTACAAACTCTTTCCCGCAAAACTTCGTGATGATAGGAAGTGTGGTATCGGCAGTAGTTGCTCCACCCACGGAAATGGGAGCAAGTTTCCCAAAATAGCGTACAAGTAAGGGGGCCGCTAACAGAGCAATCAATTCTCGAAGAATGTTGGAAACGAGAGCGATTGTACCGAGTTCCGCTCCTTTGTACTGGGTGATAAAAATAGTTGAGAGAGAATAATATCCGAATCCAGAACCTACGGCTAGGCAGTCAGTTAGGCTTTTACCGCTTAAGATGACACTGATTAAAGCGGAGCCGGCTAAAGTTCCAATGATTGTTGCCAATGGAACCAAAATAATTTTGAAATTCTGATGCTTTAAGGCTTCCAATGCTTTTTTATCGCTTCCAATGCTGATGCCGACAAAAAACATGAGAGCATACAAGGCATAAAGGGTGGGTTCTTCAGCGGTTAACAGAGAGGGAACATTTACGAATTTGCCTATCAAGACTCCTGCAATAAAGAAAGAAACAATGATGATACTACCTTTCATGGATGGAATTATTTCGTGGACATGAAGAAAAAACGATAGACACCCCAAGCGCATAATACGCTTCCTGCGATTGCTGCCAGGGTAATAAGTAAAGCTTCTAAGCCGATAGAGTCGAGATTATTCATTACATCCCCGTTAGCACCAACTGTGATCCCTAAAAGAAATAAAAGGAGAAATATGGCATAATTAATGAGTTTTTGCACGAATTTCAAATTTCTCTCTTTAAAAGCATACCCTAAAATGATGCCACAAACCATCAAGCTAATAACTATAATCATGATTTTAGATTTCTTTCCGCAAAACTACGATTTATTTTGTAAAACTGCTATATTTATAAATTCGTACTTAAAAGTGTAACATTAATTGAATGTGTCACGTTTATCTATTCTATTTAAATCTTTAAAATGTTGTTATGAAAAAAGTGATTTCGTCTATAATTGCCCCCAACCAAAAATTTTTAAGTTTGGGCTTGTTGATTTTGCGTGTATTGGTTGGGATAACTATGTTAACTCATGGTTTAGCCAAGTTGACGTCGTTCTCCGAATTGTCTGCTACTTTCCCGGATCCTATAGGTTTAGGAAGTACGTTGTCATTGATTTTGATTATTGGAGCCGAAGTTGGATGCTCCTTATTCGTTATTGTGGGAGCTTTTACACGATTAGCAACAATCCCGTTGGTATTTTCTATGTTGGTGGTTATATTTGTAGTGCATGCCAATGATCCATTTCAGATGAGGGAATTACCTTTCCTATATTTAGGTATTTATATCTTGCTGTTTTTTACGGGTGCGGGGAAAATATCTCTTGACTCGATAATTTCTAAAAAAATAGATGTAAGTATTCAAAAATAAAGAGATAAAGCAGGAATCCTAAGGGATTACCTGCTCTGTTCCATCTAGAATGGGAATTACGTTTTCGTCTTCTTCTAGTATCGTTGCTGCTAAGAGCCAATATATTAATAGAATAATGGCGATAGTAATTCCGACAATCGTCCAAGGGTTAGTTTTTTTCTTTTTCATGCTTGCTAATATTATAAATGTTTTGTTAAGCATGAACGTAAATCAATGTATTTTGTTTGTTTATTTGAGAATATTCTTAAATATGTAGACTAGGGAGGAGCGGTATGAGTAATGGCTTGTGGCCTAAAAGAACATTATAAACAAAAATCAGCCACCTTGTAAGTGACTGATTTTCTGAGGTCGGTAGCAGATTTGAACTGCTGTACACGGTTTTGCAGACCGCTGCCTAACCGCTCGGCCAACCGACCCTTTTGCGATTTTGCGTGGCAAAGATAAGGCGATATTTTGGATTTTGCAATACCTTACTGCAATTTATTTGGATAAAGTGACACTCGTGGCTGCGATTTTTCCTCCTAGTGGTGGGTTTAGTTTTGAAACCTTGATAGTTACATGAGAAATTTGCGGGAAAGCGTTATAGAGTGCATCAATCATTCTTTGGGCCACGTGTTCCAACAAATGTGAGGTAATCATCATTTCTTTGGCGATAATCTCGTAGGCGGTGAGATAACTTAATGCGTCTTCGATGTTATCTGTTTGGGCAGCTTTGCTGCAATCTGTTTCGATACGGGCGTAAACCATGAATTTATTTCCCACGACACGTTCTGTTTCATAACATCCGTGGAAGGCAAAAAATTCCATTCCTTCAATTTCGATGATTCCATTCATAATTGTTAATTTTTGTTTCTGTAAAAATTTAGTACCTTTCGTCTTTAAATACAAAAGAGCCGACGGGGAATGTCGACTCTTAAGATTACATTACTAACTACTAACCTAAACCATACAAACTTATGAAAAATCTTCAATCTCTTAAAGACGGTGCAAAGATAAAGTGTCTGTTGCATCTAGACTAATTTTAATTGTTAATAAAAGCTATCAATTGGGTTAATGTTGGTTAATATTTTGTGCCTGTGGAGCTATGTTTTGAATCGTTGTATGTGTATGTCATTGTAACTGATTAATTAATAGGTTTAATTATGTCTTGCCCGTGTGAATGCAGGTGTATTTTTGTTAATTTTCTTATTAGAATATGATCTATGAAATGAATTTTATTTGTAAGTTTAACAAATCGTTTTAGATGAATTAATTAATATGGTAAGTTGGATAAAAGTAACAGATATTCAGTGTATTATTGAGCGAGCTGGGGAGTTGATAAAAGAGGTGTATGATAAGAGAAATTTTAATGTAGAGTTAAAGGGAGATAATACCCCCGTGACAGAAGCGGATAAAATTTCGAGTGAGTATATTACAAGTGCTTTGAAAAAGTTATATCCGGGGATTCCGGTGATTAGCGAAGAGGCGTCATTACCGGTTTATGAAGAACGAGAGAAATGGACATACGCTTGGATTATTGATCCGCTGGATGGCACGAAGGAATTTATATATCGGAATGGGCGTTTTTGTATCAATATGGCTCTTGTGGAAAAGGGAAAACCTGTATTTGGGATGATTCATAACGTGTGTGATGGTGAAATATTATGGGCTTTTGCTAGTGGAGAGAAGGGGATGATAAAAAACGGGAGGGAAGAAATCTTCCCGAATGCCGGGGAAAAAAGTTCAAAGTTGAGGGTGGCTGTCAGTCGCTTTCATATAACGGAATGGGAGTTACGATATGTCGATTATTTAAAATCTTTGGGGCATGAGGTCGAACTCGTCCCGTTAGGAGCGTCATCAAAACATTGTATGCTTGCTAAAGGAGAGGTGGATATATGTCCAAAATTCGGGAAATGCTCGGAATGGGATGTAGCGGCAGGACAAGTGCTTGTCGAAGCAACTGGTGGTTATGTGGTGAATGCGGAGACTGGAGGGGAGGTTCGGTATAATAAAGAGAATATGATAAGCCCTCCCTTTGTTATGTTTGGTAAACGTGTTTACGACGAAATTAAAGAAGGAAACAAGACTTTTTTAGATTTCAAAGCAAAAAGTGTAGTAAAAAATGATTATCTTGGGGCTCGAAGAAATGAAATAAAAAAACAAGATATAATGGAAAAACAATACGCGAAAGAATTAGTAGAGTTTATACATGAGAGTCCGACAAACTTTCATGCCGTGGCAAATGCCAAAAAAGAATTGCTAGGTAATGGTTATAAACAACTTTTCTCGGGAGAGGCATGGCAAATAGAAAGAGGAGGTAAGTATTTCGTGACGAAAAATCATTCTTCGCTTTTTGCTTTCGAGATTGGTAGCGGGGAGATCGCTGAAGAAGGGTTCAAGATCGTTTGTGCCCATAGCGATTCTCCGACGTTTAAAATTAAACCGAATGCCGCGATGCCTGTTGCCGGGAAGTATTTGAAATTGAACACGGAAGTGTATGGGGGGCCGATTATGTACACGTGGTTCGACAGACCATTGTCCATGGCCGGACGGGTTATGTTGCGTAGCTTGAACCCGTTGAAACCTGCGACTCAGTTCGTGAATTTCAAGCGTCCGTTGATGGTTATTCCTCATATTGCCATCCATTTCAACCGTGCCGTGAACGATCAAGGTAACCCGTTGAGCAAACAGAAAGATATGCTTCCCGTGATCGCCATGATAAATGAAACTTTCGAAAAAGATAATTACCTGATAAAACTTATTGCTGAAGAGATGGGTGTGGGGCAAGAAGATATACTTGATTTTGACTTGACTCTATATGAATACGAGAAAGGCTGTTTGTTCGGGGTGAACGAGGAGTTTATTTCAAGTGGTAAGCTGGATGATTTAGCCATGGCTCATGCCGGGTTAAAAGCCTTCGTGGCTTCCGAGAAATGTCGTAAGACAAAAATTCTTGCTATTTTTGATAATGAAGAAGTGGGAAGTGGAACGAAACAGGGTGCCGGTTCTCCGATTTTGAGAACGATTATTGAGCGTATTGTTTTCGGGTTGGGAGGAAAGCCGGAAGATTTGTATCGTGCAATTCATAATTCCTTCATGATTTCTGCGGACATGGCGCATGCGCTTCACCCGAATTACGTGGAGAAACATGATCCCACGAATCACCCGGTGATAAACGGTGGTCCCGTGATTAAAATTAATGCGAACCAAAAATATATCACGGACGGGGATTCTGCAGCCGTGTTTAAGACGATCTGTAAGATGGCCGGGGTGCCTTGTCAGGAATTTGTAAACCATTCAGACATGGCTGGAGGTTCAACTTTGGGAAATATATTATTATCGCAAATGGAAATGCGTGGAGTGGATATCGGTAATCCTATGTGGGCAATGCATTCCGTTCGGGAAACGGGCGGGACATTGGATCATGCTTACGTGATAAAAGCTTTCACCACGTTTTATAATATTTAAAATTGTTGTTATTTGAAGGAAAAGGCGGACTGGTAATAATAGTCTGCCTTTTTTGTTGTAAAAGAGATAGAGACATTTACGGGGATTATTTTTTTTCTCCCTCTAATTCTCCCTCTCAAAGGTTTAACGTTTAAATCCTTCAAAGACACGAGCTTTTTCTTGTGTTACTAATTCTCCAGTCATGGTTAGCGTGTTGGAGTGGAATGAAGGCGAGATGTTTGCCGATACATTATTTGAGCCTTGATGAAGGGTAAGGCTTACTTGAGCGGAAATGCTGACACCTTGAACGAGAAAGCTATAAATGATACTTCCTTTTTTATCCTTTTTCATCCGGATATCCGAAACATTGCCTTCTACGGTAAAACCTCCCAGCCCGTTTTGAAGTGGGCGAGGGGTGTCAAAACTTACTTGTACCGTGGCTTTTTTGTTTGCCATGGAAATGAAGTTTTTGACAGAACTGACACTTACCGATCTGCCTCGTTTGAAAATCAGGCGATCTGCTTCCAATACAAACGTGTTGTTTTCCAAAGCACGAACAGCGTCTTGGTATAATTGTTCTTTTACTTTTTGTTGAGCTATTTTCCGCTCTTGTCTTGTTTGTGTACGTTTTTCCTTTGCTGTCATTTTAGTTTGAGCGGCAAGGGGGACTAGTGTCCCTAGCGTTAGAGCTAGTGCGATGAGTGTAGTGATATGTTTCATAATACTTTATGTTTTATTACTTTTTTACGGGGATAAGAGGGATGATGTTTTATAAAGATACTGTTATTTTATGATGTAGGATGGTAATAACAAGTTGAAGATGTCGTATCTTCGCATATAGTAAATAATAAATTGAAATAGAATGAAAGATCAACATCAAGTTTTGCATAAATGCTTAACGGAGGATGTTCCGGCGTTTGTTTTGACGGGAAAAGACGTGTGTGCGATAGCGACATTGAAAACTTACTTGCAGACTGCGATAGAAAAGGGATGTAGTGATGAGTTTGTTAATGATATGGTATTAGTATTGCGAGAATTTGAGCGGTTTCAGAGTGAGGATCCCCAAAAAGTGAAAATACCAGATTAGTATTGATAACTTTTATTTCGCTTCGGGAGAATTATAATATCATGTGGTCAATACCCGTTGTCGTTCTAATGAGGACGGGAGACACTTTCGCTTCACTTTGGGTGTAAGTTCGGTACATCTTCGCTCATGAGCGGAGATGTACCGAACTTATACCTAAAGTATACTGAGAAAGGAAACTTATTTGGATATTATATCAAGGGTTCTGCTTGCTTCTTTTCGGGACATTTTGTTTGTTAAGTAAGATCAATTTGGTACTTCTGAATAGAAGATAAAGTCTATTAGCAAAATATTGATTTTATATTTTGAAATGATGGTGATTAGGAAATATAAAATGAAAGATTGCAAGGCTGCAATAAAGATTGGGAATGCAGGCGTGCGAGAGGGGATGGTGTTTATGTGGGGAAAAGAATTGATGATAGGCAATCCGTCGGGAGCGTTTAAGAAAACAAACCGTTTCTTGGTATATTCGTCCGTCTGTACAGATTCGTGAGTGCCACTTTTCTGGTCTAGGTCCTTTCTGGTTTCGTCAATGCTATCCACCTCGAAAGCAAGATGGTGTAATCTGGCTCACGTGAAAAATTAGGTGGATCAGAGCTCAATGTGTTATCTTCGCGTGTTTAATAATTATGACGTGATGAAAGAACTTCTAGATTTAATTTTACCCCGTGATGTCCTCGCT
>ENA-ORUO01000820-ORUO01000820.1-human-gut-metagenome-genome-assembly--contig:-NODE-820-length-35100-cov-8.004280_pt1 | contig 35100 bp, 27 predicted proteins | sample MGYA00242082_ERZ509215 | MGnify/ENA primary metagenome ERZ509215 (study PRJEB26280, sample SAMEA2338829) | human gut metagenome | biome: human gut; feature: human-associated habitat; material: faeces... | reverse complement strand
CAGCCAGCCACACCATCCATATCGAGGTGCCGCCCAACCCGTTTTGGGCATCCATCGGACTGTCTGTTACGCCGCTCCCGCTTGGCTCCGGTGTACAATACGAAAGCCGGGTTTCCCTGGGATACTTGAACCAGAGTTTTCAAAACGCTGTCATGGATGGTATCCGTTACGGGCTGGAGCAAGGCTTGTGCGGCTGGAACGTAACGGACTGTAAGATTTGCTTTGAATACGGGCTTTATTATAGCCCGGTCAGCACGCCGGCGGATTTTCGCTCATTGGCCCCGATTGTATTGGAACAGGCATTGAAGAAATCAGGAACGCAGTTGCTGGAACCTTATCTCTCCTTCACCCTCTATGCGCCCCAGGAATACCTTTCCAGGGCTTATCATGATGCACCGAAATACTGTGCCACCATCGAAACGGCCCAGGTAAAAAAGGATGAAGTTGTCTTTACTGGCGAGATTCCCGCCCGCTGTATACAGGCATACCGTACTGATCTGGCCTTTTACACCAACGGGCGGAGCGTATGCCTTACAGAGCTGAAAGGATATCAGGCCGCTGTCGGTCAGCCGGTCATCCAGCCCCGCCGTCCAAACAGCCGCCTGGACAAGGTGCGCCATATGTTCAGTAAGATTACTTGATACGCCACAGCAAAGAAGGTTACAGAATTATGTAGAGCTCCACATAATTCTGTTGCATTTTCCAGCCTCTTGTGATACTATTTTGATACTAAGAAAATTGACAGCCGAAAATAGCAGGTAAAATATTAACAAATTTGCGAATACTTTACCTGTAGATTCAAGAGAAATACTTCCTCATATACTTGAATTTGTCGAGTGGGAATAAGCCACCCCTCAAAAAGCCGAATCATTAAGAATCAAGAGCTATCTGATCTCAGGTGAGATCAGATAGCTCTTTTTTGTTCACTATTTCTTTTGGGCAACCGCGCCACCCGGTAAAACAGGACTTTACGCTTTCTCCAGCGCCTGTGTTGCCAGCTTCAGATCCTCCACCAGCTCCAGCGCCGTTTCCAGGACATCTGCGCCGGGCTTCAGCTTCAGCGTCAGCATAGGCGTTTCTCCGGCGGAGAGGGTCAGGCGGAACTTGTACTTGGCCAGGCCGCACACCTGCACAAGGGCCTCCGGTCGAAACACCGCCAATGTGAAGCGAAGAACGTCCTTCTTCTGGGTGATGTCGGACACCCCCGCCTTGGCGGCGGCCGCCCGCAGCAGCGCCACGTCCAGCAGGGCCAGCACCGGTTTCGGCGGCTCGCCGTAGCGGTCGATCATCTCGTCCATCAGGTCGGAGGCGTCGTCATTGGTGCGGATGGCGGCAATGCGGCGGTAGAGATCCATCCGCTGCTCCGGAGAGGTCACATACCGTTCCGGAATATTGGCGTTGAGGGTCAGGTCGGCGGCGCACTCCGTTTCAATCTTCTTTTCCTCGCCCCGCTCCTCCAGAACCGCCTCTTCCAGCAGCTTCAGATACAGGTCGTAGCCCACGCTCATCAGGTAGCCGGACTGCTCCGGCCCCAGCAGGTTTCCGGCACCCCGGATTTCCAGATCCCGCATGGCGATTTTGAAGCCGGAGCCGAATTCCACATACTCCCGGATGGCCGCCAGCCGCTTGGCGGCGGTCTCCTGCAAAATTTTCCCCTTCTGATAGGTGAGGTAGGCGTAGGCCCGGCGGGTGCTGCGGCCGATGCGGCCCCGGATCTGGTGCAGCTGGGCCAGGCCCAGCCGGTCGGCGTCCTCCATGATGAGGGTGTTGACATTGGGGATGTCGATGCCGGTTTCGATGATGGTGGTGCACACCAGCACGTCCGCTTCCCCGTCCACCATGGCCTGCATGACGGAAGAAAGTTCCTGCTCACTCATTTTTCCGTGGCCAACCACCACCCGCACCTCCGGCCCCAGCAGCTTCTGGATCCGGGAGGCCGTCAGGTCAATGGTCTCCACCCGGTTGTGAAGATAGTAGATCTGGCCGCCCCGGGCCAGCTCCTTCCGCATGGCGTCTTCCAGAATGGCCCAGTCGTGCTCCAAAACATAGGTCTGTACCGGCTGGCGGTCGGCGGGAGGCTCCTCAATAGTGCTCATATCCCGCAGGCCGGAGAGGGCCATGTTCAGCGTCCGGGGGATGGGGGTGGCGGATAGGGTCAGTACGTCCACCTGACGGCTCATCTCCTTGAGCCGCTCCTTGTGGGTGACGCCGAAGCGCTGCTCCTCGTCGATGACCAGCAGCCCCAGATCCTTGAATTCCATGTTCTTCTGCAGCAGCTTGTGGGTGCCGATGAGCAGATCCAGATTTCCGGTACGGGCGGCTTCCAGAATCCGCTTCTGCTCCTTGGCGGTGGTGAACCGGGAGAGCACCTCAATTTTCACCGGGAAGTCCCGAAACCGGCCGCAGGCGGTAGCGTAGTGCTGCTGGGCAAGCACTGTGGTGGGCACTAAAATGGCGGCCTGCTTGCCGTCCAGAATGCACTTCATCACCGCCCGGAGGGCCACCTCCGTCTTGCCGTAGCCCACGTCGCCGCAGAGCAGGCGATCCATGGGACGGGGCTGCTCCATATCCTTTTTGATGTCGGCGATGGCCTGTAACTGATCCCCGGTTTCAGCGTAGGGGAAGGCCTCTTCAAACTCCGTCTGCCACGGGGAATCCGGAGAGAAGGCAAAGCCGGGGCGGCGCTGCCGCTCGGCGTACAGCTTGGTGAGGCCCGCCGCCAGATCCTTGGCGGCCTTCCGGGCCCGGGTTTTCTGCTTGGCCCACTCCGTGCCCCCCAGCTTGTTCAGCCGGGTGCGCTCCTGCTCCTCGCCGCCGCCGATATACTTGCTCACCAGATCCAGCTGAGTGACGGGGACATACAGGCAATCGCCCCCGGCGTAGTCAATTTTGATATAGTCTTTCTCCACGCCGTCCACCGGCATCCGCTGGATGCCCACGAAGCGGCCGATGCCGTGGTGCACATGCACCACCAGATCCCCGGGGGAGAGATCGGTAAAGGATTGCAGCTTCTGGCGGTTGGAGTCCTTTTTCAGTTTCAGCTTTTTCTGGGTGGGGGCCGTCAGCTGGCCCTCCGTCAGCACCGCCAGCTTCAGCTCCGGCCATTCGCAGCCTGCGGACAGGGCCCCTACGGTGATCCGCAGCTGGCCGGGGGCGGGCATGGCGGCGCCTTTCAGATCCAGCACCGCCGGGATGTTCCGCTCTTCCAGCAGCCGCAGCAGGTTGTTGGCCCGCACCTCGCCGCCGCAGAGTACCAGAACGGCGCTGCCGGTGTTCCGGTAGTGCTCCAGATCCGTGACGGCAGTTTCCAGACTGCCGCCGTAGGAGCTCAGCTGCCGGGCGCTGATGGCCAGCAGGCTCCGGGGCTTCATAGGATGCCGTGAGGTGGGCAGGGCGTCCAGCATCACCACGGGGAAGTCCGCCAGCCGGGCAAACAAGGCCTCGCCGGAGAGGCAGACCTCCGCCGCGTCGCCCACCATCAGCCCCGCCTCCATCAGGGTTTCCGTGTCCTGATGGAGCTGCAGCAGCACGTTTTTCACCCGCTGCTCAATGCGTCCCCCCTCGCAGAGGAATACCACGGCGTCCGGGGGCAGGTAATCCGCGCCACCGGCGGCGTCAGGGCAGATGAGATTCAGATAGCGATCCAGACCGGCGACTCCGGCGCCGTTCCGGAACCGCTCCGCATCCGCCCGGAGGGTCTGGGCGGCATTGTGGCCGCTGTCCTTCCGGGCGTATTTGCCCGCCAGCTTTTCCAGCTCCTCCGCAAGACGGGCCGTGCCGCCGGGAGTCAGCTCCGGCAGAAGCTCCGCCGCCGGAAGGAGCAGGGCGGAGGACACGTTTTCCGTCCGCCGCTGGGTGCCGGGGTCGAACCGCCCCAGAGAGTCGATTTCATCGTCAAAGAATTCGCACCGCACCGGCTGCTCCATCAGGGGGGAGAACACATCCAGAATACCGCCCCGCAGAGCGAACTGGCCCACGCCCTCCACCTGATCGCAGCGGCTATACCCCGCCTGTAACAAGCGGTCCGTCAGTTCCTTCAGGTCCGCCCGGCCGCCTGTCTCCAGTGTCATGGACAGCTCTGCCAACCGATGGGGCGGCATGGTCCGGGCCAAGAGGGCGTCCACCGTGGCAACCACTACCGGCGCATTGCCCGCCGCCATCTGGTGCAGCGCTGCCAAGCGGCTCCGCTCCCACTCCCGGGAGGAAACGGCGTTGGGCCGGAACTGCCATTCTCTCGCCAGCAGCGTCACCGGCATCTCACCGGTCAGACTTTGCAGATCACCCGCCAGTTGACGGGCCTCCCGCTCGTCGGCACAGAGAAACACCATGGGCCGTCCGGCTCCGGCGGCCACCGCCGCGCCGACGCAGGCCCGCTGTACTGGCTGGGTGCCGGTGAGGACAGCAGGGCATCCGCCGTTTTCCACCCGGCTCACCAGCTCAGCCACTTCCGGCAGCGTTTGTAGAGTTTTCAGAAACGCGTCCATCCGACACCTCCTGACAAAAGTCATGCTTTACGCGCAAATGGGCGCACTCCGGCCCTGGTGGCCGGGGTGTGCCGCTGTTTTCCTATGCTATTATATGCCCGTCAGGCCGGTCAGTTATAATCGTTCATGGCCTTTTGACAGCCGTTTTCGATGATATCCTCCGCCGCCTTGACGGCGTTTTCAAAACTCTCCACCAGAATCTTCCGCTCCGCCTGAGAGGGCACGCCGATGACCCAGTCGATCATCTCCGCACCGCCGCCGGACGGGGCGCCGGTGCCGATTTTGATGCGGGGAAACTCCTGAGTCCCCAGATGGGCAATGATGTTCTTGATGCCGTTGTGACCGCCGGCGGAGCCGGTGGGCCGCACCCGCAGCTTACCCACGGGGAGGGACACGTCATCGTAGATCACCAGCACATGATCGGCGGGGATCTTATAGAACTGCACCGCCTCATGGACAGCCTCACCGGAAAGGTTCATATAAGTCTGCGGCTTCATCACCAGGCACTTCTGGCCCCCGAAGCGGACGATGTTATAGGCAGATTTGAACTTCACTTTGTTCAGTTTCACGTTCAGCTGTTCCGCCAGCAGATCCACCGTGAGAAAGCCCATGTTGTGGCGGGTATGCTCATACTTCTGGCCGGGGTTGCCCAGGCCCACGATGAGCCAGTCCACCGCCCCGCCGGATTTTTCAAAGATCATAGGGAATTCCTCCTTGTTTGCTTGTATCATATACCAAAGGAAACGGGGAAGCAAGTCTGCTTCCCCGTTTTTTATATTACACTCAATGCGCTGGTTTTGGGCCGGATCGTTACCGGAACAGCTTGGAGATGGAGACCTCCTGATAGGTACGCTCGATGGCCTCAGAGAACATGGAAGCCACGGACAGATACTTGATCCGTGCCCGGACCGCTTCGGGATGGGCGGGAATGGTATCCAGCAGAGCCAGCTCCTCAATGTTGCTGGACTCCAGACGGTCAATGGCAGGACCGGAGAGGACGCCGTGGCTGGCGCAGGCGTAGACCTTGTTGGCACCGCCCACTTCCACGATGGCCTTGGCAGCGTTGCACAGAGAGCCTGCGGTATCCACCATGTCATCAAAGAGGATGCAGTCCTTGCCCTTCACGTCGCCAATGACATTCATGACCTCGCACTGGTTGGCCTTCTGGCGGCGCTTGTCCACGATAGCCAGCTGCATGTGCAGCTTCTGAGCGAAGGCGCGGGCGCGGGCCACGGAGCCAACGTCGGGAGAGACCACCATCATATCCTCGCACTTGTCACCGAACTTCTTGGCGTAATAATCCACAAAGATGGGGTTGCCCAGCAGGTTATCCACGGGGATGTCGAAGAAGCCCTGGATCTGGGAGGCGTGGAGGTCCATGGTCAGCACACGGTCAGCACCGGCAGCGGTGATCATGTTGGCCACCAGCTTGGCAGAGATGGGATCGCGGGCCTTGGCCTTGCGGTCCTGACGGGCATAGCCGAAATAGGGGATGACGGCGGTGATACGGCCGGCAGAGGCGCGGCGTAGCGCGTCGATCATCACCAGCAGCTCCATCAGGTTGTCATTGACAGGCTTGCAGGTGGACTGGACTACGAACACGTCGCTGCCGCGGACGGTCTCGTACAGGGAGACGGAGACCTCGCCGTCAGCGAAGCTCTTGACCTCAGATTCACCCAGCTTGGTGCCCATCATCTGGCAGATCTCAGCCGCCAGAGGCTGGTTTGCGTTACCGCAGAAAACTTTGATGTCCTTCCCGTGAGAAATCATAGGAATTTTCCTCTCTTTTCTGTATATTTTATATATTCAAAATTTCAAAATTACGATTCTTGTTCCATCTTCGCCAAAACCGGTTCCAGTTCAGCGATGGTCTCCGGTCCGAAGATCGGCAGCCAGCCGGACACCAGCGAAGCGCCGGATACAGCGTTGGTCATCTTGTTCTTCCAGACCTCCCGCAGTTCCCGTCCGGGTGCGGAATAGGCAAAGCCGGGGCCGGCCTGAGCCATAGGCAGAGCCGCGCGGCAGAGGACCAGGGTGTCCTCGTCATTGTCCAGGAAATCCAAAAGCTCGGCATGCTGCTCAGAGATCACAACATCCGTTCCCTCCGGGAAGCAGGCAGCCGCCTCCTCAGCAAAGCGGGGCGAGCAGACAACAAAAAACCGCTGAACGCCATCCGCCAAACATTGCACAACGGCCCGCTCCATGATTGGGCGGTGCAATATGGCTTCCAGCATCAGCGGTTTGTGACCTGTAGGAATAGAGTGATCCTCTTCCAGAATAAACACAGCACGACACGTGTGATCCATGGTAAGTCCCTCCTGTCCGTCAGGCCGCATAGCGACCGGAATCTTATCACTGTCATTATACCAAACTTTTTAGGGAAATCCACCCCTTCCCGGAAAAAGTTCAAGGTAATTTCCTCCAAATCTTTCGTCCTTTTCTGTTTGAATTTATCAAAGACACCGGAAATTCAGCAAATTAACTAAAAAACCTCAATTTTTTGAGAATACATACCCACTCCCCCCGCGCAAACCATTCAACCGCCCAAAGAATCGCAAAATTCATCACAAAACAGTTGAATTTCTATCGGTAAAGGATTACAATAGTATCCATTCGAGCCAAAAGGAGGGAACATCTGTGCTGAATATCGTATTGGTGGAGCCTGAGATCCCTCAGAATTGCGGCAATATCGCCCGCACCTGCGCCGCCACCGGCAGCCGTCTGCATCTGATCCGGCCGCTGGGCTTTGACATCTCCGAGCGGGCTGTCAGGCGGGCGGGACTGGACTACTGGCATCTGGTGGAGGTCTTTGACTATGAAAACCTGGATGACTTTTTTGAAAAGTGTCCGGAGGCCGCGCAGGACTGCTGGCTGACCACCACAAAAGCCCCTCGATCCTATCAGGAAGCCCGGTTCTCCCCGAATAGCTGGATCTTCTTCGGCAAAGAGACCGCCGGACTTCCCATGGATCTCCGAGAGCGTTTCCGGGACCGCTGCATCCGTCTGCCCATGATCGATGAGGCCCGGAGTCTGAACCTCAGCAACACCGTGGCCGTATGCGTGTACGAGGCGCTGCGGCAAAATGATTTCCCCGGCCTGCTGGGTGTGGGGGAAATGGCGAAAACCCCTTAATCACTGCAAATCAATGATCGTATAGGAGTTTGCTTATGAATTACCAGAAAAAGACCGTCCGCGACATCGACGTGAAGGGCAAGAAGGTCCTTCTCCGCTGCGATTTCAATGTCCCTCAGGACAAAAAGACCGGTGCCATCACCAGTGACAAGCGCATCGTGGCCGCTCTGCCCACCATTCGGTATCTGCTGGATCAGGGCGCGGCGGTGATCGCCTGCTCTCACCTGGGAAAGCCCCAGCCGGATTTTGACAAATGGGTCAAAAAGCAGACAGAAAAGGGTAAGGATCCCGCAGAACTCACCGAGACTGCCTGGAGCAAGGAGCAGAAGAAGCTGACCCTGGCTCCCGTAGCCGCCCGTCTGGCAGAGCTGCTGGGACAGGAAGTTATCTTCGCCAGCGACGTCGTGGGTGAGGATGCTCAGGCTAAGGCCGCGGCCCTGCAGCCCGGTCAGGTCCTGCTGCTGGAAAACACCCGCTTCGAAAAGGGCGAGACCAAGAACGATCCCGCCTTCGCACAAAAGCTGGCTTCCATGGCCGAGGTCTACGTGTCCGACGCTTTCGGCGCCGTCCACCGGGCTCACGCCTCCACCGCCGGTGTGGCGGCTTATCTCCCCGCCGTCTCCGGCTTCCTGATCGAGAAGGAGCTGGAAGTCATCGGCGGCGCGCTGGCTAACCCCAAGCGGCCTCTGGTAGCTATCCTTGGCGGCAGCAAGGTCTCCTCCAAGATTGGCGTCATCAACAATCTGCTGGAGATCGCCGACACCATCATCATCGGCGGCGGCATGGCCTACACCTTCTCTGCCGCTCAGGGCGGTCAGGTGGGCGACAGCCTGCTGGAAGCCGACTGGGAAGCCTATTCTCTGGAAATGCTGGAAAAGGCCAAGGCCAAGGGCGTAAAGCTGCTGCTGCCGGTGGACACCGTGATCGCAGACGCCTTCTCTCCCGACGCCAACAGCAAGGTAGTCAAGTCCGGTGAGATCCCCGCCGGCTGGCAGGGTCTGGACATTGGCCCCGAAACCGTGAAGCTGTACTGCGACGCTGTGGCCGATGCCGGTACCGTTATCTGGAACGGTCCTATGGGCGTGTTTGAGTTCCCCGCCTTTGCTGTGGGCACTAAGGCTGTGGCCGAGGCTCTCAGCAAGACCTCCGCCATCACCATCATCGGCGGCGGCGACTCTGCTGCGGCTGTGGAGCAGCTGGGCTATGCTGACAAGATGACCCACATCTCCACCGGCGGCGGTGCTTCCTTGGAATTCATGGAGGGCAAGGAACTTCCCGGCGTGGCCTGCCTGCTGGATAAGTAATTGCAGCGCAGCGGGCTTTGCCCGCTATCGCTGTCCGGCAAAATCAGGAACTTCACATAGTTCGATCCCACAAAGCGGCAGAGCATTCTGCCGCTTTCCATACGATTTTTTCGCAAAAACAGTCGAATTTTTCAAAAATACTTGACAAATCCCCTCGTTTTCGCTATAAAATAATAAGTTTTATTGTCGAGCCTTTTTCGGACCGCCCTGACAGCCCTCCGAAACGGTCCGATCATCGTTATCAAAGATACAAAAGGAGAAAAAAGAGTTATGAACCGCAGATACCGTAAGACTGTCATCGCCGGCAACTGGAAGATGAACATGACCGCCACCGAGACCAAGAAATTCGCCGAGGACCTGAAGAAGATCATGCCCCGCGCCAAGTGGTGCGACACCCTGATCTGTGTCCCCGCCTGCAATATTTCCACCGCTATGAAGGCTTTTAAGGATCTGCGGATCTCCGTGGGTGCCGAGAACGTCTACTTTGAGGAGAAGGGCGCTTACACCGGCGAGGTTTCCGCCGATATGCTGAAGGATCTGGGCGTGAAGTACGTCATCGTGGGTCACAGCGAGCGCCGTCAGTATTTCTGCGAGACTGACCAGACTGTCAACAAGAAGGTCCACGCTGTGCTGAACGCCGGCATGAACCCCATCATCTGCGTGGGTGAGAGTCTGGAGCAGCGTGAGACCGGCATCACCAATGAGTGGATCGCTCTGCAGGTCAAGAGCGCTCTGAACGGTGTCCCCGCCGAGAAACTGCGCCGCTGCATCATCGCCTATGAGCCCATCTGGGCCATCGGCACCGGCAAGACCGCCACTGCCGAGCAGGCCGGTGAGGTCTGCTCCAACATCCGTGCTGCCATCCGTGGCCTGTACGGTGCCCGCGTGGCCCGCAGCGTCACCATCCAGTACGGCGGCAGCATGAACCCCAAGAACGCTGCTGAGCTGCTGGCCCAGCCCGATATCGACGGCGGCCTCATCGGCGGTGCTGCTCTGAAGCCCGAGCAGTTCGTGGACATCATCAACGCGGCCAATCAGGAATAATGCGGAAAAGCGGGGGGACACAGTCCCCCCCTTTATGCGAAATGAGGTTTCTATGAACAAAACACCGACCACACTCATCATTATGGACGGATTTGGTCTCCGGACCGAGACGGAGGGCAACGCCGTTGCCGCCGCCAACACTCCTCGTCTGGATCAGTTTTTCCAGGAGTATGCCCATACAGAGCTGTCCGCCTCCGGTCTGGATGTAGGTCTGCCTGCAGGCCAGATGGGCAACAGTGAGGTGGGCCACACCAACATCGGCGCAGGCCGGGTGGTGTTTCAGGACCTGCCCCGGATCAGCAAATCCATTGATGACGGAGATTTCTTCCAGAATCCCGCCTATGTTCACGCCATGGACGCCTGCAAGGAAAAGCGCTCTGCCCTTCACCTCATGGGTCTGCTCAGCGACGGCGGTGTCCACTCCCACATCGACCACCTCTTCGCCCTGATTCAGATGGCAAAGGACCGTGGCCTTGAGCGGGTCTACATCCACGCATTTCTGGATGGACGGGACGTTTCCCCCACCTCCGGCGTGGACTATGTGACCCGGACGGTGGAAAAGTGCCGGGAGCTGGGCGTGGGTAAGATCGCAACCCTCATGGGCCGTTACTACGCCATGGACCGCGACAAGCGCTGGGACCGTGTGGAAGCCGCCTATGACGCCATGGTCTACGGTGAGAGCGCCCACGTCAATCCCCTGCCCGTGGCAGCGGTGAAGGATGCCTACGCCGCCGGCGTCACCGACGAGTTCATCGAGCCGGTGATCTGCGACGGGGACGGCACCATCTCCGATAATGACAGTGTGATCTTCTTCAACTACCGCCCTGACCGGGCCCGTGAGATCACCCGGACCCTTGTGGACCCGAAGTTCGACGGCTTCACCCGCCAGTATTTCCCCGTGACCTTCGTCTGCACCACGGAGTATGACGCTACCATGCCCAATGTGGAGGTGGCCTACCCCCGTCAGGCCGTCCGCAATGGTCTGGGTGAGTATCTCAGCAATCTGGGACTGACCCAGCTCCGCATCGCGGAAACGGAGAAGTATGCCCATGTGACCTTCTTCTTCAACGGCGGCGTGGAGACCCAGTTCCCCGGCGAGGACCGGGTGCTGGTGCCCTCTCCCAAGGTGGCAACCTACGATCTCCAGCCGGAGATGAGCGCCTACGAGGTGTGCGACAAGTGCGTGGAGCGGATCGAATCCGGTGCGTATGATGTCATCATCCTGAACTTCGCCAACTGCGACATGGTGGGGCACACCGGCGTCTTTGACGCGGCGGTGAAGGCCGTGGAGACCGTGGATGAGTGCGTGGGCAAGGTGGTGGACGCCACCATGAAAATGGGCGGCATCGCCATGATCACCGCCGACCACGGCAACGCCGAAACCATGACCCAGGAGGACGGCTCTCCCATGACCGCCCACACCACCGATCTGGTGCCCTTCATCCTCTGCGGCGCCGGCTCGGAGCTGCGTCAGGGCCGTCTGGCGGACATTGCCCCCACCATTCTGGATGTGATGGGCCTTGCCGCGCCGGAGGAAATGGACGGTCAGACCCTGATCGTGAAATGATCCGTTAAAACCTCCCGCCATAGGACGGCTGGCTTCCCTCGCAAGGGCTGAACGTAAGCCGTACCTAAATACAGCCTCAACCGCGTACGATCCGGAGAAGCCCCATTCCATGGGGCTTCTCTTTTTTACTTTGCCCTCGTGTGAAAATGCCAAATTCCGAGGCTGTCTCCACAACGCAAACGTTATCGTCATTTTTGTCTTTTATTTGCGAAATTATCTTTTTAATTTCCTTATGTACGCATAAACAGTGATATAATGTAATATAAAGATTTTATAAATATTGCAAACGTTTGCATTGATTTTATAAAAATCAAGGTGTATACTGATGCAATCAAATGCAGGAGAGAAGGATTCATTCACATGTCTACACTCTTATCTGTTTCCATTGCGGTTCTGGCAGGACTTCTGATGACGCGCGTATTCAATCTGTGGCGATTGCCGGACGTAACTGCGTATCTGGTGGCCGGTGTACTGATCGGTCCCTATGTTCTGGGGAGTATGCATATTACCGGTCTGGGCCTGGTCTCGGCTGAAGCGGTAAGCAGTCTGCATCTGGTCTCTGAGGTGGCGCTGGGCTTCATCGCCTTTTCCATCGGAAATGAGTTCCGTCTGGAGGACCTGAAGTCCACGGGTAACCAGGCTGCCATCATCGGCGTTGTTCAGGCCTTGACCGCCACTCTGCTGGTGGATACCGCACTGCTGACGGTCCACATGCTGCTGCCGGAAAAGCTGTCTGCGGCTCAGGCGATTACCTTGGGCGCCATTGCGACGGCTACTGCGCCGGCCGCCACGCTGATGGTAGTACGCCAGTATAAAGCAAAGGGTCCGGTGACCAATCTTCTTCTGCCCATCGTCGCACTGGATGACGCAGTGGGTCTGATCGTGTTTGCGGTCAGCTTCGGCATTTCCAAAGCGCTGGTCAGCGGCGAGTTGGATCTGATCTCCATTCTGCTCAACCCCCTGCTGGAGATCGTCGCATCTCTGGCATTGGGTGCCGCCGCAGGCTGGCTGCTGACCAAGCTGGAGGTCCTCTTTCATTCCAATACAAACCGCCTGAACATGACCATTTCCCTCGTTTTTCTGACAGTGGCCCTGTCCATGTCGCACATCACCCTTGGGCCGGTAACTATCAGCTTTTCCTCTCTTCTGGTCTGCATGATGTTGGGAACGGTGTTCTGCAATCTCTGCCCCCAGTCTGCCGATTTGATGAAAGCCGCAGACAAATGGACCTCTCCCCTTTTTGCGCTGTTCTTCGTCATCAGCGGCGCGGAGTTGGAGCTGGGTGTCTTTACGGATTGGGCCATCGTGTGCATTGGTCTGGTCTACATCCTGTTCCGCTCTGCCGGCAAATATATCGGCGCCTTTGCCAGTTCCAAATATATGAAATGCGGACCGGAGATCTGTAAATATCTGGGGATCACCCTGCTGCCTCAGGCAGGTGTAGCGCTGGGAATGTGCACAACCGCTATGCAGCTTGGAGAACAGGGCGGATTGATCCGCAACATCACCCTCTTCTCTGTGCTGATCTACGAGATGGTCGGTCCCCTTCTGACACGGCAGGCCCTGATGGCCGCCGGGGACATCCAGCCTCTGTCCGCCGAGGTCTGCCAGCGCCGTCCGGCTCGGGTACGCTCTGCCAAGCGGAGCCGGGCGTAAAGTATCTGTCCAAAAAACAACACCATCCATTCGGATGGTGTTGTTTTCCTATCTGTTGTCTGCGCTTACCGGCGGGTTTTCCCGCGCTGAATGGACCGCAGCAGTCCTCTGCACTGCCACAGGCTCAGCAGAGCGAATACCGCCGCCGGAACGCCTAACAGCCGCAGTCCCCAAGCATCCTGCACCAGACTGCCCGCAAAGGAGCCTACAGCGATGCCAAAGTTATAGGACACCGGCTGCACCGATGCACAGAGGCTGGCTGCCGCCGGGTATTCCGCCTCCGCCAGTCCCAGAGAATGGACCTGCACCGGCGTATTCAGCAGATACATCAGCAGGCCCATGGCAAACAGCCCTGTCAATCCCAGCCACCGGTTCACCAGTAGCAGAGGCAGCACGGCAAACAGCAGAACCTGCGCGGCAAAGAACACCGGCAGGGGCTTCAGACCGCCTTTTTCCGCAAGGCATCCGGAAAACAAATTGCTGGCGGCACTGCAAAGCCCCATCCCCAGCAGGACCGGACTGACCGCCGTCTCCGGCAGGCCCAGCGTACCGGTCAGCGTTGGCGTCAGATAGGTGTAGACCGTGTAGGTAGCGGAAGCGCTGAACAGCACCATCAAAACGCAGTGCCAGCAGCGACTGTCCCGCAGCACCGCGAACTGGTTCAGCAGGCAGCCCTCTGCCAGAGGGACATCGATCTCCCGCGGCAGCAGCCGGGCCAGCACAGGCAGCAGCACCAGTCCCATTGCCAGGATCACGCCAAAGGTGGCCCGCCAGCCAAGAGCGTGGCACACCGCTGTACCGATGGGCACCCCCGCCACCGCCGCCACGGAAAAGCCCGCGTACACGGCGGAAATGGCCCGGGCCGTCTGTTCCGGGGAAGAAACCTCCTTCGCATACAGCATAGCCACTGCGGTGAGGGTCCCGGACACCAGCGCCGCCACTACACGGGATGCATACAGCACCGTCACGCCTGGAGCCAGCATACTCAGGACATTCACACCCAGAAACAGAAGCATCAGCCCTATCAGCAGGCGGAAGCGGTCCATCCGTCCGGTCAGGGCCGTGAGCAGCGGCGTTCCTACCGCATAGCAGGCGGCAAATACGCTGACTAGCCGCCCCACGGCGGCCAGAGATACGTTCAGCCCCGCCGCAATATCCGGCAGGATACCTACGATCACAAATTCACAGGTGCCCAGGGTAAAGCCCAAAGCGGCCAGCGCCAGCACAGCCGCCGGTAAACGATGCTTTTTCATCATGCGCTCCTTACTATGTGTTTATATGTGTGCGTACACAGTTTTACCCGGAAACAGCGGAGGACCGCAGTCCCCCGTTTCTTTCCATATTTACCGTCAAATACTCTCCGAATTGAGAATGGGGCAAGCGGTCACATAGGTGTCCCGGTCAGGCCGCTGTCCCATCAATGCCTCAAAAAGCACAGACAGCGCCTGATAAGGCTGATACGCCAGATCCTGCCCGATAGTAAAATCCACCTCGCCGCTTTTCAGCAGCTCCTGAATCTCCGGGCCGCAGTCGTGGGAAAGGATGTGGACCTTTTCTGCCAGGCCCCGGCTCCGGAGAACTTCCGCGCAGGCCGGGACGCTGGGGTTCGCCATATACACCATCCGCAAATTTGGATGCGCCGCCAATGCACTTTCCACCGTTTCCGCCGTTTTCCGGTAATCCCGGTGGGTGGCGGCGATCACACCGTTTTCCTCCGGGATCCCCCGCTCCGCCAGCCGCTCCAGAAACCCGTCCACACGGGCCTTATGCGCCGTATATTTCGGATCGGCATAGATGACCAGAAACGCATCACCACGGCTCAGAAAGCAGGATGCGATCTCTCCGGCCACCCGTCCGGCCCGATGGCCGTCCTCGCCCACATAGCAGATTCGCCGTCCGCCGGGCACGTCGGAGTTGAAGGTCGCCACCGGGACCCCCCGCTCTGACAGCCGTTCCAGCGCCCGCCGGATCTCCTCGGTGCCGGAAGCGCACAGCGCGACGGCCTGTGCGCCGTTTTCCACTGCCTCATTCAGCAAGCGCAGACATTCCGCCTCGTCCCCCGACGGGTAGTTCCGGATGTCCAGCGACACATTGTAATCTCTGTATTCCTCCAGAAAGCGGGCTGTACCGGCATCCATCTCATCCCGCACAAAGCCCTCTTCCCATTCCGGCTGCACCAGCGCCAGCTTCCGGGGCGTACCGCTGGTGGCCAGGGCGCTGGCCATCCGGTTGGGATGATAGTCCAGTTCCTCCATCACGCGCAGGACCCGCTCCCGGACTTCCGCCTTTACATAAGGCCGGTCATGGAGCACCCGGTCTACTGTGCCGATGGATACACCGGCCCGCTCCGCAATCATTTTAATGGTGGTCCGCATGGTTGGTTCCTCCGTCCTATGTCAACGCGCATACAGTAGCAGATTTTTAGGAATTGTCAATAGGTGCCGAAAAATTCTTTCTCCCGGCAACAATTTGCCTTTTTATTGTCCGTGTTGCAGCGCATTTCCGTCTCATTCAAAATTTTATGTATACAAATACTCTTTTCTGTGCTATACTATATCAAATCTGGCACCGAGGGGCAAGGCTTCCCTGCCGTTTTCTTACATTTTATTTATTTCACCTGTATTTTTCCGCGGCCCGGGAGCCTGCGGTTGAATAAATAGAGCTTTTCATACGAGATCGGACAGACGTGACCGAACCTCCGCCGGCGAAACGGGGCCGTGCGGACAACGGACGTCTTTATTTGCCGTGCCTCTTTAGGCACCTGCGTCCACTTTACGTCATCCGTATTCTCTGAAAAGCTCCTACATATTTCCGCCCTTTTGAGGGCGTTCAGCAAAGGAGTTTCTATATCTATGGCAGAAAAACTGAAAATCATTCCCCTTGGCGGTCTCAACGAGATCGGCAAGAACATGACCGCCTATGAATACGGCGGCGAAATCATCGTGGTGGACTGTGGTATGGCCTTCCCCGGTGATGACATGTACGGCATCGACTGCGTGATCCCCGATGTCAGCTACCTCATCAAGAACAAGTCCCGAATCCGGGGCCTGTTCATCACCCACGGCCACGAGGACCACATCGGCGCCATCCCCTATGTGCTCAAGCAGATCAACATGCCCATCTACTGCACCCGCTTCACCGCCGGTCTCATCAAGCTGAAGCTGGAGGAGCACCAGCTGGTGAAATCCACCAAGCTCATCACCGTAGAGGCGGGCAAGAGCGTCCGGGCAGGCAAGTTCACCGTGGAGTTCATCCATGTGAACCATTCCATCGCCGACTCCGTGGCTTTCGCCATCCACACTAAGATGGGCACCATCGTCCACACCGGCGACTTCAAGATCGACTCCACCCCCATTGACGGGGAGGTCATCGACCTGGCCCGCCTGGGTGAGCTGGGCAAGGAGGGGGTCCTGTGTCTGTGCGCCGACTCCACCAACGTGGAGCGTCCCGGCTTCACCCCCTCCGAAAAGGTGGTGGGCGCCACCTTCATGCGCCAGTTCCAGAATTGCGACGAGCGTATCATCGTCACCACCTTCGCCTCCAACGTCCACCGTGTCCAGCAGGTGCTGGACGCCGCCGCCCAGTGCGGCCGGAAGGTGGCCGTTACCGGCCGCAGCATGGAGAACATGATGAAGGTCTCCACGGAGCTGGGCTATATGAAGGTCCCCAAAAACACACTGGTGGACATCAACAAGCTCAAGGGCCTGCCCAAGAACAAGCAGGTCATCGTCACCACCGGCTCTCAGGGCGAGGAAATGAGCGCCCTGTACCGCATGGCCTTCTCCACCCACAAGCAGGTGGAGATTGGCGCCGGCGACAAGGTGATCCTCTCCGCCTCCGCCGTTCCCGGCAACGAAGTCACGGTGGGCCGTGTCATCAATGAGCTGTTCCGCAAGGGTGCTACCGTGGTCTATGACCGGGCGGATATGCTTCACGTCTCCGGCCACGCCTGCCAGGAGGAGCTGAAGATCATCCACGCCCTGACGAAGCCCCGTTTCTTCGTCCCGCTCCACGGTGAGCAGCGGATGCTGCAGATCCACTGCCAGCTGGCTCAGCAGATGGGCATGGACCGCAATCACATCGCCATCGCCGATAACGGCGGCGTCATTGAAATCACCGGCAAGTCCATGAAGCTGTCCGCCAACTCCGTCCCCGCCGGCGAGGTGTATGTGGACGGCTCCGGCGTGGGCGACGTGGGCGCCGTGGTCATGCGGGACCGCAAGCGTCTGGCAGAGGACGGCATGGTGGTGGTGGTCCTTCCCATCGCCACGCAGGACGGCGCGCTGCTGTCCCCGCCTGAGATCATCACCCGTGGCTTCATTTATGTGAAGGAATCCGGCGATCTGATGAAGGAGCTGCAAAACGTTGCCATGAACGCCGCTGACAGCGTCACCGGCAGCCGCAAGCGCGGCCGGGATGACGGTGAGCTCCGCGGCGCGGTCAAGTCCGCTGTCAGCAGCTACCTGTTCAAAAACACCAAGCGCAGCCCCATGGTCATTCCCGTTGTGACCCGGCTGTAACATCACGGGAAAACACACACATTCCCGGTTTGCCCTGTCTTGCTTTTGTAAAAACAGCCAAAATTGGCGCGGTATGATTGACAAAGCCGACAAACCGTGTATAACGCCCCCATCAAGGCAAAGGCGTCTTAGAGTGCATGCTCTAAGACGCTTTCTCTCTTCCCCCGATCTTTTCTGCATATAACTGCCGGACAGCGGAAGCGAACCCGCTCCTATCTCCCGGCAAAACGCAAGGCAATGGAGTCTTACCGTTCGGAAGGCTCCATTGCCTTCTTATATGCAGAACCGTTCGCTGGAAGAAAACGGCAAAAATGGGAGGAAACAACTATGGAATTCAGTTCTGTCAACACCATTTGGGTGCTACTGGGCGCAGCGCTGGTCTTTTTCATGCAGGCGGGCTTCTCCATGTGCGAGGCCGGCTTCACCCGGGCCAAAAACACCGGCAATATCCTGATGAAAAACCTGATGGACTTCTGCATCGGCACCCCTTGCTTCTGGCTTGTCGGCTTCGGCATCATGTTCGGCGCGGGCACCGGCCTCTTCGGCTGGTTTGACTCCATGATCATGAAGGATTACAGCAGCATCCTTCCCTCCGGCGTCCCCCTGTGGGCCTACGCCATTTTCCAGACCGTCTTCTGCGCCACCTCCGCCACCATCGTCTCCGGCGCTATGGCGGAGCGCACCAAGTTCAGCGCCTACTGCATCTACTCCGCCGCTATCTCCCTTTTGATCTACCCCATTTCCGGCCACTGGATCTGGGGCGGCGGCTGGCTCAGTGAGCTGGGCTTCCATGACTTCGCCGGATCTACCTGTGTCCACATGGTAGGCGGCGTCTGCGCCCTGATCGGTGCCAAGATGCTGGGCCCCCGCATCGGCAAGTATGGTAAGGACGGCAAGCCCCGTGCTATCTTAGGCCACAACCTGACCTTTGCCGCTCTGGGCGTGTTCATTCTCTGGTTCTGCTGGTTCGGCTTCAACGGTGCCTCCACCGTAGGCATGGACACCGACGAGCTGATCGTCAGCGCCGGTCTAGTGTTCTTCAACACCAACCTCTGCACTGCCGTGGCCTGCTGCACCACCTTGATCTTCACCTGGCTGCGCTACGGCAAGCCAGATGTCTCCATGACCTACAACGCCGCTCTGGCGGGCCTGGTGGGCATCACCGCCGGGTGTGACGCTGTATCCCCTCTGGGTGCCGCCGTTATGGGCATCGTCTTCGGTCTGGTCATCGTGCTGGCTGTGGAGTTCTTCGATAAGGTGGCCAAGATCGACGATCCTGTGGGCGCCATCTCGGTCCATGGCGTCTGCGGTGCCCTGGGCACTATCCTCACCGGCCTCTTCGCCACCGGCGTGTCCACGGAAAAGGGGGTCTTTTACGGCGGTGGCTTCCACTTCTTTGGCGTCCAGTGCCTGGGCGTTGCTTCCGTAATCCTCTATGTGGCTGTGGTCATCACCATCGTCTTCGCCATCCTGAAGCACACCATCGGCCTGCGGGTCACGCCGGAGGAAGAAATCACCGGTCTGGATGTCTCCGAGCACGGCCTGCTCACCGCCTATGCTGGCTTCGCTATGCTGCCGGATACCGCCGCCGTGGAGACCGACGCCCCCGTGGCCGTCACTGGCAGTGTGCCCGCCGCCGAGGCCATTCCCGTCAAGCGTGTCCCCTCCTTCGACACTGCCGACGGCACCTCCCCCAAGTTCACCAAGGTGGAGATCATCTGCAAGGAATCCAAGTTTGAGGCCCTGAAAACAGCTATGCTGGAACTGGGCATCACCGGCATGACCATGAGCCACGTTCTTGGCTGCGGCATCCAGAAGGGCAAGCCGGAGTATTACCGTGGCGTGGAGGTGGAGCCCACCCTGCTGCCCAAGATCCAGCTGGACATTGTGGTCAGCAAGGTGCCTGTCCGCAGCGTCATTGAAACCGCTAAGAAGGTGCTCTACACCGGCCATATCGGCGATGGCAAGATCTTCGTCTACGATGTGGAAAACGTGGTGAAGGTCCGCACCGGCGAGGAGGGCTATGACGCCCTGCAGGATGTAGAATAAATCCATATTTGCAAAAACCCTCCCTGAAGCTGAGGCTTCCGGGAGGGTTTTTGTTATTTTTCTTTTACAGATGATGCTCCCGCAGCAGCTTTTTCGCCTGCTCCCACAGCTCATCGCTGACGGTCTGGACCACTACCGCCTTTTCCACCAGATCCGGCAGGGCCGCCTTCAGCTCCGCCTCCACGATGGTCTCATTGGTCAGGTCCGCCGAGGGGCATCCCGCGCACTGGCCCAGCAGCTTTACATACACAGTTTTCCCCTCCACATGGTCGATGGAAATGTCACCGCCATGGGAACGGAGAGCAGGCCGCACCTTTTCCTCCATCGCCGCTTCGATCCGCTCCAAATCACTCATATTTGTTCCTCCCGTGTACTTCTTTTCGCTCAGTATACCACGCTTCCCCGGAAGCGTCCACGGAAAATTTTGAAAATCCCTCTTGACATCTCGCGCCAACTGTATATACTGTGTATGTACAGTACGAACGGAGGACTTCCATGGAACTCATTATCCGAAACAACAGTGGCCAGCCTATCTACGATCAGATCAGCGGGCAGATCAAGGCCCAGATCCTCTCCGGCGCTCTGTCGCCGGGGGACGCGCTGCCCTCCATCCGTGGGCTGGCCAAGGACCTGAAAATATCCGTCATCACCACCAAGCGGGCCTATGACGAACTGGAGGCCCAAGGGCTGATCAACACCGTGGCCGGCAAGGGCTGCTTTGTGGCGGAGCCGGATCTGGCTCTGTTCCGGGAGCAATCGCTCCACCTGCTCGAGGACCATCTGGCCGCCGCCGCAGAGCTGGCGCGGACCTGCGGCCTTTCAGAGCCGGAATTGGCGGAGCTGCTGCGCCGCAAGTGGGAGGAATCTCTATGACAAATGCTATCGAATTGAACCATATCAGCAAATCCTTCGGAGAATTTTCTCTGAAGGACGTGACTCTCGCCATTCCCGCCGGGACCATCTGCGGTCTGGTGGGCGAGAACGGCGCGGGCAAATCCACCCTCATCCGCATTCTCATGGGCGCGCTGCGGCCGGACAGCGGTACCGCCGCCGCGCTGGGCGTGGACGTCTCCGCCCCGGATTTTCTGGACGCCAAGGAGGACATCGGCGTGGTGCTGGACGAGGGGTGCTTTCCTGAGACCCTCACCGCCCCGCAGGTGGGCCGCGTGATGGCCGCCACCTACCGTCGCTGGGAGCAGGATACCTTCGACGCCTATTGCCGCCGTTTCGCTCTGCCGGAGAAAACCGCCTTCAAGGACTATTCCCGAGGTATGAAAATGAAGCTCACCATCGCCGTCGCCCTCAGCCATCAGGCACAACTTCTGGTGTTGGACGAGGCCACCGCCGGACTGGACCCCATCGTCCGGGACGAGATCTTGGAACTTTTCAATGAGTTTACCCGGGACGAGACCCACTCCGTCCTGATCTCCTCCCACATTCTCAGCGATTTGGAAAAGCTCTGCGACTACATCGCCTTTCTCCATCAGGGGCGGCTGCTGTTCTGCGAGGAAAAGGACGCCCTTCTGGAGCAATACGGCATCTTTAACGACACGGCGGAGCAAGCGGAGGCCCTCATGCCGGAAGCCCTCGTGTCCATGGAAACCACGCCCTACGGCGGCGTCCGGGCGCTGGTGCGGCGGGAACTGGCCCCGGTGGGCTTCCAACTGGAAAAGCCCACCATTGAGGACATCATCCTCGCTCTGGTGAAAGGAGAAAAGCAATGAAAGCCCTGCTGTTGAAGGATTACTATACTCTGGGGAAGTCCCTCCGCTCCCTGGCCCTCATCGTGCTGCTATGGAGCGTGATTCCTATGGCGTTTCTCAATGTATTCGCCATGATTTACGGCTCCATGATCCCCTATTCCGCCATGGCCTATGACCAGCAGAGCCGCTGGAACACCTTTGCCCGGATGCTGCCCTACCGGGAAAAAGACATTGTCCTGAGCCGGTACGTGCTGGGCTGGCTCTGCACTGCCGTTGGCGGAGCCGCCGTGCTTGTGTTCCAGAATGTCCTCTCCCTGTTCTCCCCCCGCTTCGGCTGTTCTCCTTGGACAGTGCTGGCTGCTTCGTGTGTGGGACTTCTCCTGCTGGACATCAACGTTCCCCTGATGCTCCGCTACGGCACGGAAAAGGCCCGGTGGGTATCCAAGCTGGTCATCATTCTGGCCTGCGCATCAACCGGTGCACTGGGCGCATTGGTCAATGACGCCAAAACCGCAGCAGCCGCGGTTCTTTCTCTGGCACTGCCGGGGCTGCTGGCGCTGACCGTCATCGCCACCGCCGTCTCCATCCTCCTGTCCCTGAAATTCTACCGGGAAAACCGCTGAAAATACGCAAAAAAGCCGTCCGGCGCTGCCGGACGGCTTTCACTTATTCAAGATTCATTCTCCGTTTGCGTCCCCGGCGTGGCACAGCCGCCACTTCAGGCCGGAGTACCGCTTCTGCTGCTTGTCGTTGGCGGCCATGGAGCGGATGGCTGCGTCATCTCCCACGATGACCAGCAGCTCTCTGGCCCGGGTCAGCGCCGTATACAGCACCCCCCGCACCATGAGACTGGGTGCCGAGGGCATGGCCGCCAGCACCACGCAGCGGTACTCGCTGCCCTGAGCCTTATGGACCGTCTGGGCGTAGGCCAGGTCGATCTCGCTGAGCATTTCCACGCTGTAAGGTGCTTTCCGGCCGTCAAAGTCCAGCGCCAGCCATTCGCCCCCGGCGTCGATCTCCGCGATGCGGCCTACGTCGCCGTTGAACATTCCGGTGCCCACGGTGCCGTCATCCTTCTGCCAGACCACATCATAATCATTCCGGGTCTGCATGATCCGGTCCCCTACCCGGAACACCCGCTCCCCCCACAGGATCTCCCGCTTGCCGGGTGTCCGGGGGTTCAGCGCCTCCTGCAAGAGCCGGTTCAGGTTGATGGTGCCGCAGGGCCCCTTCCGGGTGGGCGTCAGCACCTGGATCTGCTCCGCCGGGATGTGCATATTGTCCGGCAGGCGGGTCTTGCACAGCTCCAGCACCGTCGCCACCGCCCGCTGGGCGTCCCGGCGGCAAAGGAAGAAAAAATCCCCCTGATTCCCCTTCAGGTCCGGGCTTTCGCCCAGATTGACCCGGTGGGCGTTGCGGATGATGGCGGACTGCTCCGCCTGCCGGAACACCTCCCGGAGAAACACAGTCTCGATCTTTTTGCTGCGGATCAGGTCGGAAAACACATTTCCCGCCCCCACGGAGGGCAGCTGGTCCGCATCCCCCACCAGCACCAGCCGGGTGCCGGGGCGCAGCGCCCGCAGCAGCGCGGAGAACAATGACACATCCACCATGCTCATCTCGTCCACAATGACGGCCTCAGCCTCCAACGGCTCCTTTTCCGTTTTCTGGAAGGTCACCTGATGAGCCGCCTCATTCCATGTCATCCCCAGCAGCCGGTGGACCGTCTGAGCCTCCATGCCCGTCAGCTCACTCATGCGCTTCGCCGCCCGGCCCGTAGGAGCCGCCAGCACGATGTTCAGCCCCATTTTCTGAAACAGGGCCACAATGCCCCGGACGGTGGTGGTCTTGCCGGTGCCGGGGCCGCCGGTCAGCAAAATGACGCCGGTTTTCGCCGCCAGCTCCACCGCCTGCCGCTGCAAGGGGGCGTAGGTGATGCCCTGTTCCTTCTCAATTTCCGCCACGGTCCGATCTGCGAACCAGCTCTCATCGGCGTCCATTTCCAGCAGCGCCAGCAGCCGGGCGCAGGCGGAGGTCTCCGCCTCCCACAGCCGCCGCAGATACACCGCCTCCACATTGGCGATCCGCTGGATCACCACGGCATGATGCTCCGCCAGAGCGTCCAGTGCTGCTTCCACCTGCTCGACCCCGCAGCCCAACAGCTGGCAGGTGGCGGCAAGCAGCTTATCCTTCGGCAAAAACACATGGCCGTTATTCTCGTTATAGGTCAACTCAAAAGTGAGGGCCGCCTCAAGGCGCTCCGTGCAGTCCTCTGCAAATCCCATGGACAGCGCCATGGTGTCCGTCACGGAAAAATCCACGCCGCACACATCGTCCGACAGCAGATAGGGATTTTTCTCCACCACCCGGATGGCCCCGTCCCCATACTGCTGCCGCAGCCGGATGGCCAGCACCGGCGGCAGCTGATACCGGGAGAGAAATTCCATCAGCCGCCGCAAGCCCATGTGCTGACGGAACAGCTCTCCGATCTCCATAGCCTTTTTCGCGGTAATGCCCCGGATCTCCTGAAGCCGTTCCGGCTCCGCCTCTAAAATATCCAGCGTCTCCAAGCCGAACCGGTCCACGATCCGCCGGGCGGTGGTGGGTCCCACGCCCTTGCAAATGCCGGAGGAGAGGTAGGCGAAGATATCCTCTTCCTCCTCCGGCAACGTCCGCTCCAGCTCCTGCGCCTTCAGCTGCTCGCCGTGCTGGGGATGGACCTCCCAGGTACCGGTAACGGTCAGATGCTCTCCCGGCGCTACACAGGGGATACAGCCCACCACAGTAACGACCTCCCCCTCCTCTGTGAGGAGGCGGAGGACCGTATATCCATTTTCCGCGTTCTGAAAAATGACGCTATGTACCGTGCCCTCCCGGCAGATCAGTTCTTCCATGACTTCCTCTCTTTAACGTGCCGATGCAGCCCTTCTTACGAACGGCCCTTGACCGGCATTTTTTATCTCTCGTTCCCGGCGTCCAGCCGGAAGTCCGCCCCGTCCACCACGGCGGCGTTGTCCTCCCGCTCCGCCAGATAGTCGGCAAGTCCCCTGGCCTCCGCCGTCAGGCCGCAGTCGACAATGACGATCCGTGCCCCCGGTAAACTGCTCCGCACCCGGCGCAGCTCCCGGACATCGTGCTCCAGGGCCAACGCCTCGCCCCGCACAGGCAGTACCAGTAAAAGCCCCGGGATCGTGGGCCGCCCCGCGTGGAGCACCGCTCCCGCCAGCAGCCACACCACCGTGGTCATCCCCACGGCGGAGAAAAAGGCGATCACGCCGTCCCGAAATACGTTCATCCCATCACCTCAGTCCAGAATATGAGGGGATGCTTTCTTTGGTGACAATGTTGGATACCCACAACTTTTCAAAAGCCGAAAGCTCGTTACTCCTGCTTATTCTCTTCTTTGGGTTCGATTTCTTTTAGCTTTTTCAAGATTTCCGCCTGATTCTCCTGAATTTCTCCCTGTTTTATGTAGATCTTCACCAGCAAAGCAAACATCAGCGCCACAAATAGAAAGCAAGCCACATACAGTCCACCGTCACCCATCAGCATACTGCAAATCCACATCAGGATAAACGTTCCTATAACGCAAAGGATCATACTTCCAATAACAATAGACATATTTGCTTCTCCTTTTTTGAAAATCATTTGTGTCTGCGTTTTTTCAATCCTCCCTGCTGATCCCCAGCTCCGCCAGGATGGCTTCCTCTCTCCCCCGCATCTGCTTTTTCTGGGGGCCCTCGTCCAGATGGTCATAGCCCAGCAGGTGCAGCATGGAGTGGACCACCAGATATGCCAGCTCCCGGCGGTTGGAATGGCCGTACTCCTTGGCCTGAGCCGCCACGTGCTCCATGGAGATCACCATGTCCCCCAGGGGCACCAGTCCGGTGCCGGGGTCGGCGTCCTCTTCTCCGGGCAGCTCGCCGGGCTGTAGGTCGAACTCCGGGAAGCTGAGCACATCCGTGGCCCGGTCTACTTCCCGCATATCCAGATTGATTTGATGGATGGCCTCGTCATTGGTCAGCAGCACGTCCACCTCACAGGGAAAATCCACCCCCTCTGCCGCCAGAGCGGTGCGGATGACCTTACGGATAAAGGCCCGCTGGCCCTCATTCACCCCCGGCACATCGGCGGTGATGGGAATATAGTGCCGTTTTGCCATTATTTCTTCCCCTTTCCGCCGTTTTTGGCAGTTTCGTATTCTTCATAGGCCTTCACGATCCGCTGGACCATCACATGACGCACCACGTCGGCGTTGGTCAGCTCGCAGATACCGATGCCCTCCACCTTTTTCAGCACCCGCATGGCTTCCCGCAGACCGGAGGGCTTGCCATCGGGCAGGTCGATCTGGGTCACATCGCCGGTAATGACGATCTTGGAGCCGAAGCCCAGACGGGTCAGGAACATTTTCATCTGCTCCCGGCTGGTGTTCTGAGCCTCGTCCAGAATGATGAAGCTGTCATCCAGCGTCCGGCCGCGCATATAGGCAAGGGGCGCTACCTCAATGTTGCCCCGCTCCAGATACTTCTGGTAGGTCTCCGCCCCCAGCATATCAAACAGGGCATCGTACAGCGGCCGCAGGTACGGGTCCACCTTGCTTTGCAGGTCGCCGGGCAGAAAGCCCAGCCGCTCCCCGGCCTCCACCGCAGGACGGGTGAGGATGATGCGGTTCACCTGCTTTTCCCGGAAGGCCTGCACTGCCGCCGCCACCGCCAGATACGTTTTGCCGGTACCGGCGGGGCCTACGCCGATGGTAACGGTATTTTTCAGCACCGACGCGATATATTCCTTCTGGCCCAGCGTTTTCGGCTTCACCGGGCGGCCCTTGGCGGAAATGCACAGCACATCCCCCGCCAGTTCGCTGATCTGCTCTTCTTTTCCGGTGCGGACCATGTCGATGATATAGCGGACGTTCTGCTCCCCCAGTGCCTCCCCCCGGGAGGACAGGGTCAGCATGGCCTGCACCGCTTTGGCGGCGTGCATCACGTCCTCCGCCTCGCCACTGATCCGCAGCTCGCCGTCCCGGTTGGTCACCGTCACATTAAATTCCTTTTCCAGCAGGCGGATGTTCTCGTCAAAGGAGCCGAAAATATTGACTGCCTGCTCCATCCGCTCAATGCTGATCCTCTGTTCCATGCCATCACTCCTAAAGTTATCCGGACGCGCCGTCCGGTTCATTTGCTGTATAAATAGGGGCCTGCGTCCCGAGTTCCTCCCGGCACTCCGCCGTCAGTGTCACCGTCAGGACATCCCCCCGGAGCCGGGAGGTCACCTGACTGGCCGTTACCTCGCCGTAGGGGTCTACAAGGCTGTGGAGATACGCTTCCAGCGCCGCCCCCGTCTCCTTCTGCCGCCGGGCCTGCGTGACCGTCACCGGCTCCGTTTCGTAAAACCGGAGAGTCTCCGTCTCCCATATGACCGGCAGCGGGAGACCGCACACCCGAACCGGCGTTCTCTCGGTTATTTTATCACACTGGCCGCTGTCAATGCTACTGTTTGCAAAGAATTTTATCCGGCGGCTGCCGAAAATCACGGAATGGAGCCGCTTTTCCCGTCCGGTATACCGTTTTTCCGCTCCGGTGAGGGGCACATTGGCTGTCAGGGTGTACCACGTCCGCCCTTCCACGGACCCAAGTCCCGCTGTGAACCGGGTACCGAAGGTCCCTGTGTCCTCCACGCCGGAGATCAAGAGCTGCCCCTCCGTCACCGACATTCCCTTCATCACCTGAGGGACGCCCCCCAGTGCCTGCACCCGCAGCACCAGTCCGTCCCGCCGGGCCACTAAATTGCACGGTGTTTTCCGGTCCAGTGGCTTCGGGGCCGTCCGTCGCTCCCGGACTTCCACGTTGGCCCGGCAGCCGGACACGTTCACCGCCACCCAGCTCAGCTCCGGGATCTCCAGCAGCACATGGTTGCGGATGTCCTCCCCATTCAGGGCGAAGCCGAAGCACCCCCGATGAACGCCGTTGTTCTCCAAGGATCGCAGGATCACCTCCCGCGGCACCGTTTCATTCCCGGCAATCTGAATATCCCACACGAAGAAGGACCCGATCAGCACCGCCGCTCCGCACGCCGCGATGCCTACCGCCAAGGCCTGACGGTGCCGCAGCTTTGCCAGCGTGTAGGGCGCGCCCTCCCGCCGCACGATTTCGATCGTACAGTCCAGCTTTTCCGCCGCGCGGCTGAGGATGCGGTGATCCCCCCGGCTCATGCGGCAGGTAAACGTCTCCGTCCCTTCCCATTCCAGATCCCAGAAGGCCAGCTTCCGGGCGGAGCACAGATTCAGCACCCGCTCCGGGTAGGGACACGTCACCCGGAGCCACACCTGTCCTCTGGCCCTGTTGATAAGCTCCTTCAGCATGGCACCCACTCCACGCCGTTGATTTTCCCGCCGATCCGCAGTTCTTCTCCCGTCATAGCCACCAGCGTCAGCCGTTCTCCGCGAATTCGCAGAACGCCGAAGCCTGTGTTGGCATCGATTTGGGTATCGCTGTAAGCCAGCAGGCCCGTGTGGCGTTCCAGATATAGCTGCCGGTTCCCGATCAGCTCCAATCGGGGCAGGCCCGCCACCACATCCACCGGCAGATCAAACAGCTCCGCCACGCCGCCCAGAATACCGCCCTGCTCCCGGTCCCGTTTTTTCTCCATGCTCTCACCTCACCGAACTCTATGCGGAAATTCCCCCCGGCTTGCCTGTCCCGCCGTATGAACCGCCCCCGCCCCGCATAGGGTATAGCGGGTGATGCGTATGAAACGGCGGATACGGACGGATGTGTGCCTGATCCTGTGCGGGATCCTGGTCTGGTTTCTGGCGGATGCCAGACAGCTGCGGCTCGAGGCAGCCAAGGCCCTGACCCTCTGCGCCGGGACGGTGATCCCCGCCCTGTTCCCCTTCATGGTCGTCACCGGTCTGCTGGTGCGGCTGGGCTTCGGACAATGGCTGGCGCCCGATATGGCTGGCCTGATGGCGTCCCTGTTCCGCTTGCCCGGCTGCGCCGGGTCCGCGCTGCTGCTGGGGCTGGTGGGAGGCTATCCCATCGGCGCCCGCACGGCGGCGGAGCTGTACGCCTCCGGGGACCTGACCCGGCAGGAGGCGGAGCGGCTTCTGACCTTCTGCAACAACTCCAACCCCGTGTTCCTCATCAGCGTGCTGGGCGTGGGGGTATTCGGCAGCGTCCGGGCGGGACTGTGGCTCTGGCTGATCCACGTCTGCGCCGCCCTCCTCACCGGGCTGCTGTTCCGGGGACTGGGCCGGGGGCGAAAAACCGTTCCCCCCGCCATTTCCTTTCAGGCCCCTTCTCTGCCAGCGGCCTTTGTGTCATCCGTCCGGGACAGCGCCGGGACCATGCTCTCCGTCTGCGCCTTCGTCACGTTCTTCTATGTGCTGATCTCGCCCCTGACGGCCCTCCCCGGCCCATGGGCGGCCCTGGCCGTGGGCTGCGGGGAGCTGTTCTCCCTGACGCCCCTCCTGCCCTGTGACCCCGCCGGGTTTCTGCTGGCCGCCGGGTGCGCCGGATGGGGCGGGCTGTCCGTTCTCTGTCAGACCGCCGCTATTCTGGACGGCACGGACCTCCCCCTCGCCCCCTGTCTGCTGGGCAAGCTGACCCACGGCCTGCTGTCCGCGCTGCTGGCCGCCCTCGTCTCCCTTTGGCTGTTCTGACATTTTTCAACAGGTCTCGCGGGTAAAACGCGGCAAAACGGGGCGTCGGTTTTGAAAACCGGCGCCCCGCCTTGCTTTGGAGAGGTCATGTATGAAAAGATCTATCAACACGCCGCTTGCCTGCGGCGGGATCGTTGGTCTGCCGGTTTGGGACTCCTCCCGGGCGGGCAGTGGGCCGTAGGGGTGTATTTGAAAGAATGGCTTTTTCTCTCGGATCAGCGGCGGGGCCGGGAAACGGCTCTCTCGCCTGCTGATGTACGCAGTATACACCCCAAATCTGAAGGGAAGATGAAAAACTTGTAAACCATTTGTGAACGGTGCGGCGGTTTTTTCACTTCCGTTGCACGAAACCGTGCAGCAAACGCCCCTCATACAGAGTGGGCACACGGCGGCGCCCCCAAAGTTACATCCGTGTGACAGGAGGATGTTATCTATTAACAAAACAGCCAATTTTCAGTTGACCCAGTGGGAAAAGACGGACCGCATCATGATGGAGGACTTCAATCGCGACAACGCCGCCATCGACGCGGCGCTGAAAAGCAACGCCGACGCCATTACGGCGGAGACAGCCGCGCGGGAGGCGGCGGACACGGCGCTGGGCAAAAAAGCGGGTTTGCAGCTGATCCAGACGCTGACGCTGGCCACGGGCAGCGATTACGCCAGCGCGGAGATCAATATCGACTGGTCGCAGTGGGCGGAGGTCTATGTGGTTTTTCAACTGGAATACAAAGGTTCCATGAAAAGCTACAATCTGTATTTCTTGCCCAATGACGATTATCTGGTGCGAACGGCCTACAGCACACATGTAGGGGCCGTATTCCATCCGCTGTTCAACGAAAATCTCTATATTGAGGGCACGACCTTCTCCGGCTCCGCCATTACCGCCGGGACGCTTTATAAAGACATCACAGGGATCGGCCTATCCCTGACTGCTTCCAGCGGAAAAACGGCGGTTATCTCCAGCGGCACCACTGTGAAATTCTATGGGCGCAAATAAATACAAGACCCCCCGCGCCTTAAGGCAACCCCGCATAAGGGCAACATTTAAAAGAGTCGTTTAGAGCAAGGCAAAAGCGCAAGCGACGCACCAGATTTGGTGCGTCGCTTGTGCTTTTATTTAGAAGAAGCAACCGATATGTGTATTTCTGAAAATTATGTCAAATATCAGTGCTCGTACCGGGTCCAGTCGGGATCCCGGGTCAGCTTCGTCCAGACTTCGCCGCCCCGATCCTTGTAGTCATGGGAGTTGGTGGCTTCCTGCACCGCCAGATAGAACCAGTCACCGGGGTTGCAGTCGGGCCACACCTTCATGCCCTCCAGCAGATCCTCTTCATCTTCCGGCGTCCGGTTCAAAACACGGTTGATCATGGTCATGGCCTGTGCCCGGGTGATATAGGTATCAGGGCGGAAGGTGCCGTCCGCAAAGCCCTGAATCCAGCCCAGCTCCGCGGCACGCTCAATATACTTCTCCGCCCAGTGGCCGCTGATGTCGGAGAACGTCCGGCTGCCGCTGCTGACGCCGGTATCGAACCGGGCGCAGATGGCGGCAAACTGGGCGCGGGTGATAGGCGCCTTGGGATCGAAGGTGGTGGCGCTGCGGCCCTGCACAATGCCCAGACCCGTCATGGTGGAAATCGCCGTGTTGGCCCAGTAGTCATTGGTCACGTCCGTGTAGGTGTTGCTGGTCAACAAATTGTCGTCCCGAACCTCGTCCGTCAGCAGGCGGAAGAAGATGGTGGTGGTCTCCGCACGGGAAATCAGGCCGTAGGGGTGGACATTGCCGTCGCTGTAGCCCTGAACGTAGGCAAAGTGATCCTCATCGTTCAGCATGCCGGGAGTTTCGGAGGAAGACCAACGGGCGTACAGGGTCACCACAGTTTTGTTGACCTTCACATCATCGGTCACCTTGTCGGTGAGACGGGTATCGTAATACCAGCCCTCGAAACGGTAGCCGCTGCGGGTGGGGGTAGGCAGATCCTCATAATCCTTGACCCAACTGCGGGACTTGGTCTCGGAGGAAATGGCCTTGCCGCCGTTGGTGACATATTTCAGGGTGTAATCGTCGTCCTTGTCGTTATCGGAATCGCTGCCGGTGTACTTCCAGTTTGCGGTCACTTCCACCGCCTTGGCAGGCATCTTAAAGGTGGTGTCCGCCCTCGAAGCGTCGGCAAATGTCACGCCGGATCTGGTCGTCCAGCCGATGAAGGTGTAGTTGCTGCGGCTGCCGGCATGAATCGTAACGGTTTTGTCCGCTTCATAGAAACCCGCGCCGGAATTCGTGGCGGTGCTGTTCTTAACCGTCACCTGATAGGTGTCGGGCGCGTTCACATGCTCCACTTCGATTTCTGCGGGGTTGCCATGTGCGGCGGCTTTCCAGCTGCTGCCGTCCCAGTAAATGACCCAGCGCAGCGTCTCGGGCATACCGTCCTTCACGGTGTGCGTACCATGTTTGCTGATGAACAGTTTCACAAAGCTGCTGGTGGGCGCCTCCACCTCATAGCCGATATGGCCATTCCAGTTAGTTTCTTCGCCCAGTCTCCAGTTCTCCGGCAGGCCCAGCTTGACGGCATACGTTTCAGAACCGTGGTTGTTCTTCTTCGTCACGCAGGTAACCCGAACGTCCTTTTCAAGTCCGTCCAGCGCCGTCTTCACATCGTCATCAGTAGGCTTCGGCGTGCACGTGGTCATAATCAGGGCAGGCTCACCCTTCAAGTACCAGTTCCAGCCGTCCGCGCCCTTCTTCCACTCCATGTTGAACGTATTGCGGTTGCTCTGGTTCCCGCTGTCATAGGTATGGGCCGCTCCACCGGGCTTGTACTGATCCGCATAAGCCTTCTGGTCCGTGATGGTCACGGTTGCGGTTTTGTCCGTGCACACAACCATATAGGGTTTCGTCGTAACGGTGGCCTTGTCGTAGCCGTTGAGGGCAATCGCCTGCCGGTTATGGCTGTCCACGGTTTCGCAATCCACATACAGTTTAGCGTTTTCAACGGCAGTTTCCAGCATGTCCGCATCGGGAGCCTTTTCGCAGGTAACAGGAATCACAATAGGAGCCCGATCGTTCTCAGCCAGTACGATCCAGGACTTGCTGGCGCGGTTATAATACCACACGATTTCCCGGGTCGTCTTCGTACCGGCAACAATCTCGTGTTCGCCATCTTCTCCCTGATAATCTCTATTAGCCTGATCCACATACTTGGTGTAGTCCACCGTCATGGTGCAGGTGTACGGATAGGCAGTCTTGGTATTTTCGTCCTCATTGTCTACAACATCGCCCAGTGTGTAGCCACCGTCCACAAGGCCCAGACTGTTGAAGCCATAGATGTGATTGGTAACCTTATTGCATTTCAGAATGACTGCAAACTCTTTAGAGCCGCCCTCGCCTACATAGGGGTTACCATCAGGATCAAAATATTCATCTTTATAGATCGTATCTACGTCAGGCTTTGCAGGGATTCCCTCATGCTCCACCTTGAAAGTGACATAGGGAGCGGTGCCGGTGGCTTCCCACTTACCACCAGCGGCGTTGTAGGTGAGGGTGATGGTCTGGCTGGATGCCGCGCCAGTCTTCAAATTATGGGAAACCCCGGTATCAGTGCTATACTGCTTGACGTATTCATCAGCCTCGATGGTCACGTTAACAGTGTACTTGTCGTCAGAATTTTTGGTGGGCTCGGTGATACTGCCAATGTCGCCTGCCGTCAGATCATACGTTTTTGCGGCCTCCGCGTCGGTTTCGTTGACGCACTCTACCTTTACAGCACCTTTAACGGCATCGCCGAGATCCGTAATGATCTTCTCGCCATTGGGTGCATTGGGCACGTCGGGTTCGGGGGTAGGCTCAACATGGGTAATATCGATGACAACAGGGAGAGCCTTGGAGTCATACGACCACTTCTTGTTTCCTCTGCTGTAGAAAGTAAACGTTTTCTCTGCGTCCTGATTTTCAGCCAGATAATGTGTACCATAATTGCTGGACAACACAGAATTATAGGCGTCAAGATACGCCCGCGTATTAAAGGTCATTACGCACATCCAGGGAAATTCATCAATCGGGAACAGGGCGTTTGCCCCATCATTATTGATAATATCACCGAAAGAGTATCCTTCTGTCACAGAACTGTCATCAAAATCAGCCGATGCATCATGAGCCGAATCGTCAATGCACTTAAGCGAGATTTCGTCTGTGAAATTTGAGACAACAGGTTTTCCGGTGGGTTTTACCTGTTCTCCGACAGTAACAGTAAAGGTAGCAGTTTCTTTGTACCAAGTTCTTCCGTCAGGAATGTTAATAAGACCATAGTTATAATAGTATGTGACCGTAACTTTAGTCGTACCCACCTCGAGCGCTTTGTAATTGAACTGTAGGCAAGGCACATTAGTATACCCACCGCCAGTCCAATATTCCAAAGAGAAAGAACAGTTGCCAATCACGCCGGGATTAGAAACCTCAACACTTCCCGTTTTAGGCACCGCATAATTTACAGGGGTCACAGTCCCATACCCCACTAATGTATTGCGAGGCAACCGCTGCCAAAGGCCCGGTTCATTAGTAACTTTGTCAATAGAACCAACATTTATATTACGCAAATAGCTTGAACTTCTGGGTGTTCCCTTCTCTAAAACAGCATCGCCCAAACTTGTCCGTACAATCGTTGCATCAACGCTTGCCGCCATTGCGCTGACGGGCAGAAGCCCGAACACCAGCACAAGCGCCATCAAAGATGACAAAATCCTTCGTTTCATAAGATTCCTCCTCTAAAATGATTATATAAAAGCGGTTCCGAACACAGAGCCGCTGAGCTTTTATCGGAGAGCAGGTTTCTTTTCGCCACAGGGCGACAGCTGTTTTAGGGTCGAGCCAGACAGGGCAGGACAAGCGCTGGAGTCTATAGTACAGGTTTGTCACCACCGCCAAAAGCCGCAGTTTACTGCGGCTTTTATTATATCACAGGGCGATTCTATCCGCAACAGCTATGTGGGCACAACCTGTGCTTTCTTCACCATTTTTTACAGTTTATGTACCCATCTGAGAAATGTTTTGTGGGTAACGCTTAATCTCCGTGCGGCCTCCCGTGCGGAGATCTCCTTTTTCAGCCACGCCTGATGCACGGCGGGAAACTCCTTCGGCTGCACCAGTGGCGGACGCCCAAAACGCACGCCCTGCGCTTTCGCCACGGCGATGCCCTCCGCCTGACGCTGATGGATGAACTCCCGCTCTGTCTGGGCCACATAGCTGAGCAGCTGCAGGACAATGTCGGCGATCAGGGTCCCGGTGAGATCCCGATTTTTTCGGGTATCCAACAAGGGCATATCCAGCACGACAATGGCCGCGCCCTTCTCTTTGGTAATGATCCGCCATTGCTCCAGAATCTCATTGTAATTTCGGCCCAGGCGGTCAATGCTCTTGACCACAAGGGTATCACCCTCTTTCAACCTGCGAGTTAACCGTTGGTAATTCGCACGCTCAAAATCCTTGCCTGACTGCTTGTCTATGAAAATTTGCCTCAAATTCAGTCCAAACTCTTCCAGCGCAATGATCTGCCGTTGTTCGTTCTGTTCTTTCGTGGAAACTCTCGCATAACCATATTCCATCAAAATCAGCCTCCTTCAAATGTTTTCAGCAAACATATTGTAAGGCTGCCACCAACCGCAGGCACCTCCCTCCGAGAACCTGTTGGCGGTGATGTTAACTCTGGTGGGGCGGTGGTTCAAGTCTTTTCTGCTTATTCCGGCGCTTTGACAAGTGGGGGCATGCAGGTCTGTGCAGAGGGCCTCGTCGCCATAGGAGGCGGCATTGACGCAAGCATAGCATTTGTATGACAAACGCGCTTGCTGGGGAAATCCCCAGTCCCCCATGCCGCCTGAGGGCGGGAACTTTTCGGCAGCATTGCCGGAAAGTGAGTGCAAAAACCGGGTTCGGCTCATTGCCAAACCCGATCACAGCGGACTGCCCTAAAGCGCTTCAGACAACATTGTCA